>CAJDVF010000010.1_pt1 | contig 61860 bp, 42 predicted proteins | sample 7391391 | NCBI WGS metagenome assembly CAJDVF01 (sample SAMEA7055697, study PRJEB34461) | soil metagenome | biome: terrestrial ecosystem; feature: Peninsula; material: soil | place: Antarctica | collected 2016 | reverse complement strand
GTTGAGTTGAGGCGGACCGACTCCGGAGCGCTTGAACAGCCCTGTCCTCGATGCGGTAATACCGGCGTTAGCTGGTCCCCGTTGCCGCAGGGGACTGTTCTACGTGCGGCGCGTATTCGTTCACGCGAAGTACCTCAAGGTGGGGGCCGCTGGGTGGCGCAACACCAGTCTAAGCGATCTCTATACCTACTTGACGGTCGCGAGCACTACGTACTGCGATCGATCGACCGGGTTGCCAACATGTATCACGAGCGCATAATCGATTGTAAGACGGGTGCAGTAGTGCGCGAGGTTCGTGAGGCACTTACTGACCACACCGGGCGCGGCTCCGCCAAGAAGCAGGACGAGCAAGAGTTTGATGAGCAGCCGCCCGACGAGGCACTGAAATTGTCGGGCGAGTAGCTCGCGTCCGAGCGCCAGCACCTACGAGTCGATGATGACGGCCTAGCGCTGCACGGACCGATGCTCCTGTGATCGCTGTACTTCATCAGTGCGTACCATATCCCGCAGGTGCCGGGCAGCTTGAACGACTCTCGTGGTCAGCTCGATGTTTCTGGCACCGGCCTGATATGCATTGGCGCGGACACATCGCTTATTCATCCGGGCGATCACGATATCTATTTTCGGACCCTCAGCGCATCACTCCGACGGCAGTTCAGCCCAACGGCGAAGACACGCGCCGCCCGCAGCCTTCGCGATCGAGTCGTTGGACTAGACGTTCGACAGGCTCGCAGCGGAACTCGGGCCTCAGGCCGCTGCAGAGCGAGTCGTTGGCTCAGGGTCAGTCTGACGCGTATCTTTCAGTACCCCCTGCTACCCTGAGGACCACATGACCGACGCCTCTGCCAAGCAACTCGCCCTCCGTGCCGTCGAGCAACTGCCTGACGATGCCACGTTTGAGGACGCTATGGAGCGGCTCTACCTCTTGGAGAAGATTGAGCGGGGCCGTGAAGACGTGCGTGAGGGGAGGGTCGTCTCGCACGAGGACATCCTCGCTCGCTTCGGCCACTGATGTCTGACTCGGTCGTCGTCCTCTGGTCGTAGTAGGCGGTCCGGGACCTCGAGGCGATTTACGCCTTCATCGCACGGGACTCTCCACGGTACGCGGCCACGGTGGTGGGACGGCTCGTCCACGCGGTGGACCGTTTGCGGATGTTTCCAGAATCAGGACGGATGGCTCCAGAATTGGCAGATCCCGCTGTGCGTGAAGTGATCTATGCATCCTACCGCATCTTGTACGAACGAAGGCAGGGAGCAGTCGAGTTGCTCACCGTCTTTCGGGCATCCCGGAGCTTCCCGCGGCTCGACCGACCGTCATAAAGATTTTGTGTCACGCTGGGATCTGACGGAGCGCTGTAGAGCACGCGCGCTCTGCGATCGCCACCCTGCCTGATCTTCTCACAGGCACCTGCGGCGACGGCCTCACTGCCTCCTGCGAGGGCGCGACACACCCCCCGCCGAGCGAGTCAGTCTCCGTACCTCGCATCCCCACCGCCAACCTGCGATCTTTCCTCGTCGCACCCCGTAAGTTCCGCCCCTTCCGCCCCACCAGTGTTCCACGACCGCCCCGTCCTTCCCCGCGGCTTCACCACCGCCAGCCGTAACGTCGGCCTCAAGCCGTCAGCCCCCGATCTCGCCATCTTCGTGAGCGAGGTCGACGCCGCTGCCGCCGCTGTCTTCACCCGTAATCACTTCCCGGGCGCGCCCGTCATCCTGGGCCGTGAGACTATCCGCGGTGGCGTGCTCCGGGCGATCGTCGTGAATAGCAAGGTGAGCAACGTCGCCACCGGGGAGCGCGGCGTAAACGATGCCCGCCGGATGGCCGCTGCCGCCGCGACTGAGTTGGGCAGCACGGCCGATCGCGTGCTGGTGAGCTCCACCGGCGTGATCGGCGTGCGGTTGCCCATTCAGAAGATCGAGGCCGGGCTGCGCGGCATGAGCGCCGAACTACAGGTTGATCCGCTGGTGGGTGCCCAGGGGATTATGACAACCGATACCTATCCCAAGGCGATCTCCACGAGCGTCGGCGACGCCACCATAAGCTGGGTGGCCAAAGGATCGGGAATGATCGAGCCGAACATGGCTACGATGCTCGCCTACATCTTCACCGACGCAGCGCTGGACGCAGCCACACTGGACACGATGCTCCGCAGTGCGGTCGGCGAAAGCTTCAACATGCTCTCGGTAGACACCGACACCAGCACGTCGGACACATGCGTCATTATGGCCAATGGTCTCGCCGGGTCCGTGGATCACGACGCATTCCAACAAGCGCTCACCGCCGGCTGCGTCCGAATGACCGAACTCCTCGCCCGCGACGGCGAGGGGGCCGCTCATCTGCTCCGCGTCCACGTTCGCTCGGCGGCCAACGACGGCGATGCGCGACGGATTGCCAAGTCGATCGTCAACTCGCCGCTGGTGAAGACGATGGTCCATGGCGCCGACCCTAACGTGGGTCGTCTGCTCATGGCCGTCGGGAAGTGCTTTGATTGCACCGTCCGTCCTGCTACCACGGATGCCTGGATCAATGGGTATCAGGTGGTGAGCGGCGGCTTGCGACTGGATTTCGACGAGGCAATAGTTCGCGCCGCGCTCTCCGCCGAGGTGGTGGAGCTGGAAGTCGCGCTGGGAGTCGGCGACGCTGATACCACGGCGTGGGGCTGTGACCTGACGAAGGGCTACATCGACGAGAACGCTGCCTACTACTCGAGCTGACCCGCTCATGCCCGACACGACCATGAACCAGACTCCGCGACAGAACCCGCCGGCGCCAACCATCCGCCGCGCCACCACTGCCGACGCTGCAGCTATAGCCGCGTTAGTCGACACCCTCGTTGCCGAAGGCGCACTGCTGCCGGTGAAGGCTTCCAGAGTGGCCGAGCAGGATGCCGACTTTATCGTCGCTACCGATAACGACGACCGCGTGGTGGGCTGCGCACACCTGCGCGAATACTCGCCCAGCCTGGCTGAAGTACGTTCGTTGGCGGTCGACACCGACTACGCCAACAGCGGACTGGACGGAGCGCTGTTGACGGCGATCGAGCAGTTGGCCACGGCGCGCGACTACCCGACGCTGTTCACGGTCACCAACGACGTCGACTTCTTCACGGCTCGCGGCTACGCTCCCTGCCCTGTTCCAGAGCTTCATCCGGAGCGCGAGGAAGTCGGACGCTTCGCCGGCGTTCTCGCTCGCGAACTGGACGAGGACTGAGGCTGTACCACAGACACGACACGGGCTCACCCGCTGGGTGAGCCCGTGTCGTTAAACGCCGCTGGTACCGCATTCCCGGCGCGACGTTGCTAGGGCTTCGTCATCATTGAATCGCGCCTGGCCTTAAACTCGGTGCCCGGCTTCCACTGCGGCATGTCAGCTTCCTGGGCTACCAGATAGCCCACCCGGAACAGTGCGCGCAGGTCCTCGACGGCGCCGCCCATGTCCCAATCGTCCTTAATCTGATCGCTGGGGGCGTGGTAATCGTTGGCCGTGTATGCATCGCGCATCCGCATGCCGTAGGTCGAGTCCCGGTCCACGAAATTGGTGCCGCCATTCACGTAGAGCGCGGGTACGCCCTTCTTGGCGAACTCGAAGTGGTCACTGCGATAGTAGAACCCCTTCTCCGGCTCGGCGTCGGGCTTCACCACTCGCTGATCCGACTCCAACACGCGGGTGAGCACATCGTCCAGCGTACTGTTGCCCAGTCCGACGACTACTATATCGCTCGTCCGGCCCCACGGATTCACTTCATCCATGTTGATGTTGGCGGCGGTCTTGGCCAGGGGATACAACGGATGCTCGGCGTAGTACTTGGACCCCACCAGTCCCTTCTCCTCAGCGGTCACTGCGAGGAAGAGAACGGAACGCGCTGGCGGCTCGGGAAGCGCCTTGAAGGCGCGGGCGATCTCCAGCATTCCTGAAACACCACTGGCATTGTCCATGGCACCGTTGAAGATCTGGTCGCCCTTGAGCGTTGTGTCTATTCCCAGATGGTCCCAGTGAGCCGTGTAGACCACGTACTCGTCCGCCCTGGCGCCACCGGTCAACTTGGCCACCACGTTCTGCGACTGCACGCGCCGCGATGCGATCTTGATGTCAAAGCTGGCGGTTGCATTGGGGAGGACGACCGGCTTGAAGTCCTTCCGTACCGCGGCTGCCTTGAGCGAGTCGAAATTGTAGCCGGCGGCGGTCAGCAGGGCCTTCGTCCGGTCCAGTGAGAGCCAGCCCTCCACCGGGACACGCTTGTCGGCGTCGGCCGACGGCACGTCGAACTCCTCGGCCCCGAAGCTGCCGGCGACGACGTCCCAGCCGTAGCCCGCTGGTCCTGTCTCATGGATGATGATGGCCGCCGCAGCACCCTTCTCGGTAGCGATCTCGAACTTGTACGGCCAGCGGCCGTAGTAGGTCATCGCCTTTCCGCGGAACATCGTCGAGTCCAACCGGTTCATGTCAAACAACGGTGCGCCGGCCACCGGCACTGCCGGATCGTTGATGAGCATGAGGATCGTCTTCCCCTTCACGTCCACGTCCTTATAGTCGTCCCAGCCGTACTCCGGCGCGACGACGCCGTAGCCGACGAAGACGATCTCCGAGTCCGTCACCTTTGTCTCGGCGCGTTCATGCCGCGAACTTCCAATGAAGTTGTCGGGAAAGCGTACCGGGATCTGCTTTCCGGCCACGACGAAGGAGGCCTTCGGTTGCGACGTGTAGCCGATGAGGTCCACGTTCTGGACCCAGGTACCGTCGGGATTTCCAGGCTCCAGTCCAATCGCCTGGAACTCTTTCGTGAGGTAGGCGACAGTCTTCACCTCGCCCGGCGAGGCTGGCGCGCGACCCTCCATGGAGTCGGCGCTCAGATCGCGGATCTGCTGTAAAAGGCGGACGGAGTCGATGGTTCGAGCCGCCTCTAAGACCGGCGGCGCGGTGGCCGCGGCGTCTGAGAACGGAGTGCGAGCGGCGCTGTCAGTCGAACTGTCGGAAGCTGGAGCACAGGCAGTAATAGCGACGGCGACAGCCGTGGCGGCAACGATGCCCAGCGGCCATGACGTGGATGGATTGATGCGGTTCACGGGGCGGTGACATTGGCGTGACTGGTGGTGACATCGCCGTGGTTCTGGCGACACACCGACCGGGGATGGTGCAGCCGGACCCTCTGAGTGTGCGTCAATTCTCCGCCGAGCGCCAGCCGGTCATCATCCGGTCAGCGCACGCCGTTTCCGCTGTCAGTAGTGGCGGCGGCTACGTCGCGAACAAAGGTGATGTAGTCTACTGGCACCGGTGGAAGGTCGGCGTCGCGAAGGGCGACGTTGACCTTGCCTCGGTGATACTGCGCGTGGAGCGCCACATGGATGAGTATGTCGCCGAGCACGGTCGTGTAGGAGACGCCGGCACTGTTGGTGTAGTGCACCGCCCGCTCCAGGTCGGCCAGGTTCAGTCGCTCTAGCATATCGCGATGGCGGCTCTCGTTAGCTGCGGCGAGCGGCGCCAGTTCTTCCAGAGGCAGGTCGGGCCAGACGGGGGTGAGCGGTACGCGGTGCTCAATGCGCGCGAGCCATGTCTCATGAGCGCCCAGGACGTGGGCCATTTCGCGGACGGCGCCCGCGGGCGGTGTGGGCAGTTCGCCGAGCGCTGTTATGATGAGAGCGTTGGCCCACGAGTCGTGGGCAGCGAAACTGAGTAGATGGGCTGGAGGAGTCATCGTTCGTCGGCGTCGGATGGGCGTGCGCAACTCTGGCAAACCAGGTAGGTGGTGACATGAAGGGCCCTGATCGTGCATCGCGATCATGCAACCGCGCAACACGCCAGGCCAGCCCACAATTCCATACTGACATGTCCACTAGCTCGAGCGATCAGTCCACTCTCCCGGGTCAGCCCGGTCCCACCGAGCCAGACATCCCGTCGCCCAGTTCACCCGAGCCCTCACCTGATCCTGCCCCGGCTCCTTGGCATGACCCCGGTCCGCCGGTGCGGAAGATCGACCTGCCGCCAGACAATCCAACTCGTGGCGTACCGATAGAAGAACCGCCTTCTGAGCGCCCGATCCGCCCCTGAGATTCCGATTCTGGTCGTCTCTGTACGTTACCGCGCCTCGGCAGAGTCCGGCAGAAAGGACGATTGTATCGGCGCAGCCTCTTACCAGCCTGCCCGGTGGCGTGATACTTTCGATTCCCCATGAATTGAACCTCGCCGGACGCCACCAGCGGAAGCCCACCTAGAAGAGTGTGACCGGAATGACTGCAACCCACTGCCTGAGATACTCGACCGTGCTGTTGACGGCGGTCGTGCTCATGGCCTGCGGCGGAGCGAATCGCAAGTCGACGGTGGCCTCCTCGCCCGCGCCTGTTGGGGCGACATTCGAACAGGGGGAGGCAGCCGCTATTGCCCGCGCCCGGGCCGACAGCCTGCGCCGTCCGTACACCAAGGCCGACATCGACTTCATGACGGGGATGATCGGCCATCATGCTCAGGCCATCGAGATGTCCCTAATGGCGCCGACCCACGGTGCCAGCCCGGCCGTAAGGACGCTCGCTGCGCGGATCATCAATGCGCAGGAGGATGAGATCGCGACAATGCAGCGCTGGCTGAAGGACCGAATGCAGCCGGTGCCAGACGGCAAGTCGCACGGGATGAAGATGATGCACGACGGCATGGCGCACGAGATGCTCATGCCCGGAATGCTCACCGACGCCCAGATGAAACAGTTGACCGAATCGAGAGGTAAGGAGTTCGATCGCCTCTTCCTGACCTTCATGATTCAGCATCATCGGGGCGCGCTGGCGATGGTGACGGAACTGTTCGACTCCTACGGTGCCGGGCAGGACGAGTTGGTGTTCAAATTCGCCTCCGATGTCAACGTCGATCAGACGACCGAGATCGCACGCATGGAGAAGATGCTTCTCGCTCTCGCCCTGGAGAATTACTCGTCCGAGCCACCAGGTGCGCCCTGATAACACTCACACTCGTTACGAAGCAGCACTGACCAGAGAACGCAGTCGCAGTCCACATGCTTACTGACCCACCCGAGGACACAGACATGGCATTAGTGCATCCGTCTCGTCGCCAATCGACGCGACCGAACTTCGTTCCTCCACTGCGACTCTCGCTCGCCGTCGGTTTGCTCTCCGCGGTAGTGTGCGTTCCCTCCATCGCCATGGCGCAGGTCAACAGCGCTGCCAGCACGTCGGCGCCGAGCCCCGACCCGCGAGTGGGCCTTCGATCGGGTCTGATGGATGCCGCCGAGGCATCGTGGAACGTGAAGGTGCTGTCGAAGACGCCGCCGTCGGCGCAGTTCGTCGGCATCACCAACTCCGACCTTGCCTTCACCGGCAAGTACGCGATCCAGGGTAGCTACAACGGTTACCAGATCTGGGACATCTCCAACCCCCGCAGTCCCAAGTTGGAGACGGCCTCCTTCTGCCCGGCATCGCAGAGCGACGTCTCGGTCTACAAAAACCTTCTCTTCGTTTCAGGCGAGGGTCTTACCGGGCGCATCGATTGCGGCGGCGAGGGAGTGAAGGAACCCGTGAGCAGCCAGCGGCTGCGCGGCCTGCGCATCTTCGATATCAGCGACATCGCTCACCCGAAGAACGTCGGAAACGTCCAGACCTGCCGCGGTTCGCACACCCACACGGTGTTGGCCGACCCGAAGGATCCCGACAACGTTTACGTCTACATCTCCGGCTCGGCTGGGGTACGTTCGGCCGACGAGCTCCCCGGCTGCAGTAGCGACACGCCGGACAACGACGCGAACTCGGCGCTCTTCCGCATCGAAGTTATCAAGGTGCCGGTAGCGCACCCGGAGCAGGCGGCGATCGTGAGCTCGCCCCGCATCTTCAACGACCTCGTGGCGCCGCCCACTCACGGCGCGGCTCCGGCAGACGTCGCCGCAGCCGCTCAGGCTGCCGCCGCAGCCCGTGCGCAGGGTGGATTCACCGCGAATGTCATGGGGTCGGAGATGGTGCTGCCACCAGGCCTCACGACGCCGATGCTGGACAGCATCGTTCAGGCACGGGGAGGCACTGGTGCACCTACGGCGGCCGACAGCGCCACTCTGCGCGCGGCGCTGCCGGAAATGATCGCCAAGAGGTTCGGCTTGCCAGACGGCAGTAGCAGGGGCCCGCGACCTGGTCCGACGCAGTGTCACGACATCACCGTCTATCCGGCGATCGGACTGGCCGGTGGCGCCTGTGAGGGCTACGGCCTGTTGCTTGACATCAGCAACCCGGCCAATCCCGTCCGCATTGGCGCCGTCGCCGACTCCAACTTCTCCTACTGGCACTCGGCGACGTTCAACAACGACGGCTCCAAGGTGCTCTTCACCGACGAGTGGGGCGGCGGCGGCCAGCCGAAGTGCCGCGCCACCGACAGGCCGGAGTGGGGTGCCGACGCCATCTTCACGATCGAGAACAAGAAGATGGTGTTCCAGAGTTACTACAAGCTTCCCGCACCCCAGACGGCTGAGGAGAACTGCGTCGCCCACAACGGCTCGATGATCCCCATCCCCGGGCGCGACGTGATGGTCCAGGCATGGTACCAGGGTGGCATCTCGGTCTTCGACTGGACGGACGTCAAGAATCCGCACGAGATCGCCTATTTCGACCGCGGCCCGGTAGACTCGACGCACATGGTGATGGGCGGCTCCTGGTCGGTCTACTGGTATAACGGATCGCTCGTCAGCTCCGAGATCGCGCGTGGCCTGGACATCTTTGAACTGACGCCAAGCGCATTCATCTCGCAGAACGAGTTGGACGCAGCGCGGAGTGTCCACCTCGACTACCTGAATCCGCAGGGTCAGCCGCAGTACGTCTGGCCGGCGAGCTTCTCCGTCGCCCGTTCATATGTTGACCAGCTCGAGCGGTCCAAGGGCCTCTCGTCAGCCCGTATCGCCGCCGTGCGTAAGTCGCTCGACAGCGCCGAGAAGGCTTCTGGCGCACAGCGCGTGACCGCGCTCAATGCAATGGCAACCCAGATCCAGGGTGAGGCCAGCTCTTCCAGCGATGCTCCTAAAGTGCAGAAGCTGGCCGCTGCGGTGAAGAATATTGCCAGCGCCGCTCGCTGAGTAATACTTCGGACGGCACGTAGCTGGTTGAACGGCAGAGGACCTCCCCGGCTGACGGGGAGGTCCTCTGTCGTTACTGGTCTCTTTGGACGCTCAGGCAGGATTGACGAGATACCCGGGCTTTCTACCACGTCCGATGTTGCACGTCCTCAAAAACACGGACAGGATTAACAGGATTTACAGGATTGTTGGGAATGAACTTCGGGTCGGTCTATTCGCCTGCCTGAGGCGCTACCGCACTCCGATTGCGTCAATCCCGTAAATCCTGTTAATCCTGTCAATCCTGTCCAAAAAACACTCAACGATCCCCGCCGAAAAGCCCGTCCAACTACATCACGGCGTGAACGCACGTGGTGCGCGAGCCGGCTTGGAGCCGTTCATCCGCGGACGTGGTCCGTTCGCGATGTCGACCAGCAGGTCGTTGATGTAGCTCGTGATGCGAGCGTAGTGCGGGTAGTCGATGAACTGGGCTTCGTCGCTCAACTGGTGGTAGTCGCCGTGCAGGCCGGTGAAGAAGAAGGCGATGGGCACGCCCCTGAGCGCGTAGTTGTAGTGGTCGCTCCGGCCGTAGATGTTGTTGTAACCGGTCCAGGTGAGCGTTGTGTCGTAACGGTAGTCGAACTTGAGCGGCTTCTTGGAGTTCTTGTTCACCGCCGCAACAGTCTCGCCCAAATCCTTCGAGTCGAAGAAGGAGCCTACAACGCCCACGTAGTCGGGGCCACCGCCCGGCAGGTCGCCCTCGCGGCCACGGCCGATCATGTCAATGTTGATCGCCGCCACCACGGAGTCCATCGGGACCGTCGGATTATTGGTAAAGAATGCCGATCCGATAAGTCCCGCCTCCTCGCCAGTGTGCCAGACGAAGAGCGTCGAGCGCTTCGGCTTCACCGGCATCGCCATCACCTTCTCAGCGATCTCCAGTACGCCCATGGAGCCGGAACCGTCGTCGTCTGCTCCGTTGGCGATGGAGTCCAGGCGGATCTGCGGATGAATCTTACGGATGCTATCCATGTTGACACGGATGGTCGCCAACTGGTCAGCCGTCGGGGCGATCATGTCGTTCGCCAGCAGCATCCGGTTGCGCGCGTCGTTGAACGCCTTCAACGAATCCTTATCCACCGGGGAACGCATACCCACGTGATCGTTGTGGGCGCCAATGGCGACGTACTCGTGCTTGAGTGCCGGGTCGCTACCAGGAATGATGGCGACAACGTTACGCCCCCACTCGGTGGGCAGTTCCACGTAATCCAGCGACGCCGTCACTGCGCCGCCCGTGGTGCCCGGCTGAAGTGCGTCCAGGGAGCTGCCATGGAAGAGCTGCGCTGCAGCCGCGCGGGTGAGGCGGATGGTCGCCGCTGGAGACACGGCGCTCAGTGCTGCCTTGAGAAGGGCTATCGAGTCCACCGGAGCGCCGCTGGCGGCGCCACCACGGGCACCGCGTCCGAAGGCACTCAGCGTCGCCACGGTCGGCTCATTGATCGCCGTGCGGGCCTTCGCGTCCAGCGCGTCGAGGTCCACCGTGGCTACGGCAGCCGCGTCGGCGAAACGGGACGGGCCGGAACCGAACCGTCCACGCCCCCGTTGCGGCGTCGCGCTCGGTGGCGCCGGCAGCAGGACGACGAACTTGCCGGCGGCCTGGGCGGCCGTGATCTGACGCGTCGTGTCACCCTCCACGCCGCCAAAGATCACCTCGGCCTCGCTTATAGCGCGTGGGGCATGGGTGCCCGCCACCGCCACGAAGCCCTGTTCCCACGGGATCGGGTTTCCGTCGACCGTAAGCCTCGAATGGCCGGTGAATTTCCGCAGGTGATATGGAAGCACCTGGAAGTACGTGCCGTTGTCTCCAGCCGGGATCAGGCCGAGCCGCTTGACCTCGTTGCCGATGTAGGTGGTGCCCTTGTAATTGCCCAGATGTCCCACCTGCCGCCCCATCATTGAATCGTCGGCGAACTGGTAGAGGCGCACCTGAAGATCCTTGACGGTGATCTCCGGACTGGTAGGCGCCGGGGCTACATGCGCCGGATTGCCATAAATGTTCAAATCGCCGGCCGTCTGGGCCAGAACAGTTGAAGGCAGCGCCAGCGCGGGCACGAGCACAGCGAGCGCCGCGGCGGCTGGCATCATGGCGTGGAAAGAATGGCGTCGAGTCACGTACATTCGTGCTCCATTATTTGGGGTAGCGACGAGCGCGGCCCTGAATGCGGGAGCGAGAAGGGCCGTACCCTTAAAAAAGATCGTCGCCGTCGAGCGGAAAAATAATCAGTAGCGTCCGCTTCAACTGCACGATTCGCCCTCCATGCCGCCTGCACCGACGGCGCGAATGGAGGCCGAACTCACCGCTTCACTTAAGTGTACGGTGACAAGGACGAATCTGTTCCTCAGGCGCCGACCTCGTCAGCGGGCGCTACCCCGTCCGACAGGTCAGAATGAGCCGATCGGACGGAGTTCAGCGAGCCCCATCCGAAAGACTTGGATTCCGATTTCGCGGTAACGACGTTAATGGTCCCGTGCGCGGGAATGATTCTACTGGTCCCGTGCGCGGGAGTGACGCTAACGGGTCAGAATCCGTTAGCGCGACGTCAGGTCGCCAATACTCCAACTGCTGACGTCGCTCACTGCACAGCGCCAGAGGATCCCGTTACGGCCATGCGGCAACAGTCCCGACGCGCCCACATATCGGGCGTCCGACAGGTGGAGGAAGGTCACCGAACGGGCGTAGGAGTTGGCGTCCGGCGGATCCCGACGATCGCCGCGGGCCATGCCGGCAGCATCGTCCACGAGGTCGCGGAAGGACTCGGCAAAGAGGTCGTCCATCTCCGTGCCACCAGTGGACGAAGCGAACTGGTCAGCCAGCGCCCGGCAATAGGCGAGCGTCCCGATGAGCGTGCCCGTCACGACGACTCCTTCCACCGTCACCGTCACTCCCAGACGCACCTCGCGCTCGGCAGCCAAAAGCAGGACGTTGAGCATGCGGTCGTTGGGGCGCGAGCGAACGCCCTCGGCAGCCACGATATCGGAGGCACGACGGCCATGCGACGGAAAGCGACCGCCGCCGCGCGTGACACTGAAATCGCCGCCCGGGGTGCCCCCGGGCGCCGCTCCGGTCGGTGGCGAAGAAGCCAAACCAGACACTGAGGTGGAGGCGGGCGGCGTACCGGTGGACGTGGAATCGGGCATGGCGCGCTGGGTCTGGGTCTCTGGACGGCGTGTAGTAGGACAGGCGAGTGCGAAGAAGCATCCACACTGTCCGTGGAAATCTATACACATGGTATACGCATACTATCGAGTCTGCGTTAGCAGCCTTACAGAACCGCGCGCTGCCAACCTTCGCTCTCAAGACTCGTTGAGATAGCGTCAGGTCACAGCAGAGCGATCGCAGCGAACCGGTGTACTGAATTGTGATAGGTCGCCAGATCAGCCATCAGCGCAGGCTTGATACTCCCGCGCGCTGCGGCGTACGTTCACCCTGCGCCCTCATCATCCTTGCGCGTCTAGCGACTGACGGATCACCAGAGTCGCCCGCGCCAGCTCCGCCCAGCAGCCCTGCCATGCCGACGACCCGACCAGCCGCGCTAGTCCTCGCCGCCGCGCTTGCCCTCTTGTGCGCCCCGATCGGTCCGACCGCCTCCGCGCAGTCGCCGACGACGCTCGCCATCATACCCGCTCCCACCTCAGTTACTCGCGCTAGCGGTCGCTTTCCTATCGACACCGGAACGACGATCGTGACGGATGCTGGCGCTAGCACGGCGGTGGAGGACGTCGCCAGCTACCTGGCCGAGCTTCTCGCGCCATCTGTGGGTGCGGCACGACGACTGACGGCAGGAGCGGCGGCCCCTCGAGGCAGTATCCATCTCACGCTCTCCGGTGCCGATAAAGCACTGGGCGACGAGGGGTATACCCTGGTCGTGGGCGCCGACCGTGTGATTATCGCCGCCAATGATCCGGCCGGCCTCTTCCACGGCGTGCAGACGCTGCGTCAGCTGCTCCCGACGACTGTCGAGTACAGAGCAGCTCTAACCCGCGGCCTCGCGCTACCGGCCGTGCGTATAGTGGATTCACCGCGATTCGCCTGGCGCGGTGCGATGCTCGACGTTACCCGGCACTTTCTGCCACTGGACGCGGTGAAGGACTACGTGGACGCGATGGCTCTCTACAAGCTCAATCGTCTCCATCTTCACCTGTCGGACGATCAGGGTTGGCGCATCGAGATCCGTAGCCGGCCGGAACTGGCACGCATCGGCGGCGCCAGCGAGGTGGGCAGCGGCCCCGGCGGCTACTACACCCAGGCTGAGTACTCCGACCTCGTGGCCTACGCGGCCCGCCGGCACATCATGATCGTGCCGGAGATCGACATGCCGGGCCACACCAACGCGGCCCTCGCATCCATCCCGGCGCTCAATTGCGACAACAAGGCGCGCCCGCCGTACAGGGGAACCCGAGTTGGCTTCAGCGCCGTCTGCGTGGAGAGTGACAGCACTTACGCCATCATCACCGACATCCTTCGTGAACTCGCCGAGCTCACACCTGGCCCGTACCTACACATCGGCGGCGACGAAGTCGAGAAGCTCACCCACAAGCAGTACATCGGCTTCGTGGAGCGTGTGCAGGGAATAGTGCAGGCGCAGGGCAAGCAGATGATTGGCTGGGGGGAGATCGCTCCGGCGGCGCTGGACCCGACGACGATCGTCCAGCACTGGAAGAAAGACTCGTCCGCGGTACACGCCGCACGCGGCGGCTCGGTGATCATGTCGCCCAACACTCGCGTCTACCTGGACCAGAAGTACGACGCGAAGACGGCCCTCGGCCTCAAGTGGGCCGGCTTCATCGAGGTGAAGGACGCTTACGATTGGGACCCGGCCACCCAGATTGCCGGGGTCCCTGAGCGTGCAGTTCTCGGCGTCGAAGCTCCTCTCTGGTCCGAAACACTCTTCAAGCCGTCGGACTTCCAGTTCCTGGCGTTCCCCCGCCTCCTTGCCGTCGCCGAGGTTGGTTGGTCGACACCGGCGGTGCGTTCATGGGCAGGATTCCGCACCCGCCTGGCTGCTCACGGACCGCGCCTGAGCGCCATCGGCGTGAATTTCTACCGTTCCCCTCAGATCGACTGGCAGGAGTCTGGCTGGATTCCATAATTCTGCCCGACGCACAGGTAGTACCGATACTTCTACGCGCCGCATCCGCGGCGCGACGCATGTACCCAGAGGCCGCCAATGCATCGTCGCACCACAGCCCCACTAGTAGCCGCCTGCGCCGTCGTCTCCGCCTGCCTCATGGCGACGCCCGCGGCCGCACAACTCTCGCAGGACGCGCGCGGCGTCGAGCCGGTGAACCGAGTACTCACCCATCGCGAGCAGGACGAAATCGTGCGCGCCCGGCTTCAGGAGCGCTATGCCACCGTGCTGCCGGCTGTTATGCGGCGTGCGGGGGTAGACATGTGGGTCGTCGTCTCGCGCGAGTACTTCGAGGATCCCGTATTCGCCTCGCTGGTCCCGCTCACCACCTACTCGTCGCGCCGGCGTACGATCCTCGTCTTCCACGACCGGGGCGAGGGTCAGCCGGTGGAGCGGATATCGGTCGGTCGCTTCGACTACGAGGGCACATTCGATCCGTATCCCACCCACAACGACAGCCAGTGGAATGGGTTACGGGCTATCGTCGAGGCGCGCCAGCCGCGAGTAATAGGCATCGACATGTCGGAAGAATTCAGTCACGCGGACGGCATCTCGGCCACCGAGCGCGACAACCTCATGCGGGCTCTCGGTCCCACCTACGCAGCCAGGGTAAAGCCCGCGGAGGAGGTAGTCGTGGGGTGGCTGGAGACCAAGCTGCCGTCGGAACTGGATAGCTATCACCATGTGATGCGAATGGCTCATCAGGTGATCGCCGAGGCATTCTCCAACAAGGTCATCGTTCCCGGTGTTACAACCACTGAGGACGTGGTCTGGTGGATGCGGCAGCGGGTAGCGGAATTCGGATTCGGCCAGTGGTTCCAGCCGTCGGTCTCCATCTCGCGGAAGGGCGGCATTCCGGCTGGAACGCCGGCCGACAAACGCGTCATCCAGCGTGGTGACATGCTGCACACTGACTTCGGGATCATCTACATGGGCCTGTATACAGACACCCAGCATCTGGCGTATGTGCTACTGCCCGGCGAGACCGAAGCACCGGCTGGGCTGCGCGACGGCCTGAAGGCAGCCAACCGGTTGCAGGACCTCACCATGCAGTACGCCGTTGTGGGCGGCACGGGCAACGAGGCACTGAAGAAGGCGCGGGCGCAGGCGATTGCGGAGGGCATCCAGCCCAGCATCTACTCCCATCCCATCGGCTACCACGGCCACGCCGCTGGCACGCCGATCGGAATGTCGGATTATCAGGACGGAGTGCCCGGGCGCGGCGAGTGGAAGTTCAATGCGAACACATGGTTCTCGATCGAGCTGAACGCGGCCAAGGCAGTTCCGGAGTGGGGCGGCCAGATGGTGCGCTTCGCCCTCGAAGAGGACGCTGCTCTGCTCCCGACCGGCTGGGAGTGGGTGGACGGCAGGCAGAGCAACTTCTATCTGATCCGCTAAACCCAGCGGAGGTCAGGGTCTCAGTTCCGGTAGTGATCGGCGCTGAGACCGTGACGGAGGAGCATCCGCTGGAAGACCTGACGAAGCACGCCTGCTTCTTCCGCCGCCTGGGTGACGTTGCCACTGCAACGGGCGAGCGCCGACTGCAGGTAGGCGCGCTCGAAGCGGTCCACGTAATCTCGCTTGATCTGTTGGAAGCCAGCCGACGGATCGTCCGTGTCGGCGTTGTCAGGCAGCATCTGCATCAGGCCCAACACCTGTTGGGTGCTGGCGCCGTTCACCACCGAGCTGGGTAGATCCTGGGCAACGATCTCGCGCCTGTCGCTCACCAGATACGCACGCTCGATTGCATTACGCAACTCACGCACGTTGCCGGGCCATGAATGTGCGAGAAGACGAGCCATGGCATCGGCGCCCACCTGGCGGGCCGGCTGCTGGTAGCGTGCCGACACCCGATTGGAGAAGTGCGCGGCGAGCAGTGGGATGTCAGACCGCCGTTCCCGAAGAGGCGGTACAACCAGCCGCACGACGTTGAGCCGGTAGTACAGGTCATCGCGGAAACGCCCAGCGGCAATCTCGTCCTCGAGGTCGCGGTTGCTGAGTGCGACCACTCGCACGTCTACCGGTATCTCGGCAGTACCGCCCACGCGGCGCACGCAGCGCTCCTCCAGAACGCGCAGTAGCGCCGCCTGTGCACGCGGCCCCATCTCGCTGATCTCGTCCAGAAGAAGAGTCCCTCGATCAGCTACCTCGAACATTCCCGGTTTACGTGCACGGGCATCTGTAAAAGCGCCACGCTCATGACCGAACAGCTCGTCCATGAGAAGTGACTCGGTGAGAGCCGCACAGTTAACGGCGACCATCCGATGTCGCGACCTCGGACTCAATTTGTGGATAGCCTGTGCCACCAACTCCTTGCCCGTGCCGGACTCGCCGAGCACCAGCACCGAATCGACAGGCGCCGCTGCCACCCGGGTGAGGAGACGTTTCATCTCCACCAGCACGGGGTCCTGGCCGGCAATCGCTGCCATTGCGTCCGCCTCGTCCACCGCCGGCAGGCCGCGCGATGCTGTCGCGCTGCGGATCACATCCAACAGTTCCGGGAATCCGAACGGCTTGCCAAGGTAGTGGTGGGCGCCAGACTTGATGGATTGCACCGCCTGATCCAACTCGCCGTAGGCCGTGACTACGATAACGGTCGGGCTATACGGTAGCTGCCGCAACGACGGTATCAGGTCGAGTCCACAACCGTCGGGCAGGTTCTGGTCGAGCAGTACGAGGTCGCATGGTGCCTCCTGCGCGGCGGCGAGCCCCGAGCGTGCCGTGGCCGCGTGACGCACCACATAGCCGACTCCTTCCAATGCCTCGCCGAGGAAGGTGCGGAAGTTGTGTTCGTCGTCTATGAGCAGGCAGCTTGCAGCGTTCATGGGGATCCTCTGACGATGCTCTCCGAGCTTACCTGCAGACGCGCCGTTTCTGGCCCGGGAGTGCCACTCGACGAGAGTCGCCCGTCAAATCGTCCGCTCGTTTCCTCGGCAACGGCCGGGGCTTCGTACACCCGCGGCAGGATCACCGTCAGCAGCGTCCCGCGATCGCCAGCGGACTCCAACGTGATAGTACCGCCCAACCGCCCGATCTCGCGCCGGGCGAGTGTCAGGCCGAGTCCGGTACCGCCTGGCTTGGTGGAAAAATGCAGGTCGAAGACGCGCCCGCGCATTGCTGGAGGAATGCCCACGCCATCGTCCGCCACTTTAATGCTGACCTCCTTTGTAGTCACTCCCACCTCCACCACGATCGTACCTTCATCCTGAAGGCTGTCAATAGCGTTCCCCAGGAGACAGCGGACCACCAACGTGAATTGCTCACGCGATCCACGCACCAGTGCCGGCACGCTCGGGTATCGCTCCACGATGGACGCGTGACGGTCCTCGGCACGAGGGCGGACGCCGTCGGCGCACTCGCCGACGATACCCCGGAGATCCTCCACACCCGCCGACTCGGCGGCGAGGCCGCCGGCATACCGGCGCAGGCCCGTGACCAGGTCATCTATCCGACCCACGTCCGAACGAATACGCTGTATTTTCCCTGGATGGGCGCCGTCACGCTCGAGGACGAAAAGTCCCATCTGCAGGCTGGCCAGCGGATTCCGGATCTCGTGTGCGAGACCGCTCGCAATGGCCCCTATTGCGGCTATCTGCTCGGCCTCGCCCAATTCCTGTTGGGTGCGTCGCAGTCGCAAGTACGAACGAGCGTTTCCAAGCGCAGCGGCGAGGCCCTGCACGACCGTCCGAACTACTTCCCGGTCGATGTCGCCGAGTGCTGGACTGCCAGCGTGGGAGACAACCCTGAGGGCCGCTATGAGCGCTCCGTCTGGCATGAGTACAGGGAGCACTGTCGCCCCTGGATGTCCGCTCGTAATACCAACGTCATCGGCCAGTTCGCGACCCAACTCGCGCCCCAGTTCACGGGCGATCTCGGCACCGCTCTTCATGGTCAGCTCGAATTTCTGCTCCACGCCCCACGCCTCGGCTGTCTCGCGCACAAAGATCAACTCCGTTGACGCGACGTCGAGAACGGCAGGGAGTTCGGTAGCCACGGCAGCGGCGATGCTCACCGGCTCAAGCATCGTGGACACCCGGTCGCCGAACGATCGCGCCCGACGCTCCTGCCTCACCCAGTGGGCCAGTAGCCTGCGGTCGACCATTTCACGAACGTAGCGCAGAGGCGCCCACAGGGCGATTGTGGAGGCGAAGATGGCCCCATAAAGCAGCCACTGGACACCGCCCAGTTCACGCCCGGTAGTGTGGAGCACGACCGCGACGGCCCCGCAGATGGTGATCGCGTAGATCATCGTAACGATAAATGACGCGGATGACGCCAGCCACCGTTTCTGGTGCCAGCCGTCGCCCTCCGATACCGTAGGCACGAATAGATGGAATGCGACCATGCACGGCAGGAAGAAGAGCGCGAGCGTCTCAAGGTCGGCGGCAATGTCAGTTCCGGCCCATTGCGGGAACCAGTTGAAACAGGCCACTGAGACCGCCGTGGCCAGTGATACGATTCCGCCGGCAATAAGCACCGCCCGCATGGACATGGAATCGTGGTGGCGCCAGCGCAAAGCGAACAATGACATGCCTGCCGCGGCGACACCCATCACCACGCTGAGGATCGCCCACGTTTCGCGTTCCCAACCGGCTTGCTCGAACGCCAGTGGCTCCGTGAATACATGAGTTATCGTCACCAGCGCCAGAAGCAGAGCCGAATGCAGTAGCACTACCAGGGCACGGCTACGCGGTGTCCACCTCGGGCGCGCGGCAAGCCAGGCATGATCCAGCAGAAATGCCGGAAGGAAGAACGCCTCGGCAACGCAGAGTACCTGCCAACTCAGTCGAGAGCCGGTGAGCACCACGCCCGAGCCCGGTACGCCGCTCGGGAAGAGACTGGGCGGCACCAGTAGCAGAGCGATGCCCAGTATGAGCGACGTATAGGTAGCGCCTCGCCAGGCGATGACCGCGACACCCGTCAGCCAACAGATGAGAGCAAGAGCGATGACGAAGTCCACAAACCCCCGGTAGCTTCCCGACCCCGCGAGTACCGGCACGCTCACGGAAAGCTGCTCACCGCCTCGTTCGACCGAAAGGTTGATGGACTGACCTGATGGTGTTGCTGCGCGCTGTCGATCAACCGTAACCTGATCGGCCGGCTGACCCTCAATAGCGAGCAAAAAATCACCAGGTAACAGACCTACATCACGGGCCCTGCGCGTCGTCCTCGCGACCGCCAGCCCCGACGAGCCGTCGCTCCGTTCGACGCTAGTTGTCGACCACCCGAACAGCTTCGCCTCATCCGTCTGAGGGATGGAGAAGGGAAGGTTGAGCGGCGCCAGGAGAGCCAGCGCGAGGAGCAGGACACGCAAAGAAGTCAGCGAACTGACGCGTGCTCGCGGATCGAAGGGCATCGTCTTCGGAGTGTGGGCTGTCGGTCGCGTTCGCCTTCGGCGGAACGACCGCACATGAGCCTCCCACACGCGAACCGTGTGCCCGAACGCGGACGGGCTCACTTCGATGCACCACACTGGGTGAAGGGAGTCAGATCGACTACCATGCCCAGCGCTCGTGCCGTCAACCTGGCCTGCGAGCGCACCTCTGATGCTTCATTCCGTGCACCTTCCGGGCTGCACTTCACTGCTGAGCCGGCCTCGCGAGGGAATATCATCCTCACACTCTAAACGACGGCTGTTAAGACAGTTAGAGCCGCGTCGAACTCAGCGTCAGGATCGCACTGTTATCGGCACTCATGCTGCATTGCCCACGAGTCACGCCCGACAACACAGGCACCAGTATCAGTCGCCGCGGTTCTCCCTGATAACGGTCTATCCATGCGCGTTCAATCCGTGTTCGCTCGCGTCATCGTCGCACCACTCGCACTGTCGCTTTTGGCCCTTCTCCCGGCGCATGGCCAGGGTATTCGCGCCGAGGTGAGCTTCCCTGCCTCGCTGCGTCAGACACCGGCCGACGGTCGGATGCTCCTCCTTATCGCTCGCGACTCTTTAGGCGAGCCGCGCTTCCGCATCAACGACAGCGACGACTCGCAACAGGCGTTCGGGGTCGATGTGAACGGATTGAAGCCGGGCGAAGCCGCGGTGATAGATGCCCGCGTGCTCGGCTATCCACTCGAAGGCCTTTCCGACCTGCCGGCGGGCGACTACTGGGTACAGGGACTGCTCCACCTTTACGAGACCTTCAATCGCTCCGATGGTCACGTCGTGAAGCTCCCGATGGACCGCGGCGAGGGTCAGCAGTGGAGCCGTGCTCCAGGCAACCTCTACTCCACGCCGCGCAAGGTGCGCATCGATCCGGCACGCGGCGGTGTCGTGCGCATCGCCCTGGACAATGTGGTGCCACCCATCCAACCGCAGCAGGATACGAAGTATGTGAAGTACGTGCAGATACAGAGTGAGCGCCTGACCAAGTTCTGGGGGCGCCCGATGTTCCTCGGCGCAATAGTCGTTCTACCGGAAGGTTTTGACACGCATCCGGAGGCACGCTATCCAATGGCGGTCTACCAGGGACACTTCCAGTCGACAGTCTCGGGCTGGCGCGAGACCCCGCCCGATCCATCGCTACCGCCGGTGAACCTGGACTCGTTGAGGGCCTTCTGCCCCAACGGCCACGAGGGAGTCTTCTGCGACCGTTACGGCTATGACCGGGTGCAGCAGGAATACGGGTACAACTTCTTCCGCACCTGGACCGGCCCGGGATTTCCGCGCGCGATCATGATCACGATCCAGCATGCGAACCCTTTCTACGACGATTCCTACGCCGTCAATTCGGCCAATCTGGGGCCGTACGGTGACGCCATCACCTACGAGCTTATCCCCTATCTGGAGAAGCAGTACCGCGGGATCGGCCAGGGCTGGGCGCGCGGCCTTTACGGCGGATCTACCGGCGGGTGGGAGTCACTGGCAGTGCAGCTCTTCTACCCCGACGAGTACAACGGTGCCTACCCGAGCTGCCCGGATCCGATCGATTTCCGCGCCTTCACTGTCGTCGACATCTATAAGGATCGAAACGCCTACTACAGCGAGGGCACCGGTTTCAGACGCACACCAAGGCCGGGCACGCGCGACTACCTGGGCCGGGTGCGCGCCACTCTCGAGATGACCAACCGGCGTGAGCTTGTGCTGGGCACGAAGTCCAGGTCGGGCGACCAGTGGGACATTTGGGAGGCTGTCTTCGGGCCGGTTGGCGACGATGGATACCCGCGGCGCATCTGGGACAAGCGGACTGGAGTGATAGACCGCGAAGTCGCCGAATACTGGCGGGAGCATTTCGATCTCACGCACATCATGAAGCGCGACTGGGCAACGCTCGGGCCGAAGGTGCAGGGGAAAATCCATCTCGCGGTCGGCGACATGGACAACTACTATCTGAACGATGCCGTCTACCTGGCGGAGGAGTTTCTGGAGGGCACCACCAACCCTCCGTACCGCGGTACTGTGAGCTATGGCGATCGGGCCGAGCACTGCTGGAGCGGTGACAGCACGGAGATGAATTTCATCTCCCGGCTGACGTACAACGAGCGCTTCATCCGCAAGATGGCGCTCCACTGGGCAAAGAGCGCCCCAGCCGGTGCCGACACACTGAGCTGGCGTTACTGAAGGAGACTGGCGTTCGGCGTTCGCCGGATTAGCCGCCGTTACTGGCTTTCGTAGCAATTGATCCCCGACAGGAGAGTACACATGGAAGTTCAGCGAGTCAGATTCTGGCCCGCCCGGCTCCCGACCTTCGCCATCGCCATGTTCATGGCGGTAGTGACGGCGAGCACGGCGCAGGCACAGACTGGAAGTATCACGGGCCGGGTGACCGACGCAGCATCGCAGCAGCCAATACTGGGCGTGCAGGTGTTCATCGCTGCCAGCGGCCAGAGTGCAACAAGTGACGCCGATGGGCGCTATACAATCTCTGCCGCTCCGGTGGGAGTCCAGACTGTATCCGCCCGTCGCGTCGGTTTCCAGCCGCTCACCCGCCAGGTCACCGTCGCCGCTGACGCGCCCGTGACACTCAATCTGGCAATGACCGTCTCGCCCCTATCGCTGGAGCAGGTGGTGGTAACCGCCAGCGGCGAGTCCAGAAGACGTGAGGTAGGCGCCGCGGTGGCCTCAATCGACGCCAGCGCGCTGCAGGAGAAGACGGGATCTCAGGACATCGGCCAGTTGCTGCAGGGTAACGCCCCCGGCGTCACCGTGACCCAGTCCACCGGCAGCGTGGGCACAGCCACCAACATCCGCGTCCGTGGCAACACCAGCATCAACCTTAGCAACATGCCGCTGGTCTATGTGGACGGCGCGCGCATCAACACCGACGCACGCGGCCTGGGAGTTGGCGGCGCAGCATCCGATCGCTTTCTGGACATCAGCCCGGACGAGATAGAAAGCGTGGAAATCGTGAAGGGTCCAGCTGCGGCCACGCTCTACGGCACCGAGGCAGCCGCTGGCGTTATTCGCGTGACCACCAAGCGCGGCAGCGCTGATCGCGCCCAGACGACGATCGGCCTGGAGGGCGGACAGCGTTGGGACGCCAACCACTACCCCGACCGCGCCTGGAACCCGATGATCAACCTCGGCGCCGGCTACAAGGACACCACTTACTACATCAACAATCTGAAGGGTAGCGCCGACATGGAGAACGAAGGCGCCTACTTCAATCCGTTCCGCACCGGCGACGTCTACAAGCTGTCGCTCGGCACTCGCGGTGGATCGGGCACGTTCGGCTACTACCTGGGCTATAACCTGGCCAGCGATCAGGGTGTCTTCGTCACCAACGGTCAGAAGGCGCACAACCTTCGAAGCAACATCAACTTCGAGCCGGCGAGCAACATCAAGGTCAACGTTTCAACCGGCTACACGAGCAGCAATACCGCCTTCAACTACGGCGATGGCGAGAGTTGGGGATTCGTCGGTGCGGCCATCCTCGGCCCGCCAATGTGGTCGCCGATCAACGCCGCCGATCCCACAACTGGCGGTCCGGCAATACTCACCTGCCCACGCGCGCTTGAGGAAGCCCGGAAGACCGGCACCCCGCTCGCCAGCCAGAGATGTGATTTCGACAAGACCTTCCAGGGCGCCAACAACTACGATCGCCTGGCAACGATGGACGTGCAGCAGCGGCTGGAGCGATTCACCGGTAGCGCAACGATGATCCACACGGTGGGCAGTCTCCTCTCCACCCGCCTGACCGCCGGCTACGACTCGTACACGGAGCGTGGCTTCAACATGGTCCCGAACGTCCCGCTCAAGATCACCGATTCTGATCCCAGTCGCGATGTCACTGACGCTCTTGCTCGTAGCCTCACGCTGGAGGGTTCCTCAACGCTGACCTACGACCTGCCGGGGGACATCCAGACGCAGACAACGGTTGGCGTGCAGTGGTACCAGACCCAGAACAACGTCACCACCGCCAGCAGCACCGGCTTCCCGCCGGGAACCGCCACAATCGGCAACGGAGCCCAGCGCAACGCTGGCGAGGCATTCAGCGACGTACGCACGGTGGGCTACTACGCCCAGGAGCAGATCGGCTGGCGTGACCGAGTCTTCATCACTCCGGCAGTGAGGTTCGATCGCAACAGCGCTTTCGGTCCCAACCTGGGTGCCATCGCCTATCCGAAGGTGAGTGCTTCATGGGTGGTCAACGAGGAGTCCTGGTTCCCCACGAATGCGATCAACGGATTGCGTCTGCGCGGTGCACTGGGCACCTCTGGAAAGCAGCCGGGTCCGTTCGACGCGTTCACGGTGCTCACGACATCGGCCGTCTCCCTTCCAGACGGTAGTTCGCAGGTGGGCTTCGCTCCCCGCAGCCTCGGTAACCCAGACCTGAAGCCGGAGCGCGGCCAGGAACTGGAGCTTGGTTTTGACGCGCAGCTGTTGGACAGCCGGGTGCGTCTGGAGTTCACGGCGTTCGACAAGAAGACACGCGATGCGCTGGTGCTCCGCCCGCTGCCTCCATCGACCGGCTTCGCAGTCGGCCAGTGGGACAACGTCGGTGAAGTCGTCAACAAGGGCATCGAGGTGGGCTTGGATGCGGATCTCGTCCAGAACGGCTTCATGACCTGGAACGCGCGCCTCACCTACGCGGGCGTGAGCAGCAAGATCACCAAGCTCGAGGTGCCCATCGCAATCGGCGGTCGCGGGCTGCAGGAGCACCGTGAGGGGAACGAATACGGCGCCTACTTCATGAAGCCTGTCTCTCTGGATGCACAGGGCGACATCGTCATCGCGCCGGAGGCACTGAACGTCGGGCACCCGACACCCGATTACGAGGGCTCGCTGTCGAACACTCTCACGTTCCTCAACAACAAGCTCTCCTTCTTCACGCAGTTCGGTTACTCTGGCGGCAACAAGATGATCGACTATACCGAGGTCTATCAGTGCCGCACAGCGTTCGGTACGTGCGCCGCCAGGTACGACCGCGATGCGTCGGGCAAGCTCACCGAGGTCGGGAAGCTCAAGTCCGATCCGGCAGCGAACTTCCAGCCGTACATGTTCCTTTACGACGGTAGCTATGTGCGACTCCGGACCATCTCGCTCTCCTACGTCCTACCGGAGCGTATTGCCCGCACGATCGCCGCATCCAGTGCTAACCTGAGCCTGATTGGCAGCAACTTCGGTCTCTGGACCGACTACCCAGGCACCGATCCGGAAGTGAACAGCCAGGGGCGACAGAATGCCTCGTCTCGCGACTTCCTGTCGCTCGGCCAGAACCGATCATTCTCCATAAGCCTCCGCCTGGCATACTGACCATGACACACACAACAAAAACCAGATCAGGCGCTGGACTGATGGCCGTGATTTCACGCAGCCTCCGAGTTCACGCCACGGTGGCAACCGCCATCGCGACAGCGCTCGTCCTCTCTGCCTGCTCGTCCGACTTGCAGGTCTCCGATCCGGTGAACCTCACTCCGGAAGACCTCGGCGCATCGGCGCCCATCGGCATAACCATTAACGGCGCTCGCGGAGCATTTCAGCGCGCCTACGACCGTCACGTCCTTTACACCGACCTCCTCGGCGACGCCTTCGTCGCCGCCGGTACGTACCCGTACATGGCGGAGGTGGACGACCGGATCGTGAGGGCCAATAATGAAGGGCTCCTGAGCGACATGTACGTGCCACTCTCAGTGGCGCGCTTCATGGCCGACACTGCCATCGCACTCTTGGATCAGGCAAAGGGTGGCGTTGGCGTGGACGAGACAGCGCGTTTGGAGGGGCTGGCACAGTCGCGCTACTTCGGCGGCTATACTCGTGCCCTGTTGGCCGAGGCGTACTGCGCCAGCGCGCTCTCGGGCGGGCCGGCTCTTTCGTCCGATGAGCGGATGGCCGATGCGCTGGTGATATTCAAGGATGCCGAGGCCATGGCGACGACAGCCAACAACAGCAAGCTTGTTGCTGCGGCGCGGCTGGGGCAGGCACGGGCGAACCTCTGGTTGGGGAACTATCCCGCTGCAGCGGCTGCTGCCGCGCTCGTTCCGGCCACCGGCTTTGAGATAGATGCTATCTACTCCAACGCCAGCGTGGGCCAGAAGAATTATGTGGCGCGCATGACGTATGCTATCGATGAAGCCATCCGCTTCACTGTCGGCGACGGCACGGTGTCATTCCTCAACAATGAGAAGTTCCCATACTTGGAGGACTTCATAGCGCTCGGCCTGGTCAAGCGCCGCCCTGACCTGTCTTCGTTCAACTCGGCCGTTCCCGTCGTGGGGCAGCTGAAGATGGCGAATGGCGACTCACCAATCCCGATGGGCTCGAGTGCTGAAGCAACACTCATTCGCGCCGAAGTTCTGATGCGTGCCGGTGACCGTGCCGGAGCAGCCGCTCTGCTCACCCCGCTCCGCGCCGCCTGGGGCCTTCCCGCGATCTCCTTCACCGGTCCGCTTACGGCCGACCTGAGGGTGATGGCAAAGGAGCGCTCACGCGAGTTGTACCTCACCGGCGAGAGGCTGGCCACGCTACGCCGTTACCTGAAGGATGGCGTTGACCTCTTCCCCACTGGTACGGGTGGGAAAGCCACCTGCTTCCCGGTGCCACAGCAGGAGCTGGATACGAATCCGAACGCTCGCTGAACCTCGCTGACGAGAGTGACTAGAGTGCGATGTCGCGCTCTAGTCGCTCCCGCCGGCCGGCGCCCGCGCAAGCGATTGTAGCACGCGCTTCGAGTTACGTTTGCCCATGGCTGAACGCCACAGATCACCCACCTTCTCCAGTCGTTCAGGAACGGTGATGATCGTGAACGAGGTTGGATCGAGATCGTCGTTCAACTCTTCCCATGAGAGTGGGGTCGAAACGGTTGCACCCGCGCGGGCGCGCACCGCGTAGGCACCGGCCACCGTTTTCCCCGGGATGTTCTGCAGGTAGTCCACATAGACCGCGTCCGCCGCCCGCGCGGCGACACTGCGTTCGACGGTCGCGATCTTGGGGTGCGCACTTACCACCCGCGTCGCGATCAGCTGGCCGAGTATCAGGGCTGCTTCGGCGCTGGTCCCGCGCGCCAACGGGACATGGATGTGTAGCCCTGTAGCACCGGATGTCTTGAGCGCCGCTCGAAGTCCCAGATCATCGAGTACGCTTTTCACAGCGCGGGCTACCTCCACCACGCGACCGAACGACGCTCGAGGTCCCGGGTCGAGATCCAGGATGGTGTAATCGGCGGCATGAACATCGTCCACGCGACCGTGCCACGGATCCACGCTGATCGCGCCGAGTTGAACCGTGTAGAGCAGTGTCGCGAGGTCGCCGCCAATGAGGAAGGGCACGGCTTCCGCACCGTCGCTCAGAGCCACCGGTTCCGTACGCACACCTTCCGGCACCTGTTCGGCCCGATGTTGGTAGAACGCCTTCCCGTCTATCCCATTAGGGAACCGGCGTAGCACCAGCGGCCTGTCGGCGACGACCGGGAGCACGTAGCTCCGCACCGTCGCGTAGTAGCGCATCACGTCGCCCTTGGTGTAGCCGGCGGCGGGGAAATAGACCTTGTCGAGGTTGGTCACATCGAGGGAAACTCCGCGACCGAGCTTCACGCTGCCGCTCCCTCCTGACTCCTCGACCCGCGCGAGTTCTCTGACCACCGGCGAAGGCGCTGATCCCACAGCGACCCTTGCCCGGGCCTCCGCACTCTTACCAGCGGCCTTGCGGACCACCCGTGCAGTCTTCGCCGTGGCCGCGTTGTTCTGGCTCTTCGTCCTGCTACTGGCTGCGGTTCCGGTGCTTTCGGCCGCGCTCTTCTTTGCAGCTCTTTTCGACGGGCTCTTCTCCGCTGCACTCTTGCTCACTGGGCTTTTCTTCGAAGCAGTCTTCTTCGCTGCGCTCTTCTCGTCCTGCACGCTCTCAGCCTCCCTGCCCACCTCCCGCGCATCCTTGTCGTCACGCACGCCGACGAATACCGGCTGGCGCAGGCGACCGTCGTCGGTCCACTGGTTGAACTTTACCTCTACAACTACTTCCGGCTTCACCCAGTGCGCGGGCTCGTTCGTGTCGATCGGGGTGGCGAAGGGTGAGCTGGCACGTTGGAGCGGAGCGAGACGCCGGGCAATATCCGATAGTGCGTCATCCGTGAAGCCACCGCCAACGTGCCCTGCGCTCATCAGGCGGCCGTCGTCGTCGAAGTAGCCAATCAGCAGGGCTCCGAGGTGCCGTCGGTTGCCGCGAGGCTCGGTGAAACCGCCCACGACGAACTCCTGGCGATGTTCGATCTTGAGCTTTTGCCAGTGGCGCACGCGGACGCCAGGCTCGTACTTCGCGTCGGTGCGCTTGGCCATAATACCCTCCCACCGGCCGTCGCGCGCCCGCTTCATCATCGCCGCCTCATCGCCAATGTCGCTCTCGGCGAGCATCAGTTGCGGCGCCCTGTTCTTCGCCACCAGCCGCTCCAGCCTTGCACGGCGCGCTGTCCACGGCTCAGCCAATAGAATGTCATCACCATCCAGAAGTAGATCGAAGGCCATCAGCGCAGCCGGCGCCTGATCCTCCATTCTCGCTATCATCTTCTGGTCGTTCGTGTGCATGCGTCCTTGCAGTTGCTGGAAGCGCGCAGGGAGGCCGTCGGTGGTGGCCACGACCTCGCCGTCCAGGACAAACGGATGACCGACAGCGTCTGAGAGCGACCGGAGGGCACTGACCACCTCGGGAAACTGGGCCGACTTGTCGTTGTCATTACGCGTCATCAGGCGGACGGCGCTACCGGTGACATACGCCAGCACCCGGATGCCGTCGTACTTGGGCTCGAATGTCCAGTTGTCGCCGCCGGGGACGCCGTGCCCGACCGATGCGTACATGGGCTCCAGCGGCGGGACGCTCTCAATCGCCGGGCCTGACCTGGAGCTGGCACTGGAGCCCCTCTCAGAGCTGGACACGCTGGACGATCGGCGTGCCTTCACGCGTCCACCGCTCGACGTTGCCTTCTTCTTCGCCGGGCCGCGCTTATCAGCCACAGTCGCCTTCTTCGTCTTCGCCCGACCGCGCTTTCCGGCCGCGATCTCATCCATCGTGCGGCCGGTAACAACGCTCGTCTCCTCACTCGCCACGATGTCCACCTCGGCCGTCGCGTACTCGTCGCTCCGCTTCATTAACAGCCATTGCGGCTTACCCTCGCGATGCGTCCGCACCAACGTCCATTCTCCCCTGACACGCTCCCCTTCCAGGGTGATATCCAGCTTCCCAGCGTCGTAACCGGCAAGTAGTGAGGAGTCGTCGCTCCCGCCATCCTCGCTCGCATCGGAGTAGCTACCGCGGTCCCAGATCATCACCGTACCGCCGCCATACTCGCCGGGAGGAATTGTCCCTTCAAAGCTGTTGTAGGCGATGGGGTGATCTTCGACCTGCACCGCGAGCCGTCTGACCGAAGGATCCAGGCTCGGCCCTTTCGGCACGGCCCAGCTCTTCATCGCGCCGCCCATCTCCAAGCGCAGGTCAAAGTGCAGGTGGCTGGCGGCGTGCTTCTGGATCACGAACTGGAGCCGACGTGCACTCTTACGGGTGGTCTTCTTCGGACTCGGCGATTTAACAGCGCGCGGCGACCTGGCGCTGGTTGGCGCAGCTTTGGACGCGTCGTCGCCTGAAGGCTCGCTTGTAAGTGCGAAATCGCGCTTCCGACGATACTCGGCCAGGTCGTCGTGATCGGCGGCTTTGCGGTCGCCCTTGCTCCCCCGAGGGCCGGAGGACATGGTCAGGCAGTCTTCTTCTTCCGCGGCGAGCGCGCCGACCCACTGCTGCTCGCGCTTTTCTTTGCTGACCCGGACTTGCTCGTGGAAGTCCCTGATTTCGCCGTCGCTCGAACACCTTTCGACGCTGTGCTCTTTCCCTTCTTCGACCCGTTCGCCAGGCTGGCCTGCAGCCGAGCCATGAGGTCCACGACCTTGGTGTCAGCAACGTCATCGTCCGTTTCAGGCAGCGGCAGCTTCTTCCCCTTCATTCGCGCCCGGATCACCTTCATCAAATTAGCACGATAGTCGTCCTTGTACCGGCTGGGGTCGAATGGCTCGGCGAGGTTGGCGACGAGTTCCTCGGCCATCTTGAGCTCCTTCGGTCGCACCAGCGATTCGTCCGGAAAGCTGAATTCGTCCTCGCCAATTAGCTCGCTCTCGAAGCGCATGATCTCCAGGACCAGCGCATCACCGACAACCTTGATTCCCACGAGGTGCTGGACCTGGCGCATGACAATCTTCCCGACTCCCACCGCGCCGCTATTGCGAACCGCTTCGCGCAATAGCGCGTAAGCCTTCTCCCCGCCCTTGATCGGCATCAGATAGTACGGCTTCTCGAAGTAGCGCGGATCGATTTCCTTTTCCGGAACGAAGTCCAGGATGTCGATCGTCTTCGAAGACTCCAGCGCGGCCGATTTAAAATCGTCGTCGGTGATCACGACGTACTTCCCCTTCTCGTACTCGTAGCCCTTCACTATTTCCTCCCACGGCACCGTCTGGCCCGTCCTGGACGAGATGCGCTCGTACTTCACCGGGCTCAGGTCCTCCGAGTGCAATAGACGGAAGGAGATGTGCTCAGATCGGACGGCGCTCCGAAGCTCGACGGGGATGTTCACCAGCCCGAATGCCAGCGAGCCTTTCCAGATCGTGGCCATGATCGAAGGGAAGGAGGCGAGGACGTGCCATCGGCAGGCAGGCAGGCGATGGCGGAGACAGGTGCCTCAAAAGCAAGAGTGGGGCCCGTAAATCGCACCGCTGTTGGGCGTCAGCGAACAGGGCGTTGAAGCCGCCGGCACCGCCCGGTTTACAACAGGTTACGACGCTCGGCAATCAACTCGGCGGTCGTGCCGGCGTCGGATAACACGCGAGTTATGAACCGCTGCCCCTCGCCGATTCGCTCGACTTCCACAGCTACCGCGTCCACCGACTGCTCGAGCCGGCCGAACCGCTCCAGCACGTCGCCGGGCAGCGAAGTCACCGCCGCCGCGCTCCGCCGCCAGATGCGGCGTGAGTAGGCGATGACGATGGGGAGGAAGAGGACGAAGAGGAACACGAGGCTCATGGCAAAGATGTCCTCGTCCGCACCGGAACGCTGGACGTCCACCGGCGGAGGCTCGACGGTGGCGCCGGGAACCGCCGTGGCGGCGGCAACCTGAGCGTCGGCAGCGGCGATCTGGGCGTCCGTGACGGTAATGCGTGCATTCACGTCGGCCAGCCGCTTCTCGGTCCCAGCGCGCTGCGCTTCGACCTGAGGCTCACGGCTTAACTCCCGTCCGAGCTCGCGACGCATGTCATCCAGCGAGCTGAGCTGAGCCTGGAGCTCGCGGCGCTGCGCCCTGAATCCCTGCAGCACGGCGACCGGGTCGAGGGCGGACGCTTGGGTTGCGGTGTGCGTCGCAATCACCGCCTCACCAGAGGGCGGCGATAGCGGAGGAAGTGGCTGTTCCTGCATCGAGAGAATCCTCGCTGGTCTGCTAACTGGCGATGGCGGCGGCGCGGTGGACGCCAATCGTACTACGAGCGGAGCCAGTTCGCCGTTTCACTTTCCTGGCTGGCCGGGCCGGGCCTCGGAACCCACCGCATCCGTTCCCTCCAACGTCTCGGATTCCGGGCGCCCATTTCGCCCGCCAGCCGTCCAGTCGCGCTCCTGAACCTCGAGCCCTCTGGCACCGCTGCCAGCGAACGCGGCGTGGGTGGCGTAGTCGGGGGGTGCGTTCACAACTCTCCAACACGTCACCAATCCAGCCCGCATGATCCGTTATACCCTCGCCATCGCCCTCGCAGTCGTCATCGCCCAGCCGCTCGCCGGGCAGCAGGCCGAAGACCGTACGCTCCTCTCGTCGCAGCAGATGCGCGACATCATCAACGAGGCGTCTGGTGAGCGTGCCCTGCACACCGTGCTGGAACTCGTCCCCTACCAGCGAGTGCGTCCTCTGTCCGAGTACTCCGGCGACTTCCGGGAGAGCGAGGTGGCCTCCTCCTTTGCTCGGGAGTTCGGCTACAGCGACGTGCGCGTCGAGTCATTCCCGTCCGGTCAGCCGCTCTGGCAGCCCACCCGCGGCGAGTTGTGGATTGTCGAGCCGGAGGTCCGGAAGCTCTACGATATTCAGGACATCGCCATCTCCCTCGCTCCCAACAGCGAGAGCGGCGAGGTGACTGCTGAGCTGGTTGATGTAGGAAGTGGTACCAGGGCCGGCGATTTCGCCGGTAAGGATGTGAAGGGCAAGATCGTTCTCGGCAGCAACGGCGTCGGTTCGCTCCAGAGCCTGGGCGTTTTCGAGCGTGGCGCGGTGGGCGTGCTCGGCGCCAGTGCGCTCCGCCCGATCGACTATCCGGATATCATCCTCTCCCAGAGCATCCGGTCGGCGCCGGAAGGTCAGAGCGCCGGCTTCGGTTGGGCGATAACGCCCCGAGTGGCCGCCGAACTGCGGACGATGCTCGACCGAGGCGATAAGGTAGTGCTCAAGTCCATCGTGACGGCGCAAACCTTCCCGGCCGAGCTGGAAGTGGTGCATGCGATGATTCCTGGCGACGGCAGCAGCGACCAGGCGGTGGCCATCTCGGCGCACATTTACGAGGGCTACATCAAGCAGGGCGCGAACGACGACAACTCCGGCGTCGCTCTCACGCTCGAGATGGGGCGCGTCTACCTGCGTCTGATCGCCGAGGGTAAGCTGCCGCGGCCCAGGCGTGACATCCATTTTGTGTGGGCGTCGGAGATCAGCGGCACCAACGCCTGGTTGAATGCGCACCCGGACCTGGCCAAGCGCATGATTGCCAACGTGAATTTCGACATGGAAGGCATAGGCCTTCGTGCGAGCGGCGCCTACTGGCTCATGCACCGCACGCCGGACACCTTCCCCAGCTACCTGAATGACATTGGGCAGAGCTTCCTGGAGTACGTGTCGGAGTTGAACCGGGAGCGCGTGCGTTATCGTGCCGCCGGATACGCTCCCACGCTCCCCATCTACTCGCAGAACGGATCACGCGACCCGTTCTACGCGATGGTGGACAAGCACTACGGCTCCAGCGATCACGTGACGTATATGCAGCATGGCATAGCCTCAGTGATCTTCAACACCTGGCCGGACGTCTGGTATCACTCATCGGCCGACACGCCGGACAAGATGGATCCCACCCAGTTCCGGCGGGCCGCGGTCGTGGGCACCGGAGCAATGGTGACACTAGCCGCTGCTGATGATGCGCTGGCCCTACGGGTGGCCGCCGAGAGCATGGGGCGGGGCACCGAGCGTCTGGGCGATTCGCAGCGGAAGGGGCTCGGCTACATGGCCGACATCACCAACGGTGCACAGCTCGCTGCTGCCTATCGCGAGGCGCGCAACGCGGTGACCCACCAGGCAGCAGTGGAGCGCGCGGTCGTGCTCACCACGCGCGACCTGTTCGCAACTCCGGCCGCCGCCGCGCGAGTGGCGTCGCTGGCATCTGCCGTGGATCGCAAGGCGGCCGCGCTGCAGGCCGAGCTGACCGACAACTGGCGCGCCGCGGCAGCACAGTGGGGTGTGCAGGCTAAGGAGCAGGCGGAGACGCCGCTGGAGCGCGAGGCAGCGCGCCTCGTCGCCGCCCGCGTCGGCGGCGGCCGTGGCTTTGGCGGTCCTGGAGGCCCGGGCAGCGCTTCCGACGTTTCAGCGGCCGACCGCGCCGCCCTCCAGGAGGCTCAGGCGCGCTTCCCACAACACATGAACGCTGAACTGAGCATCCTCCTCAGCCAGAACCGAACGGTGCTGGAGATCCGCGATTTTCTGAGTGGCGAGTTCGAGCCGCTGCCGCTGGAGAGCCTGATGGCGTTGCTGCGGGCTCAGGAGAAGATGGGCTCAGTAACGCTGACCGCCCGCTGACCTTCGGGACCACTAAGAACGGACAGGCGCCGTTGCAGTTCGCGCCACTGCCGAATGCAGCATACGAAAACGGGCTGGCTCCACTACGGAGCCAGCCCTTTCTCGTATCCTACCGCGCATCCCCGACAGCCGAGGAAGCGTGCGGGTCAAATCCGCTACCAGTCGGTCGGCTTGTAATCCTTCAGAAAGTTGCCCCACACATGCTGGCCGCTGTTGACACCGTCAATGATCGGGTCCACGATCCGCGCCGCGCCATCCACTATGTCCAGCGGCGGATGGAATCGGTGCTCGGCAACCTTTCGTGCGGCAATCTGCGCCGGGTCCTCATCGGTCACCCATCCGGTGTCCACACTGTTCATGTGGATGCCGTCAGCGTGGTAGTCCACCGCCGAGGTACGCGTCATCATGTTCAGCGCCGCCTTCGCCATGTTAGTGTGCGGATGACGCGCAGTCTTGAAGCGCCGGTAAAACTGTCCCTCCACCGCCGACACATTGACTATGTGCTTCTCCCGGCCGGGCGTGCGCAGCATGAGCTGCTTCAGTCGCGCGTTGATGATGAACGGAGCCACCGCGTTCACCAGTTGCACCTCGAGCAGCTCGACGCTCGGAACCTCGTCCATCATGAGTCGCCACGAATTGCGTCCGCGCAGGTCCACCTGCTGGAGGTCCTGATCCAGCCGACCTATCGGAAATAGATCCTGCTGCGCCGCTAGCTCGTCCGGCAACAGCGGCAACTGTGACAGTTGAGCCGCGTGAGTGAGACCGGCCACGGGCGACAGCCGCGCATCCACTCCCGGCGAAGGCGCATCACCATCCGGTAGCAGGTTGTAGCCGCGGACTCCCTCGTAGGCGCCCAGCAGACGCCGCACATCGTCCGGCAAAGCGCTCTCCGCTGCCGTCTCGGCCTCCATCATGTGGCGATAGAAATCGGGTGGACGCCGTACAGTCTGGCAGGCGTTGTTGACGATGAAGTCGAGGCGATCGCGTGAGTCCAGCAACTGCTTGCAGAACGCTTCCACGCTGGGCGTGTGGCGCAAGTCCAGCCCAAATATTTCCAGCCTGTGGCCCCACTCAACGAAGTCCGGCTCCTGAGCATAGCGGGCCGCCGAATCGCGCGGAAAGCGCGTCGTGACGATGAGCTGGGCGCCCGAGCGGAGGAGCTTAATGCCGGCCTGGTAGCCGATCTTTACCCGTCCGCCGGTTAGCAGCGCGACCCGTCCGCGCAGGTCGGCCAGTTCACCACGTTTCGCGAAATTAAACTCGGCGCACGTCGGGCAGAGCTGATCGTAGAAGTGGTGTAGTGTCGTGTAGTCCTGCTTGCAGATGTAGCAGTTCTGCCGCTCTGACGACTCGCGGGACGCGCTCTCAGCGTCCTCAGTTACATCTTCATGGTTGTCGAAGCCGGCCGGCGCGAAGAGGCTGGGCGTGATGAACACCGACTCCCGACGCAGACGGCGGATTCCGGTCGATTCAAGCTCGCTCTCGGCGCGCTCCACCCGCGCCGCCTTCCGATCGCGCTTGGATGCCTTAACCAATCGCCGACGATCTATTGCGTCGGGTCTCGAGATGCGGCCGGCGGCGCTCAACAGCCGCAGCCTTTCATCGTCGGAGAGTTGCGCCAGCAGTGCCCGGTCATCCACCATGGCTTCGAGCACTTCGATCGCCATGCGCGTGCGCTTAACTACAGACTCGGCGGGTGCGGGCTCAGGAAACTCCGTATCAACATACGAACTGGAAGACATCTGCTGCGGACTTGAAGGGACTGTATGCGTCGGAGCCGGCACGTCTGATGGCGTACGGCCGTGCCTGGGTGGCACCGGGCGACTCGATGCGGGGGCGCGCGGTTCGCGCCCAACCCCAGGAAGTCTAACGACCGCGATCCCTACAGAGGCTCACGAGCGGGCATATCGCCGGGGAGCGGGCCGCGGAAGAGCAGCACGCCGTAGACGGCAGCAAGGATAAGCGCCGGAATGGCGAGCAACATCACACCCGTCCGGACGAGCGTCATGGCGCTGATGAAGTGCAGGGCAAAGTTGGCCATCACCACCGGACGGCCGTAGATCCCTCCCAACACAGCGTTGCGACTGAGCCAGCTCAGCGCGGCCATTCCCAGCCATGCCGCACCCAGAAGTTGCCCCAGCCAGAAGGCCGACGGTGGGAAATTATCCACCAGACTCATTAGAACCACGTCAGGGGCGAAGAGCATCGCCACCCCGGCGATGAGGAGAACGAGCGCGTTGATACGCGAAATCATTCCTGATTTGGTCATGTCTGAGGGTATATCGGTCCAGATTGCTGCACCAGTGGAGGCGGATTAAAGCGGCCCCGACCAGGCCACCGCGTAGCGTACGAGAGTGGTTGGCGCTACCACCTCGACTCCGACCGCGAGCACCGTCACTCCGCGGGGTTCGGATGCGATCAATGATGGATTGCGCTCTGTGGGAGCGCGCCGAGGAGATCGCTCGACGCCGGCCGCGGTTACGGGGAGGACACAGCCCCGGCTGGGGATATCTCGAAGCAGCAACGAGGGCGGCCGTCGCGTTCGCAGTGCTCGTGCACCGGCGCCTGCACCAGCTCGGCCAGGAAGCTCTCCATCGCCCTGCATACCGAGGAGTCTCCGTTTACGGCGGCCGATAGCAGGCAGTCGTGTGCTCTCAGGGTGAGTCGCTGATCCTCTGGACTCACCTCCACCTCGGTCAGGGCGCCGAGCTCGTTGAGGAACCGTGACACCGCCTGAGTGCGCTGATGCAGCGTGCCCGACGGCTGGCTGTAATTGGAGGCCAGGCGCCGTCCGACCTCGTCCATGAAGGTGGCGACCTCCGAGGCCGGGAGCCGGTCGGCGAGCACGTGGAGTAGGCCAGCAGTAAACGGCACGTACGCGCTGGAGAGGAGAGCGTCGGCCGACCGTGTCAGCTCGTAGATAGCGGCCGGCCGGTTGGAGCCAGTGGCGCTACCGGCGCGCCTGATGAGTCCCTGCCGCTCGAGCGCCGTCATGTGCACCCGCACCGCGCTGGCCGTGAGATCGAGATTCTTCGCGGTCTCGCCCACAGTGGCCGGCCCCCTCCTGAGAAACTCGACAATCTGGCGCCGAGTGGCTCTCATGGGAATCGAACGGTGCGGCATCGTGCACTCCTCATCAGTAAAGGCGGCAACTGCCCGGGTCCGTTAGTTGCAACGCAAGATAAGAGTTGCGTAAGGCCACATGTTGCAGGCCGCGTGCCCCCGCCGAAGTGACGGGTCTATCAGTCGGGAAACGTCGTTCCACGCAGTGCAGATCACACCCGTTCAGGAGAAATACCATGCTCTCGTCCTCGCCCACCGCCTTCCGTAGCGTACTCTCATCCTTCGGTGTCATCGCCATGATCGGCGTGGCAGCGTGCGGCGGGAGCGGTGACGCCGCGGTTGACTCCGCCGCCATTAGGGCAGCAGATACCGTTTCGATGGCCGCTCCGGCCGCTCCGGCGCCAGCAGCAATCAATGATGCCCAGATCGCCCACATTGTCGTCACCGCCAACTCGATTGACAGCGCCGCCGGCGTGGTCGCCAAGGGCAAGGCAGAGGCGAAGGACGTCAAGGACTTCGCCCAGATGATGATCACTGACCATGGCGCAGTGAACGCTCAGGCGGTGGCGCTGGCGACGAAGCTCGGAGTCACGCCGGAGGACAACGACACCAGCCGGCAGCTCAAGGCCGGTGCCGACGAGTCGGCCACGAAGCTCAACGGACTGACGGGTGCCGCATTCGATCGCGCATACATCGAGCGCGAGGTCGCCTATCACGAGGCAGTAATTGCTGCACTCGACGACACTCTCATTCCGAACACCCAGAACGCCGAACTGAAGGACCTCCTGGTGAAGTCCCGCCCGGCATTTGTCGCTCACCTCGATCGCGCCAAGAAGATCCTAGGAACGCTCAAGTAAATACCCGGAACGGTGATTGATCACCGAGGCATGCACTGACTCCGGACCATGATACTAGGAACCACTACCAGCCCTGTACGGCGCCGCACGCGATGGAAGCTGTCGCGTGCGGTCACCGTCGCCGCGCTCATTAGCGCCTCAGTCGCCGTCGGAACCAGCAGCGGCTGTTCCGCCCAGAAGCCGAAGGCGCACCAGCTATCAATCAGCAACTTCCTCTACACTCCAGACACGGTCGTCGTGGCACAGGGAGACACGGTGACGTGGACGAATGATGACTTCGTTCCCCACACGGTCACCGCGCGCGATAGCAGCTTCGACTCGCAGTCAATCAATGCGGGCGCGAAGTGGAGCTGGGTCGCCAGCAAGCCCGGCACCCACCCTTACTTCTGCACCTTCCACCCGATCATGCAGGGCACGATCGAGGTGCGCTAAGCACTCGCGCCGACAGGCGGCGCCGCTAGTTCAACTGGGGTACGAAGAGCGACCATGCGTTGACCAGCAAGGCTCTCCGATTATCGCTCACATGACGGCCGATGGTGACCTTGCGCGTGGTATTTCGGAACTTGAGTCCACCACTCACCGCATACTTTCCAGGAGCGCAGAGATGTGAAGAAGGTCGTGATCAAGGGCGAGGCCGACGAGGCCACGATCCGGCAGGCAGAGAACTGCCTGGTCGAAGCAGAGGCCATGCTGCTCATGGCTGACAGCCACCCAGGCTACGGTATGCCTATCGGTGGCGTCGCTGTCTACAGGGACAGGGTTTCGCCGTCCGGTGTCGGTTTCGATATCGGCTGTGGTAACAAGGCTGTCCTCACAGACCTGAAACTCGACGATGTGAACGGAAGGCTGGAAACTCTGGCTGACGCGATCTTCGAAACGCTCTCCTTCGGGGTCGGTGGAACGAACAGGACGGAAGTCGAGCATGACCTGTTCGACCACCCGGTCTGGGATGATGTCAGGTTCCTGAGCGAATCGCGCGGCCTGAAAGACACGGCACGTGCACAACTCGGCTCCATCGGCGGCGGAAACCACTACGTGGATGTCTTCGCCGACGAGGATGAGTCCATCTGGGTCGGCGCACACTTCGGCTCTCGAGGGCTCGGCCATTCCATCGCCTCGCACTTCATGAAACTGGCGGGCGATGACCTGAACATCATGGATCAGACGCCGAAGACCGTGTCCGTGAATTCGTTGCTCGGCCGCGATTACCTAGCGTCCATGAAGCTCGCCGGTGAATACGCTTACGCGGGCCGAGACTGGGTGTGCGCCACAGTGGTGGAGATCCTGGGTGGCGAGATCACCGACGAGGTGCACAACCATCACAACTACGCGTGGCTCGAAGAACATGGCGGCGAGCAGTTCTGGGTAGTCCGCAAGGGGGCCACTCCGGCATTTCCAGGACAACGAGGGTTCGTCGGGTCATCGATGGGTGACGACTCGGTGATCCTGGAGGGTGTGGACAGCGAGGAGTCACGGCGGCTGTTCTACTCGACAGTGCATGGTGCGGGTCGCGTCATGTCCCGCACCCAGGCCGCTGGCCGGCGACGCAGGGTGAAAACTCAGAGGACAAGACCGGACGGAACGACCTACGACTACACCAAATGGTCGCATGAAGGCGGACTGGTGGACTTCGAGGCCGTGAAGGAGAGGATCGGAAGAATGGGTGTCGTCCTGAGGGGAGCGAGCGCCGACGAAGCGCCCGAAGTCTACAAGGACCTGTCAGAGGTCCTGGAAGCGCACGAAGGCACCGTGGAAATCCGGCGCACGCTGAGCCCGCTGATCGTGTGCATGGCCGATTGACGGAGGCGTGAAGCCTCGAGCGGCCCTTCGCGGGCCACTCATAACATGGCCAGGTAACCGGCGGCTACCGGCACGATCTCAACGCCGCACGAAGCGGGGCGGGGTAACGAGCCGATGCTCGCCACCCCGCCCCGCTTCGGAACATGGTGATGCTCAGCCGCCCAGCCCCACCGCCAGACCCACGCGCAGCACCAGGTTCTGTCCCGAGCCCGATGTGCCATCTAGCTTCACCTTCTGCCCGGCCGCGCTGACCTCAACGTCGCCGAAGTTGATCATCCCGTAGGTGGCGCCGAGGTCCATGTTCAGCCGCGGTGTGAGCCGCAGTAGCACGCCGCCGCCGACGTTCACCTGCCCGCCGCTTGCAGTCGCCTTCAGCCCCTCTATATCCACTCGCTGCTGCAGGTAGGCAAGGCGCGCTGCCAGATACGGCGCGAACGTCGAACGGCCCACGTCCAGCACGTATCGCGGCTCAATGAACGGTCCGGTCAGCGACACTGTCTCGTCCTCGAAGCCTGGTGAATCCGCTCCGTGGCTGGAGTACTGTATTCCGAAGCCCCAGGAGAGAGCCGCCGGCGTGTAGCGTAGCTGGGCTTCGGCGCCGACTCCCGATTTCAGCCCGTCGTACGCCGACCCTGAAGGGACCACGGCGATCGCTGAACCCTGCAGCGACCAACGCTGCGCGGACTGTGCGGCGGCCGGCGTGGCGCCAGCAACCGCCATTAGCACGACCACTGTGGCGAGCGCTGCGCGGTGATGGAAGCGTGTCATCTGGGGATCTCTCCGTGTAGGTAGCGTGGGAAGGCCGCGCTGGCCGCGGGCTACCGGCACATGCGCGATCTTTCTCGTTGACGGCTCACCACCAGCCTGAATCGTCAGAAGTTCATGCTCGCGCTCGCTCCGTTCCGGCCCTATCTTCGCCGGGGAGTTGCCGTAGCCATCCGCATGTCGTCCAGCGTCGGAGTAGCGGCGGCCCGGCCGCCGCACCATCCGCCCTCCATTCCGCCTCAGCACGGAGGACGCACGCCATGACCGACAACGACGCTCACCGGGTTACCCGTCTCCTGCAGGAACTGGATGATGGGCAGCCAGGAGCAGCCGACAGGCTCGCCCCACTGGTGTACGAGGAGCTGCACGTGCTCGCCGTACATGCCATGCGGCGCGAGCGCGATAGCCACACCCTGCAGCCCACTGCCCTCCTTCACGAGGCCTTCTTCAGGCTCGTGGGGCAGCAGGATGCCGCATGGCAGAACCGTTCGCATTTCTACGGTATTGCGGCTTCGGCGATGCGTCGAATCCTGGTCGACTACGCCCGCCGACGCCGGGCGGTCAAGCGCGACGGCGGCGTGCGGGTCACGCTCCAGGACCATTCCGCGGTCAACGACGCCGGTACCTCGCAGGCGCTGGACGTCATCGCCCTCGACGATGCGCTGAAACGGCTGGAGGCGCTTGACCCTCGCCAGGCACGGGTGGTGGAACTCCGCTTCTTCGCCGGCCTGGAGGTGGAGGAGACGGCACGTGCCCTCGGTATCTCTCCGGCCACCGTTAAACGCGACTGGACTTTTGCCCGCGCCTTCCTGCGCCGCGAACTCGGCACTGGAAACCCCGAAGGCTGAGCCGTGCCGCTGTCGCTCCGCGCCTGATCAACTGCCGCACTTACTCCGACCTTTTCAACCCTCCCGATCCGCTGGCCGATGACACCGCCCAACGAGCAATCTCCTCCCTCGCCGCCGGGCTCCTCGTCCTCCGGTCCTTCAACAGGTGGCTCGACTCCCCTCACGCCCACCCGGCTTCGGGAGATTCGAGCGCTATTCGAGGCGGTAGTGGAATGCGGGCCGGAGACTCGCGCCGACTACATCCTCGCCGCCACTCCCGACGATCCGGAACTGCGCAAGGAGGTGACGAGCCTGCTCGCGGCCCTGGAGGCGGACGATGATCCACTGGAGCGGTCGCCGGCCGAACTGATGGCGCAGGCACTGTCCGACGACGGATCGGCACTGGTGGGCGCGCGAGTGGGACCGTACGAGCTGGTCCGACGGATCGGAGTGGGCGGAATGGGAGCGGTATACGAAGGTGTGCGGGTAGACGACCAGTTCCGCATGCGTGTCGCCATCAAGCTCCTCCGCCCGAGCACCGAGAGCGATCTCGCCATCCGGCGCTTCCGTTATGAGCGGCAGATCCTGGCCAACCTGGATCATCGCAACATCGCCGCACTGCTCGACGGCGGAGTCACCGCAGACGGTCATCCGTACCTGGTAATGGAGTATGTGGAGGGCGCGCCAATCACCAGCTGGTGCGACCAGCGCCGTCTCTCCGAGCGGGAGCGAGTGGCCCTCTTCCGTCAGGTCTGCGACGCTGTACGCCACGCGCACCAGAACCTCGTCGTGCACCGTGACCTCAAGCCGGGCAACATTCTGGTGGCGCAGGACGGCACCGTGAAACTGCTCGACTTCGGAATCGCCAAGCTGCTGCGCGAGGAGGAGGGGCCGGATCAACTTCCGGCCACCCACGGCGGAGCCCGCGCCTTCACTCCCGAGTACGCGAGTCCCGAGCAGGTTCGCGGCCTGCCCGTGGGCACCACTTCCGACGTCTATGCACTGGGGGTGGTGCTGTTCGAACTACTCGCTGGGCAGCGTCCGTTCGACCTGGAAGGGAGGTTGTTGTCCGAAGTAGAACGGATCGTGTGCGAGGAACCGCCTCCCCGGCCGAGTGCGGTAGTATCTGACGCCGCCGCGGAGAAGCGCGGAGAACGCTCAGCGACGCGGCTGCGCTCCCGTCTGATCGGCGATCTGGATGCTATAGTTCTCACCGCGCTTCGAAAGGAGCCGGATCGCCGCTACGGCTCCGCCGAGCAACTAGCGCTCGATCTGGACCACTATCTGGGCGGACTACCGGTAACGGCGCGTCGGGACAGTGTGGGCTACCGATTGGGCAAGTTCGTGCGTCGGCGCCGCTTCGAGCTAGCCGCAGCAGCCGTCGTCCTTCTCTCCCTTGGCGGCGGGGTGGGGGCCACCATGCGCCAGGCGCGTCAGGTAGAGGTGGCGCGAGCGCGCACCCTGGCTATCAACGAGTTCCTGCTCACCATGCTCGGCGCCGCCGATCCCGGAAGCTTGGGCCGCGACGTGACGGTGCGCGAGGTGCTCGACTCGGCGGCCGTGCAGGCCGGCGAGCTGAGTGCGCAGCCAGTGTTGGAAGCCGACGTGCGAACCGCGATCGGCAGAACCTACCTGGGGCTCGGCGAGTACGGGTCGGCGCGCGAGCAGCTCGGGCGCGTGCTGGACGTGCGTCGCGCCATCGCGCCCGATGGAGACCGTGACGTGGCGCTGGCGCTGAATAACCTGGCGCTCGCGATCCAGTACGATGGCGAGTTCGCGGCCGCCGACAGCATGCACCAGGACGCTCTGGCACTATTCACCCTCACTGCGGGCCAGGACGATACGCTGCGCGCGTCTCTGCTGAACGATGCCGCGCAGTCGCGCCACGAGTTGGGTGACCTGGCGGCTGCCGAACGGCTCTATCGCGAGGCTATCGCGCTCCGCGAGCGCGTCATCGGCCCCGATGACCCGGGCCTGGTATCGCCGCTCAACAACCTGGGCGTGGTGCTGGGCGACCTGGGAGAGATCGCCGCAGCGGAGTCCCTCCACGCCCATGCGGTGGAGGTTGCGCGCCGCATCTATGGCCCCAGCCACCCGATTGTGGCGATGACCATTAACAACCACGCGAACGTCCTCGAGCTGGCCGGCCGAATTGCCGAGTCGGACTCGCTCTTCCGGGTCACCATCGCCATGCGCCGGGACATACTGGGCCCCGAGCACCCCGATTATGCGTGGACGCTCTTCAACTATGCCCAATTCCTTATCCGGCGGGAGCGCTGGACGGAGGCGGAGAGGTACGCTCGCGAGGTGCTCGCCCTGCGCGGCCAGACCCTCCCCGACGCGCACCCGGCGGTGGCCACGGCCATGCAGGCGCTGGGGCTCGCGTTAGCGCATCAGGGCAAGCCAGACGAGGGTGAGCACTGGCTGCGAGAGAGCATGGAACTGCGCCGCAAAACCCTGCCTGAGGGCCACTGGCTGGTGTCCACCGCCGAGAGCGTGCTGGGCGAGCACCTGACTCAGGTAGGTCGCTACGCCGAAGCCGAGAAGCTGCTCGTACCCGCGGAGGAGCGCCTGCTCGCCGAACGCGGTGCGAAGAGTCCGCAGGTACGCGACGCGCGCGCAAGAGTGGTGAAACTGTACGAGCTGATGGGGCGCAAGCGGGAATCCGAAAGCTGGCGCGTTCTGCTGGCAGAGTCGACGGCGCCATAGTGAGTCAGGCTTGGTGGCCTGCCTGCAACGTCCGGTGAATAGCGTTCGTTCTTCTGGCTCGCCGAGTCGCCGTAGCATCGTTGACCGGTGAGTCGACGCTCCGGACGCTGGACGTAGAGTGGCGAATTCGGATCGATGGTGAGGTCATGATGTGCAGGGCGCGGCACCGGGATGAGCCCTGGTTGCCGCGCCCTACGCATATGGGGGTGAGCGACCGGTGTGCGCCGGCGACGAATCGTAACCTCCTAGAGGACTTCTACCATGGAACGCGTCATCCTGCGGCATCTCAAGGGCTCCAAGACTGGCGTCGTCGAGGAGTACCCCCTGGAGTCGTTCAGCGAGTTGCTGCTCGGCCGTGACCCCACCAGCCAGGTGCGGTTCGACCCTGCCACCGATGACCTCGTGGGTCGACAACACGCTCGCATAGGACGCGATCCGGGCGAGCAGTATCGGTTCCTGCTCACCGACATGAACAGCCGTAACGGCACATTCCTCAACCGTCTCCGAGTGGTCGGTACGACGCCACTGCAGCCGGGTGATGTGATCCAGCTCGGCGCCGGCGGTCCGGAACTCCAGTTCGACCTCGATCCGCTGCCTGCGCTCTACGTGAAAGCAACGCGGCTTGCGGTTCAGTCACCTACCACGCCGCCCGTTCCGCGGTTGCCGCAGTTGGGCGAGACGCGCGAGGTGGTTTCCGATGCGCCGGCTCCCATCATTGCCAGTGGCTTTGGCTCCGGTTCCGCGTCAGGGTCTGCTGGTGGCGACCACTCCTCGGCCGGTGGAATAGGCAAGGGCGCAGCGTCCGGTGACAGCGGCAAGCCGGCGAATGCCATTGGCAAGGCGACCGTGGAACGCCTCATCGGTGACACTCGCAAGCAGTCGCATCGCAACACTATCGTGGCCGTCGCCGCCGCAATTCTCGTCATCGCCGGTACAGCTGCCTGGGTGCGCTCCGAGTCGTCTGCGAAGTCCCGCGGACTCGCCGTTGGCATGGACTCGCTGCGCGGTGATCTGCGGACCGCCACCGACTCGTTCGCCCGTGGCGACAGCGCGATCGGACTCCGCGTGGCAGCGCTCACGCCGTCCGAGATAGCCGCTCGTAACTCCGGGGCAACGGTGCTCATCGACTTCTCCTGGAACCTCATCTACAGCCCCAGCGGCGCCCAGGTCTTCCATCGCTACGTGCCTAACGTGGACACGCTGAAGGTGAAGGGGCAGAAGACGCCGATCCTGAACAACGGCCAGCAGATGATTCCGGCCTATGTCGCCGCGAACAAAGCCGATGGAGGACAGACGCTGGAACCGTCCCTGACCCTCGACCCGAACGCCGGCGCACCGATCGCCGTGAGTGCTGGCGGCAGCGGCTTCGTCGTCACTTCGGACGGCTTCATCCTCACCAACCGTCACGTCGCCGCCAACTGGAAGGCTCCGTACCGATTCGATCCGCAGCAGCACATGGGCGTGCTGCTCGACCAGAACGGTGAGCTCGCTCGCACGCAGGATGGCAGCACAGTGGCCGTCCAGCCGCCTTCCGACTGGATCCCGTCGGAAACAAAGCAGGCGGGCCCGAAGAACGAGTTCGATGTCTTCCGCGGCCGGCTGGAGTATCTGATGGTGCGCTTCCCCAAGAACACCAACCCGGCTGAGGCAACTCTGGAGAGGGTTAGTGATCGTCACGACGTGGCACTCATCAAGATCAACACCCCCGCCACGCTCTCCAAGGTGGATCTGTACGACGCCTACGAAGAGGCCACCATCGGCGATCCGATCACTGTCCTTGGTTACCCGTCGATCTCCGACTACACCGTGGCAGTACTCAAGAGCAAGGACACCTTCAACCGTGACTCCCAGCAGCGCATGGTGCCTGACCCCACGCTCTCGTCGGGGAATATCGGCAAGGTGGTCCGTGCCGCTGACGGTCCGGTGAGCGATGCCTACGCGGTGTACGCGCCGTACGGTGATCGCTACCAGCTCACCATCAACTCCACCGGTGGCGGCAACAGCGGCGGTCCCATGTTCGACGCCGGTGGACGGGTGATAGGTGTCTTCTTCGCCGGTCGGACGGGCGACGTCCAGGTCTCATTCTCCGTGCCGATCCGCTACGGACTGGAGCTCATGTCCGTCGCTCCGACCACCCGATAGCACCTCCTCACGGGAGCCTGACCATGACCGCCGGCGCGTGGGCGCGCAGCACGATAGGACCCTACCAGCTCGCCGAGTTGGTGGGAGCCGGCGGCATGGGCGAGGTATACCGGGCGGTACACCTTCCCACCCGCCGCACGGTCGCGGTGAAGGTGCTCACCAGCGCCGCCGGCCTACCCGGCGTCGCCGAGCGATTCCAGAACGAGGCGCGGGTGCAGGCTGCCATGCGCCATCCCAACATCGCCGTGCTCTACGAGCTTCTGGAGGAGCACGGCACTCCATGCATCGCGATGGAGTTCGTGGATGGGGAGACGTTGGAGCAACGGCTACGTCGTGACGGCTCCATCCCCATTGAGGAGGCGCTCGCCCTGACCGCCGCGGTGGTGGATGCCGTAGGCTACCTGCACGGTCGTGGCGTCATCCATCGCGACATCAAGACGGCCAACGTCAAGGTCAGCTCGACCGGCGTGGTAAAGCTGCTCGACTTCGGCATCGCCAAGGGGCCGGACAGTCCGGCCCTCACACGCACCGGCAACATAATCGGGACCCTGCAATCGCTCGCACCAGAACAGTTGGAGCACGGTCGCTACGACAACCGCACCGACATCTGGGCGCTCGGGGTCCTGCTCCATGAACTGCTGACGTCCAAACATCCGTTCGCCGACCAGGGGATGTTCGGCATCACCGACCGTATCCGCGCCGGCCGCTTCAAGCTTCCGTCGCGGGTGAATCCGCTCCTCCCGTCGGGAGTGGACCGTATCGTCGCCCGCTGCCTCAAGGTGGACCCGGCGCAGCGCTATCCATCGTGCGAGGCCATGTTGACCGATATCCGGGCACTGCTCGAGCCGGCTCCATCCGGCGCCATGAGACTTGGCCCATCGAGCGACGAGTTGCTCAATCTCGCTCGCTCGCGTGGCCCCCTCGGCGCGGCCATACTAGCGGCTGGCCTGGCCGTGGCCTTCCTCGTCTGGAGCGTGATTGGTACCCCTGCCACGGGCCCGGACATGCCGCTGCAACCGTCCGCGCCGCCGGTAGTGATAGTCGATCCAGCGCGCCTGGACGAGGTCGCTCCCTCGCCCGGTCCGCGGGTTCTGCCGGTCGCCGCCCCCCTGTCCGCTGCAGTCGTCGAGTCGCCCAGCGTCACCTCACCCATCGCGCCGGTGCGCGAAGTGACCGTTAACGCGCTGAACGGTGCCGCCGACGTCTACCGGGACGAGAACTACGTGGGCCGCACTCCCTATCTGCTCAGCGCGCCGATTGGCACCTCCGTATCGCTCGTGCTACGTCGGACTGGCTACGAGGATGCACCGGTACGTTTCGACGTCACCGAGGGAAGACGTGCCTACTCAATTACGCTCAGGCCGCGCGACCGCACCTCCGGGGCCGGGGCCAAGTCGCCGCCGCAGTCGCCCGCGCTTCCGCCAGCTTCAGCCTGGCTGGGCATACCGTTCCTGCCCTGGCGGCGGCGGCGCGGCGACGTGGTCACGGACAATGGATCGATTCCCGTGACCGGGGAGACTAGCCGTGCTCGCGACAGCCGGGATGATATACCCGGTGAGTCGGAGATGCTGGTCGGACTGGCCAGCGACACCGGCTGCGTGCGTGAGGGCAATGAGGACAGTGTGAGAGTGGTGCGTCCGGCCGGCGCCGACGCTCTGGCCAGGCGTGGCCTGCTCGCCGTGGTGTGCGACGGCATGGGGGGTCATGCCGCCGGCGAGACGGCCAGCCGCCTGGCTGCCGATGTCGTGGCCTCCGAGTACGCCTCGGGTGACGGCGATCCGGGCGATGCGCTCGTCCGCGCCGTACAACGCGCCAACCGCGCCGTCTTCGACGCCGCCCGCGCCGATGCCAGCCTGGTGGGTATGGGCACCACATGCACCGCGGTTGTGCTACGCGGCGGCCGCGCCTGGTGCGCTCACGTGGGCGACTCGCGCTGCTACCTGCTACGTGACGGCCAGCTCTATCTGATGACCGAGGACCACTCGGCGGTCATGGAACTGGTGCGCCAGCGGTCCATAACGCGCGATGAGGCACGGCATCACCCAGACCGCAACATCGTCTCGCGGGCCATCGGCAGTCAACGACGCGTGGAGGTCTCGGCCTGGCCGCAGCCGTTCGTCGTGCGACCGGGCGACCGCCTGCTGCTGAGCAGCGACGGCCTGCACGATCTGGTGAGCGAACAGCAGATACTCGACGCGGCACTCGCCGACTCACCTCAACAGGCCTGCCAGAAGCTGGTGGAGTTGGCCCGTGACAGAGGCGCCCCAGACAACGTGTCGGTGATCCTGCTGGAGCTACCCTCGCGTCGGCCGCCACGGGTCGTCGCCGGCGTCACGCGCGAACTACTGGCAATCGTTGACACAGACGGAACTGCCGCAGTCGACAGCGCCAGCGTCAACGGCACGGAGATGGAGAAGTGACGGTCCCGCCTCTCCTTCTCGATAAGTACCGCATGCTTGAGCGGCTCGGCGAGGGCGGCATGGGCACCGTCTTCCGTGCTCGGGACGAACTGCTGGACCGCGACGTGGCGATCAAGCAGCTCCGCGCAGAGCTGGTGGCCGAGGACACGGTCATGGAGCGGTTCCGCGCCGAAGCAATGGTGCTGGCGCGGTTGGCGCATCCGGGCATAGCAGCACTGTACGGGCTGGAGCGTTGCGACGGTCGTTTCTACATGGTGATGGAGTACCTGGCCGGAGAGACGCTGGAAGCGCTGGTGCAGCGCGCGGGCGCGGTGCCGTGGCAGCAGGCGGTACGTATGTGCATGGCGGTGCTGGACGGGCTGCAGCACGCCCACGAGCGCGGTGTGGTGCATCGTGACATCAAGCCGGCGAACATCATGCTCACTCCCGACGGGAATGTGAAGGTGATGGACTTCGGCATTGCCCGAGTGATGGGACGCACCCGTCACACCCGTCAGGGGCATGCCGTGGGCACCCCCGCTTACATGGCGCCGGAGCAGTTGCGCGGGGAGGACGTGGACGGCCGCACCGACCTGTACGCGCTGGGTGCGGTGCTCTATGAGTTGCTGGTCGGCCGGGTAGCTTTCGATGCCGACAGCGATTACCGGCTGATGATGATGCAGCTCCACGACGCGCCGCCGGCGCCCGGAGTGGCTGTGGAGGGGCTGCCGTCGGCGCTGGACCGGATCGTCGTAAGGGCAATGGCCAAGCGGCCGGCCGACCGCTATGCCGATGCCGCGGTGATGCGCGCCGCGCTGGCCGCCGTGTTGACGGAGGGAGCTGGCGCCGCGGCACCACGCCGTCGTCTTCAGGTCGCCCTTCCGGCTGTCTCGCTCGCTGGCGCTTCCGGCGCTGCCCGATCCGCCCTTGGTCGCGCCTTCTCCGATAACCGGCGGCAGGACGTGGCGTCGTGGGCGCGCGACTGGCGCGCCTGGGTTACGGTAGCCTGTCTCTTTGCCGCTGCCGCCCTCACCGTCCGCGCGGTGACGCCGAATGCGCCAACATACGCCGCTGGCGTGGACCCGGATTCGCTGGCTGCGACTAACGGTTCGTCCTCGTCTCAGCCCTCGCCGACATCGCTCGGCGCACTGGCCAGAGCAACCGAAGGTGGCAATGCCGCGGGCGGGGGGAGCGGCACCGGCTGGAGCCCGCCGCCATCGCTCTCTCCGGTGGGCACTCCGCCAGTAATCTCGGGCGGCACTCAACCAATCACGACCGCACCGGCGCCCGACGCAGCGGTGCCAGCATCGCCAGCCGGCGCGGCGAAGCCCACACCCGCAGCACCCAAGCCGCGGCGGGAGCCGGCGCCGCGCGAGTCCAAGGAAGTAGCGTCGGCGCCAGCACCGGCGCCGGCTCCCGCTCCGAGAGCGCCGAGCGAGGCCGAGCACCGCCAGGCCGCCCAGTCCGCCGCGACCGCATTCCTGGGCCGCATCGCGGCGGGCGACGTCGGCACTGCCAGCCGCACGCTCGCTGGCGAAGGCACCAGCGGAGACCTGTTGTCGCTGATGCGCGAGCAGCGGCTGGCTGGGGCCGAGGTGCGTGACATGTCGCTCGTCATGGACGGCGACCGGGGCCGCGCAACGGCGCAGGTCGCGATCGCCTACCGCACCGCCTTTGGTGGCAACCGCCGCAGCACCGTGCCGATGGTGATGGAGCTCCGCCGGCAGGGTACGGATTGGGTGGTGGCGTCAGCGCGAGTCACCAGCGGCAGCCTACGATAGCCAGGCTATTCAGGTATCCTCAGCCGTGAATCAACCGCGCCAGCCTCTTGCCTCACCAGCGGACCCACGCCAGCTTGCCCGTATCATGGCCCCTCTCGATCTCGCTCGCATAGTTGTAGGCGACCGCGTCCAGCACGAGTTTCTGGTCCTCGATCGCTCCGAGAAGAAGACCAGTCAGGGCGACCCCTTCATCGTCCTCACGCTCGGCAACAGAAGCGGCCGCATAGACACCGCGCCGATCTGGAGCGACAAGCTGGAATGGGCTGAGGGCGCTGCCCAGGGCAAGGTGGTGCAGGTGTTGGGTGATGTCAGCCAGTATGAGCGGGGCGGGGCGACGAAGCGCCAACTCCAGCTTAGCGGGCCGCTCCGCGTGCTCCCGCTGGATCAGTTCACCGCCGAGGATTTTCTCCCGCGTATAAGCGGTGACCCAACAAAGCTGTGGGATTGGATTGACCGCACCCGCGCCGAAATCCAGTCCGTGCCGCTACGCAACACTCTGGACCTCTTCTTTGCAGACGACGCTTTTCGCGTCCAGTTCGAGCGCACTCCGGCCAGCACCGTCGGTCACCACGCTGTGATTGGCGGCCTGCTGCTGCACGTCTTCGAGGTCACGAACATAGCGCGCCAGATCGCGCGCACCATGCGAGCCAGTGTAGACCTCTGCGTGGCCGGCGCGCTGCTCCACGACATTGGAAAGGTGGAGTCGTACGGCATCGGACCGGCTGGCTTCACCTACACTCCGAGCGGTCTCCTTGTCGGTCACGTCGTCCTTGGCGCGCTGATGCTCGAGCGCCGACTGGCCGAACTGGATGAGCCGACCTGCACCAGCGGGCAGCTGCTGGAGCTGCAGCATCTCATTCTGTCGCACCACGGAAAACTGGAATTCGGAAGTCCGGTGCAGCCGATGACGACGGAGGCGGAGATAGTCCACTGGGCGGACGAGTCGAGCGCCAAGACCACCGACATGATAGACGCGCTGGATGACGCAGATGCGTTTGCCGACGGTGGTGAGATGAGCAAGCGCGTCTGGCGAGTTGGCCGGCGTGTATGGCGGAGGCCGCATGAGTGGTGATAGCGATCGACCCGAGCGTCGCCGTAGCGAGCGCGTTATGAGCGGCGAGGACGAGCCGCGGCTGGAGCGAGTCGTTGTCGGAATGGACTTCGAACCATCGGCGTTGGAAGCGCTGCGCTGGACGCGTTCAGTCTTTGCGCCGTTAGCCGAACTGGTTGTGGTCCACGTGCTGGATGAAGGCGAGGCCGAGCCGTCGCCAACGGACGCTGCAACGATTGGCAGAACGCCGCAAATGATGTCGGCCGAGCAACGCCTGCGGGCAATCCTGGATGTCGCCGGCGACGCGTCCGAGCGCGGCGTCGTGCGGACCGGCTATCCACCAACGGTGGTTGCCGCGGTGGCCGAGGAGAGCGGAGCGGACGTGATAGTTGTGGGCACGCGGGGACCAGGCACCGAGGCATCATCCCATCTCGGGAGCACCGCTGAACGGCTCATCCGCATCTCTCCGGTGCCGGTGCTGCTCACCGCCGTTGGCACGGCGCCGCGTCCTTCACGAATACTGGTGCCGGTGGACGAGAGCGAGCTCACCTCTCCTGTTCTCGCCTGGACCGCTCTGCTCGCCGGAAAGTGGGACGCCAGCGTGACGCTGCTGCACATCATCGACCCTGACGCGCCGGCGCCATTAACTGACGAGGCGGACAATGTGGATCCTGTTGCTGAAGCCACAGTCTGGCTCCGCCGACTCGCGAAGGAACTGAAACGGCCCGGAGCAGACAGCCCAGGCAAGACTCAGCGCGGCGATATCACGACGCTGTTGGCTTCCGGTCGTCCCGGCGATGCAGTTCTCGCCGCCGCGTCCGAGCTTGGCTCGGAACTGATAGTGATGGGGAGACGGGGCGCTGGCCGCATCTTCTCCGGCCTCCTCGGTAGCACCGCCAGCACTGTGCTTAGAGGAGCCGACTGTCCCGTTCTCGTCGTCGTTGATCCGCCGTTCGCGATCATCGACGCCTGGTGAGTTAGCACCCGCGCACAGTCGCGTTTGCAAGCCTACAGTCGATGACTTCTGGGCTGTCTAGCATGCTCTATGCGGCCTCTTTGTGTGCCTGCGAATTGGTTCACGCTCTAGCGAGACTCAGCAGTTCGGTGAGCGCCGCCAACGCAGTTGTCTCCGCCCGGGCCGGTATCGACTGGCCTGCACGGCGCCGCAAGTCCTGCGGCATTACCAACCGCACAGGAGAGCACATGAAAACGATTCGAGCAGTCCTGATAACCGCCGTCGCTGCTTGCGTGGTTGCGGTGCCGGCGACCGCCGACGCGCAGAACGCATTCCGGCGCGGTGGTGATGTGGCTGGGTTCAACGACAACGCGCTGGACCGAAACGATGATGGCTATAAGGGGCCCGTGAACATCGGTTTCAACGTGAACTTCTTCGGCGACAATTTCAGCCAGTTGTGGGTGAACAACAACGGCAACGTGACGTTCAAGGAGGGACTCTCTCGTTACACTCCGTTCGCGATGACCGGAGCGTCCGACAATCCGATTATCGCCGCGTACTTTGCCGACGTTGACACTCGTGGGTCGGCATCAGCGCTGACCACTTACGGCAACGGCACGGTGGACGGGCGCGCTGCGTTCGGCGTCAATTGGGACGGTGTTGGATACTTCGGGTCGCATACCGACAAGTTGAATATCTTCCAGCTTCTGCTCATCGACCGCAGCGATGTCACGGCCGGTGACTTCGACATCGAGTTCAACTACAACCAGATGCAGTGGGAGACCGGCGATGCGAGCGGTGGCGTAGGTGGCTTCGGTGGCACGCCGGCGGTGGTCGGCTACTCGTCGGGCGCCGGCACGCCGGGCTCGTACTACCAGCTCCCGGGATCGGGTAACACGGGGCAACTGGTGGACGGCGGGTCGCGCGCCCTTGTCTCCGGCCACATGAACAGCAACGTCGATGGACGCTACCTGTTCCAGGTGCGAGGCGGCGAAGTGCAGCCGCCACCGTCGGTAGTGCCGGAGCCGAGCACGATCCTGCTCACCGCCACCGGCTTCCTCGGTCTTGCCGGCGTCGCCTTGGGGAGACGAGGCAAGGAAGGCTGACAGTTATCGGCAATAGGGGGCGCCACGGGCGTCATCGCTTCACGAAGCGTGACGCCCGATGACCTGCCCTGGTTCCCCCAGCAGAGCTCCGGAGAGGGCTCCCAGCTAGCCCTGCGCCGGTCTCGCCACCCGTCCGCTCCGCGCCGCTGTTCGCTCGCCCGAGCGCAGGGCTATCTCCCCGTTCACCACCACCAGCTCTATTCCCACCGGATACTGGTACGGATCGGCGAAAGTGGCCATGTCGGCGACGGTGGACGGATCGAATACGACGAGATCCGCCGCCAGCCCCGGCGCCACCCGACCACGGTCGGTAATCCTCAGTCGTCTCGCCGGCTGGCCACTCATCTTGTACACCGCCTGCTCCATCGTAAGCGTGCCGCGCTCGCGTACGTAGCGCCCCAGCACCCGCGGGAAGGTGCCCAGAGAGCGCGGGTGCGGCTGACCGATACGCGCCGGGCCAGACTTGGCGACGGCGCCTCCGTCGCTGCAGACCATGCCTAGCGGATGGGCCAGGATGCGTTCCAGATTCTCCTCGCTCATGGCGAATCCCACCATGCCGACGCTGCCGTCGCTCCGCCGCAGCAGCCCTACAGTCGCTTCGTACGGATCCAGCCCGGCGTCGGCCGCGTGGCTTCCCAGCCGCTTTCCCTCAACGGCCTTGTCGGCAGCCGCCCGCACACTGGTGATCTGGACATTGTCCCAGCCACCGATTAGCTCCACCTTGGCCAGTGTCTCGGTCCGGATGCGCGACGACGTCGAGCCGTCGTCGAGACGGGCGAGGAAGGCTTTCGTACCGCCGTCACGACTCCATACCGGGAAGAGGTTGGTGAGCCCGGTCTGGTAGGCCAGATACGGATAGCGGTCGAAGGCGGCGTCAACGCCGCGAGTACGAGCGCCTTCCACGGCCCCGAAGGCATCGTCCAACCGTCCCCAATTGCGGGGACCCTGAGTCTTCAGGTGGGAGATCTGGAGCGGGCATCCAGCCCCCTCAGCCACCGCTATCGATTCGGCGATCGCATCCAGCAGCCGGTCGTCCTCGTTCCGCATGTGCGTCGCGTAGGGCAGCCGACGGCCCGCCAGCGGCCGGCAGAGGGCAATGAGTTCGGCCAACGGGGCAAAGGCGCCAGGCGTGTACTCCAGCCCCGACGACGCACCGCAGGCGCCGTCCACCAGCGCCTGCTCCACCATCTGCGTCATCCTACTCACCTCGGCCGCCGTCGCCGGCCGGTCGTCCTGGCCCACCACCAGGCCGCGGACACCGCCCAGTCCAACCATGCAGGCGATATTCGCCGCCGCCGGGCTCCGGCCCACCGCGGCCAGGAAGGCGCCCACCGATTCCTGCCGCGCCGCGGCGCCAGACGCTGGTGCCGAAACCAGCCCGCCGTCCTGACCCGCCACCACGGTCGTCACACCCTGGCGGATGATCGACTCCATCGCTGGATCGTCGAACATCGTCCCGTCGGCGTGGGAGTGGATGTCTATGAAGCCCGGCGCAACGGCCAGACCGCGGGCGTCTACCTCCTCTGCGCCCTTTACGGCGAGCCGTGGCCCAACACTGGCAATACGGCCGCCACGGACGAGCACGTCAGCTTCCATTCCCGCCGCGCCCGTGCCGTCGAAGACTGTGCCACCGCGAATCAACAGGTCCGCGCGCGGCGCCGACGCGCTGGCTGCCACAAGACGTCCAGGTAAGGCTGCACCGACCAGAGCGGCACCGGTTACCTGGAGGAAGTTTCGGCGAGATGACATGAACTGGGAGGCTGACAGTGAAACGAGGCTGCGGACGCGGCTCCATCATACCGCGGGGGATCGACGGCGTCACCCCCGTCCTTCAATCCATACGGCGGCGAAAGCGACCGCACCCACCCCGACGTGACGACTGGTGACGGTCTCCGTCCTGATGGTGCGGCTCTACGTGGTACTGAAAGAAGCCGGCATCATCCAATCCCTGACCAGGCGACCATGACACGATCGACTTCCACGGCAGCATTCACGGCAGCACTCGGCGCCCTTCTACTGCTCACGGCCGCGCCACTCACCGCGCAGACAGCCGTTCCCGTCCCCGCTGGAGGGTCCACCGCCAAGGGACTGATCATCGGCGCGCACCTCAACGGCTCCCGGATCACCGCGAAGGAAGTGACCGACCAGTCGGATTCAGGAGTCGGATTTGGCCTGCAACTGGGCTATGGCTTCACCAGCCAGCTCGCCATCGTCCTCTCGGGCACCGCAGCGGCGATGAAGTCGGACGAGCGCGATGACTACACTCTCACGCACTACGATGTGATGGGCCGCTACTCCTTTACTGGCCCCACCCGTCGCATCGTACCCTACGTCGAGGCCGGCTACTCGCGGCGCGAATTGAGCATGGACGACGTCACGTTGGATCTCGGGAACTCACCGTCCACCGACGATGTGTCGGTTTCCGGCAACGGCATCACACTGGGCGGCGGAGCGCAGTACTACATCTCCCCGAAGCTGGCGTTGGGAGTCGGGCTCAAGTGGACGACCGGTGACCTGACCACCGTCAAGTTCGGCAAGGTGAGCATCGACGGCCAGAACATTGACTCCAAGACCCTTCGCCTTGACCTCGGGGTCACGTGGTACCCGATGCCGGGGTGGTAAGGGATCATGCGGACCAAAGACTAAGCTCGAGATAGACTTAGTCTGGTGGACTTAGTCTGCTCAATCGGACCGGAGGAATCGTGACCGTTGTCAATGTGCACGAGGCCAAGACGCACTTCTCAAAGCTGGTGGATCGGGCGGCGAGAGGTGAGTCGTTCGTCATAGCCAAGGCGGGCACTCCTATGGTGAGAGTGACGGCAGTCGACGCCCCAGACTCGCCCAAGCGGCTGGGGTTTCTCGTCGGCGAGATTTCTGTTCCGGACGACTTCAATACCAAGGGCGAGGCACAGATAGCCGCCCTGTTCGGCGCTACTTCGCCGAGGGCTGCTGGACAACGGCTACGTGGAGCGCAAGACGCAGGCATTACGGAGCGGGCAGCCAGTGAAGAGCGCCCTACTACGCGAGGTGGTAAAAGGCCCCCAATATCACCCCGTAAACCAGATGCGCGCCCAGCACGACCATGGGGGTCCGGCGGCCGTAGTGCAGCGCCATGAAGCCCGGTGGCTGAAGAAGCCTGGTAGGAGTGGGGCCATAATACTCGCTCGCCATTCGCGGATGAATTCCCGGCAGCAACGGCATCAGGACAAGTAGCACGAACAGCCCATGAGCCAGTCCGCCCAGCGCCCCCAGCCACCAGTTCGCCCGTCCCAGGCTCTGGAACGCAAGGGCGTAGACGAGCGCGAAGATCCAGCCGTTGAGGAAATGCGCCAGAAAGCCCAGCCCCATGGCGCGCGAACGGTCCGGCGTGAACATGGTCCCCACCATGAACGGGATGCTCATGCGCGAGAAGCCCATCCCCTGGCACGCCGACTGGATCCCTGTCAGCACGACTGTCGCTACAAAGCCCCACAGTAGCACGCTTGGGAGGTTCATCATCATCCTTCCACTGCGGCCTGAATCCGGTCAACGCGTAGGTCGCTCGCATCGCCGGCTGGCGTCCCGTCCAGCGCGAGCGCTGCGTTGATCAGTCCGATGTGGGTGAACGCCTGCGGAAAGTTGCCCAGTGCCGCTCCGGTGTCGGGATCGATCTCCTCAGCGAACAGGCCGACGTCGTTGGCGAAGGAAAGCAGGTGTTCGAACTCCGCCGTTGCCTCGGCCGTTTCCCCCTGCAGCGCCCGTAGCTGGCACGCCCAGAAGCTGCATATTCCGAACGCCCCCTCCCGGCCCGGCAGTCCGTCGCTGTCCGGCGGGTAGCGGTAAAGCAGACCGTCCACACTCAGTCGCTCCCGGATCACGGCGCTCGTGTTCATCATGCGCTCGGACCCGGGGTCGGCGTAGCCGTGCAGCCCCAGAAGGAGCAGGCTGGCGTCCACGTCGTCGCCGTCGAACTCGGACACATAGCTAGCCAGTTGCTCGTTGTAGCCGTGCTCCTCGATCTCCTGGCGGATGGCGTCGCGCTGGGCAGAGAACTCGCTCACCGGCGCTTTTAACTGATCTTTCTCGTGCAGCCGGATCAGCCGGTCCAGCGCTACCCAACACATCGCCTTGGAGAAGGTGTGGTGCCGTCTTCCGGAGCGAACCTCCCAGATACCCTCGTCGGGCTCCCGCCACCGGTCGCAGACGGTTTTGCCGAGCCCGAGGAGCATCCTGGCACTGGCCCGGTCCAGCTTTCCGCCCAGCTCGACAAAATTGGACGCCGCGCCCACCACCTCACCATAAATGTCCATCTGGAGCTGGTCCGTTGCCGCGTTCCCGATCCGCACCGGCCGCGACCCGGCAAAGCCCTCCAGTGCGGTGAGTTCCTCCTCCTTCAGCTTCGTGCCGCCGTATATGTCGTACATGATCTGCAACTCGGGCCAGGTGAGCCGGGTGGACTGCAGCATCCAGGAGAGAAAGGCCGTCGCTTCCTCGCTGTAGCCCAATTCGTAGAGTGCCCGCGTGGTGAAGGAGGCATCCCTGAGCCAGCAATAGCGGTAGTCCCAGTTTCGCGATCCTCCCAGCACTTCAGGGAGCGAGGTAGTGGGGGCAGCGATCACCGCGCCCGAAGGAGCATACGACATCAACTTGAGGGCGAGCGCGCTGCGCACAACGGCGTCACGGTACCGACCCTTATAGCTGCATCGGCCGGCCCATCGCTCCCACCACGCCAGGGTCTGGCGGAGCCTCGCATCCGCGCCCTGTCCGACCATCGGAAGCACCGCCGGCTCGTCGACCGCGTAGCCGAGTGCGATCCAGCGACGATCGCCAGCAGTGAGCGTTGCACCACCCGTGAGCGTCCCCTCGGCCGACAGCTCAAGAGGCAATTCGGAGCGTAGCAGAAGGGACCCCGTACGCAGGAACATCCGATAGCCCAGAGCGCCCAACTTCTTGAAACAAGCGCTCGAGCGCCCGTAGTTTGGCCGCGGGTCGCACACCACCTCCAACGCGACATCCCCCGCCACGCACTCTACCAGACGCAGCACCTCGTGCTCCGGCCAGAGCTGGAGTCGCTTCTCCGCTTCCGACGCCACGGGCATGAAGTCGGTGAGGCGGAGGACGCCGCCGACGGTGTGGAAGGTGGTCTCGAGAACGTTGGTGTCGCCAACGTAACGCCGCTGGGAACTGAATGGAGCGACCGGCTGCACGGTGAAGCGCCCACCCTTCTGCGCATCGAGGATGGCGCCGAATACGGAAGGGCTATCGAAGCGCGGCAGGCAGAGCCAATCCAGCGAACCGTCGCGGGAGACGAGCGCGGCGGTGCGGCTGTCGCCGATGAGGGCGTAGTCGCTGATGGAGGGGAGAGCGGTCACTCCCCGCACCTCGTTCTGCCCAGGCTCTTCCCGGTGGCGCGGCGCACTCCTACGCGCGCTCCGACCATTCCCGTCCAGCTCCGGTTCATCAGCCCTCCTTGTAACGGTGCCATCACCCTTTAATGTACGGTCGGCCAGGGTCGCCGACAATAAGCACAGGTTATGCTTGTTTAATTGTTGAGAAGAGGGTTCGGATTGAGAGTCAGACATATCGCCCGATGGCTTCCGCTGGGCCTGCTCGTCGCGGTTGCGGTCTTCTTTGCGCTCCTGCTATTGCAGGGCGGGATGTTCGCGATCCTCGGCTGGTTCGGCTTTCAGGCCGGCCTGCCGATGCTCGGCGCACTCGTCGGTATCTCGGTGCTCAGCTACGCTGCGTGGCCTGGACAGTGGCGAACGCGCTTCCGCAGCCGGGCCGTGTTTGCCACGCTTGCCGCATCGGCCGTCGCGCTACTGCCGCTCGTTTCGACACTCGGCCTCGTCCCGATCCGCTACCCGTCGTCACTTGAAGGCACCCAGCCGGCGGCGACCGTGCGACTCCCGGCCGACGGCCCGCTCAAGGTGGCCTGGGGAGGCGACCGCCTGAAGACCAACTACCACGCGAAAACGCCCGACCAGCGGTGGGCCTACGACCTGCTGGTCGAGCCGTACCTCGTCGGGAGCGACCGGCTGGAGGACTACGGTTGCTACGGGATACCCGTTCTCGCCCCGGCCGGCGGCACCGTCACCGTTGCCCATGACGGGGAGGTTGATGCCCGGCCCGGCGTGCTGGCGGGGATGTCAGTGCCGCCGGCGGGAAATCATGTGGCGATCCGGTTGGACTCGACCGGTACGTACCTGGTCCTCGCCCATCTCAAACCGGGGAGTGTGGCGGTCGCGGTCGGTGACAGGGTCACCGAGGGCCAGGTAGTGGGCCTGTGCGGGAATAGCGGTAACACCAGCGAGCCGCACATCCACATCCACCATCAGCGACAGGATCCGGCGGAGGTACCGGTGGGGTTCGCCGAGGGGTTGCCGCTGTACTTCCGGGATCACGATGGGGAGCCGATGCCGGAGGGCGGACTGGAGGAGCGCGATGGGAAGGCGGTGGCGGTCGGGGCGACGGTACGGCATGTGGGGCCGCGTGGGGGTGGTGGGGGCGGCAGGCCCTCGGACGCTGGCGGGCACGCGGAGGCGGCGGGGAGGTAACCATACATGCCGCCGCCGGCCCTTTCCTGAACGGCAGTTCCGAGGTGATAAGCGCTGTCGAAGATCCAATCCGCAACGGCTGATCGCGGCTACCCGCAGGCACGCGGAATTACACCTACCCCACCGAGATGACCGCTCCCGCCCTTTTGGTTCGCCCGATCGAGGACTCCTACGTCGTTCCCGGTGTCCTCCTTGCCGCGGGCGAGTATCCCGGCAGTGCTCCGGGCACTTCAGACTCTCGTCTCGATGCCAAGCTCGCACGGTTTCTGGACTCGGGCATCAGCGCCTTCGTCGACCTGACGGACCCCGCGGATGGGCTCGAGCCTTATGTCCCGACGCTTCGACGCCTCGCCCAGGCTCGGGATATTGAGGTTGTCCACGAGCGGCTCACGATCCGCGACATGGACGTCTGCGACGCGACGCACATGCATCATGTGCTCGATGTCATCGATGGACACTTAGAAGCCAATCGTAGCGTCTACGTCCACTGCTGGGCTGGGATAGGTCGCACGGGGATGGTCGTGGGATGCTGGCTGGTGCGGCATGGCCGCAGCGGCGAGGATGCCCTGAGTGAGGTGGATACTCTCTTCCGCACCATGTCGGCCAAGAAAGTATCCTGGCACCAGAGCTGGGGCTCGCCGCAAACGGAGCCACAGCGGATTATGGTGCGGCGATGGGCTAACAGTGAAACCGCACCGGCCACGAGCAGCAGCGCAGCCGGCCCATTGCAGGCGGCTGCCGGGACACCGGACGTCCTCGATCGTTACCGGGGCGCCCTCGTCGGCCTCGCCACCGGAGACGCTCTTGGCACCACTCTCGAGTTCACGACCCCTGGCGCCTTCTGGCCAATTACAGACATGGAAGGCGGCGGCCAGTTCCGGCTAAAGCCGGGCCAGTGGACCGACGACACGTCGATGGCTCTCTGTCTCGCCGAGAGCCTGTTGGAGTGCGGCCGGTTTGACGCTGGTGACCAGATGAGGCGATACGTTCGATGGCGGGACGAAGGACACTGGTCGAGCAACGGTAAGTGCTTCGATATCGGGAACGCGACACGCCAGGCACTGTCGGAGTACAGCTCCACCGGCGAGCCGTTCTCCGGCTCGACGTCGGAGCGGAGCGCAGGCAACGGGTCGATCATGCGACTGGCTCCGGTACCGCTGTTCTTCGCCTACGACGCCGACTTGGCGATCCGCATGTCGGCCGAGAGCTCCCGGACGACACATGGCACCGCGATGGCGGTGGACGCCTGTCGCTACCTCGCCGGCCTGATCCTTGGTGCTCTCGGTGGGGCCACCAAAGAAGAGCTGCTCGTGCCCATGTACACCCCAGTTCAGGGACTCTGGGAGCGTGAGCCACTGCATCCAGCCGTCGCCGCAGTAGCTGATGGCTCATTCCGTGAGAAGTCGCCGCCGGAGATCAAAGGGAGCGGCTTCGTGGTCGAGTCGCTGGAGGCGGCGCTCTGGGCGTTCGCGACGACCGACAACTTCGACAGCGGCGCCCTTGCCGCGGTCAATCTTGGGGATGACGCGGACACTACCGGAGCTGTGTATGGGCAGATCGCCGGCGCGTACTACGGTGAGTCTGCCATCCGGATGAGCTGGCGCGAACGGATCGCCTACGGCGCCGAGATCCGTAAAATGGCAGAAGATCTGTACCGGGCGCACGACGGGAAGTAACGCGGCGCCTGACGCTGAACGTCATACCCGTTCGACGAGCCAGAAGAGGGCGGGCTGTCTCAAGACAGGTTGCCCTCTTCCAGCCCACACGACTGTCAGTGTCCCCTCGTAATCTCCATCCATCTCGACGGGGCCCCAGGGCCGGCACCGCACCCGCCAGCAGCCAACTCGACCCGGAGTCGAACGCATGAGCGTACTCATCGAAGCGTTGTCGCTTGTCATTCCGAAGAAGGTGCTGGACGTCAAGTATCCCGGTGGCACTGAAGCCTTTGTGGAGGATGCTGTACTGCTGGGCCAGCCGCCGCGCTACGTATGCTCCGGCGATGCTCACCTCGTCAACCTCAGCTTCTTTGATGTCAACCATGTCGAGCCTTTAGAGCAGATGCTTGTTGGTCATGGGCTGCTCATCGAAGATGGCGATCGCTTTTTTGAACTTGCTTTCGTCGACCAGCATTTCGGGCCCATCATACCTTGCGACTGGCTCGAGTGGCGGCGGGATAGCGAGGGGTTCACCTGTGCCTGGCTGGCCGGAACCGAAGCTAGTGACATGGCAGCGCCGGCCGACTGGACGGTGGAGCATTCGCTCGACCTCGAGCGGCATGACATCCGGGACGAGCCGGGTCGCTGCATCATGCTTGCGGACGAAGGGGGCCTGGAGACGTGGCTCGACTTCGATACTGGACGTCTTGAGCGCGGCCTGCCGCAGCGGGAGGATGACTCGCTCAGCGCGGCCGGTGGGGAGCCCG
>CAJDVF010000025.1_pt1 | contig 62128 bp, 46 predicted proteins | sample 7391391 | NCBI WGS metagenome assembly CAJDVF01 (sample SAMEA7055697, study PRJEB34461) | soil metagenome | biome: terrestrial ecosystem; feature: Peninsula; material: soil | place: Antarctica | collected 2016 | reverse complement strand
ATGTGGCAGGAGCCGGTAACTTCCCGGGCGGCGCCGTAGAACTCGATTTCCATGAATTCCCTCGCAACAGGAGTGAACTGCTCCCAGCACCACGGCTGGATTCAGGCCGTCGAATACAAAGCGCAAAGCAAAGCCAACTGTTCACGGACGTGCAGTGGTCCTGTCCGATAGGCCGCAGTGGATGCTACGCGCGTTCGCATAGTGGTGCCAGTATGGGGCCATGAGCTATCGCCAGGCAGGGTCGGCACCGAGCGAGACTGATACGCTGTTCGGTATGCTGTTCAGACCCGCGCGGTGCGTCATGCAAGTCAGCGTAGTGCGTGCTCTGCCTGTTCATTCCGCCGACGACCTCCATGCGACCTGCAGCCTCGTGACGCAGCATCTCTGGGTTCGCCTCCTCAGAGTGCAGGAAACGACTCCGTCGAACCTACGGAGGTAGCGGAAGACCGTGCGTGGCCAAGTCTTGCAGTTGTGGAGCGAGAAGCCCGAACGAGAGAGTCGAAGACGCTTACGGTTAGAGCTGCATCAGCCTCAGGACTCACTCGCCGGCAACGTGCGGCCAGGACCTGCAAAGGCGGATAAATCGGCCGACGAGAAACAAGGCGCGGCGTGATCGCACCACAGAGAGGGTTGACCAGACCGCTGGGAACTATTTTTGACTCGTGCCCTGCATCAGCGTTTGCGCGCCAGCCGGTCATGGCCGCCGATGGCAGCGCGCGCGCTGCATGAGCACGCACGTTGCCCGAGCGCCTGCACCGCAAATCGATTGTCATGCGCTAACGAACTGAAATGGAGTTTCCATGAAACACCATCTCTCCCTGCGCCGCGGTTTGATGGCCCTAACACTAGTCCTGGGCGTGGCTGTGGCTGTGGCTGTGATTATGGCCCTGACCGCCCGGCCCAGATCGGCCGATCACGATTGCGATGCGCCGGTCGAGCGCTGGCAGTCGCGCGAAGCCGTGCGGCAGATGGCAGAGCGACAGGGCTGGCATATCCAGCGGCTGAAGATCGACGACGGCTGCTACGAAATTCGCGGCACGGACGCCCAGGGCCGCGGCTTCAAGGCCAAGATCGACCCGGAGACACTGAAGGTGTTGAAGATGAAGGAACGCGATCGCGAACGCGGCCGGGATCACGAGCGTGATGACTAGGAAGCTGTCGGCAGCAAGTCGACAGCCGCAGACGGATAGCGCCGCAGCTTGATCGCCGTTGTTAAACCAGGCACCGAGCAGCGCGGGCAGATCGAGTAATCCCCACACTGGAGCATCACCATGTCGAGAGCACTTTTCACCACTATGGCGGCCGCCGCCACCTGCGCTCTGGCCCTTCCCGCTCAGGCGCAAAGCCGCCAGGTCACCTTGAGCGCCCAGCTCAAGAACTACGGCGGCGACGGTGCCTACATGGCCGTCTACGTGACCGACGCCAAGGGCGCCTACGTCCGCACGCTCTGGGTGGCCGGCGGCAAGGCCAAGTACTACACGCACCTGTCCGAGTGGAACCGTCTCTCAAGCGGTGACGCCAAGCGCCTTACCGGCGTGACCGGTGCCAGCGTGGGTGCCGGGCGAACGCTCAACGTCACGGCCGATCTGGCCAATGCACTGATTGACGCGGGGTACGAAATCCGTGTCGACGCTGCGGCGGAAGACATGCGCGACAGCCCCTCCGACGTCCGCGTGCCACTGACCACCGCCAACTCCGGCAAGCCGCAGCCCGGCAAGCAGTACGTTCAGTCGCTGACCTTCCAACTGAAGTAAAGAACGCGTATGGACTGGAAGGCAATCCACCGCTGGCTGGGGCTCACGATAGGCACCCTGGCGGTGGTGCTAGGCGTCACCGGCGCCATCCTGGCGTTCGATCCGGTGCAGCAGGCATGGCAGGCACCTGCTGCACCGGACGACCTATCGGTGGCTACGCTGGTGGCGAGCGTTACACGCACCGTGAAAGGCGCGGAGGAAATTCGGCACCTGCCCTCGGGGGCGGTCGTAGTTTTCAGCTTTGACGGCGACCAGGCGCGGGCGTCCTATGTGGACCCAGTAGATGGTCGGGTGCTGGGCGCCTGGCAACCTTCGGCGCTGCCGCGCTGGGTGAAGAACCTGCACCGCTCGCTGCTCCTGGGCGACGCCGGGCGTTGGGTCGCGGCGGGCATCGCGCTGGCCATAGGGTTGCTGTGCGTCTCGGGCCTCGTGCTGATGCTGCGTCGGATGGGCGGCTGGCGGAGGTTGACGGCTCGGGTCCGCGGCTCGCTGTCGCAGCGCGTCCACGTAATCGCAGGCCGGCTGGTGCTGGCGGTGCTGTTCCTGACATCGCTCACAGCGCTGACAATGAGCGCGTCGACCCTGGGACTGGTGGCGCTGGACTCCGGCACCGAGCCTGACGTGGTCTCTGTGCTCTCCGTGGACTCCGCGGCCACCGTGGACTCTGCGGCCACCGTGGACTCGGCGACCACCGTAGCCAGCGGCCAGGCTGCTCTGCCCGTGGGGCAGCTTTCCATGCTGCAAAGCCTGACCATGCAGGACCTGCGCAGGCTCAATTTTCCCGATGCTGCCGACCCGGAGGACGTCTGGAAGGTCGCCACCGTTAAGGGCGACGGCTGGATCGACCAGTACTCTGGGCAGATGCTGGCCTGGCAGGACCTTACCCTGGCTCAGCGCATCAACGACTGGGCTCTGATGCTGCACACAGGCGAGGCGGCCTGGCCCTGGGCCTTGGTGCTCTCTCTCGTTGGCGTCAGCGTGCTGCTGTTCTGGCTGTCAGGCGTTGTCATCTGGTGGCAGACGCGCCTCCAGATTCCGCACGTCACGGGTAACAGTCCGCTGGCACAGGCCGACGTGCTCATCTTCGTCGCCAGCGAAGGCGGCAGCACGTGGGGATTTGCCCAGGCGCTTCACGACGCGCTAAGCCAACGCGGCCACCGTGTGCACACGGGCGCGCTGGAGGATTTCCGGACCACGACCGCCACACGGCAGGTCTTCGTGCTAGCCGCAACCTATGGCGACGGCCAGGCTCCGTCCCATGCCAGCAACGCTCTGGAGCGTATCGGACGGCTGAGCGCCAGTGCTGTGCCAGTGACGGTGCTGGGATTCGGCGACCGGCAATACCCGGCCTTTGGAGCATTTGCCGAGGCGCTGGAGAAGACTTTTCGTGCACAGGGCTGGCCCGCGCTGCTGCCGCTGGAGTGCATCCACCAGCAATCAAGCCAGCAGTTTCTGCGCTGGGGCCGGGAGCTGGCTCAGGCACTGGGCGAACCCCTGGTGATGGACTATGTGCCGCGAGTGCCGCCTACTACCGCGCTCACGCTCGTGATGCGCCAGCAGTATCCGGGGTGGGATGGGCAACCAACGGCGATCCTGCGCTTTGAGTGGCCCGCGGTGGGTTGGGCCGAGCGTTTGCGCGGGCACGGTCTGGCGAATTTCGCGGCGGGCGACCTAGTAGGCATCGTGCCGCCCGGCTCTGCCGTGCCGCGTTTTTACTCGCTGGCGTCGGGCTGGAAGGACGGGTTTCTGGAAATCTGCGTGCGCCAGATGCCCGGCGGCCTGTGCTCTACCTACCTGCTGGGCCTGCAGCCGGGGGACCACATCGCAGCCTATATCCGCTCCAATCCCGGTTTTGCGCTACCGCGCACGCGGCGGCCTGTGCTGCTGATAGGAGCAGGGACGGGCGTGGCGCCACTGGCCGGTTTCATCCGCCGCAACGACAGGCGCACACCCATGCACCTGTACTTTGGTGGACGTGACCCATCGCGGGATTATTACTTCGGTCCCGAGATCGAGCGCTGGCTTGGGGAGGGACGCCTGGCCAGTGTGCAGACGGTGTTCTCACGCGTTCCCAATGGTGGCGGCTACGTGCAGGATGCCTTGCGGCGTGATGCCGAGTCCGTACGCGAGCTTGTGGCCAGGGGAGCCATCGTGCGCGTCTGCGGCAGCCGCGAAATGGCACACGGCACGGCCCAGACGCTGGACGTGGTACTCGCGCCGCTGCAGTTGACTGTGCCGCAGCTCAAAGCGAAGGATCGTTATGCCGAAGATGTCTTCTGAGTCTGCTCCACTCCTTGCTCGGACCACGCTGAACGGCCCGACCATGGGCACGCGCTGGTCCGCCACCGTTGACGTGGACAGCACCACGGACTTGGGCGTCCTGAGCCAGGATCTGGCCGCCGCGGTGGGGCAGGTGGACGACCAAATGTCGCCCTGGAAGCCCGATAGCGACATCATGCGCCTGAACCGTGCGCCCGTGGACGCCTGGGTGGACCTGCCCGCTGAAATGTTGGAGGTGCTGGTCTGCGCGCTTGAGATATGCCGCCTGAGCGAGGGCGCGTTTGATCCGGGCGTAGGGGCGCTGGTCGATGCCTGGGGCTTTGGCGCGGTGCGCGATGCTCCCGACGCCGTGGCTATCCAGAGCGCGCGCAAGGCCGCGCCGCTCCCGACTAACGACTGCCTGGAACTTGACCTCCCCGCACGCCGCGTCCGCAAGCTTGCCCCCTTGCATCTTGACCTGTGCGGCATCGCCAAGGGATACGCGGTGGACCGCATGACCGCTGCGCTGCTGCGGCAAGGCGTGCAGCATGCCCAGGTGGCGCTCGACGGTGAACTGCGCGCCGTGGGCAGCCAGGCCAGCGGTGCGCCCTGGGCAGTGGCGCTGGAGCAGCCCGAGGCTGGACGCCGCTCGGTGCACGGGGTCATCGAACTGCAAGACCTGGCCGTGGCCACGTCGGGCGACTACCGGCACTATTTCCAGGTAGGCGACGCGCGCCTCGCACACAACATGGACGCGCGCCGCACCGCGCCGGTGAGCAATGCCGTCGCTTCGGTCACCGTGCTGGCGCCCACCTGCATGCACGCGGACGCCTGGGCAACCGCACTGCTGGTGGCCGGCCCTAAAGAAGGACTGGGCCTAGCCCAGCGCATGGGGCTGGAAGCACTGTTTCTGCTGCGCCACCCTGAAGGGCTGGTGGAAATGGGGCTGGGTAGGTTCGGCGCCTTGGGATAGGGCAGTCGGCCGAGGTCGATCGAGTTCAGGTCGTGGCGCCCGCCGCGGGAGGCACCGGTAGGCAGGCGTACGGGCACGCTGACGAGTCTCGCGGGCCGTCCCTCCCCTGCCCCGCCGGAGCACGGGCAGGTGGGAGTGATGCGACGACTGGTGGGACCGTCGCGACGGTGAGAGACAAGCGGGGTGCTGGTAGGGCCGTCGGCGCTACAGAGCCGACTCGCCGCGGCCCATACCGGCGCCGCACTGTCAGTGACCGGTCGTACACTGGCGAAGCCCAACAACTTCTTCGGTAGGTACCGTCCAGGCGCTCGCGGCGGCGGCTCCTCGACACGTCCGTTGGGCTGTAGCGACATCACACGCAGCAGTCATTTCCCGGCCCGACCGTCATCGGAGCGCACGACAGCTGATTGCGCCACAGGCTTTAGACGATCGACGCAGTGTTACCACACTCACTACGCGTCAGCATCCTCATGAATCCACTTTTACGGATTGCCGAGCCATACGTGGCAGATCGGCGGCCCGCCCGACTGCCCGCTATCCTGGTTGTTACGCCCATTTATCCCTGGCCGGGCAGGCTCTCGGAAGGGATCTTCCTGCACCGTCAGGTGCAGCGGTTGGCCAGACTTGGGCATCCGGTGAGGGTCACCAATTTTCATCCAGCCGTTCCTGGGTTGCCGCGGTCACTCGCTACGACCTCCTGGCTTCGCTACCATCCGCGCTGGATGAGGTGGTCAGGGCGGCAGGACGGTATCCGAGTAGATCACATCTTCCACCACCAGCACGCTCGGAATCGGAGTGACGCGATCCCCATCATCGCCGACGCCGTCTCACGGCATCTGGATCGCCATCTGGATGGCTTCATCCCTGACGTCATTTATGGCAACTGGCTCTGGAAGGGCGGCGCGGTCGCTGTGGCGATGGGCGAGCGCTACGGCTGGCCTGTCGCCGCGATCGCTCGAGGCAGTGAGTTGCACCGCTGGCAGTCCATCCACCGCTACTGCCTGCAACATGTGGAAGATGTAGTGCACAGGGCCGATCTCTTGCTGGCCAACTGCGAGTTCCTCCGCTCCCGGGCAGCATCAATTACTGGCGGTAACGCACAATCCATCCAGGTCGCGTACAATGGCTGCGACACGAGCCTCTTCCAGCCCGCCGTGGAACGCACCTCAGCCCGCCGAGAGCTCGGCTTCAGCGATCACGCGCGATACTTCGTTTCCTGCGGAACGGTGATCGAGCACAAGGGGCAGGGAGACCTTGCCCGGGCGTGGATGCGCTTTGCGCCGTCGCACCCTGACTGGCGATTGATCGTACTCGGTCCGGTGGTTGATCACCATCTGGCCCGGGAGCTGAGAAGTGCGTACGGCGCCACGGTCGAAGTGCGCGGTCAGGTTCAAGCGCACGAGATCCCGCGCTATCTCCAGGCCGCCGACGCGTACGTGCAGCCCAGTCGGCTCGAGGGCCTGTCCAACGCAACGATGGAGGCCATGTCGACGGGGTTGCCGGTCGTCACGACCGACGCCGGCGGCCAACGCGAGCTGATGGACGGAAGTGCAAACGGTTGGATGGCAGCTGTCGCTAACCCCGCGTCGCTCGCCAGCGCGTTGCAAGCGCTGGCCGCCGATGCGGATGGGGCCGCGGTTCGGGGAACAGCTGCACGGCACATGATGACAAACCGCTTCGAAGCGACGCAGCAGGCAGGACGACTCAGCATGCTCCTGACAGAGCTGTCGGAACGGAAGCAACGTCCGCTCGACCGTGCACCGTCAGTACGAGACGAGATAGGCGCCATCTGGTAGCGCGAGACTCGCGCTACCAGATGAAACTCGGATGCCGTCTCCTGAACCTCCGTCTCGACTACCGGATGGGCATCAGGGACGCTAACCGTGACGAAGTAGCTGCCTGGCTCCGCCTGCGCGCGGCTCCGCTCCAGACGGAACGCAGCCACGCTTTTTCAGACGCGTCGCCTGCGGCTTCGGGCGACGATCATCACCCCTGCCAAACCGATCGCCATCAACACAACAGTCGACGGCTCTGGCGTCACCGTTGTCTGAGCGCTCAGCGCCATCACGCGGAAGGCGGGCCCGTCAGCGACGAAGATCCCGGTAAACGGAATGTCTTCCATCCCGTACTGCTCCAACCCTCCCAGCGCCTCCTGATACGAGACTCCCTCGAACATCGTCGTGAAGGTGCCGGTGAAGCCCGATGTAATGCCATGAGCGGTCACCAGTCCGGCCACGTCGAACTTCACGAGAGCGGTGAACATGGCGTCGGAACCGGGGGCCGCAGCAAGGTTCTCCAGATAGAACGGAGAGAGCTCGTAGCCCGGCGACTGGTAGGGTGTGCAGCGCTGCCCGACTTCCGGCGCGACGTAGCAGTCGTCCTGGCCGTAAACGCCACTCGGCACATACTCAAGATCGAACTTGTAGGGGCCGAACTGGACGAACTTTCTGACCGACTGGGGACCGTTACCAACGGTGATACTCCTGATGGAGCCATTTGCGCCCTTCGCCGGCTCGCTACCGGACTTCTTGAGCTTCGGGTTCAGCGATGCAAATGTGCCGGTCCCCCCCAGCGGGTCGGCCGTCACACGCTTATCGAAGTCGAGTAGGACACCAGGGCTGCCGAGGTCAATCGCGTCGGCCATACCAGTGAATCGGAGCGTACTGCCGGGCGCGACCTGCGCTGCAGCAGACGAGGCAAACGTGGCGCCCGCGCCCAGAACCAGCGCGGCGAGTGAGGAACGGTAGACGAGTGAGGTTAGCATTGGCAGCTTACTCCAGTTGAACGTTCGAAGGCTCCCGGAGAAGACGGAGCCTGAACGAGACGCCCAACGCATAGGTCGCGCCGCACGGATTGATATTCCGAATCGACTCGCCACCCAGCCTGCCCCGGGCCGCCGTCAGGTCACAAACTTTAGCCGTTAGACCGGCCCTTAAGGATCTCAACCCGCCGCTCCTTCACCGCCCACAGCTGAACCCCGCGGCAACGTCAGTGTGAAGGTGCTGCCCACACCCGGTGTACTCGTCACCGTGAGGTCTCCTCCCATACCGCGCGCCAGATCGAAGCTGATCGCCAGCCCCAGGCCAGTGCCCTCGGCGGTACGAGTAAGGTCGGCCCGGACCTGCACGAACGGTTCAAAGATCGACTCAAGCTTGTCGGCGGCGATGCCAATGCCGGTGTCGCGAACGTTGAGCAACACGACCGACTCTCGCTTCTCGACCTCGATCTCGATAACGCCGCCGCGGTCGGTGAACTTCACTGCGTTGGAGAGCAGGTTGACGAGGACCTGGCGTAGCTTCTCAGCGTCTGCTCGGACCGTGACCTCCGGCGGCACAGCTGGCATACGCAGAGTCAATCCCCTCGCTCGCGCCTGCGGCATCACCAGCGCCTCGGATTCCGCCACCGCGTGAGATACCCCCACATCCTCCAGGTCGTAGCGAACGGTGCCGGTCTCCAACCGGGCGTAGTTGAGCACCTCATTGATCAACCCCAGCAGGTGACGCTGACTGCTCTGGATGCGTGCCAGGTCCTCGCGCTGCGAAGCTGTCACAGGACCACGAATGCCCATCTCCAGCAGCTCTGCGTAGCCGCCTATGGCGTTGAGCGGGGTACGGAGTTCGTGGCTCATCACGGCCAGGAAATCGCTCTTCGCACGACTTGCCGCTTCCGCCGCGCCTCGAGCCGCCTCAGCGTCGGCCCGGGCGCGTCTCTCTTCCTCCACGTCCGTGTTGGATCCCACCCAGCCGGTCACCGTGCCTGCAGAGTCGAATTCAGGCACCGCACGAACGAGATGCCATCGGTACTCGCCGGTTGAGTTATCGCGCAGACGAAACTCGGCCTGATATGGCGTTCCCGTGGCCAGGGCGAGCGACCAGCGCGCACTCGACCCAGGAAGATCATCGGGATGTACAAAAGCGCTCCAGCCGCTGCCGAGTAATTGCTCCTCGGGCACTCCGAAGTACGACGCTGTATGCTCGCTCACGAAGTCCAGTTGGCCGTCCGGCTGGGCCGTCCAGACTTGAACGGGCACCGCTTCGGCGAGCGCGCGGTAACGCGCCCTGCCCGCGACCAGTTCCTCAGCGGCAGCCTCCACAGCCTCCCGGTAACGCACCGACTCGGTGACATCGATGCCGTGTACGAAGATGCCGGAGCGGGTGCCGTCCGCTTCCGTGAGAGGTTGATAGACGAAGGTCACCAACCTCTCCTCCGGCTCACCGCCCGGGGCACGGACGAGAAGCACCGGCTGTTCGCGTCCAACGTACGCATCCCCTGTCTCCAGCACGCGATCGAGTAGCGCGATGAACCCCTGTTCCACTACCTCGGGCAATGCTTCTCGTACCGAGCGACCAATGAGTTTCCGGTGGCCGACGACTTGGTAGTAGTCACGGTTCGCCTGTTCGAACCTGTGTTCTGCGCCTCTGAGCACGGCTATGAACGCCGGCGCTTGCTCGAAGATATCGTTCAGGCGGGCGCGCTCGACGGTCAATTCCTCGAGCAGGCTCTGCTGCCGACGCTCGGTGAGGACTCGCGCCGTCGTCTCCTGAGCGATTACCAGCGCCCCGCCAACGTGGCCGTCGTCGTCGAATACCGGGCTGTAACTGTAGGTCCAGTAAGTCTCCTCGACGCGACCTTTACGTGGTAGCGGTATGTGCTGGTCTACGAACCAGGTAGCATCCTTACCGGCTGACACCAGTGCTAGCTGCGGCCCGACAACCGTCTCCCAGACCTCACCCTTCCAACATTCCGACGCTCTCATTCCGAACGCCTCCGGGTGGCGCCCTTCGCCGAATGTCGGGATATAAGCGTCGTTGTAAAGCTGGATGTTGTCCGGCCCCCAGAAGAGGAGCATGGGGTGGCGAGCAGCGAGTATAGTGGCGAATGTCGTGCGTAGACTGACGGACCAACTGGCCATAGCGCCGAGTGGGGTCGCGCTCCAATCGAGCTCGTGACAACGCCTGTGCATCTCGCTCGGTCCGTCAAAAAGATCTCGCCCTTCCGAGAAGGGCGTTAGATCGCTTGTTGAAGCGGACGACGTACCGCCCGATTCCATCGCTGTCATCTCACTCCCGTTCTCTCACGCGTTGTAGCCGCATCAGTGTGATAGTTCGGCTCATGTGGAATCTCCCCGCTACGCGCCCGGATGGTGAATGAAAGATGGTGCATGCACGCGAGTTTCGTACGATTCGGCTCTCGGGATCGGCGGTGTGCACCCCATGATGTCGTTCCTCTGTTGCGGCACCGGTAGCTTTCGGCGAACGCGAAGTCAGCATCGCGTCGCACGACCAGCAGTGCCTCCTGGCTGTCCACGAGTGAAGCCGCCGCCATGACCATCACCTTACGCCAGCTCGAGATCTTCCTCGCCCTCGCCGAATACGAGCATGTCGGTCGGGCGTCGGAATCCGTTAACCTGTCACCATCGGCCACCAGTTCCGCCTTGCTGGCGCTGGAGGCGGCCGTTGGACGACCGCTGTTCGACCGCAGCGGACGCGGGCTACGGCTCAACGCCGACGGCCGCCGCTTCCGCGGAGCGGCCCGCGCCACCCTCACCCAGGCCCACGAAGCCGAGTCGTTGCTTCGCGACGAGGAGAGCGGCCAGCTGGTCGTCGGCGCGTCTACGACGATCGCAAATCACGTTCTCGCTCCTGTGTTGGCCACCTTCCTCACCTCGCATCCACAGGCGCTGTTGAGGCTTGAAGTAGGCAACACGCGCGAAATCCTGGACCGTCTGCTCGATTTTGCGGTCGATCTGGCGTACGTGGAAGGACCCACCACACATCCGGATATCGTCGCAACTCCGTGGCGCGCTGATCGGCTGGTGGTGTTCGTGGCATCCAACCATGAACTGGCTCGAAGGCGACGGATAGACGTCGCCGATCTATCGCGGGTGACCTGGCTGCTCAGGGAGGAGGGCTCGGGCACACGCGAGGTCTTTGTGCGCGCGCTCGGAGACGACAGCGCTCGCCTCTCAACCGTGCTGGAACTGGGGAGCAGTGAGGCAGTCGCGCGCGCGGTGGAAGCAGGCGGAGGCGTGGGATGCCTCTCCCACCTGGTGGTCCGCCGCGATCTTGAAGATGGTCGGCTCACCGAGCTCGAAACACCGGACTGGGACCTGGCGAGAACGATGTGGCGGTTGACGCACCGTGACCTCCCGGTAAGTCGATTGGCCAGTGCATTCGCTTCAGCCCTGCCAGAGGAGGCGGGCTCGACATAAAGCCAGACGTCCATGCTGTTTTATCGGATAGTTTATCCGATACATCGCGTTGGACTGGATGGCTCGATAGTGAGAAGATTGTGGGAGCGACATCTTGATGCTTCAACTTTCCCTCGGGCATGTCCTCTACAGCTTCCCTCGTGACCCTTCCCAGTACCCCTAGCGAAGATCCGCTCCGGGACGCGTTAACCCAGGCCGAGGGCGCGATCGCCCCGTTGTCTCCGGACGCACCACTCCCGGCGCCGCCGAAGCTCTGGCATAGAGCGCTGTTTTTAGGGCTGGCCGCGCTCACCCTCCTTCCGGTAGCCTCGCCCACTGTGGCGCTAGGAGCGGGTGCAGTACTTGGACTCACGATCGGCGGGCCTTATGTGCGGCAGACGGCGCGCACCGCGAGCTGGTTGCTCAAGGCGTGCGTCGTCGGGCTTGGCTTCGGGATGTCCCTCCCGGCGGTACTGGCAGTGGGGCGGGACGGAGTGGGAGCAACCGCGATGGGGATCTTCTTTGCCCTTACCCTAGGGCTCATCCTCGGTCGACTTTTGCATGTGGATCGGATCACATCCACCCTCATCTCCGGCGGTACCGCCATCTGTGGGGGGAGCGCGATTGCCGCCCTGGGGCCGGCAATCGGCGCGGGCGCGGAGGCACTGGGAGTCTCGCTCGCCACGGTCTTCATTCTGAACGGCGTGGCTCTCTACCTCTTCCCCATCGTTGGCCACGCCCTGCACATGAGCCAGCACCAGTTCGCACTCTGGGCAGCGATCGCCATCCACGACACGTCGTCGGTGGTGGGAGCGGCGTCGGTCTACGGCCGCGAAGCGCTGGAGCAGGCGACAGTGCTCAAGTTGACGCGCGCGCTCTGGATCGTTCCGCTAGCCCTCGGTGCTGCCTGGTGGCACCGTCGCTCGGCAGCCACTGAAAGCGCTGTCCGGGTAAAGATGCCCTGGTTCATCGGACTGTTCGTGCTGGCGTCCACTGTCCGGGCCCTATGGCCCGCCGGCGAGCCGCTCTACGGCCTGCTCGCGACCTTCGCTCGTCAGGGCCTCGTGCTCACCCTGTTCCTCATTGGTGCTGGGCTGAGCCGGACAACGCTGCGTATGGTCGGGGTGCGACCGCTCGTTCAGGGCGTGGCGCTCTGGATAGCCGTCGCCTCGGTTTCGCTCGCCGCCATCATGGCCTGGGCCGTCTAACCGCGTCGCTTCATCGCGGACAGCAGTTACGCGGCACCGGCGATGATGTCGAGGGCCTCCCGCACGCGATCCTCGTGCGTCCGAGCAGACAGAATGGCTATGCGTAGATAGACCTCGCCACCGATGCGCGTGCTGGACAGAAGGACCCGTTGGCTGTCGTTGATCCGTCGTAGAAAGTCCAATTGCGCTGCGTCATCTCGGCCGGCAAGCCGGAAGACGACCACAGTGAGGTCAGGGGGCCACGGCACTTCCAGACGACTGTCCGCGACCAGGGTATCGTAGGCCAGCTTGGCCAGATCCAGTTTCTCGTCCAGTTGTCGGCGGAACGAGTCAACACCGTGAAGGTGCAGGGGCAGCCAGACTCGCAGACCCCTGAAGTCACGGGTCAGCTCCGGTGTCAGCGCGTCAAAGTCGGGCAGAGACTCGTCCGCGCCGAGGTCCTGCATGTAGTCCGCTTCTCTGGAGAACGCGTCGAGCAACGCGCCGCGAGAGCGCACCACTAGCGCTCCCGTGCCGAACGGCAGAAAAAGCGACTTGTGCGGGTCCAGGGTAATGGAATCGGCGAGTTCGATGCCCGCCAGTTTTTCCCGGCCGCGCTCGGTCAGTTGAAGCAAGCCGCCGTAGGCGCCATCCACGTGCAGCCACACTCCGAATTCGCGGGCGACAGCGGCCAGTTCCGGGAGCGGGTCTATGGTACCGGTGTTGGTCGTGCCGGCGGCCCCGCAGATACAGACTGGCACCAATCCGGCCGCGCGATCAGCGGTGAGCCGTTCCCTCAACTCCGCCACGTCCATTCTGAGGTCGTCCGTGGAGCCAATGGTACGCACGTGGTCCACCGCCATCCCGGCGGTACGAGCAGCTTTTAGGAGCGACCCATGGGCATGCTCACCCACGTAGATCGTCGCCCTGTCCACCTGCCCCTCGGCGTACCTGGTGCGCGCAGCGACCACTGCGGTCAGGTTGGCGATAGAGCCGCCCGAAGTTAGCAGCCCCTGCGAATCGGCGGGAAATTCGAACAGATCGCACATCCAGCGCAGCACGCTTTCCTCGAGCGCTACCAGCGCCGGCGCGGTGCTCGCCTTGCCGGTGTAGCGGTTAAGGCCGGCAGCCAGGAAGTTGGACAGCGCTGAGGTGAAGATCCCGCCACCGGGGATGTAGGCGAGATAACTCGGGCCGGCTGTCGAGTAGCTCTGCTCGGTAGCGCGCCGGGTGAGTTCGAGTAAATCGTCCAGTTTCCCAGCCGTCTCCGGCGGCGGTGCCGACAACTCCGACAGCAACTCCGCAGATGGCGAATTGAGCGATGCCGGGCCGCTATTCAGCTGCTCGATGCTCTCCACGAGGAAGTCGAGCACGCTCTCCGTCATTGCCCTCATCTCTGGAACGGAGGGTTCAAGCGGTCGTTCCGGCATCGGTTTCACCTGATTTGGGTGGACGGATACTGACGGCTGTGAGGCGCGACGCAACGCTCGCCAAGCGTTGCGGGGGCCGTCGGATTGGACACGACAATGATAGCGCGAGCCCCCGCGCGGGAGTCGTTCAGGCGGTCATCGGCGTCGTAATTGCACGGACAACTGCCACTGGCGACCACGATTCGCCAATCCTCGCGTGCCATATCAACCAGGCAGAGATGACGCCCATGAAAATACTTACTTCACGGCATTCGACGATCCGAACTGCTGGGAGCGCCGTGTTCGTCGCGCTGGCGCTTGCCGCATGTGCAACCGGCAGCCAGCCGGAAGACGGGGCCAACGCCCCCGGAGGATCCATGACCGTTTCAGGCAACGTGACTTACCGTCCCCGCATAGCCCTGCCGCCAGATGCCGTGGTGCACGTGGTCCTCGAGGACGTGAGCCGCGCCGACGCACCGCCAACCACGGTCGCCGAAGCCAGCATCAAGACCGACGGACGTCAGGTACCGATCCCGTTCTCAATGGATGTGGACCGCGACAAGATGGAGGCGGGGCACAACTACGCCCTTCGTGCGCGGATCCTGGATAACGCCGGCACGCTTATGTGGACTATGAACACCGCACATCCGGTAGCTGCGGACAGCGCAGTCGTTAGCGACCTGGAACTCGTCGTGGTTCAGGTAGATGAGGAGGAGGCCGGGGACAACCGACTCGGTGGCTCATCGTGGCAACTGATGAGCATCACTTCGCTGGACGGAAAGTTGATCACTCCACCGACCGGCGAGGGATACACGATTGCATTCGACAACGACGGACGGTTCAACGGCCAGGCTGATTGCAATCGTTACGGCGGCGAGTACACGGTACAGTCTGGCGATTTACTGAAGTTGGAGCGCGGGCTGTCCACCCTCGCTGCCTGCGCCCCACCCTCGTCGGCCAACGATTTCATGAACGTCATGAACGCAGTAACCGCGTTCGAAATCATGGGCGACAACCTCAAGCTTACGACAGCCGGTGGCGCACTGGAGTTCCGTAAGAGCGCCGGCGGCTGACGGCGAGTTACGGATCATCTTTGCCGCTGACAGCCCACAATGCAACGATGGCTGACGGCGACAGAGGTGGTATCAGCTGCCTTGAGGCGTGGCTGAAACAGTCCTGGGAAGGGTGAGCGTGAAGACGCTTCCACAGCCGGGGGTTGCCGTGACCGTCAGGGTCCCACCCAGTAATTCCGCCAACCGGCGTGAGATTGGGAGCCCCAACCCGGTACCTTCGTGCACTGTCGAGTCCAGCTGCACGAACTCCTCGAAGATGTGTTGTCGCTCGCTCTCCGGTATGCCTGGTCCGTGGTCCACTACGCTCAGCGCCACACCATCGGGCGTGGGCGAGCAGTGCAGCGTGACCGGTCTGCCGGCGCCGAACTTCACGGCGTTGCCGAGCAGGTTGAGAAGGATCTGCCGAACGCGGCGCGGATCAGTGAGCAACGGCTCTGACAGATCGCCGCTCAACTCGCATGTAACCGTCGTCCCCGTTGGAAGGGCCGACGGCTGAACGCTAACCAGGATATCCTCGGCGAGCTCCGCGATGTTCACTGGCTGACGCTGGATCTCAATTCTGCCTGCCTCCACCTTTGCCAGGTCCAGCACGTCCCCCACCAGTTCATGCAGGTGAGTGGCAGCGCGACGCGAACGACCCAGGGCGGTGCGCAGCCGGTGGTCCAGCTCTCCGTAGATGCCTTCGAGGGCGAGGCTGGTGTAACCGATGATGGCGTTGATGGGCGTGCGAAGCTCGTGACTCATTGAAGCGTAGAAGCGGCTCCGCGTGGAGAGCGCTTCTTCAAGTGAGCCGCGCTGACGGATCAGTTCCTCGTTGGCTTGCTCCAGCTCCGTGGCCTGATCGTGTAGCAGGCTGGCCTGATGCTCGAGTTCCACCGTCTGGTCTTCGAGCTGTCGCTGTGCATGATGACGGTCGGTGAGATCGTGGAGCACGACGACAAAGACTGACTCTTTTTTCGCCGTCATGCGGCTCACCAGTAGCTCGCCGTGACCATGGCTTCCGTCGGCTCGGCGGAACGACAGTTCCATTGAGACCGGGCGCTCGCCCGCTCGTTTCAGCAGACCATCCATGAGCGCGTGGCCATCACCTCCGGCCGAAGCACCGAGCGCTTCCGCCAGCAAGGAGCCGGCAAGGGGCGAGTCAGACTTGTAGAGAACCTCCTCGGCCGCCGGATTTGCCGAGCGAATTCGCCCTTGCGCATCCAGCGAGAACACTGCTTGAGGAAGCAGTTGAAGGAGGTCGGCGAGGTAGGCGTCAGATATCAGCGCCCGCTCGGTCTGCTGTGGCGACTGGGCGATCCGTTCGCGTTCCAGTCGCTCCCTCGTACGTCGAAACTTGCGCCGTTGCCGTGACACCCCGGCCGCGCGGTCCGTGATGCCCGCGCTCACCTCGCCCGGTGACGCGAGCCAGACCTCCCCGATCCCAGGCGTGAAGAGCATCGCGCGCTGCAGACCGCGCCGGCGCTCCTCTGCCCCGGCCACTACCACCACCTGGACCTCAGGTGCCGCCCGATGTACCCGCCGCGCGGCGGCAAGCGGGTCGGCGTCGCTATCGGCATCTACGAGAACGCAATCGGCACCGTCCAGCACATCGGCCAGCCGGTTATCCGGACTGCTCTCACCGGAGTTGCCGGTCGACCCGTGGAGAGTCAGCGCCCTCGCGCCGACACCCAGGGCCCATCCCGGCATGTCGTCACCGACGTAGAGGAGTACTGATTCGCGCGAGGATCGCAGCGGATCCAGGGATTCCACGGATGAGTGCCCTTTCACAGCAGGGGAAGATTCAGGAGCGCCCGGCCGATCCATGTCTTGAGCATGTCGGTCGTCGGCCCCATGACATGACTGGCACGAGCATCGCGAAAGATGCGCGCGAGGCGGCTGTTATCGCGGTAAGCGCTGCCGCCACAGAGGGTCATAGCTTCGTTGGCAACGGCCACGGCAGTGTCTGCGGCCATCGCCTTGGCGCCAAGGATGGAGGTGAGCGCGTCGGGTGCACGCGCGTCGCCCTTGGCGGCCGCCGCGTAGATCAGTTGACGCGTTGCCTCCACCCTCATCCACATCTCGCCAAGTCGGTGTGCCACCACCGGAGACTGGCCCAGCAGTTCGCCGGAATGACCGTGCCGGCGAGTGCCCACATGCAGGCGCGCCTCGTCGAGCGCCGCCTGTGCAGTGCCCAGATACGTACCCGCCATGGCCATCAGAAAGTAGGGCGCGATGACCTCGAAAATGTACCAGAGCTGGTCGCCGCGAGCTCCCAACAGGCGATCGGCGGGGAGTTCCACTCCGGACAACCTCATGGTCCGAGAGTCATTGGAGCGCATACCGAGACCTTGCCACTGCCCCGTCCACTCCACGCCAGGAAGATCGTTGTCCACCACGACGCAGCTAAAAACGCCCTCTAACTCCTCGCCGACCTCTACGGCAGCGGTGGAGATCACGTAGGAGTCGGCGTGCGATCCGTTGGTGACGAAGCTCTTCGTACCGTCCAGTCGGAAACCGGTGGCAGTCGGCTCCATCGTTGTCTCAGGATAGAAGAAGATCGCTCCGGAGCCGGGTTCGCTGAGGGCTAGCGAGGTAAGGTGTTCCCCGCGCGCAATCGGCAACAGGTAGCGCTCTCGCTGCGCATCGGTGGCTCTGACGGCGATTACGGCGGTGCCCACGGAGTGCATGCCGAAGCACAGGGCGGCCGAGGCGCTCTCATCGGCCAACGTCTCCGTGACCGCCACGATTCCCACCATCCCCTCGCCATGCCCTCCCACATCGATCGGGGCATTGAGTGCTGTCAGACGCGCTTCGCGGAGCGCGCGCATCGTCTCTTCCGGCCAGCGGGCGTCGCGATCGTCCTGAACCGCTGTGCGTGCGGTTACCGTGGTGGCAATGTCACGAGCGGCCCCGACCAGCGTCCGCAATTTCGGCGAGAGATTCGGCATCGGCGAGGAATATAGCAGAGGTCCAGCAGTGGTGTATCCCGACCACTGGAAGCACTCACTTCACCACGTCCGGACCCTCCGCAACCGTCACTCCCAGTCCCGCCTCGCTGTTGAAGCGCAACGATCCATCGGCTTCCATTCCAGGCCCGTGGAACGGGTCGCTAGACAATAGAGCGGCGCCGTCCAGGTCCACATAGTCCATCAACGGCGTCAGTTGCACCGCCGCTGCTATACCCAGCGTAGACTCGATCATACAGCCGAGCATCACCTTCATTCCGTGGGCACGAGCGGCGTGCACGATGCGAATCGCTTCTCGCAGACTGCCGCACTTGGCAAGCTTGATGTTTACCCCATCCACCGCCCCCACCAACGACGGGATGTCGGCGCTCGTACGGCAGGATTCGTCGGCCACAATCGGGAGACGGGCCCGGCGACGGAGCAGGCGCAACCCTTCCGTGTCAGCTGGCGGGAGCGGCTGCTCCACAAACTCCACTCCGTATGACTCCAGCATGTCGCAGGCGTGGATCGCCTGCTTGGCCGTCCACGCCGTGTTCGCGTCCACGCGTATCACCACATCCGGCGCTTCCTCTCGAATCATCGCCAGGATCTGTTCGTCGCGCGGCGTGCCGACCTTGATCTTCAGGATCGGGTATCCGGCGGCCTCGCGCACCTTGGCGCGCATCACCTCCAGCTCATCTATGCCGATCGTGAATGAGCTCGCCGGCGCAGAGTCCGGGTCCAATCCCCATAGCTTCCACACCGGCACTCCCAGTCGCTTGCCAACCAGGTCGTGGAGCGCTGCTGAGATAGCCGACCGGGCAGCAGGGTTGTAGCCCACCGCGGCTGCAATCCCCTTCTCGATGCGCTCGAGGGCAAATGGATCGCCCGCCGCGGCCTCCTCCATGGCCTGCTGGAAGTGCGGTAGGACGGCGGTCACAGTCTCCACAGTCTCGCCATAATAGGGCGTCGCCGCGGCCTCGCCCCATCCAATGTTGCCATCGTCGTCAGTCAACTTTACCCACACCGACTGCCGCGCCGCCGGGGCGACCTTGCGCGCAATGTTGAAAGCGTGACGGGTGCGCAGCTCGAGGATCTCGTGTTGGAGTCTCATGCTACTACCACCGCTTCTCTTCCCGATGCCGCCAGCCGCGCCCTCTTCTGCTCTGCCGCAGCAAGCACCGCGTCCACCAACGGCGCGGGGTCGTAACGCACCGGGTCGGTGACCGGGAGACCGGTCTCAGCTTTCAAAGAAGCGATCGCCGCAAGAGCTTCCTCGTCAGTCATCTCCCACGTGTTCAGGGCAATTCCGATCACCGACGATTCTCTTAACGGACGGATGGCGGACTCGCAGAGCGCGATCATCTCATTCACGCCAGGCAACGGCATCCAGCTGTACGCACCGTCGCCGCCATACGGACAGGACCGGGATGGCTTGTGACAGATAATCATCGCATCCGGCAGCGAGCCATGGAGCAGCCCGAGGGTGACGCCCGAGTATGCCGGATGAACCAGCGAGCCCTGACCCTCCACGAGCACGATGTCGTTGCCCTCAGCCGCGTGCAGCACGAGTCGCTCGGCAGCGCCGGCAATGAAGTCGGCGATCACTGCGTCAACGGCAATTCCCCAACCTTCTATGAGTATGCCGGTCTGGCCGGTAGGGGCGAAACCGACACGAGAGCCTCGAGCCTCCAGCGCGCTACGGAGCTGCAGCGCGGCGGTCATCTTACCGATGTTGCAGTCGGTACCCACGGTATGCACGACCAGCGGCTCCACCAACCGCGCCAGGCCACGCGATACGGAGAGGTCGGCCGGCGGCTTTCGCAGGTCGCGGATTCGAACCCCGCGCGTGGCAGCGTGGGTGGACAGTTCCGGATCGTCACTGAGGTAGACGTGCAGACCACTCACGATGTCCAGTCCGGCGTCCATCGCGTCACGCAGCAGCGGGCGCCAGCTATCGGGAAGACGTCCGCCGGAGGGTGCGATACCGATTAGTAAGGCGGACGGAGTCAGAGGAAGACCCTCGGCCAGCGTCCCGACTACGGGAATCGTGCCTCCAAGACCGATCACTTCCTGCGTCGTGCGGCCAGCATGGAACGAGTCGAGCACGGCGACCACACGATCGGGGAAGTAACGGATCGCGCTGTTAGCCGTTTTCGACGTGTGAGGACCCAGATGGCCCTCGGTCAGTATCAGGTAGCGGTAGCTGTCCATGGATTGGTTCGCTAGTGCCCGTGCGATGGCCTGGAGACGGATTGGACGCCGCTACTGGAGCGGCGCGAGGTAGACATTCTTAGTAGAGCTGGTGCGATGTGATCCATCGCGGGGAGCGTCGAACTTCTGGTATGCCGGCTACCAGCCTCCCAGTTCCCCCTTCAGGTCGATCGTCTGGACCAGCCGGTCGGCGGCGTTTCGCCAATTCTGCCGGGCCGCCGCCGCCGCATCGTCGCCCTTACCGCTGGAGATGTGCGCGATGATCAGGTCGTGCTCACGGACGGACGGTTCTATGGCACCACCGAGGGCTGTACTGTAGAACCGCCGATAACGCTCGGCCTGCGGCTTGATCACCTCGTGCAGGGCTAGCAGTCGGTCGCCCGCAGCGCGGTCGACAAAAGACTGATGAAATCGGGTGTGAAGATCGAAGATCTGCTGCGAGTCTGGCCGCGACGACTGAGACTCGGCGCGTAGCCCGTCGTTGATATCGCGGAGCTGGCATGTGAGCTCGGCGCGCGGCTCGTCCGGCAGATTGGCGGCAAGATGAGCGGCCAACCCTTCCAACTCGCCGACGACCCAGAACAGCTCACGACCGTCCTCGCGGCTGAGCGGAGCGATGATCAGTTGGGCCCGCTTGGAGGATTCGCGGGATACCACGAAGCCCTCGCGCTGGAGTTGATGGAGAGCGCCGCGCACGGGAGTACGGCTCACGCCCAGCCTCTCGGCAACGACGCTCTCGACGACCCTCGAGCCCGGAGCGAGTTGGCCCAAGACGATGAGCGAGCGGAGCTTTCGGTGCACCTGTGTGGCGAGATCCGGCACTCCATCCTGCCGCAGGACCGGCGCGGTGGCGCTCCCATGCATGATTTTTTCGACTCCCCCGACCGGGTCCAAAAAATGGGGGCTCGCGAAAGTGAGGCATCCAGCGGCGTCCCCGATTCTGCATACGTTTTGGTATACATAATGGGATCCGCCAATCATGGCAACTGAGGCTGATGCCCGCCACCTCGGGCGGGAGACGTCATTGCGTGCGGCATGCAAGCTCTACCGGCTCTCTCGATCCCCGGTAGTCATGGAGCGCCAGCCGGTGTGGACGATGCTTTGTGCGACAACACTCGCCCGTGCAACTGGGTGGCGAACTTCCCATCCTCGATAGCGAACTGTCCGTCCACGAAGACATGTACCATCCCCTGGGACAGCTGATGCGGCTTCTGGAAGGTGGCCGGATCGGCGATGCGGTCCAGGTCGAACACCACGATGTCAGCCACTGCGCCTTCCCGCAGAATCCCCCTGTCCCGCAGACCGAGCACGGTCGCCGGTAGCGACGTCATGCTGCGCACCGCGAAGGCCAGATCCACGACGCCACGGTCCCGGGCGTACAGACCGAGCTTTCGCGGGAAGGTGCCGTAAGCTCGAGGATGCGGCACGCCCTCGCCGAAAGGCACGAGTTCACCGTCCGACGATGTCATCGTCCACGGCTGACGCATCAACAGGTCTACGTCAGCATCGATCATGTTGAAGGACACCACAGACGCACCGCCAGCCTTGAGCAGTTGCAGCACCGCCTCCACCGGCTCCACCCCACGCGCTGCCGCAACTTCCTTTAAAGTCCTTCCCTCTATGGAAGGGTCGGCACTGTGATGCCGGAATTGGATCCGGTCAGCGCCGCCGCGCCGCTCGAGGTTTTCGATAATGCCCGCCCGCAACCGACCGCTCTCGGCCGGATCATCGATGCGCCGGATCATGGCGCTGTCGCCATCCACCTGCGCCCACGGCGGCACCAGCGCGCCGGTGAGGCTGGTCGCCGACGCGGTGTACGGATACTGGTCGGCGAACACCTCCACCCCTTCTGCACGAGCGCGCTCGATCCGATAGACCAGGGCATTCGAATAGCCCCACACATGTGGGCCGAGCACCTTGATGTGCGTCACGATGCCGGGCAACTTCGCTTCCCGCGAGATTCTTATGACCTCGTCTACCGCCGCCACTACACCGATACTGAAGTCACCTTCGTCGCGGATGTGGCTCGTGTATATGCCACCGTACGGAGCGGCTACGCGGGCCAGTTCCACCAGCTCCTCGGTCTTTGCGTAGCTGCCCGGCGTGTAGTAGGGCCCACTGGAGAGGCCGAATGCGCCATCCTCCATGCCGGCGCGCACCAGCGCCCGCATTCTGTCCATCTCGGCAGCAGTCGGTGCGCGATCGGCCATGCCCATCACTGCCCGCCGCACCGAACCGTGTGGCACCAACGGGGCAGCGTTTACCCCCAGTCCGCGCTCGCCGAGTTTGGCCCGCTGCGCCGCCAGGTCGACCGCGCCGCCTCCGTCCGGGTTGATGAAAACGGTCGTCACCCCCTGAGCAAGGAGCGGCTGGGCGGCGTTCAGGGTTCCAGTCGTGAAGCCGCTACCAGCGTGCGAATGCCCGTCGATGAAGCCCGGTGCGACGTATAGCCCGCTCACGTCCACCACCCGCTTCGCCTGCGCGCCATCCAGTTTGCCGATGGCTTCTATTCGCCCGCCCTTCAGAGCTATATCGGCGTAATACCACGGATTGCCGGTACCATCCAGAACGCGTCCACCGCGCAGGATCACATCGTACGACTGAGCCAGCGATGGTCGGGCAGTGAATAGAGCCAGCGCGACAATAGCGAGCGATCCGAAGAGAGCATTACGGCGCATACGAGCATCCAAGGTGAAGGACGGGGACGTGCGAAATCTTGCATGAAACTCGGAGCGCGCGCGGTCCCGCAAGACTGACGGGACCCCGCGATCACCGTACTTCTTCTGGATCAGGCGCTACGATCCGTGCAGCTGGCGCCCGCTGGCACGTTCGGGTTGTTGGACTCCGACTGCGGAAGAGGGAAGTTCACGTCAGTGCCGTAGTTACCGAACTTGTGCCACGGCCCGGTCGGAAAGACAGTCTCTGACGAACGGCTATACTGCCGGATGAGCCGGCGCATGTCACCCACCCGTGCGCCGCGGCCGAAGTTCCAGAAGGCACGCTCCCGGAATAGTTGGTCGACCCTTGCCGCCGGACTGCCCGCATCGACCAGCGGAGTCAGACCCGATACCGACGCCCGGGCGCCGTTGATAAGCGCCAGCGCCGCCGCCGGATCAGACGCAAGCTTCGCCTCGGCCTCAATGAGGCGGGCCTCCTGCCCACGAAGCACCGAGACCGAACTCTCGCGCAACGGCCAGAGCATCTGGACATTGAGAGGCGAGATGAGGTCGTCACGAACGAGGTTCGGAACTCCAATCGCCTTGCAGGCAGCGCTGCCACCGACGCACACCGGTACGCGCGGATCAGCCGCCGAGGCGAAGTTCAGGCCGTTCACTCCCTCACCATCCGCCACGCTGTAGCGACGCTCAAGATTGCCACGCAGCCAGGCGTAATTGCTGCTGGTGCTGAGCGAGTGCCGGTTGAGATATTCAAAATCGGTCGGCACGGCAGCAACCGCGGTGGCTGCTTCCGGATACCGCGCCAGGTTGAGCAGGATGCGGCCACGGATCAATGAAAGCGCATTACGCACCCGCTTGTCGTCAGCGGTGTTACCGGTAATAAGAGCGAGTCCGTCGGCGGTCTTGGTCAGCGCCATCTCGAAGGCAGCCGTCGTCGTCGTCGGCATGCCGAAGTCCTCGCGACCATCGGTAACGGTGCTGAACACGAGCCCGTTGCAGTAGTGCTCGGCGACGAGATTCTCGACGTATGCCTGGACGAAATACATCTCCGCTTTCTGCCAGGCCGGCGCAGTCGGGCTGAACGTGTCCAGTAGTTCGATCGCCTGGCTCGCCGCGAGCCGCGCCCGGTGAACGCCCCGATTGGCATCATCCAGGAAGCTGTTCTCGATCGTGATGTTGCGCTGATCGACGTCCTGCCGGTGGATGAAGGAGTCACCGTTGATCCACTCGTCGGCGAAAAGTCCGCTAAGCATGAAGAACTCGCCAGACCCACTGGTAGCGGCGGCGAATCGCGCCAGTGCGCCGAGCCGGACGGCGTTAGCGCCGGCGGCCGACTGCGCGTCCTTGGGATTGATGATGTCGGGATCGGTGACGTCCAGGATGTCGCTCGGTGAACAGGCTGTTGCGAGCAGAACACCGGCCGTCACCGCCACGAGCGAGGTGGCCCGGATCGCCAGGCCAGTGGAGCGCCGCAGGCGGCTCATCTTACTGGTGGTCATGTCAGATAGCATGAGAGGCATCATGTCAGAAGCCCAGGGAGATACGGAAGGTGTAGTACGTGGGCGGAGCGAAGGCCTGGAACGACGACGGCGAGTCGCCCGTCGTGCCGAACGCCTCCGGATCAACGCCAGTGTACTTGGTCCAGAGGAGACCCAGGTTTCGGGCGGCCAGCGTTGCCGTGATGCTGCGGGCTCCTAGTACGTGGGAGGTCCAGTTAGCAGGAGCGTCGAAGCTGAGCGAGGCCTCGCGGAAGCGGATGAAGTCGCCCTCTTCAAAGAAGCCTGCTGCCGACCGACTGGGGTGCTGTCGCACCATCACCGTTCGCGCCTGATCGAACAGTGATGCTTCGGGGTTGATGAGCCCATCGCAGTTGTTCCGACTGGCGCAGCGGATGCGCTCGGTGTTGTTGTAAACCAGGTGGCCGCCCTTGTAGTCCAGCATTGCCGCGAGGCGCAGGCGCCGCCCCCAGAACTCAATACCGTTAGTGAGGGCAAACTCGTACAACGGCATGTTGGTGCCGTGGTACTCCTTCTCGGCGCTTACCGTGATCTCGGACAACGACGGATCAGCATTGTACTCGATGATGCCGTTACCGTTGAGGTCCTGATAGCTCATGAGGCGGTTGGACCAGTAGCCGTCGAGCGGGTATCCCTCACGATGCTGCTGGGTGCTCCCGACGATCGGCGGTACGCCGCCGAGCGAGACAAGCTTGTTGCGGTTCATGGAGCCGTTCACCGACACGTCCCACAGGAGAGCCTTCTGCCGCAAGGGGGTCGCACTGACGAGAATCTCCCAGCCCTTGTTGCTTACCTCGCCAATGTTCTCGAAGCGCGAAGTGGCGCCAACGCCGAGCGATGGCGGGAGGATACGGCTGATGAGTGCATCGCGGGACGACTTGTCGTAATAGGTGACTTCTGCGGAGAGACGGTTATCCCAGAATGAGCCGTCAATTCCGACCTCGAACTCGGTTGACCGTTCCGGCTTCAGCCGGGAGTTCCCGAGGGTGCTGAAGACGAGTCCAGGCTGCTCGCCGTTCTCACCAAGGACGGTGGTCGGGGAGTAGTACTGGACGGCGTCGATCGTTCCCGGCTGTACACCAGAGGCTCCGTAGGCAGAGCGTAGCCGCAGCTGATTGATGAAGGACGGCGCTCCCAGGAACGGCTCGTCGGAGATCACCCACGACGCTGAGAGCTTGGGATAGAAGACGGTCTTGAAGTCGGCGCCGAAGGCGCTGTTGCGGTCGGAGCGTATGGCGCCAGTGAGGAAGAGCCGGTCGTTGATGGCCAGGCGCTGCTCCACGTAGGCACCGAGCGTCCGCGTCTCGCTGGAGGTCTCGTCAGCCAGCAACTCCGCGCCCGCGGTGACGGTGGTGGCTCCAGGCGGCAGTGTACGCCCCTCGGCACCGTTACGATCGAAGATGTTGCGATAGAACTGCACACCGACGCTCGTCTCCGAGCTCATGTTCTCGGTGAACTGACGGGTAGCGGTGCCGCCGAGGTCAACCGTGTAGGTGTAGAAGCTGGACCGGTTGTCGATCTTGAAGCCGGCGCGGTTGATCGCGCTCGTGCACTCGCCGAAACGGCAGAGCTGGGTGTCGAGCCGCTGGATGTAATCCAGGCCCGCGTTCGCCTTCAGAGCGAGCCAGTCCTGAGGCGCCCAGTTGGCGCTGCTGGACGTGATAAACCGCTCGATACCCTGGCTCGTCTCCGTCTGATAGATGTTACGCGGGGTGTACTCGCGCCATCCGAAGAGCGTATCACCGTCGGCGTTCAGGTTGTACTTCATCCCAGGGCCGCCATAGGTGTTGGCGGCGACGCCGGCAGTACCCGAGTCGTCGCTCCTTACCAACCGCAAGTCCGAGGATATGTAGCCGGCGCTCACGGCGACGTTGAGGTTGTCGGCCGGTGCGATGTTAAGGTTGGCGCGCGTTGTGATGCGGTTGAGGGCGTTCGGGTTCGACTGGGCGTCGCTCCGCGTGAGGCCGTTGCGGGTCAGGTAGTTCCTCTCGAACTCCGGCAACTTGGTGACGCCGTCCTCGTTCTCCCACTCGCCATGGAGGAAGTAGCGGACGGCCTCCGAGCCGCCACGTAGCTGCAAGCCGTGCTGCTGCCTGTATCCGACGCCGAACGGCGTCGTTTCCTTGTCTGCGTGCAGATTGAAACTGGTCACGCTGTCCTGGACGCAGGCGCCCGATGTGACCTGACTGAGGAAGCACTGCACCGTATTGGACGGGGTAGATGTCGTGCTGCCAGTGGGACCGGAACGCCAACCACGGTAAGCCGTGGGGTAGCTATTCTCGTCGGTGATGGCAGTCTGCTCGGTGTAGTACGTCCACTCCGGCCGACCGGCCACGCCACGCTTGGTGGTGATGACAATGACTCCGTTGGCCGCGTCGGTACCATAGAGCGTGGCCGCCGACGGGCCGCGGATGATCTCCATGGACTCGATCTCTTCGGGGTTGAGATCGCCGACACGGCTCGCCGTTGTTCCGCCGACGCTGACCGAGGATGACCCGGTGGCCCCCTCGACACGTACGCCGTCGATGATATAGATCGGGTTATTGCTGAGGGAGAGCGAGCTATTGCCGCGAATTCGGATACGTATGCCGGCGCCGGTCTGCGTTCCGGGCGTAACCATCACACCAGCGGCACGCGACGCCAGTAGGTCGCCCATGTTGGTCACGACGCTGTTCTTCACGACGTCGACGGCGTTTACTTGGGCGATGGCGTTACCCACCTCCACCCGCCGCTGCTCACCGGTGGCGGTCGTGACCACCGGTGAGAGCGACATCGCGACCGAAGCCATCCGGAAGTCCAACGTCGCCTGGACGCCCGAGCTCACCGTGACTCTCTGGCGCTGCTCGGCGTAGCCGACGCGCAGGGCTCGGACCTCGACGCTGCCAGCCGTCACTCCACGGATGGTGTACACCCCCTCGCTGTTCGTCTGGGTACCAAGCTGGGTGCCGACAACAGCAACCTGGGCGGCAGCCACCGGCTGGCCGCTCTCAGCGTCCAGCACGCGGCCGCTTATGCTGCCCTGTTGCTGGGCCTGTGCGAGGACGGCGGTCGCGCCGACCGCTCCCAACAATGCGGCCCGCGCAAGCGCCAGCAGAACTCCGCGCATTCTCATGCAACTCCTCTCTGTGTGGGATGAAGTTCAGAATCCGGTGCAGCTATTCACGCATCCTGACGTTGCTCACGCTCCCGGAGTCGAGGCACATGGCCACGACGTCCAGGAGCTGCGCGGGTGCGGTGGGAACCGCGCCGCTCACCAGCTAGCATCACGTGCTGCCTAGGGCGCCATGGGCGATTCTACGACTTCATACGCAAGACCGCAATCACCAGATTCATCAGCAAAACACTGGCAAAACCATTGTACGACGGAACGTACTGTGTATGTACGCGATAACGAACAGCCGTTGTATTCGATAGCGTACAATCAGCGCTGCCACGCAAGGTCGGAAGATCATGCCGTGCAGCGATCCGACGTTTCGCAACGTATGTTGTCGTACCATATCTGAGCGCAATACTGCCAATCCTGCGAACCGGACCGAACGCCATGCTCGCTCTCCGCTCCAACGGAGTTGCCGTCGCCACGCTGCTCTCACTTCTCTGCCCTGCGGTTGCCTTCACACAGGTAGCCAGTCCATCGGTGGCGCAAGCTTTCAGCGCCTCGACACCGGCGGCCGTTGGCAGTCAGCGTTTGTCCTCGGCGTCGCTCGCCGACCAGGTGGAAATTGTCCGAACCACCCACGGAGTGCCGCACATCAGGGCGGAGAACCTGCGTGCCGCCGCATACGCGCTCGCCTATGTGCAGTTGGAAGACCACGGATCGCGGGTGGCGATTGGACTCCTCCGCGCTCGGGGTGAGATGGGCCGGTGGTTCGGGCGAGACAGCATCGACAGTGACTTCATGGCGCAGCGTGCGTACGCCATCGCGGTCGAGCGCTATCCACTGCTCGAAGAGGCGACGCGCGACGTATACGAAGGCTTCGCTGCCGGCGCCAACCGTTATGTGGAGTTGCATCCTAACGAGTTCCCTGTCGGCTTTGCTCCCCGGTTCACCGGCTACGACATTGCCGCCCGCGACGTCAACCTGAATAGGGCTCAGCAGGCATCCCGCTTCCTGCGGCGGATCACCCGGCCGAGCGATAGCAGTGCGACGGTCGGCAGTGACTCCGAAGGAGACTCGCCATCACCGATCGAAGGGGTGGATCCGATAGAGGAGGGGTCCAACGCCTGGGCGTTCGCGCCGAGCCGCACGAAGTCGGGTCGCGCAATCCTGCTGCGGAACCCGCACCTGAGCTGGAGCGCTGGCTACTACGAGGCCCACATGACGGTGCCAGGGGTGCTGGATTTCTACGGTGACTTCCGGATCGGTGGTCCGTTCGGCGTCATCGGCGGCTTCAACCGCGACCTCGGCTGGTCAACCACCAACAACGACACAGATCTAGACGAGATCTACGCGCTGGATGTGGATAGCACGCGGGTTGACCACTACCTCTTCGAGGGCGCATCGGTGCCGCTGGAACGCGAAGTGGTGACTGTTTCTTACCGGAACGGGCCGGGCATCTCCACCGAGACACGTGAGCTGTGGCGCACCCCTCTCGGCCCGGTGATCCATCGCGACAGCGGACGAGTGTACGTGCTCCGTGGTGCCGCCGAGGGCGAGTACCGCGCCGGCGAGCAGTTCCTGCACATGATGCGGGCAACCTCGTTGGCCGAGTGGAAGGAGGCGATGCGCATCCGCGCACGCCTCAACTCCAACTTCACTTATGCCGACCGCGCCGGGAACATCTTCTATGTGTGGAATGCGGCCATACCCGCGCTTCCGCACCCGAGCGGCGGAGACACGCTGGCCATACCGGCACGGCGGACGGCCGACATCTGGACCCGCTACGTCCCCTTCGATTCCCTGCCGCAGTTGGAGAATCCACCGGGCGGCTACGTTCAAAACGAGAACGATTCGCCTTACTTCACCAACATGCACCGGGTGCTCGACTGGACGCGCTACCCGGACAACTTTCCGCAACCATCGCTGCGGCTGCGTAGCCAGTTGAGTCTTCAACTCGTTGACACCAAGCGTCGGCTGAGCCTTGAGGACGTGGTGGAGTTGAAGCATTCCTATCGGATGCTGCTGGCTGACCGTGTGAAGGGCGACCTCGTGACAGCGGTTCGCGCGTCGTCGCCGGACGGCGCCACCGCGGCCGCCATCGCTCTGATAGAAAAGTGGGATGACACGGCGGCGCCCGACAGCCGGGGCGGCGTGCTATTCGAGGCCTGGTGGCGTCGCTATACCAGCGGGGCCAGTGCGGATACGATGTTCGCCGAGCCCTGGTCGTTAGATAGCCCACTATCGACCCCTCGTGGGCTGGCCAATCCGACGCGGGCCGCCGAGGCGTTCACGGCTGCGGTGGCTGAGACAGCGGAACGTTACGGAAGCTTTGATGTGGCGTGGGGCGATGTGCACCGCGTACGCATGGGCCCCGTGGACGTTCCAGTCGGCGGCTGCGGTGGCGCCCTGGGTTGCTTCCGAGTACTCAATTTTGGCACGGATCCGGACGGACGCCGTAGCGTGATCGGTGGCGACGGCTGGGTACTGGCGGTGGAGTTTGGCGATATACCGCGCGCCTACTCGGTGCTCGCTTATGGCCAGAGCCCTAATCCCGCGTCACCGTACCACAGCGACCAGGCGGAACTGTTCGCACGTGGCGAGATGAAGCGCGTTGCGTGGACCGAACGTGACGTGGACGCGCAGGCGGTCCGTCGCTACAGGCCCGGTCAGCAGCCCTGATCAGCGAGCGAAGCAGGACGACCGTGTAAGCACCCTGGAAAACAGCTCACGGGAAGCTGAGTGCGTTGGTCAGGTCACCCATTGGGCGACCGCCAGCGCGCACCAGCGCCGAGTCACGGCTGGCCAATCCCTGAAGCGTGGGAAGCTGGAACGTGTTCGTAATGAGCCTTAGCACCGAACCCGTGTCGTACTGAGTGTGATCGACCGTACCACGCCGGGCAAATGGCGAGATGATGATCGCCGGAATGCGGGTACCCGGGCCGAGCCGGTCCGCCTTGGGAGGGGCCGCGTGGTCCCATGCTCCGCCGAATTCATCATAGGTCACGATGATCACCATGTTCTTCCACTGCGGGCTCGCCCGTAGCGTTGCTATCACCGCGGCAATGCGCGCATCGCCCGCATCGAGATCGGCATAGTCTGGATGCTGATTGAACATTCCTTCGGGCTTGTAGAAAGACACCGCTGGCAGCGTGCCCTGTGCAGCGTCCGCAAGGAGGTCTGTGTAGTCCTTGAGATGTGCTGCTCGTTCTGCAGCATGAGCCACGGGATCGAACGCGCTGTAGTAGTTGAATGGCTGATGATGCGCCTGAAAATTAGGCTCGGCTGCCGTGGAGATCCCGTTGCCGTTTGACTTGTAGATCACGTGACGGGACCCGACACCAAGTGGCGCGTCCGCAACGGCCGCGTCCCATGACCCGCCATACCACGTCCACGGGACGCCTTTGGCACTCAGCAAGTCGCCGATGGTGGGTGTGGTCTGCACGGGAAGAGTGGTCGCTCTCGCCGGATCAGCGTAGAGCGGGTTACCGCCTGCTGCCGGCGGAACACCACTGGGTTGAAACGCCGGCTGCATGGTGTTGACAGCGTAGAACTTGCCATCGCCAAAGTAGTTTCCAGGCGTGATGTTGCCGTCGCCTTCAAACACCGGCGGGCCCTCGAGCGCGGACTCAGGACTCCGTGGAGAGATCACTAGCGCCGGCAGGAAATCCCCCGCCGCATCTCTCTCCACCGTGGCTATCGTCGGCTTTGCCGTGGCCGTTCCAGCATCGGGATATTCGGGCGCGCACGCGCAGATGAGGTACTGGTGGTTGAGGAACGATCCACCAAAGGCACCCTGATAGAAGTTGTCGGCAAGCACGAACTCTCGCGCCAGCTGGAACATGGCCGACCTGGAGTAATCAAAAGTGCCCAAAGCAAGTCCGCCTGCATCGCTCCACGCTGCAAAACCGTCGTTCCTTCCACCGTTGATTTGCATCTGGTTCTGGAAGAAGCGGTGGACCAGCGAGCGTGTGATGGTCGCAGTGGATAGCGTAACATTGGCGGTCGACTGAAACGCGGTTTCAACCCCGAACGGAGCATTCGCGAGGCCCGCACTCTGCGCTTCGGTGACGACGGGCGTCACACCGCGCTGCGTCAGGCCACCCCACGACTTGGGCAGTGTGGGTAGCACGGTCACACCGTCGCGATCCTTTTGCGGGATGTAGGCGTTCCTGGGTCTACCCGCGCTGACCAGCACCGCATCCAGCCCGTTGGCGCCGGGGAAGTTGCCGTACAGATTATCGAACGACCGATTTTCGGCGTAGATGACCACCACATTTCTGACGTGTTGCGACAGCGCTTGGCGGGTTGCCGGCGACGGCGGCGTTGGCGTCTGGCTGCTTGGTCTACATGATCCGAGCGTCAGCGCGCATGCGCTAATTGTCAGCGCGCGCAGCCAGGCACGCGCCGAAAGTAGCAGTGATCGAGGCGCAGAAGTTCGCGCCGACGCACGTCGCAAGTGGACCATGCTAAAACCCTCGGCAAACCGTTTCGTGAAAGTTCTTCGCCTGCCTACCGATCAGAGTATACGTTTCGGTATGGCAAAACGCGCGGTCCTGATCGTGTCGCGGTTGTTTCGTTTCGGCGTCTTCGCGATCGCCCTGGCGGCGTGCCATCAGGCCGGTTCGGAGCGGCCGCCAGCCGCGCTTGCCAGATCGCCCAGCGCGGCGGTGCTCACCGCGCTCGGCCGACAACTCTTCTTCGACTCCACGTTGTCGGCCTCGGGACGCATGTCTTGTGCGACCTGTCACGATCCCAGCCGTGCATGGGCACAGTCCAACGGACTACCCGCGCAGCTTGGCGGAATCGCGGGCAACTCCGCTGGCATACGGGCCGTTCCCACGCTCACGTATGCTCAGGACACGCCACCGTTTACCGAACACTATTTCGAGAACGACGGCGACGACAGCGAAGATCTCGGCCCCACCGGCGGCCGGATGTGGGATGGGCGCGCCGCTTCAGCGCGGGAGCAGGCGGCGTTTCCACTGCTTTCCGCATTCGAAATGGCCAATGTCAGTCGCGCATCGGTACTCGCCAAGCTGCGCACCTCGCCGGCGGCCGATGCATTTCGCGCGGCATTCGGGGCACGCGTGCTCGACGATTCCGTTGTTGCCTGGAGCGGCCTGTTGTCTGCACTCGAAGTTTTCCAGCAGAGTCCGGACGACTTCTATCCGTATTCGAGCAAGTACGATGCGTACCTGCGCGGACAGGCGACCCTCAGCGAGCGTGAGCTTCGCGGGCTCGCCCTGTTCAATGATCCTGCCAAGGGCAACTGTGCGTCGTGTCACCCGAGCGCGATCATTAGCGGCGCGTTGCCGCAGTTTACCGACCGCGGTCTCATCGCGCTCGGCGTGCCGCGCAACACCCTCATTTCCGCGAACGACGATTCCACCTATGTCGATCTCGGGTTGTGCGGACCGCTGCGTACGGACCTGTCAGACCACCCTGAGTACTGCGGACTGTTCAAGACGCCGACCCTGCGCAATGTGGCGACACGGCAGGTATTTTTTCACAACGGGGTGTTCACGACGCTCGAGCAGGTGCTCCGATTCTATGGGCAGCGAGACGTTGATCCCGAGCAGTTCTACAGCGCGGGTATACTGGGCGTGACAATGTCGTACGACGACCTGCCGGCGGCATATCACGCCAACGTGAATATTGAGCCTCCCTTCGACCGGCGCCCTGGCCAGCCTCCTGCATTCTCGGACGCAGAAGCCGACGATATCATTGCCTTCCTGCGCACGCTGAACGACGGCTACCATCGGGACAGCACCAGCCAACACTGAGCAGGCGAACGTTATATCTGTACGCTTTGCTGCGCGGCGCGCACAACCTGCCGATCGCCGCTCCCGCATGTGGTGGCGCCGGCGGTGTCCGGGTGTCGACGAAGGCGTACAGCCATCGAACCTTCAATTGCTGCTTGACTCCACCCCCTTCCTGTAGCTAGGCTCACGACCATGAGCAACGTCGCCACGCGCAGCTATTCGTATACCTACTACTACGCCACCCGGATCACGGGGCGTGGAAGTGGGTGTCTGCGCGTATAGTCGCCACTCGCGACTTTAGACGACAGCCAACTCCCTCGCGGCCCGTGGATCTCTCCACGGGCCGCTTTTTTGTTGTACCCATATTTCTCCGCGTGGCGCCATGTCGCCTTATATCACCTCATACTCGCTCCGTCCACCCCGACTTGACCCGGTGGCCGCTCGACCGGACGATGACCCCGGCCCGGGTGGCTCTGCGCCACGCGGAGGCACGATCGATATCGCTACTCCGATTATCGCGGTCACCCCCGACGCCGGTAGCGAACCTGTGCCTATGGTGACCGTCGGAGCCACCCTCGACGCCGCGAACGCGCACGCCACACCTTCCATGGCGTCCTCCGGCGATGCTGGTGCGACGATCGGAACGGTCGTCGTCATCGGGCTCGGATTGATCGGCGGATCCATTGCTCGTGACCTCGCGGCGAGCGGTGTCAGGGTGCTAGGTCATGACCGTGATCGCGACGCGGTGAGCGCAGCCATGCAGGCAGGCATCATCGTCGGCGAACTCGATGATGACCTGACCGGCGTTGATGCAGCCGATGTGGTGATACTCGCCACTCCGGTGGACCAGACGCCGTCCCTGCTCGCCGCCCTCGCCGCGAGCAGCGCGTCGGCCCGCCTGATCACGGATGTAGGAAGCACCAAGCGCAGCATCGTCGATGCGGCGACCACACTCGGCATCGCCCCACGTTTTGTGGGCGCACATCCGCTCGCCGGGGATCATCGTTGGGGCTGGCCGGCATCGCGGTGCCACCTCTTCCAGGGCGCCCGGGTCTACCTCTGCCCGACCAGTGATTGCGATGTGGCGACAGTGAAACTCGCCCGCTTGTTATGGCAGTTGCTGGGGGCAGTTCCGGTACTGCTCGACGCATCGCGCCATGACGCGCTTCTGGCCTGCTCAAGCCATCTTCCCCAACTCACCGCTACCGCGCTCGCCCTGACACTAGTAGAGCGAGGCGTCAGGCGGTCCCATCTCGGGAGTGGCGGGTTTGACATGACCAGGCTGGCCGGTAGCTCGCCGGAACTCTGGACTGCCATCACTCGGGACAACGCAGCCGAAATCGACGACGTCCTGGGTGCACTCGTTAGACAGTTGGGCGATCTCAGGACCGCACTTCGCGCCGACGATCGCGCGGGGGTGCTCGGACGCTTCCAGGCTGGTTGGGAATGGTTCGCCGAGGTACCCACATCGGCGGTCGTGGATTGATCAGAGACAGCCCGTAAGACTGATTGCAATTCACAACCAGTCTGGATAACTTTCAGTTTAGGACGTTGTTGAGCGCCGGTCGGCCAGCGCGAGCCGATGATCGGTCGGCGACGCCGCTTTCATTACCGACTTTCCGCGACAAGACGCCCTTCAGGGCATCGTGGACTGACCTGTTTTAGAGGAGCAAACAGATGAGGGAGGCGCAACGATCACCCTGCCCCATCAACCTCTCCCTGGAGCTGTTCGGAGACCGTTGGTCGCTGCTCATAATCCGTGACATCATGTTCTGCGGTAAACGGCACTTTCGGGAGATGCTGCAGTCTGATGAAGGAATCTCCACCAACATCCTCGCCGACCGTCTGAAGAGATTGGTGGATCAGGGCATCATCACCAGGCACGACGACCCGACCCACCGACAGAAGGGCATCTATAGCCTGACCGAGAAGGGTATCGAACTGTTGCCGATACTCGTCCGGATAGGGGTGTGGGGTCACCAGCACCTGCCTGCCAGCGGTCGGCCCGAAGGGTGCATGCATCAACTCATGAGCGGCGGACCGCCCACCTGGGACGCATTCATGGCGGTACTGCGCGAGGAACACCTCGGCGCGCCCGCCGAAGGCCCGACGGGCCATGACCATTCTTTTACTCCTGGCCGTCAATGGCCGGTCGAGGCCATATGAACAACCTCAATCAGTCCCGTTTCAATCGAGCGGTTCCATTCGAAGACTTTCTGGCCTCGACGGTCGAGAACGCCGATCTCTGGCGGATGACGGCGAAGCGGGCAGTCGTGGATACAGAAACCGCAGCCCGAGCTGTCGACCTCCCCGGTCGCTGGAACATCCTCGTCATAGCCGACGACTGGTGCGGTGACGCTGTAAACACAGTCCCCTTCATCGCCCGGTTGGCCGATCTGACGCCCGGCTGGGAGATGCGAGTGCTTGGCCGCGAGGCGGACCCGGAACTGATGGACCACCACCTCACCAATGGTTCGCGGTCCATTCCGGTGGCGATCCTTCTCGATGAGAAGTTCACTGAATGCGGTTGGTGGGGCCCACGTCCGGCCGAACTGCAGGAGTGGGTGCTGGGACCGGGGAAGGAAATGCCCAAGGATGAACGCTATCGCGAGGTGCGCCGTTGGTATGCCCGCGACCGAGGTCACACGACCCTCGACGAACTGCTAACGCTGATGGAGAAAGCAGCTGCTACATGCCGCGCTGCCTGAGTGCGGGGCAGCTCGAGTAGGCGACACGGGTGGTAACAAGGGACGAGGGCCGGTGACCAACTTCTGGTCACCGGCCCTCGTCGCCTGTCATGTGCCGCTAGCGCTCAGTCCGTCAACCGCCGATCGAGCAGGGCGGCTTCAGGCCGCGAGCATCACATTCCGCAGCCGGGATAAGCATGTTCGGATGCACCACGTCACCCGGACGGTCGATCGGTAACTGACCAGTTCGCCCATACCTTCGTGCATCGATCCAGCGGGTACCCTGCGTCCACATCAGCGAATAGAGCCTGTTGTACAGCAGTTCCGTGACGAACGCGTCATTGCTGCTGGCGGCGGTGAGCGTGGTCGGGGCCAGCCCACCAGCGTTCTGTCGCACCAGGTTCAGATCAGCGATGGCGCCAGCCTTGTTCCCAGTGTTCCATCGGATCTCGGCTCGCAGCAGGATCAACTCCTCGTTGATCAGCCAGGGGATGTCTGCCCCCAGGTCAGGGACCGACGGATCTGCCGGGTCATTGAACATTGTCGGCTTGTACTGTGCCGTGAGTCCGTTCAGCGAGCGTGGCTCCGCTCGCTTGGTGGTCTTGCTGGTGAGCCGCAGATCCGGCTGCCCATTTGGACGTAGCTGCGCACCCGTGATCAGCGACGGGTGCACCCAGTAATGGTTTGAGGAGAGCGGCTCGGTGACCGGATTCTCAGCCTCGTTGGGAGCACCGGTGTAGCCGTAGTAGACGCCAAGGCTGAGTGATGCCGGAAGCCCAACAGTGGTGATGAACGACTGATCGATCGCCGTCGCCGCCTGTGCCCAGCACTCGGCGCAGTTGGCGAAGGTGGCGCGTTGCACGAGAATCTTCGCCGCCAGGCCACGGTTGAACTGGGCGAAAGTCGACGGCGTGGTGAAGCCGGTGTAGCCACCTACGAAGGTGAACGGGAACGCATTGCCTCCGGCGCTGAGGTCGGCGTTCGCATCGTCCATGATTGCCGATGCGGCAGCCATGGCGTCGGCAAACGACACCAGCGGTGCCGGCTCTTCGCTGATCGGACGATCCACATCTACTGGAATACCGGTCGGACCACTACGGATGGCCAGCTTTTGCAGATCCCACGCCTTGAGCGTCTTGGCGAAGCCCTTTGAGGCGCGGATCTCAGTCTCCGCTATGCCGGATGAGTTGTCCAGCGCGGCCAGATAGGTGTTGATCGTTCGGATCGCGCCATACTTACCGACCCAGGAACCACCAGCGCGCCCGCCAGGGTCCTGCGGTCCGCTGATCTGCTCTCCCGTCTCACGAGGATCGCTCCCATTCAGGTTATACGCCTCTCTTCCATAGATGCCCCACGACTCGATCTCCCCGCCGAGGTCGTTGAGCGCCTCGGCCTGGACACCGATAGCAGTGCGTTCGAGCGTGGCGCGAGACGGAGCTCCGGTGAGGGCATCAGCAGTGGGTGCGTTGACGTTCTGCACGTTGAGGTCGCGGCAGGACGCGAGGGCAAAAACTCCCAACAACGCCACAGCCGTGCGACGGACGCTACGCCGCGAACCCTTGATCTGAATGCGTCTGGTCATGGCGGTCATCAGAACCCCACCGAGATGTCGAGGAAGAAGCTCCGGCTCGGCGGATAGGCGCCGACGTCAAGATTGTTGCGGATGGCTGTGGATCCCAGATTTGCCACCTCTGGATCCAGGCCCGAGTACTTCTGGAAGGTGAGGAGGTTGCGTCCGGAGAGGCTTATCCGAGCATTCTGCGCGCGCACGCCGCTATGCTGTAGCCACTTGTCGGGCACACTGACACCAACGCTGAGCTCACGGACCTTGAGGAAGGTCGCTTCACCTATGTAAGGCGTCATGACGCCTCCGTTGTAGCCCTTCATGCGGTACTCCCACTCGGGCGAGCCGTAGTCGGCCGCTGTGCCAGCGTCGTCATACAGGAACTGGGTGAGGTTGATGATGCTTCCGCCCTGCTGATAGTCGAGGACCAGGCTGAAGTTGAACGCCTTGTATGTGAGATCGTTCACCCAGCCCATGCGGTAGTCTGGAGCGGTGTTGCCGATCTTCACGTTTTTCGCTGTCGCTTCACCGTTCGCGTCAAAGGCGCGGCCAATTAGCTGGGTGAGCGGCTCGCCGACCTCGATGAAGGTGACGCCCAGACCGCCGAAGCCCGAGAGAGGCGGCCGGAAGGACGGCAGGCCGGCCAGATCCTTCACCTCGCTACGATAGGCGGTGTAGGTGACGCGTGAGATCCACTGCAGGTCGGCACGTTGAACAGGTGTGACGCCGAGTGAAGCTTCGATGCCGGTGTTGGCGATCTTGCCGCCGTTGAAGACCTGACTCGAGAAGCCGGTGGAGGGCGCCGGAACACGCGACAGGAGCAAGTTGGTCGTGTTGCGGTTGAATCCGGTTAGCTCCCAGGTGAGACGGCCTTCCAGGGCGATACCGTCTATACCCACTTCGATCTCCTTCACACGCTCCGGCTCCACCTGATCGAATCCGGCGGTACCTGAGACAGCGAAGCCAGTGGACCCGCCAAGCTGAGGCGTGTCGAGCAGGGTGAACTTCTGGCCGAAGAGAGGCAGGTTGCCGGTCTCGCCGTAAGCCACGCGCGGCTTGATCTCGCTACCCTCGCCAATGAGGTTCAGGATGCGATATGAGCCGGAGACCTTGGGGAAGATGTAGTACTTGTCAATGTCGCCGTTCATGCTGCTACGCTCGGCGCGCAGTCCGGCCTGCAGAAGGAGCATATCGTTCAGTAGGCGCACCTCTTCCTGGGCATAGAGCGCGACCGTACGCTCCTCAGTCAGGTTCTCGTCGGCGGTCGTGTTAGTGCCCTGGTCCACGTGACTCTGGCCCGGCACCAGGTTTCGCGTGAGAATGCGGGCGGTGGAGAGTCGCCGATCCTCGTACTGGATGCCGGCCGATGTGGATGCGGCCAGGCCGTTGTCAAAAGAGTAACTATGAACGCCGTTCACGTTCCAGTTGAAGAACTGGCTCCGGCCGTTCTGCGCGATCGCGGCGCCTGGAAGCGCCTCGTCCTGCTGCCAGAATAGTTCGTTGGGTGTCCAGAGGTTGTTGGCCTGTTGGAAGGCGTCTATGCCACCACCAGCGACGAAGCGGAGCGACTGCCTGTCGTTATCGATCGCCTTGAAGTTGAGCGTGGCGCCGCCCGTGAAGCGGTAGGTCTCTTCGTGATTCTTTGCGATCTCGTCCGTCTGCAACGGGTTGGACTTGATCCCCCAGTCGGGCGTCACGTAGTTCCCTTGGTCGTCGCGCCGGCTGTAATCGACGAAACTCGGCGTATAGGCGAACGCATAGCCGTTACAGCCGAAGTTGTTACAGTTGTTGTTCCAGCCGCGGTCGTTCTCCGAGCGGTTAAATACGCTCGACACCTTGAGGTCGAATCGGTCGGACAGCGTCTGGTCCACGTTCACCCGGAGGCCCTGTCGGGAGAAGCCGGTATTCCGTTCGATGCCGCCGTCATGCTTCCAACTTGCGCCGACGAAGTAGCGTGTATTCTCCGTGCCGCCGCTAACGTCAGCCAGGGTTTCATACGACAGTTCGCGGTTGTCGTAAACCTTGTCGAAGTGGTTGTAGTAGGGGCTCGAGTTGCCGGAGAACCAGTGGCGTACTCCTTCGCCGTACTTGTCGACGGCCTCACTCTCCGTCCAGCGGCGGCTCTCCAGCGTCTTCATCGGCGAGAACTGTCCGAGACGCTGGGTAAGGTTCACCCGCGTCTGCCCGACCTGGCCGCGCTTGGTGGTGATGATGACGACACCGTTGGCGGCCTTGGATCCGTAGATGGAGGAAGCCGCGGCGCCCTTCAGAATCTCGATGCTCGCGATGTCGGACGGGTTGATGTCGGCTACCCGGTTCACCGCATCGTCTTCGGCAGTTGCGAAGGCGGCGGCATTGAGGGCGCCACGACCACTGGCGATGGCCTCGTTGGAATAGATGACGCCGTCCACAACATAGAGCGGATCGTAGGCGCCCATGATGGTGTTGTTACCGCGGATCTGCATCTGGATGCCACCACCTGGTGCACCCGAGTTGGACTGCAGATTCACGCCGCTGACCTTGCCAATGAGGGCATTCTCAATGGTCGGCGTGGCCACCCTGTTGAGCTCTTCACCCGACACGCTGGCGATAGCGGTGGTGGCGCTACGCCGATCAACTGTTGTGGCCTGTCCCGTAACGACCACGCTCTCGAGTTGGAGAACATCCTTCTCGAGAGCGAAATTAACCGTGGACTGACCTTCCGGCACCGTCGCCTGAACACGCTTGTAGCCTATAGCGCGGGCGATTACGGTGACCTCGCCCTGGGGCACCGTGAGCCGGAACTGACCGTTCGACTCCGTCCTTGCGACTTCCATCCCTCCCGCTCTGGAAACCGTCGCCTCGGCCAGCGGCTGGCTGGTGCCCGATACGGTGACAGTTCCGGTAATCACGCGAGTCTGTGCGTGCGCCATCACCGGCACCGCCAACAGCGCGCCAGCTACGACAAAACCTGACAATATTTTTCGCACGTTGTCCCCACCCTGACCTGGGTCGAAAGAGGAACCTCTATTTGGCACAGGTTCAAATGTTTCTGTCAGGTCGGAGCCGTGTCAAGATCCTGTATTGTTCAGGTTGATTGAAGGTTTCAGGAGTTGTTGAGGAACTCACTACCGGCGCGAGGGGCGGTGCAGACGACGGGCAGGGCACAGGGAAAGCGATCGGAATAGTTCAGTTCATCGCTGTCAGTACTCATCACCAACCTGCCCGAATCGGTGTCCGCCCGGACGGTTGGCCGACCAGAGCAGTCGCGCGGGCCTCATGGTTGACGCTGTGCGCCGCGGCATAGTCCTCGGTTAGGCCTCGGGCGGGGCATGTCATCCAGCTACCCAACTCTGGCGGCTCAGTCGAGGACGATGACCGATCGGGTCCGCCCGCGAAAGCCAGCCAGGGCGTCGAGGCGACTGTTGATCTCGCCGGCATCCAGCTTCAGCCGATCCACGATCACGCTCTCCAGGTCTATCAGACCTCGGCGCGTAAACTCCATCAGCGTCACTAGTTCGCTATGCAGGTGGTCGGATACGCCGACGATCTCCGCTTCGCGGTTGATTACGGTGGCATAGCTGTCGACAGAAAACGGCGCGCGGGAGATTCCGGCCAGCGATACCCGGCCCTGCACCCCTAGCGATGCGACAGCCTGCTGCTGGGTCAGCGGCAGCCCGGCGAACTCCAGCGCCACGTCCACGCCGCGGCCATGCGTCATAGCGCGCAACTGTACGTCGGGTGCCCCATCACTCGGATTCACGGAACGCGCGCCATAGCTGGCTGCGGTAGCGAGCTTGTCGGCATCCACGTCGACGGCAAACACCTCTGTGGCTCCGCAAGCTCGGGCCAGTTGGACAGCCGACATGCCCAGCCCGCCAACGCCGAATACTGCCACGCTCTCGCCGGGCGCCATGCGCGCCTTGCGCAGAGAGTGGAAGGCGGTGGCGGTCGAGCACATCATGATCGCCGCGGCGGCCATACTCACTTCCTTAGCGATCGGAATCGCGTTTCGCGCCGGAGCCACCACATACTCGGCGTAGCCGCCGTTAACGTGTTTGCCAAGCATCCGGCCAGTCGCGCAAAACTGCTCCAGGCCACGTGCGCAGTAATCGCACTTTCCGCAGGTGAACAGGTAATGCAGCGCCACCCGGTCGCCCACTGCAACGCCGGTCACTGATTCGCCGAGTGCGTCCACCACACCAGCTACCTCGTGGCCTGGAGTGATCGGCAGGAATGCCACGCTCGCGCTCCCGTTACGATAGTGCGCGTCGGAGTGGCAGATACCGGCCGCCTGGACCGAGATTCGAATCTCGCCCGGGCCTGGCTCGGGCTTCGGTACCTCCCGCAACTCCAGTGGTTTCCCAATCTCCACTATCTGCACTGCGCGCATGTTTGCTCCTCTGTGGTGGTGGCTTAATTCCATACTCGGCAGCCGGCCCTTTGATATGTAGCCTCATCCGGCTGGCCCGGCGAGGATGGCGCGGCCGACACGCCTCTATGACTGGGCCGGCGAGATGGCGAGGCCGACATCGCTCCCGTGCCCTGGCAACTGCGTTGTCGCCACGTTCTGCCAGACGTTGCAGGCAGAGGCTCCGGTCGGCTGGTCTAGCGCCCTGTCCGTCTGACTGGAATGTTCATGGTGCCAGCCCACCCGCTTCCAGACCGTCTCCCGAGACTACAGCATGTCCCGAAACCAGTTGAGCACATCCATGATTTCTCGATACCGTGGGCCCTGCCGGCCGATGCCTGCCCTGATAGTCGGCATCGCGCTGGCACTCACGATCCCGCTCTCGGCGCGCCCGAGCGCAGCGCAGGGAGCGCCGGAGGCTAAAGCCGCTGTCACATCTGTTAATCACCGGCTGGCCGCACGTTTCGTCCCTTCCAGAATGAGCAAGCTCCTTCACTCCACGAGCGTCACTCCACGGTGGATCGAGGGCAGCGAGAAGTTCTGGTACGAATGGGAGAGTTCGGAGGGGAAGCGTTTCATGATCGTAGATCCCGTCGCGGCCACGAAACAGTTGCTGTTCGATAACGACCGGATAGCCGCCGAACTCACGAGAATTACCCGGGATCCATGGGACGGCCGGCACCTCCCAATTCGCTCGATCAGGTTCAGGGACGCCAACACGCTCGAGTTCGAGGTGGAATCATCACAGGACGAGGTAGTGAAGGATGACGAAGCCGAGGTTGGGAACACGCAGGACTCCACTCGCCTACGCGGCATCAGGCAGGACTCCACCGTTAAAGGAGCCGCCGCACGCAAGCCGAAGCCTAAGAAGAAGCTCTGGCACTTCCTCTACGACACCCGCACCCGGACGCTGACTGAGATTCCCGACTGGCAGGCGCCGGACAATCACCCGAGCTGGGCGAGCGTCTCGCCGGACGGCAATACGGTGGTCTACGGGCGCAATTTCAACCTCTATATGATGACCAGCGCGGCCTACAAGCAGGTGCTGGACGCGCGTCGAGGGAAGAGCGGTGCTGAAGCTGACAGCGCCGACTGGAAGGTGAAGACGGACGAGGTACAGCTCACCACGAATGGCGAGGAGAACTACAGTTGGGCGCAGGATGAACGGAACGAATCCGTGGATGAGGCTGTGCAGTCAAAAGATCGACGCAAGCGTGCATCGATCAGTTGGGCCAGTGACTCAAAGCGATTCTCGGCGCAGCGCGATGACCAGCGGAAGGTCGGCGACCTCTGGGTGATCCGCTCCACCGGCAACAAGCGCCCACAATTGGAGCAGTACAAGTACGACATGCCCGGTGACACTAGCGTCAGTCAACCAGAACTGGGGGTCTATGACCTGGCAGCGCGGAAGATGGTGATGATCCAGGCGGACGGCTTCAAGGATCAGCGATTGGGCGTCTTCAACGCGCGCCGGTTCATTTATCCCGATAGCAATGAGCCTACCCGTTCGGTCTGGCTGGCCGATGGCTCCGACCAGCTCTGGATGTGGCGGCGGAGTCGCGACCAGCACAAGGTGGACGTGCTGGTAGCCGATGCCACGACGGGCGCGGTCCGGGTGGTAATAGAGGAACGACTCAACACCTACGTTGAACACCAGAACTTGGAACTGCTCGCCTCTGGCGACCTGCTCTGGTGGTCGGAACGGGATGGCTGGGCCCAGATCTATCGTTTCGGGCAGGACGGAAAGCTGAAGAACCGCCTTACTGACGGGCCATACGCGGTGGGCGGCATAGAAGGAGTGGACAACAAGCGCGGCGTCGTCTACTTCACCGCTTTCGGCAAGGAGGAGGGGGAGGACCCCTATTACGGTCACCTCTACCGCGTGGGCCTCGATGGCCGCGGTCTCACCCTCGTCGAGCCCGGTAATTTTGATCATAGTTCGAGCCTCGGCGAGTCCAACCGCTTCGCCGTGGACAACTACTCACGGGTGAATACGATTCCCGCGTCGGTACTCTACGACATCAGCACCGGGCGCAAACTGCTGGACCTGGAGAAAGCTGATTTCAGTGCGCTGAACACGGCCGGCTACAAGTTTCCGGAGCCGTTCAAGGTCAAGGCAGCCGACGGTGTAACCGACCTGTACGGCGTGATGTACCTACCGTTTGACTTCGACTCTACGAGGAAGTATCCGATCGTTGAGTTCGTCTATCCAGGCCCCCAGACGGAGTCGGTTTCGAAGGCGTTCTCCGGCAGCGCATCCGAAGTGGCGCTCGCCCAACTCGGCATGGTCGTCATCACCGTTGGCAACCGTGGTGGCCACCCGAACCGATCCAAGTGGTACCACAACTACGGTTATGGTAACCTGAGGGACTACGGCCTGGCTGACAAGAAATTTGCTGCCGAACAACTCGCCGCGGAGCACGACTATATCGACCTGGATCGCGTCGGCATCTACGGCCACTCCGGCGGCGGCTTCATGTCCACTGCCGCCATGCTCGTCTACCCGGACTTCTTCAAGGTGGCCGTGTCATCCTCCGGCAACCACGAGAACAACATCTACAACCTGAACTGGTCGGAAAAGCACCACGGCGTGAAGGAAGTCGATAAGGGGGACACGATCAGCTTTGAGTACGACATCGCCCGGAACTCGGCGCTGGCGAAGAACCTGAAGGGTCACCTGTTGCTTACCACAGGCGACATGGACAACAACGTCCATCCCGCCAACACCATTCGCATGGCCGAAGCGCTGATCAAGGCGAACAAACGATTCGACTTCTTCATCTTCCCCGGCCAGCGTCACGGTTACGGCAACATGGGAGACTACTGGTTCTGGCTGCGAGCGGAGTACTTCGCGCGGCACCTGCTGAGTGATACCAGATGGGACGCTAGTATCGCCGAGTTGGACATGGAGCGCGAGCAGAGCAAGTAGCTCCAGGTTGGGCACGTCGGGAGGATATCGCGCCTCAAATGACGTTAGCTCCGGGCTACAACAGGCAATCAGCCAACTATCAATCCATACGGAATTGATAGTTGGCTGATTGCCTTTGCCTGGATCGATTATGGCACGGGCCCGGATCAGAGACGGGAACCGTCCACTCAGATGAGTTTATCCTGTAAATCCCGTTAATCCCGTCAAAAATGCTGTTGGACGCCCCCGCCGGCCGGCTCGACGCTCGGTTGTCGACCTGCCCAGGACGTTTCCATAACCACATTTTGGACAGAATTTACACGATCGAAAAGAGATAGTATCGAACTGAACCCACGCCCGTATTCTACCACTCCACTACTACGTGTACCTCACAGCCGGACTGCAACGGAAACCATCAAGCGTCAGTCAATGCAGTTCCGGTCACTGACAAACAATCAGCCAACTATCAATTCCATGTGGATTGATAACTGGCTGATTGTTTATGGCCGCGGATTACGCTAACCGCACCTGGACTGCATTACACCGGTGGAGGTTAAGGAGAAAGGAGAGAGGACCGCGACTGCGCCAGCGCTCTCCCTGATCTCCGTTTACAACGCCTCCACCGCCGCCCGCACCACCGCCGCGGTCCCCCCGACCGCATAGGCGATCCGACCATCAACACCGATCACGTACACCAGCGTTGGATGCGACAGTTCACCGGTCTTCTCATTCTTCACTCGCGGCACACGCCAGGCGTTGAGCGCACGCTCAACCTCCTCGGTCTCGCCGCTCAGGACGTGGGCGTCTCCGGTTAGGCCCCACTGGGTGGCGATAGCGCCCAGTCGGGACGGCGTGTCGCGCCACGGGTCCAGTGTCACATTGACGATCAGCGGGCACACTGTCTCGCAGTGCGCGTAAGCGAAGGTGACGATCACCGGCCGGCCGCGGAACTGCTCCAGCGTCACTGTCTGTCCTGACTGGTCGGTGAGGGAGAATGGCTTGGCCTCATCATTGATCCGCGTGAGCTGCGAGGCGACGCGCTCGGTTGGCGACGAGGCGAACGACTGCGCGTCGGCCACCCGCACCCGAACCGTCACCCCAACCACCCCGGCCACCAGGAGCGCGGCCGATGCACCTAGCAGCAACTGGCCAGTCACATGCTCCGACGCCATCTGCAATCCGGCCCGAACATCCTTACCCCATACGGCAAAGAGGACGAGCAACATGCTCAGCGGCTGACCCATCAGCGTCAGCCAGCCGCCGGCATTGGGAAGGCCTGTCTCCGAGGTGCCGAAACATACCTCGCGGGTGAGGGTGAGCCACGCCGGCGACGCATCGCCGGTGGGCCACAGGGCCAGCCCCCACCAGCCGACCGTGATCACGAGGATCGCGGCCAGCGTGCCGAGCGCGGTGCCGGCACGCTGCCGGGCGGTCAACCTATTCTCCAGAGGAAGGAGAGAATCTTCCAGTTACTGAAGAAGTAGAGCGCGAATACGGCCAGGAATATGAAGACCAGCACCATCGTCCCCGGCGCCGGACCCATGAAGCCACGCGATGGAGCGTGTAGCTCCTCGTTTCGCTGGTCCACGTCCTTCGAGTGTACCGGCGGGTGAGTGATGCCATGAGGAATCCCCACCATCTCCACTCCCTTGGTGATCTCACCCAGCGGTGTACCGAAGAAGACCGACTTTACGGCAATTGCCACGAAGATGAAGGCACCCGTGGCGGCTATGGTTCCGCCTAGCGCCACGAAGGCGAGAAGCAGGTCCACGATCGGGTTGAAGGGGACCGTGTACGGCGCCTGGCTAAAGGTGATGTCCCAGTGCCGGCGTGGCACACCGAAGTAGCCGGCTGCCGTCATCGAGATGGTGAAAATGAACATGCCGCCAGCAAAGATGTACGGCTGAATCTTCGCCAGCTTCCAGAACGCTACCCGCTTCTGGAAAACGAGCGGGATCAGGTAGTAGGTGGCGCCCATGAAGGCCATTGCCGTTCCACTTACCACTGTCGCGTGGAAGTGGCCGGGCGAGCGCAGCGTGTTATGGACGATGATGTTGATCTGCTCAGTGCCGATGGTCACACCGGTGATTCCACCGACGAATCCAAAGACCACGACGGAGAGGACCAGCGAGCTGTAGCCCGGATCGCCCCACGGCGCCTTTCGCAGCCACTCGAACATTCCGTTGGTGTAGCCGCGGAGGCGCATACCCACCTCCATCCCGGCCGGCACGGTAAAGCCGTGGATCATCGAGGCAAGCACCGCCATATACATGAAGTAGCTGGTGTTGACGATCTTCCACGCCGGTCCCATGCCCGGGTCCACCAGAAGGTGGTGCGCCGAGGCCATGGAGATGAAGAGGATGTAGAGCACGAATGCCGACCGGCTCACCTTCTCGTTCAGCACCACCGCTCCGATGGTGAGGCCGCCCAGCATGTACCAGATGGCGACCATCGCGGCGACGTTGATCTGCTGCGACGAGTGCCCAAGGCCCCACCAGATGAGGCGATAGACCTGTGGATCCACATTCATCAGGCCGAGCGACCAGAGGAAGGTGGGGATATAGATGGCCGCGCCGTGGAGGAGCGTGATGACGGCGATAATTGCCGCGGTGGCGGCACCGTAAACCACCAGCGGTACCGACCCCTCGTAAGTGTGCTCGCGCTTCGCTACCACCAGGTTCGCGAAGAAAATGACGCACACTATCAGGGCGCCGACGGCGAAGAAGATGATCCCGAGGTAGAAGAGGGGATCGGCGCGGAGTGGCACATATGACGTGAAGAGCACGTCGGCCTTGCCGGCCCACATCTTCCACTCCACCATCAGCGCGCCGCCAATCATCAGGCCGTACGCCACCCACGATGATTTCGGCGCACAGTTTCGAGCGCTGAGAAGGACCGTGCTCGCGAAGTGCAGCACCGCCATCTCGAAGAAGATGATGAAGAAGATGAGCATGCTCATGGCATGCACGCCGAGCAGCCTGTAGTACCAGGTAGCAGAGAGGAGATGCACCGCCTGCCAGCGGGTGAGCACTATGAGCACCGCGGCGATCGAGCCGACGAGCAGGAACACGATCGCCGTCACCGCGTTCACTTTCACCGCTGACTCGGCGGCGTCATGAATACGCCGGGTAGTGACGGGACAGGTGCGGAAGCGGGATTCCGACGTCGGATCGTAGTCGCCTACAGGCGAGCGTCTGGAAGTACCAGCAGATCCTGGGATCGTCACAGGTCACCCCCTGCAGCCACTGCCGGAGTCACTGCCGCCGCGGCCGCCGCTGTCGTGGCCGGCGCCGTTACCGGCCCGTCCTCGACTATTACCCTGCCTACCATGGTGTGGTGGCCAATGCCGCAGAACTCGTTGCAGATGATCCGGAAGTCACCCGACGTGTTGGGAGTGATGCGGAGCCCGTAGTCATAGCCCGGCACCACCTGGAAGTTCACGTTTACTGGGAAGAGCGAGAAGCCGTGGTTCACGTCCAGTGCCGAGAGGTGGAGCGTGTACTGAGCACCTTTCTGCAGCTTGAGAATGGGCATCCACTGGTAGGTCATCCCGATCAGGTAGATGTCGGACCCCGGTGGCGGCGCGACTATCGGCATGCCCCGGTCGTCGCCGACCTTGTACTGATTGATGAACTCCTGGGTGCGGGCCATGAACGCTGAGGGTTCCACGGCACGCCTGATCCCCGACGGGTTCTGGCCGCCCTTCCAGTGCCAGAGCGGCATCATGGCGAAGAGCACCATGCACCAGGCAAAGGCGATCCCGACCCATAACTTCTCAGACTTGTGCGCCGGCTTCCACCAGTTGCCCTTGGGCGACTCGAGGCCGGTATGCGTCTCGGTATGCATCGGTCGCCTCGCTAGGGGAGTGTGGCTTGCGGCATGGAGAGGATTTCCCACATGCCCCAGCCGGTGTAGAGCACCACCATTATCAGGATGCCCAGGCCGAGTAGGAGGTGAATGTTGTCGAAGAAACGCTGCCCCACGGGCATGGTCTCAGGCGATGGTGGGCCCGTGTCTACTGGCTCCGGCATGGCTGGTCCTCAGCGGGGAGTCGGGACATGAATCAGGAAGGACACAACACCTTAGCCTTTCATTTACAGTCGAGCCATAAAGGAAAGCCTGATGATTATGAGTAAGATCCCCGACAGTTGATAACGGGATGTCTGGTAACTTTTGGTCGTCATCCCGAACCTTTACGCCTGATGTCTTCTCCACCTCGTCGAACCCAGCGCGTCGCTCTCCGGCTCATCGCCGGTACCGACGCCGCTTTCAATCGCCTGTATGGCTGGCGTGGAAACCCGCTCTACCAGAGCGGGACCATCGCCATTGCCCTGCTCCTCGTGCTCATAGTCACGGGACTCTGGCTGATCTTCTTCTACCGGGTGGGGGCGCCTTACGAGTCGGTGGCGCGCATTACCGGCGACCCATGGATAGGACGGTGGGTGCGCGGGACTCACCGCTACGCCAGCGATGTAGCGGTGGTGGCGATCGCTATTCACGCCTTCCGCATGTTCGCTCAGGGCCGTAGCTGGGGACCGCGAGCTCTGGCCTGGATGACCGGTGTGGTAATGACGGGCCTCGTCCTCATCATCGGGCTCACCGGATATGTGATGGTCTGGGACGGCTTCGGCTACCTGGTCGCGCGAGAGGGGGCGAGGATGATTGACAGCCTCCCCTTCCTATCCGAGCCAATCAGCCGTGCCTTCACCGGCAATCAGGATCTGCTCACGCCGTTCTTCTTCCTAAATCTCTTTGCCCACATCGCGCTGCCTCTGGGCATCGCGCTGGTGCTCTGGCTCCACGTATCCAAAGTTGCGCGTCCGGTGCTGATGCCGCCGCGCAAGTTGACCGCCGCCGTGGTGGGAGCCATCGTGGCACTGTCGATCATCTGGCCGGTGGGCATGCGGCCGGCGGCAAACCCGTTCGTGCTTGACCGGACGGTCGTGATCGATGTGTTCTACGGATTCTGGCTTCCTCTGGTGCGACCGTTCTCCGGCGGCATCGCCCTCCTCATACTGGCTGTGGTTGGGGTCACGATCTTCCTTCTGCCGGTGATAACGCGACGGCACGGGCCGGACGTGCCGCCCGCTTCCGTAGTGGATGAGGACATCTGCGTCGGATGCGAGCAGTGCGCGAAGGATTGCCCTTACGACGCGATCGCGATGATCGAACGGGCGCCCGGAGGCAGGTCGGTGTTCGTGGCGCGAGTGGACCCGGATCTCTGCGTGAGCTGTGGTATCTGCGCCGGATCATGTGCACCGATGGCTGTCGGGCCAACCGGAAGGACCGGGCGCAGCCAACTGGATCAGGTGCGCGAGTTCATGGCCATCGCCAACGACGGCGCCGGCGTTCGCGGCCGTCATGTCGTGGTCTGCTGCGAGAGGGGCGCGCATTCGTGGGGCTCCAAGCTCGCGGCGAACGGCGCCCTGCTCTATCCGGTGGACTGCTCAGGAAGCGTGCATACCTCAGTGATCGAGCTACTCGTGCGCGGTGGTTCGGCGGGCGTTCTGGTTATGGCCTGTCCGCCCCGGGACTGCTGGAACCGTGAAGGACCGACCTGGCTGATGGAGCGCATGTACGAAGAACGTGAAGCGGAGCTCAAGGAACGGGTGGACCGGCAGCGAGTTCGTGTCGCCTACGCCGGCGCCGGCGACAGCAACGTGGCCGTCGCAGCGCTACGCGACTTCATAATCGACACCGCAGTTCTGGACAGTGCCACCGCCGAGTCGCTGGCCGAGGTGGACATGGAGTGCACCACGGCCGATGTACTGGACGGCACCGCGGGGACTCCGTCGTGAGTGTCTTGCGCGGCGTACTCGGCGTGGCGGCGGCGGCCGCGGTAATCGCTGCCACCGCGGCCGCGTCGCACACCGCTCTCACGGTGCATGGCAGCGACGAGTCCATGTTGCGTGTTGCTCTGAGCGCCCGGCCCGAGCGGGTGGAGAACTGCCGCACCCTCAGCGACCAGGAACTGGCCGAACTCCCGCAGCACATGCGGCAACGGGTAGTCTGCGATGGCATCACGGCCCGGTACAGCTTCCAGGTGCTGCGCGATGATGTGTTGCTGGCAAGTACCGAGGTCCGCGGCGGTGGCCTCCGGCACGACAGACAGCTCTATCTGTTCAAGGAAGTGGTTCTGCCACCCGGCACGGCGATGCTCGAGGTGCGGCTCACGCGTATTGATTCAGATACGCCGGCACCGAGCAATACCGGCGGTAGCTCGGCGGCCCACAACGGCGACGACGACAGCCGAGAGTCCCAGGCCAGTGATGGACGCGATCAGCGTGAAGTTGACGAGCACCGGCGACGGGTCGAGGATGAGGTACCGGCGTCGCTAGTCTTCCGCGAGAAAGTGACCCTCAAGCCGCGTGAGGTGGTGCTCGTCACCTACGATCGCGATAAGAAGCGCCTGCTCCTGGTGCGCGCTAGCGCCCTGCAGGCTCATGCTATTCCCGAGGTGAGTGATGCTGGCCACAGGACAGATCCACGCTGACGACGCCGCGGTCTTCACCGACGCCTCTGCCCGGAACCGCGATACCGTAGCCCGGGAGAATCCGCGTGCGGTTGGACGATGGCTGGTGGCGTTCGCGGTTATGATCTTCGCCATCATCGTCGTCGGCGGAGCCACGCGGCTGACCGAGAGCGGCCTCTCAATCACCGAGTGGAAGCCGGTGAGCGGCGTCATTCCGCCCATGACCGAGGCGGCGTGGGCAGGCGAGTTCGCCAAGTACCAGCAGATCCCGCAATACGAACACATAAACGCCACCATGACTCTGAGCGAATTCAGGGTCATATATCTCTGGGAGTACGTCCACCGCCTGATCGCGCGACTGGTCGGGCTGGCGTTCGTCATACCACTACTCTGGTTCCGTTATCGGGGGATCCTGCCACGCAAGGCGCGGGCTCCTGTATACGTACTGCTGGTGCTGCTCATGATACAGGCGGCCATGGGTTGGTGGATGGTCTCGAGCGGCTTGAGCGTAAGAACGGAGGTGAGCCAGTACCGACTGGCGCTGCACCTGGTCTCGGCGATGATCATCCTCGCCCTCACCGTCTGGACAGCAGCTGATCTGCTGGAGCCGAGGCCGGCGCGAGCGCGAACGCTTCGCTGGCAACTGCGCTCCCTGGATTCCTTTCTCGCGCTGATCTTCGTAACGGCCGGAAGTGGCGCGCTGGTGGCGGGGATGCGAGCTGGCAAGATCTACAACACCTTCCCGCTCATGGCTGGCCGACTGGTGCCGCCTGGCTACGGCCAGCTGTCGCCGGCCTGGCTGAACGTTTTCGAGAACCCGGCCGCGGTCCAGTTCAACCATCGGTTGCTGGCGACGACGACGTTCGTGATCGCAGTGGTACTCTGGGCTGTCATGCGCCACACCACCAACCAGCGCCTTGCCGCCCGAATGAAGTTGGTTCTCTATGCCGCGCTACTCCAGCTCAGCCTGGGCATCGCCACTCTGCTTCTCGCCGTGCCGGTCGCGCTTGGTGTGGCCCACCAGGCGGGCGGCGTTCTGCTCATGACGGCAGCCCTACTGGCCCGACATTCGGCGGTTGGCGACGGAGAGACCGTGCGCCCAGCGGGCACGGTCGGCAATGCACGTAAGTTCAAGGCGCCCGACGCGGTGTCCGCAGCGTAGTCGGCTCAGGCGCCATCCGTCGGTAGCCACGGCACTGGCGGAGTAGCGCCTTCCAGCACTAGCCAGCACCCTCCGCGGCGAGATGTTTCGCGATGCATCCCGCCACGGCACTTGTGGCACCGGCCCGAGCCAGCACCAGCAAAGGCTAGATTTCGCCCAGCTCCCGCCAGAGGAAGGCGTACGCCAGCGCGCTCATGTGCGCCGCCTGGGCATTGCTCGCCGAGCCGCCGTGACCCCCTTCGATGTTCTCGTAATAGTCCACCTTCATACCGGCATCCAGCATCAACGCCGCCATCTTTCGTGCGTGGGCCGGATGTACTCGGTCGTCGCGGGTCGACGTCGTGAAGAGCACCGGCGGATAGATGCCGGCGGCGTCCAGCAGATGGTAGGGCGAAAACGTCTGGATGAACTCCCAATCCGACGTGTCGGGATCGCCGTACTCGGCAATCCATGACGCACCGGCCAGCAGATGGCTGTAGCGCTTCATGTCGAGCAGCGGCACCTGGATTACCACCGCACTGAACAGTTCGGGGTACTGGGTGAGCATGTTGCCGGCGAGCAGGCCGCCGTTGCTACCACCTTGCGCACCCAGCCGCGACGCCGATGTGACACCACGCGCTATGAGGTCTCGGGCGACACTGGCGAAGTCCTCGTACGCCTTGTGGCGGTTGGCCTTGAGTGCTGCCTGGTGCCAGCGCGGGCCGTACTCACCACCGCCACGGATATTGGCCACCACGAACACCCCGCCGCGCTCCAGCCAACCTTTCCCCACCCCGCCTGAGTAGCCAGGAGTGAGGGAGATCTCGAACCCACCATAGCCGTAGAGCAGAGTCGGAGCTGTGCCATCCAGTTTCAAATCCGTCGGGCACACCATGAAGTAGGGAATCCGCGTGCCGTCGTCACTGGTCGTGAAGTGCTGCTCCACAATCAGGCTGGAAGCATCGAAGAACGTCGGCATCCTCTTCAGTACTTCCGGCTCCCCGCCCACTTCGACCAGCGCGAGAGTGGTTGGGGTGAGATAGTCGGTAGACGTCAACCAGACCGCGTTGCTCCGGTCGGCATCCACAGCACTCACTTCCATGGTGCCGAGCGGCGGCGCTCCAACGAACGATTCGCTCTTAAAGTCTGACGTGGTGGGAGTGACAACCGTCAGTCGGTTCCGCACATCGTCCAGCACATTCAGCACCAGGTAATCCAGAGTCCAGGTATAGCTGGCGAGCGACGTCGAGTTTGTAGGCGTGAAGAGAACGTGCAGGTCGCGCTGGCCCGCCATGTAATCGTCAAAGCGCGCTGCCAGCAGCGAGCCGCCGGGGTAGGTAGTATCGCCAATCGTCCACGGCTCGCGCAGTTCGACCGTCAGCCACGCGCGATGCACACTCTTGTTGGCCGAGTTAGGCGCGTCCACGCGAATGAGTGAGTTGTCGGCTGCACGGAAGTAGAGTTCGTCGTTGTAGAAGGCGAGCGTTCGACTCACGAAGTCGCGCTCGTAACCGGGAGCATGATCGCGACTGGCGGCGATGTACATGTCCGTCGGTTGGCCTTCGTAGACCACCCGGGCATGGTCCATCGGCGTGCCGCGTCGCCACTCTTTCACGATCAACGGATAGCCGGAACTGCTCGTGGTGCTCGGGCCGAAATCGGTGTAGACGTAAACGTGATCGCGATCGATCCAGGCGAGCGCACCCTTCGCCTCGGGACGGTAGAATCCGTCGTCCACCCACGACTTCGTCGTCAGGTCGAACTCTCTGGTAACGTCGGCGTCGGCGCCGCCGCGGGAGAGTGCTACCAGACAGCGATCCTGATCGGGCTCCAGGAAGGTGGCGCCATGCCAGACCCAGTTTGCTCCCTCAGTCCTGTTCAGCTCATCGAGATCTATCACGGTCTCCCACTCTGGCCGCTCGGTGCGATAGCTGGCCAGGGTGGTGCGACGCCAGATGCCGCGCTCGTGCTGGGCGTCGCGCCAGAAGTTGTAATAGAGATCGCCCAGCTTTTCGACCGCCGGGATCCGGGCGTCCGAATCGAGGATGGCGAGCAGCTGAGACTCCAACTGGCGAAACTGGGGTGTGCCCGCCAACGCCGCTTCCGCTTCCGCGTTGCGCGCTCGGACCCAGCTCAGTGCACGATCGCCGGTGACATCCTCCAACCAGAGATAGGGATCTGATGCTTCAGGCGCTGTCAATTGCTCTCGCTCGGCGGGATCCTCACGGCCCCGCTCAATCCTTGAAGGTGAGGATGGTTTGACCTTCCCCATGCCTGACCTGCAGCGCGACGTCCTTCTTCGCTGAATCGCTGAGGACGGTTACCGAGGTCACATCGGGAATGGCATGCGTCAGGTGGGCACCGCTACCCGTCGGCGCGCCGAGCATGAAATGCAGTTGGCCGTCCCGTCGGTCATAGGCCACGCCGACGAGCTTGTAACCAGTGCCCTGGAACTGAGCGCCGAAAGACGGGTTGTCCATCTCCAGTTGCGTCGAGCGGCCTTCATTGCGTTCGCTGAACTCCTCTAGAAGGGCCGGCCAGCTGGCCTCCCGTGAGGCTTCGCCGACAGCGCTCAGCAGATGTTCGATCCGCTCGACCTCGGCCTCTGAGGGACGTGGCACGACGAGCACGGAGACGGTGGAGCGTCGAATGATCCGTGTGGCCACGCTACCCACCATGAGCCGTTCCAGGAGCCCCAATCCGGAACTCCCGCTGGCGATGAGATCCGCCTGCTGGTCCGCCGCGAACTTGATCATCTGGTCGGCCGGATTGCCCTCCATCACCACGCACTTCACGGTCACCGACTCCGGAACCGTGAGGGAACCGATAAGACGGTCGAAGAGATCGGCGACATCCTTATCGTAGTTCTCCCGAACGGACCGGTCTGCGACCCGCAGCAGCAGGTCGTCGGTCGGTTTCACATGCACGAGCGAGAGCGTACCGCCGGAACCGATCAATGCCAGTGCTTCCTCGGCCGCACGTACGCTGGCCGCGCTGAAGTCCACTGCGACAGCGGCGTGATGGCACCGGCCGATCAGCCTCACGGATCGTGAGCAGGGCGGTCTCGCTGCCGAAGACGCGGTCCATCGGCTCGTGACGCCCCAGGCCCATGATGATCATCCGCGCCTTCCGGTCGCGAGCGCGCCGAGCGATGGTACGCGCGGGCTGTCCGACCTTTACCTCAATTGGCCACGACGAGACATGGCCCTCGCTGGCCCGTGTCACGCGCGCCAGTTCGTCCATCAGTGTGGCGCGTTGGTCGGCCTCCAGGTCGGGGATGATCGATGCCATGGAGATGTCGGGGAGGTACATGGCGATGGGTTCGCTCACCGCGAATATCTCTGGCACTGCGCCGAGCCGTGGCGCGAGAAGTCGGGCCGCGGTGATGACCGACATGGCGCCAGCGCCCGACGTGGCGACGATGAGCGGGCCCGCCATGGGCGGGTGGGCGGCTTCCGGCCCGCCGGCAGAAGGTTGAGTAGTCTCGGTAGTTGTCATGCTGTCTCCTCGTAGCTGAACCTTCTCGGTGATGAGGGCGCACCAGGCAGAAGCTGGCCGCAGCTGATCGGACCCTCGCCCAACGCTACCCCCACGAGCATCCCATCTCTGTCGGGCGAAGAAGCGCCTCGCGTCCGGCTATTCCCGTCACTGGACAGTTTTCAGTCAGCTGGCTGTTTCTGATCTGAAGCAGCGGTGATGGTCGAGGGTCTACTTACCGCATCCCGACTGGACGCCCGCCGGTACGCGGTAGATAATCTGGTTGGATAAGCTGGCACTACCTCAACCTTGCAGCTACCTGGGAGCAGGTGACCATGACCAGGGGAGCAGATCGAGTAACCAGATACAGCGTAGTCTACCTGCGGTGGGCGTTGGGCGTCGCCTTTCTCTCGGCCGTGGCAGACCGATTCGGATTCTGGGGCGCGCCAGGCGTCCAGAATGTGGCCTGGGGAGATTTCGGCAACTTCCTGGCCTATACCGCCACGCTTAACTGGTTCCTGCCGGCTCCGTGGATCCCTGTCGTCGGCTGGACAGCTACTCTTGTCGAGCTCTGTCTTGCCGTGTTCCTGCTTATCGGCTTCCGCGTAAGAGAAACGGCGTTCGCCAGCGGCTTGCTGCTCTTCCTTTTTGCCACTGCGATGACGCTGGCGACAGGGCTTAAGTCTCCGCTGGACGCATCAGTATTCGCGGCCTCCGCCGGAGCCTTTCTACTCTCCGCGCAGAGCGAGGATGCCTTCAGTATGGACGGGTTGTTGAGGCGGAGGACCGAAGTTGACGCTCTAGCAACTCAGAACCGCAACGAGTGAGCGTTTCCCAGACGTCACCGAGTGGCTGTGTCTGGTGCAGCGCGGGATTGGTGCTTCGGGAGATGTGCTTAGACCGAAGACGGCTCCGGGTGAGGACTGACTCCGTGAAGTTTTGGGGGTCGGCTCTCGTAGCCCTAAATGTCGAAGCCAACAAAACAACCATCCTTTCCTTCGGGCAGGAGGGCGCTACGGCCTGAGCACTTCCAACCCCGGCGATCAATTGCCCAGCGTCGAACGCCCGCTACGTGCCGACGCCCCCGTTACCGCGACAATCTTCCTCGTCGAATCAGCTTTTGCAGTCGCCGTAGCCGGCCGTGGTAGAGGTATAGTCTCCCTGAACCCGGGCTCGTCAGCACCACCGCTCCGCCGGCGAGCGCCGCCGATTCCTCAAGAACGACGCTGTTGAGAATGCTCGCCAGAGTGCGTAGGAGCGAGCGCGGACGATGATCGACGCTCTGCGGTTTCCCTTCTTCAGGCGTGGACGCCCACTCTGTCGCGCCTCTACTGGGTAGGCGGTATCCCGGCGACGCACGCCCTCACGGCTGACTCAGTATCCGGTGACCCGCTGCCACAGCTACCGCTGGCCGCGCATGGCATCACGGCAAGTCCCAGCGCCAGCCGGAACCCGACGACCCCGAGCACCAGCGCGAGGATCGGCTGACCAAGTCCGATAACCAGCGCGGCGATGATAGCCGCCATCCCCACGAAGCGGCGCAGCAGGGCGGTGGTTGCTCCGGCGGTCTGGTGAACGGGATGGCGTCCCGCCCGCCAGGCGAGAACTCCGCCTTCCAGCAGATGGAGATCGCGTACGCCCGCCTCCTTGAGCATCGATTGGGCCGAAATGGCCCGCGCCCCGGAGCGACAGACCAGTACGATGGGAGCGTCCACCGCCCGGAACTGGGTCGCGAACGACCCCAGTTGGTTCAGCGGAACGTTGTAGGAGCCATCCAGATGGCCGACGACGAATTCCGCCGGCGTCCGCACATCCAGTAGCCTGATCTCCGGATCGCGCTCAAGCGCAGCCGCGAGGGCTGCCGGCCGGAGTTGAGCAGGAAGTTTTGATCTGGTCGCGCTGTCGCTATGATGTCCCAATTGCACCTCTTAAATGTCGCTATCAGGAAGCCAGAGTGCGGAGCCTGGCGTCCACCTGCGCCTGGATGCCCCCGCACACTATCTCACACAGCGTGAATACGCTCTCGTCAGCAAGCGCATAGAAAACATGCAGACCTTCCTTCCGTCGGGTGACGAAACGGTGAGAGTGCAGCAGCCTCAGGTGCTTGGAGACATTGGCCTGACCCAGTCCCGTCTCCTCCACCAACTCGGTCACCGACTTCTCACCATCGCGCAAGCACGACAACAACTGCAGCCGCGCCGGCTCGGCCAGCGACCTGAAACGCTCGGCTACCAACCCGAGCAGGTCTGGACTCATCGCGAACTTGCCCATCAGCTTCTCCTTCAACGAGTGTTGTGAACTGACGGCCGCGCAGTTGAACATGGAGCTGTCACGGCCCTTCACTCGACTGCTCCCCGGCGCCAGGAGCCACGCTCGCGACTACGTCCAGCACACGCTCCAGCTTACTGCGAACAGCGGCTGCCATCGGCGCGACCGCATCGTTGCCGGCGAGGCTCAGGGCGTCCACCGGATCGAGCGCGGCAACCACTGAGGTACCCGGATCGTCGGTCTGGTAGACGATGACGTTGCAAGGCAGGAGCAGGCCGATGTCCCGCTCGAGGCTCACCGCCTCATACGCCAGTTTGGGATTGCAGGCGCCAAGGATCGTGTACTGACGGAACTCCACGCCAAGCTTGGCGCGAAAGGCGCCACTCAGATCGATTTCCGTCAGTACCCCAAAGCCCTCACCTGAAAGTGCCTGACGGGTGCGCGCAACCGCCTCGTCGTGGTTCAGAGGGACGGTCACGCCAATGCCATAGGGAGATGTCTTCTTAGCCATGGTCAATCAATCCGTGTGAATTCCAGCCCGGGGAGCGCAGCCAGCCAGACCAAACCGGCCCAGCATCCGCTCCAGCGGGCAGAAGGAAGTGAAGCTCGACTGCAGCAGGTTGAAGCCGACGAACGCGGTAAAGAGGAACCAGGCGGGGTGTACCCACCAGCCGAGAGCCAGGGAGGCGAGTATGAACGCGCCAGCGATGCGGCGGATAATCCGGTCGTCACACATTGTCAAAGATCCTCAGGTTGGGAAGGTCAGAAAAAGGTCTCGATAGGAAGCACGGCAACGTGCAGACGTTCGCCGACCGGTAGTCGCTCCACCTCTCTGCGCAGTATCTCGGTCAGTTCACCGGCCACGAACTCCGGCACCATACTCACGAAGAGGGTCGACTTCCCCGGCCATGCTCGGCTACCATCGCGCTTCCCGGTCACCCCCGCTCCACTTACATCGTTGAACACGGAGTATCCGCCAGCGCAGTGATGGTCGAGCAGAGACGTGACCAACTGAGGGTTGGTGCCGCTGTAAATCACCATGAGCATCTTCATGCTTCGACTCCCCTTTCAGGAACCTGCGGCTGGCGACGCTGCAGTTCCCAGTAGAGTAGAGGTACGACGACCATCGTGAGGAGCGTCGCCGCCACGGCTCCGCTCATGAGCGCTACCGCCAGCCCCTGGAAGATCGGGTCGAGCACCATCACCATACCGCCTATGATCAGAGCGGCTGCCGTGAGTGCGATTGGCCGGAAGCGTACCGCTCCTGCCTCCAGCACGGCGTCGCGCAGCGGCCGTCCACGCGCCTCGGCGAGTTGTATGAAGTCCACCAGAAGGATCGAGTTTCGGACGATGATGCCGGCAAGAGCGATCATACCGATCATAGAAGTGGCGGTGAAGAAGGCGCCGCTGAGCGCGTGACCCGGCAGGATCCCGATCAGGGTTAGCGGGATCGGCGCCATGATAACCAGCGGTATGCTGAAGCTCTGGAACCATCCCACGACCAGCACATAGATCAGCACGAGTACGATGGCGAAAGCCAATCCGAGGTCGCGGAAGACTTCGATCGTAACCTGCCACTCACCGTCCCACTTGATGGCCGTCTCGTCCAGTCGATCCGGCTGGATGGCGTTGTAGCGCTTCACTTCGGCGCCATTCACGCGGACCTGGTCCAGCTTCTCGTTCATGGACATGATCGCATAAACCGGCGACTCCACGCTCCCCGCCACATCGCCGGTGACGTAGATGACTGGCCGCAGGTTGCGCTGCATGCGCACCGACTCACGCGTACCCGTGGACACGGTGACGAACCGGGCCAGCGGCTGCGGCCCCATTGCCGTGGCCACCGGTAGAGCCAGCAGCGCTTCCACCGACGAGCGCTTCTCCAACGGCAGACGCGGCACTATCTCCGTACCCTCGCGAGCGGTCGGCGAGGGGGCGAGTCCCGCCGGCGCGCCGGAGAGCGCGAGATACAGTGTCTGAGTGATGTTCTCCACGCTCGTCCCCGCCTGGGCGGCGCGAACGCGGTCCACGGTGAATCGCTCGGTCCGCTGCGGAGCCTCGACCGTCCAGTCCACATCCACCACCCCCTCGGTACTCTCCATTATCCGCTTCACCTCGCGAGCAGCTGCTATGCGAGTCGAGTCGTCAGGGCCGTAAACCTCGGCCACCAGCGTTGATAGCACCGGCGGGCCCGGCGGAATCTCCGCCACCTTGGCCGACGCTCCAAAGGAGCGAGCTATGGAGTCCACCGACGGGCGCACCGCAACAGCAATAGCGTGGCTCTGACGCTTTCGGTCACCCTTGGCCAGCAGGTTCACCTGAACGTCGGCGACGTTTGCGCCCTGGCGCATGAAATAGTGCCTAACCAGGCCGTTGAAGTTGAACGGCGCCGCCGTGCCAGCGTATACCTCGGTGCTCAGAACCTCGGGCACCGTGCGTAGATACTTTGCGACCTCCTGGGCCGCCGCGTTGGAAGTCTCCAGCGTGGCTCCCTCCGGCAGGTCCAGTATCACCTGGAACTCACTCTTGTTGTCGAACGGGAGCATCTTGACCTGCACCGCACGGATGGCCACCAGGCCCATCGACGCAACCACCAGTCCGACCACCCCGACGTAGAAGCCGGTGCGAAGACGCGGCCGGTCCATCAGCGGACTCATAACGTTGGTGTAGAAGCGGGCGAAACCGACCTTCTTCTCGGGCTCCGACGGCGCGCCAGACGGGGACGGGGCAGCGACCGGCCCGACGTGACCGCGAAGCAGCTTGAGCGCGACGTATGGCGTGATGATGAAGGCCACCGCCAGTGACGCCAGCATGGCCGCCGATGCGCCAATTGGGATCGGGCGCATGTACGGACCCATCATGCCGGATACGAAGGCCATCGGCAGGATTGCCGCGATAACCGTGAATGTCGCCAGGATGGTCGGGTTACCCACCTCATCCACCGCCTCTACCGCGGCCACTTCCGGCGACCGTTCGCCCATCTTGAGGTGACGGTAGATGTTCTCCACCACCACGATCGCATCGTCCACCAGAATTCCGATGGAGAAGATGAGGGCGAACAACGTAATTCGGTTGAGCGTGTAGCCGAGCGCGTAGTAGACGAAGAGCGTCATGGCCAGCGTGACCGGTACGGCCACGAACACCACCAGCGCCTCACGCCAGCCCAGGAAGAGTCCGATCAGGATCGTCACGGACACCGTGGCGATAAGCAGGTGCGATATCAGTTCGGTCGCCTTTTCCGACGCCGTCTCCCCGTAGTCGCGCGTCACGGCAAGATCCACGTCTGCCGGTAAAATGCGGCCACGAGTGGCGTTCACCCGCTCCAGCGCGGCGTGGGTCACCGTGGTGGCATTGGCACCCTTCCGCTTGGCGACGCTGATGGTGACCGCGCTCCGCGCCTGCTCGCCGCTCCTGGCGTGGGATACATAGGTAGTGAGCTCGCCGAAGTCCTCGCTGACGGTAGCAACATTACGCAGGAAGACCGGCTGACCGCCAACCACGCCCACGACTACGCTGCCCACCTCGGCGACGGACGACAGGGCCGCCCCAACCTCGATCCGCTGGACGGCGTTGCCGGTCGCTATCTCACCTGCCTGTAGACGGGCGTTGGCACCCTTGAGGGCCATCGACACTTCGCCCGGACTGACACCACTCGCCGCCAGTCGCGCCGGATCCAGCGTCACCAGAAACTGCTTCGGCTGGCCTCCAACAACGAACGTTTCAGCAACGTCGGGGACGGTACGGATCTCGTCCTCCAGATGCGTGGCAAGCTGTCGCAACTGGTTGGAGTCGTAGTGGTCGGACGACAGCGTAAGCGTAAGCACCGGCACGTCGTCGATCGAGTGCGGCTTCACCAGCGGCGGTAGCGCGCCCGGCGGCGCCTGATCCATCGCCGAAGCCAGCTTGGCGTGCACGCTGCTAACGGCGGTCTCCTGATTCTCACCCACGTTGAATCGCACTGTCACCAGGGCAAAGCCGTCGCCCGACGACGTGTAGACATGCTCCACGCCGGGTATCTCCATCATCCGGCTACTGACCGGCCGACCGAGCAGGTTTTCCGCCTCCCTTGGGCTGGCGCCAGGCATGGCGACCAGCACGTCGATCATGGGAACGGAGATCTGTGGCTCCTCCTCGCGCGGCGTGGCGATCATGCCGAAGGCGCCCACCATCAGCGAAGCGAC
>CAJDVF010000024.1_pt1 | contig 63812 bp, 62 predicted proteins | sample 7391391 | NCBI WGS metagenome assembly CAJDVF01 (sample SAMEA7055697, study PRJEB34461) | soil metagenome | biome: terrestrial ecosystem; feature: Peninsula; material: soil | place: Antarctica | collected 2016 | reverse complement strand
GATCGCGCTCTGCATGTCCGCACCCATGTAGGTGCTGGGGTTCAAAGCGACCGCCTGCAGATATTCGTCACTCACCTTGGCGCGGGGAGCAAAACCGTAACTGAGCGACGTCTGGACCGCATGCAGAAAGCCACCGAACGGTCCTACTCCGCTGTACTGCCGGAAGAATGTTGGCGAGAGGCTGAGCGATCCGCGAATTCGCTTCGACTGACGCACCCAGTCGCCGCCGCTCAGATAGCTACGGACGAGGAAGCCGGTTCCTGGGTTGACGTCCTCTATTCCCACCGACGGCGTGAGGTTCCAGGTACCCTGGAATGCCGACGGCAGGTTGATGGAGGTAGTCCAGTTGATCCTGGTGTCGAACTCACGTGAGAATACACGCACGGAACTGTCGCCGGCCTGCGCGGAGTTGAAGATCGTCGCGCGCACGGGACCGCTGTTGTCTCGGTCCTGCACCGTGAAGGAGTTTTGCCAGTCGAAGCCGAAGATTTTGAGAGGCGTAGTAAATGTGATGTTGCTGGTACGCCTGTTGTATTTCAGCGTATCTCGCAGGAAACCGCCGCCGTCCTTCCGGAAGCTGAAGCCCAACTCGCCAGCTACCGGGAGGTTCTGGTTGAGCGTGTTGGATACCGTGAGACCGGGCGTCCAGGTGAGCCAATCGCCCACCCCAAGCGGCTTACTGGTGATGCTGAGCGTCGGCAACGTCATGTCCACCTTGTCCTGACCGGTGTACTGCACCCGACTGCCGCCCAGGCTGAGCGAGAATGGCCCGCGCTTCGTCTGGTAGTTAGCACTCGATCGGATAGTGGCCACGGCGGCGGCGGGGTTGAATGCGCCGCGCTGCTGCAGCCTGGTACTCTGGGCGTAGTTTACGTTTGCCGAGAATGAGGTGCGCTGCGAAAACTGCTGGTTGTGATTCCAACTGACAGCCAGGTTCCGCAAGCCATCGCGCCAGGCCTCGTATGAAGTGGTGAGCTCTCCCCTGACGAACCGGTTCAACCAGTTGTAGCTCACGCTCCCATTGTAGCGCATGAGGCCGGGACCACGACTCGTCTCTCGTGCGCCACTGTGCCAGTCCAGCCAGACTGCCGCATCCAGGTAGTCGCTGAGGGCGAAATAGTACCCCAGGTTCTCGACCGAGCGCTGGTAGTCCGTGCTGTTCCGAACCAGTTCGGCTGGGCTAATATTGGGCGACAGAAGGCCGCTGCGTCTGCCGGAGCGCATGTCCTGGAGGATGAACGGCAGCCAGAGCACGGGCACCTCGCCCACGTACAGGATGGCCGGCTTGGCCACCATGATGCTCCCTTTCACCACTTTCATGTTCCGCGCTTCGAAGTGGTAGTGTGGCTCCGTCAGGCTGCAGCTAGTGATGGAGCCGTCATGACCGTAGAAACGGGTGGCGGCGGTGCTATCGCCAGCGGGCCGGCCGACTATGGCGGCCCGCTGGGCGGTCACGAACCACTCTTCGCCTCCCTGGATCGCTGTCGAGGTGGATATATCGCGGACGATTCCCTCGCTCGTCCGGATGTTGTACTGGATGGTATTGGCGACGATGTCCTTGCCCTGAGCCGGGTCGCGTAACACGACAGGACCACCAGCACCGCGACGCACGGTGATGAGACCAGTGGAGTCATCGAATACGATATCTTCCCCGACGATCAACGCCTCTCCCTGCTGCACCGCCGCGGGCGCGCCGCCTAGAGCGATGCGCTTGGAGCCGGCAAAGAAGGTCACCGTGTCTCCCTGATAGCGCGTGATGGCGTATCCCTTCCGCTGCAGCAACTCCTGGAAGACCGTGTCGGTAGGCGCCCACTTCACCAATTCGCGCTGGGTGGTGTCGGTCGTATCACGAACGAGGTTTTCGAGCGCCCTGTTCCGACGCGCAGCGCTGTCCAGGCCAACGGTGTCACGCGCCAGGCTGACTCGGGCAATGCTGTCACGAGCCAGGCTGTCGCGACGGGCGCTGTCTGCCGCGGTAACCGGGGTGGGCCTCCGCACAGGGTCCTGCGCCGACGAAGCAGCGGCGATGGCGATCAGAAATACGACGACCATGGATAGCAGGCGTCCTCCCGCTGGCCATCTCGCTCCGTCAGCCCGCTGACGACCGCTGCGGTATCGCACCCCGATCACGCGTCGGTCTCTCCGGCCCGCTCGCGCTCTAGTTCCTGTTCCTGCTCAAGTGCGTCCTCACGCTCACGCTTGGCGACCCGCTTCACGCGACGCCGGTAGACCACCTCGGAGAGCAGAACGCTGATTTCGAAGAGGAAGTAGAGGGGCAGCGAGAACGCGAGCAGCGACATCGGATCGCCACCGGGCGTGATGAACGCTGCCACTACCACGCAGAGCACTATTGCGTGCTTCCGATAGGTGTGCAGGAATTTGGGAGTTACGAAGCCCAGCGCCGTCAATAAAAGGATGGCGATGGGTAACTCGAACACCGCTCCGAAGGCCAGCGATACAGTGGTCGCGAAACTGAAGTACTCCTCGGCCCTGATGAACGAGTCGAAGGCGCTCGCCTGGAAGGTCAGGAGGAACTTCAGCGTGTAGGGAAGGACGAAGAACCAGGCGATCAGGATTCCGCCCATGAACAGCGCTGCCGCCGCGACCAGAACGGGCACAACAACGCGCTTCTCGTGCTGGTGGAGTGCCGGCGAAAGGAATGCCCACAGCTGGTAGAGGATCACCGGCAGTGCCAATACCAGCCCCAGCCCGAACGACACCATCATCACGATCTTGAAGGCGTCGGTGGGGTGCGTCACTATCAGGTTGCCCTGCAGGTAGGGCAATACCGGGCGTTCCAACAACTTTATGACGTTGAAGCGCATGACTACGGCAAAACCGATCGCCACCCCTATGATGAGCGCGCCAAGCGCCCACATAAGGCGCGTGCGCAGCTCCTCGAGGTGGTCGAGGAACGGCATCTCGGCTGTCTTTGCCATACCGGTGTGGCCCGCGCTACAGGAGAAGGAGCTGTCTACCCACGGGGACTCAGGGGAGAGTCTGCAAGCGCTCGCGGGCGAGTTGGGCAGCACCCTTCGACGAGTACTCCTTCACCACCCGCTCGTAGACAGTCTTTGCCTCGCGGCGACGACCGCTATTCTCCAGGTACAGGCCGTGCCGATAAAGTGCCTCGGCAGCCCGCTCGGAGGTCGGGTACTTGGTGTACACCTGCGTCCAGGTCGAGTCGGCGGCCGCCTCGTTGCGCTCTACCGCGTAGGTCTCGGCCAGGTAGAAAAGAGCGTCCGGAGCCAGATCGTGCTTCGGATACAGTTGCAAAAAGTCTTGAAGAGCTTTTCTGCCCGCGGCCGGGCTGCCTCGCTGAATCTGGTCGCGGCCGATCTCGAACAGCTGATTCGGGCCCGGCGCCCCGGCAGCCGGCGGTGCCACAGCTGCCGCACTGCCGGCGGCTGGAGGCATCGCCGAGCCTGTGGGCGGAAGCGGTGTAGGCATCTGGCTTCGTGACTCGAGTTCGGCCCGCAACCGTTGGAGTTGCTGCTGGCTCACGCCGAGCAGTTCCTGGACACGGATGAGCTGCTCGCCGTATTCCTTCATGTCCGTCCGCACGTCACCCTGAAAGCGGGTGAAACGCTGATTCATACCACGCAGCGTGTCCTGAACCGTGGTCATCGTGGAGATCACGCGATCCAGTTGCTGCCGACGCGCGGTATCTGCGGCCAGCATTTCGGAGCGCGTGACCGACAGGTCATGCTGCACCACCATCAGATCGCTGCGGGTAGCGAAGCAGCCCGTGCTGACGACCAGCGCCAGGACGGGTGCAATGCGGAACAACAGGCGCATCAGTTATCTCCTCCAGGGGCGCTGATATCCCCTGCCAGCACCTCGAACTCGGCTCGGCGATTCTGGGCCCAGGCACCTTCGTTCTCCGCCGTCACGGCGGGCTGTTCCTCGCCCATGCTCACGATCTCTACCCGGCCAGAAGTGATGCCTAGCTGCACCAGGTACGCCTTGGTGGCGGCTGCACGGCGCTGGCCGAGGGCAAGGTTATACTCGTCCGACCCACGACTGTCAGTGTGGCCGCTAATACGGATCCGAAGGCCGGGATTGGCCTGGAGAACCGGCGCCTTCGCGTCCAGCGTCATGCGGGCGTCGCCGTTCAGCTCCGCCGCGTCGAACTCGAAGTAGATCGGCGCTGTCAGTGCGGCCCGGGCCTCTGCCATACGGCGTTCCATATCCGCTCGCGCCGCTTCTTCGGCCATCCGGCGGGCTTCTACGTCGGCAGCCGCCTGGGCACGGGCTATGGAGTCCGCGTTGGCGCCGCCGCTCATGGGTGGACTATCGGCGACCGGGATAGGCGTCTCAACCGGCTTCTTGCGGCAGGCCGAGAAGGCCACAATGGATATCAGGGCAAGGGGCACGGCGCGCATCAGACGCGTCATCAGTTCGTTCTCCAGAGAACAGGTATAGGGGCTGGCACAGCGGATAGGTGGCAATCTACAATGACAACGCGGCCGGGTGCGCCGGTCTGCGCCCCCGGCCGCTCAATGCTCTTTTCAGAGTCCATCGGGGCCCGCGGCCCCCGACGTGCCATCGGCCGCGCCAGGGATGGCCATTCTTGGGGACCAGGAAGGCATGCGCACTCCCGCTTCTCCTCGAGTTAGCTGCCTCATCCGGCCCGATTCGGTGTCCAGCACCCAGAGTTGGCGCGCTCCGCTGCGACTCGAGGCAAAGACAACATGTCGCGAATCGGGAGCGAAGGACGGGTCCTCGTTGACCCCATCGCTGGTGTGCTGGCGAACGTTGCGATCGCGCAGCGTCATGGTGACAATCTGGAAGCGGCCGGCGATCTGAGACTGGAAGGCCACCTGCCGATTGTCCGGCGACCAGTCCGGATTGGAGCGATACTTCTGGTCACCGAACAGGAACGCTGTCAGCGGCTCGGCATTTCCGCCGTCCACATCGGTAATCCAGATCTCCGGACTGCCCGTGCGTCCTGAGGCGAAGGCGATCCGCCGGCCATCGGGACTGAAAGTCGGCGAGATGTTGTCCGTCCCCCGGCCCACCGTGATGCGCCGCGGCGAACCGCCGCGCACCGGCAATGCGTAGATGTCGGTTCCGGCTTCCTCTCCGTGGGAGTAGACGATGGTTTGCCCGTCGGGAGAGAAGGCCGGGGTGGCGTTGGTTCCGGGACCGGTCGGCAGCCGCCTTACAGAACCTGCGGGCAGCTCTCGGACCATGATCTGGGTGCCTGCGCGGAGAAGTACGGTGAACGCCAACTGATCACCGGAAGGTGACCAGGCTGGCGACATCGCCACTCCGTCACCAGCGCCGGCCACAGCCTGCGTGACCGCCCCATCGCTATGGGTCAGATAGATCTGCGATCCGCGAGCAAAGGCGACCTGCGTCTGGGCGATGCCGCGCTGCCCTGTTATCCATGCCTCCACCTCGTCCGCCACACCATGCAACGCCAGCCGCCATTCGGCAGAGTTGGGGGTGCCGGCGAGCGCGAAGGAGCGGGTGCGAGCCACCGCATTCTTCGGTACGTCGTGGATCGAAACGGCAAGTCCGGTCGGAGTCAGGTTAGCCTGCACCACGGCTACCGCACCCAACCGCGCGAAGAGCGGGTAGTTAGTTGCTGCTCCTGCTACCACCGGCGATTCACCCGGTCGTTCGGCATTCCCGATCACTGTCATGCGATCGCTGAAGTCGAGGTCGCGCATAAGGATTGCGCGAATTGAGTCTCCAGAGGCACCGGTAATCGGTAGGATCAGCACGCCCGGCTTGCTGCCAACGGCGTACTGGAGACCGATCGATACCCCCGGCGGCGTCGGCTGCTGGGCCGCGACAGGGATGGCAACCAGTACCGTGGAGGCCAGCGCGAGTGCGGCACCGGCGAAGCGGGCGCGCGAAGAGAGTGTGGAGCTCGTAGTCAACGGATCACCTTCGGGTCGAAGCTGAAGTACACCGGTAGCACGTCGTCGCTGAAGCCGGTCGGTAGGGCACCGAAGGCGCCCGCCCGACCGGCCTGCTCCACTGCCCCGACTGCCTCAGTGTTGAATTCGTAGTTGCCGGTGCTCGTGACGACGCGTATAGCGTCCACGCTACCGTCGCGGCGGATGAGGAAGAACACCTGCGCCGTAAATGGCGCATTCGGATCTGGCGGAGTGAATCTAACCGCGATCTGTCTCACAACGTTCTCCAAGTACGCCGGAAACGGGAAATCGATCCCCGAAGTGCGTACGTTGGCGACATCGGTACCGCGTCCGCCCGTGGGGCCTCCGCCGGCGGTGGGAGCCTTCGGAGGGACCTTCGTAGGCGTCGGCGTGTCAGTCTTGGTATCGCCACCAGCGGTGCGAGTGGGCGATGGATTGGGCGTTGCCTGCTCCTGAACCCGCTTTGCCGGGAGAGGCGCCGCCTCGGGAGCCGGCATGTCCCGCTCGCGCGTCGCCGGCGCTGGCGGCGCAGCGGGCTCCGCCGCCGGGATAGGCTCCGCTGGCGTCGCCGTAGGAGGACGCACCACCCCGATGCGCCGCTCCCCTGGAGGCGCGGCGAACAGTTCCACCCGGTAGACGGGCGGCATGGGCGGAGGCGGCGGCGGCCGGTTCCAGATGAGGAAACCGAACAGTCCCGCGTGCAACAACGCGGAAATGCCGACCGGCCCGTTGATGCGGGTGGACCGACTGCGAGTACTCACTTCTAGCGAACCTGCTCCGGCTCGGCCACCAGCCCCACATCGCCGACGCCTGCGTTCTTCATCGTCGCCACTAGGCGGATGATCGTGCCGTACGGCACGCTCTCGTCCGCACGGAGGTAGATACCGCCTTCCATCCGTCCCTGAGCAAGCGCGGCGAATGCGGCCTTGAACTCGCTCTCCGTCAGCACAGCATCATCCATCTGGATGCTCCCGTCACGACGGACTGTCACGACCAGTCCTCGCTTCGCCTGCAGCGGGCGCACGTCAGCCTTGGGCAGGGCGATGTCCACTCCACCCTGCATCATCGGAGCGGTGATCATGAAAATCACCATGATGACGAGCATCACGTCGATCAGGTTCACGACGTTGATGTTGGAGTCGAGTTCCAGCCCTCGTCCGCGCCGGCGCCTGGACATTCTAGATCCGTCCTTCGCGCACGAGTAGCGCGATCAACTCGGAACCGAAGCCCTCGATGTCGCCATCGATTCTGTTCAGTCGACTGGCGAACAGGTTGTAGGCGAACACTGCTGGAATCGCCACGGCCAACGCCAGCGCGGTCGCGATCAGCGCCTCGGCCACTCCCGGAGCCACCGCCGACAGGTTGCCCGATCCGCCCTCGGCGATGCCGATGAACGCTGAGATGATGCCGATCACGGTGCCCAGAAGGCCAATGAGCGGGCTCACCGCGGCGATGGTCGCCAGCCACGAAAGATAGCTACCGAGTTGATCGCGCTCGGAATTCGTCTCGGCGTCCAGGACCAGTCGCAACGCCTCTACCTGCGATCCGCTGAACCGGGCCGTACGATCGGGGCTACCGGCAAGTGCCGGCGTGGTGTCCTGCAGGAACTGGAGCGCACGAGCGAATACCCGCGCGTGCGGGCTGGCACCACCGCGAGCGGAGGCGCGCGTGGCTTCCTCCAGCGTGGAGGAGTGTTCGAATTCGCGCATGAACTCGTCGCCGTTGCGGCCGACGCGACGGAACTCGCGCCATTTGGCGAACATGATGCCCCAGCTCAACAACGAAAGCAGCACCAAAAAGGCGAATACGATCTGCGTGAGCAGGGAGCCGGCCAGCACCATCTCCCACGGAGTGTGCGGCACCATCGCTGGCCCTTCGATCTGGATCAGGGCAAGGATTCCCACTCCCAGAAACGGCATCAGAGAGAGCCTCCGGCTTCGGTGGCGGCACGCCGGGCGGCGAACCATGCATAGGTTTCAGCCAGTCCCTCGTGCAGCGAAGCGACCGGCGTGTCGATGAGCACTGCGGAACGGGCCTGCTCCCCCGGTCGCGCGGGCGCGAGGGTGACGCCCACCTGTCGGTCGGCGGCACTCTGGATGGCATCCGCCAGCTCGAGCACCGTCGTCTCCACGCCGGTCCCTATGTTGAACGCGCGAGCGTCCAGTCGCGCCGGCGGTGCCAGTGGGCGGGTAGCCGCAGCGACCGTCGCGCGGGCGACATCCTTGACGAATACATAATCGCGAGTCTGAAGACCGTCACCGAACACGGTCATCGATTCGCCACTCAGAATCCTGTTACAGAAGATCGCCACCACACCAGCCTCCCCGTGCGGATCCTGTCGTGGGCCGTAAACGTTGGCGAAACGGACGACCGCCGTCTCCAATCCGTGCAGCCGGCCATAGTATGCGAGGTAATACTCCGCACTCAACTTGGCGATCCCGTAAGGTGACTCTGGATCCTTGGGAAACTCCTCATCGTTCGGTGGCGTGACGAAGTCGCCGTAGAGCGCTCCGCCAGTCGAAGCCATAACCACTCGCGTCGCCCGACCGCTCTCCTTCACGGCCTCGGCAATGTTGATAGTGCCCAGGATATTGATCGTTGCATCTCGCATCGGATCCATGACGCTCTTCCGCACGTCGATCTGTGCAGCGAGATGACAGATGACGTCGAAGGCGCCGTCACGGACCACATGAGCTGCCTGCGGAGAGGCGATGTCGAGTTCATGCAGCGTGGTACCATCCGGGATATTCTCCCGCCGTCCGCTTGAGAGATCGTCAAGCAGTTCCACCTCGAATCCGTCAGCGCGAAGGGCGTCGGCAACGTGCGAGCCAATGAAGCCGGCGCCGCCGGTGACAAGAGCACGGCGAGCCATCTAGCGCGCCTCGGGGAAGCGGGCAGCTATCACCACTGCCACCGTGTCGAGCACGCGTGGTGACTCAATAGCCGTGATGAGGCTGAGTCGAGTGGCCGTCGCCGCCCGCGGGCGCACGTTCGGTTCGGAGTGGAACTGTTTCATGATTGTGCGGGAGAAGTGTTCAATCGGCTCGCGCTCAGGGCTGCCGAGCCCGGGCGACGGCTGTGACGCTCCGCCGGCTTGCGCCCACGGTCTACGTCGAATAGCGAGCGCATACCTGCCGGCGACACTGTAGCGATACCAGCACCGCCGGGCCACCGTGGCGATGTCCCCACGAGGACGAACATCCCGGTCGGGGGCAATTTCTGTCGCCGGGGTGACGGTTCGGAACTCACCGAGAGGTCAAGCTGGCCAGCCCCATCAAGATATGCGACGGCCGACTCGCTGAGTGGATGATTCCGTCTCACCGTGCCGGACCATGTAAGGGCAGGGAGCGCGACAGCGGTCCCGGAATGGTGCATCCCGGCAAAGTTGAGGACGATCCGACCGAACAGCAAGGGCCGGCCCAATCCCACCGGCCCTCCCACGGCCCGGAGCGGCTCGTGTACGCCGCGATCGGGACGCCCAGCGCCGACCAGGCCAGCACCACTCGCGCGGACGCTCGGATAGCATGTACGAGCGGACGCGCCATCCATGCTCTGGCGCAGGAGTGGGCGAGGAAAAGCTGGACGGAGGAAGGGGGATGTCATTGGTTCGCCCTAATGTAACCGTCCAGACTGCGAGTGTGTCGTGAAAACTGAGGCTCCCTTAACGCGCCGGTCAGCATGAGTTGAAACCCAGCAATCGCTCTGACTCCGGACAAACAGTTTTACAACGACGAGGGCCCAGCCGTTCTGGCTGGGCCCGCGTCGCTCTGGCTGTCTCGTAAGCTCTAACTCGGAGACGATTGAGGGCTCTTGTGGAGGTCAGGCGACCCGCACCTCAGTCCTAGAAAGGCAGGTCGTCGTCTTCGTCCTCGAGTGCGCCGGGGAAGTCCTCGAAGTCATCGGACCCGCCCCCACCCCCGCTACCGCCGGCTGTCTGCTCCGCCGGTGCCCGACTCCGACCGGGAGACCGGCCGACGCAGCGATGCCACTCCGTCTTTTCCTGGCGGTCGCCCGACGGGCTATTCCACGACCGGCTGGTGGCGAGCGAGAAGGTGGCGACGCGATTGCCGCCGGTGGTAGAGCGCACCTCGGGATCGGCGCCGACGTTGCCGATGAGCATCACCTTATTCACGCTGCGGCTCACTTTGTCCTCCTTTCGTGGGTTACGAATGACCAGGCGATCCAGTACGAGTCATCACTGTATCTGATGTCCGGGCCAGCTCGGGCACCGGATCTACGCTGCGAGTTGCGGAATACTGCCGGAATGTGACCAGCCGCATCAGGTTCCGAAATCGACCGACGAGGGGTCGCACTCCCATTTGAGTACCAGAGCGTCCTCCGGCGGGTCCGAATAGTATCGCCGTCGCATTCCGACCGCACGGAAACCGCGGCCGGAGTAGAGAGCCTGGGCTGCTGCGTTAGAGGCGCGCACTTCCAAGTAAATGGAATCCACTCCCAACGCCTGACCGGTTGCCAGCACCTCGTCTAGTAGCGCCGCACCCACACCGCGACGCTGCCAGTCGGAGGCGACTGCGACATTGGCGATCTCTCCCTCGTGGCCAATGAACCACGCTACCATGTAGCCCACGACCGCCGACTCCATTCCCTCACCTCGACATTCCGCGACCGTCATGTGCACCTCGGGTCGGTCCAGCGATGAGCGGAATGAGGACGCCGACCAGGGATCGGAGAACGAGGCCCGTTCCAGCGCCTCAATGGCCGCCACGTCTGACCTGAGCGCCGGGCGTACTCGCAGCCCCGGAGCTCCTTCCAGGCTTCTGGAATTTACTCCCTCCGGCGCCATCAACTCCGTCTCTGACTTGAGCGCTTGCGGAGCGTGGACGGCGGATGCGGCCGGCGGCCGATCAATCCGCGTGAAGCGCTCGCCCATGCGCCGCCTCCCACTTCACCTGCGCCTCCGCCAACCTGCCGTAAGTCGGCTCCCATGTTGACAGGTTCACCGGGCCCGAAGCGAGCAAAGTGGTCATCAGCAGGCCCGCTCCACGGGCGTGCGGCCAACGCTCCATCAGTTCGCCTGGTCCGATGCGCTGGAGGCCCCTTTCAGCAGCCCACTGCGCCACATCCGCTGAAGCCAGGCGTCGCACGTCGCCCACCATCGTCGGCACTCCAACAGAATCCACCTGCACTTGGGCGGAGAACCGTTCCTCGCGCATCGCATCGGTCACCACCAGATAACTCCCGGTATCCAGCGGCGTCTCGCCGCCGGCAGCCACCAGAAGCAGCGAGGATACGGCGTACAGCGGCGTTCCGCGTGCCATGGCCAGGCCCTTGGCAATGGCGGCGGCGATGCGCAGGCTGGTGAAGCTGCCAGGTCCGGCGCCACAGACCAGCCGCACCAGATCGCCCGCCTCCGCGCCGACCGCCGCCAGCGCCGCAGCCGCGGCGGGCATCAGTCGCTCCTCGGTCGCCCCGCGCATCGCGACCTCCGATTCCGCAGCGACTGTCGCGCCCCGGAACAGTGCCACACTTCCGCGGTAGGTGGACGCTTCCAGAGCCAGCGTCAGCTCATCTTCACCAGTCTGGCTACCCGACATTGCGGCGCTCATCCGGCCATCAGGACGCGCCGATCGTCAACGCCCGGCAGATGTTCGAGAGCGATCGGGACATTTCCCGGCGGCAGCGAATCTCCGGCGCGCTCGGGCCACTCGATGAGTACGAGCGCCTTCGAGCCAACCAGCTCGTCCCACCCCAGCCCCTCCAGTTCGGCTTCAGAGCGCAATCGATACAAGTCCAGGTGATAGACCGGCGTCCTGGGCGACGCGTACTCATGCACGAGAGCGAACGTTGGACTGGTCACTGGCTGCGTAACCCCATAACCACGACAGATAGCCTGCACCAGCGTCGTCTTGCCGGCGCCGAGGTCGCCGGTGAGGGTGACGACAAGAGGGGCGCTGGCGGCGCGACCGAATGACTCGCCCCATTCCTGGAGTTCGGGCTCGGTGAGGGCGATACGGCTACGACCGGAGAGAGGCGGTGCCAATGACTGAGAATGGCTCATGATTTGAGGCGCTTGCTCAACGTCCCATTGCGGCACCGCGACCGGGCCGACGCGTTTTGGTGCCATCCTGCAGTGCTTTCAACTCGAACAGGTCGTCGCGAAGCCGGGCCGCTGCCTCGAAATCGAGCGCTGCCGCGGCCTCGCGCATGTCGGTTTCCAGGCCGGCGATGCGCGCCGGGATGTCCGCCGGATCGTAAGCCGGTGGAGTGGGCTCGGCAATTCCCCGCAGACCTGGTCCGCCGCGCGGATCGTTCTTCTCGACCCGTGCGTCGGCAACGCGGGTGATGAAGCGTACCTGCTCGGCGCTCTTCGCCACGCTACGCGGCACGATGCCGTTGTCAGCGTTGTGCTGCCGCTGAGTCTCGCGGCGACGTCCGGTCTCCTCAATGCATCGCTGCATCGAACCGGTGATCCGGTCGGCGTAGAAGATCGCCCGACCTTCAACATGCCGGGCAGCACGACCAACCGTCTGGATGAGCGAACGGTCGCTGCGCAGAAAACCTTCCTGGTCGGCATCAAGGATGGCCACCAGCGAAACCTCAGGCAGGTCGAGCCCTTCCCTGAGAAGGTTGATTCCCACCAGCACGTCGAACTCACCCAGTCGCAATCCACGGACAATCTCCATCCGTTCGATCGCGTCGATGTCCGCGTGCATGTAGCGTACACGGACTCCCACCTGCTGCATGTAGTCGGTGAGATCTTCAGCCATTCGCTTGGTCAGTGTCGTCACCAGCACTCGCTCGCCACGCTTCTCCCGCAGCCGAATCTCGTGCAGCAGGTTGTCTACCTGCCCACGCACCGGCCGCACTTCGATCTCCGGATCCACCAGACCAGTGGGTCGGATGATCTGCTCCACCACGACGCCCTGCGACAGGTTTAACTCCAGCTCTCCCGGTGTGGCCGAGACGTTGACCATCCGCGGCACGAGACCGAGAAACTCGTCGAACACCAGCGGGCGGTTATCGAGCGCGCTCGGAAGGCGGAAGCCAAAGTCGACGAGTGTCAGCTTGCGCGCCCTGTCCCCGTTGTACATCCCCCGGACCTGCGGCAGCGACACGTGCGACTCGTCCACGAAGACCAGGAACTCGTCGGGGAAGTAATCGAACAGGCAGGCGGGACGCTCGCCCGGCTGACGGCCGGCGAGATGGCGGGAGTAGTTCTCGATGCCCGCACAGGTGCCGATCTCCAGCATCATCTCGATATCGAAGTTGGTGCGCGACTCCAACCGCTGTGCCTCGAGCAACTTGTTCTCCGAGTGCAGCACGCTCAGCCGCTCGGCCAACTCGGAGCGGATGTCACCGATCGCCCGCTCCAGTTTGGGACGCGAGGTGATGAAGTGCTTGGCCGGATAGACCGCCGTGCGGTCCAGGGTCGCGATTGTCTCACCGGTAAGGACGTTGATCTTCGAAATACGCTCTATCTCGTCCCCCCATAGCTCCACGCGCACTCCCTGCTCTTCATAAGCAGGGAAGATCTCCACGGTGTCACCGCGGACACGGAAGGTTCCGCGCTCAAAAGCGACATCGTTGCGATGGTACTGGATCTTCACCAGCGCTCTGAGCACGTCGTCGCGGGCCACCCGCTGACCTCGGGTCAGGGTGAGCATTGTCGACTTGTACGTCTCCGGATCTCCCAGCCCATAGATCGCCGATACCGTCGAGACGATAACAACATCCGAGCGCTCCATAAGGCTGGACGTTGCCCGCAACCGCAGCCGGTCTATGTCCTCGTTGATCGAAGCGTCCTTCTCGATGTAGGTATCCGAGCTTGGTACGTACGCTTCCGGCTGGTAATAGTCGTAATAGGAGACGAAATACTCGACGGCGTTATGCGGGAAAAAGCTCTTTAACTCGCCGTAGAGCTGCGCCGCCAGCGTCTTGTTGTGCGACAGCACGAGCGTCGGCAGTCCCTGCTCGGCGATGACGCTAGCCATGGTCATCGTCTTACCCGACCCGGTAACGCCTAGAAGGGTCTGATAGCGGTCACCGCGGGCGAGGCCGGCGTTGAGCTCGGCTATCGCCCGCGGCTGGTCACCAGCTGGCTGAAACGGAGCCTGAAGATCGAATGCGGCGGAGGTCATAGTTAGAAATATAACAGACTCCCTCCGGCTTTTGTTCGGGTATGAACATCCTTCGTGGAACCCCTCACCGGAACCGGCCGACCGTGGCCGATCAGGACTCGGTGAGCCGCTCCCGGCGGGCCACCTCGGTGATTCCCTTCACACGCCGGGTCGCCTTCAGGATCTTCTGTAGGTGGGCCAGGTTCTCCACCTCCACCAGCACCGCACCTGTCACCCGACCGTCGGTAGTCCGCAGCTCCATGCTCCGAATATCGGTACCAGTTGAGCCGACGGCTGCTGCCACGTCGGAGTACAGACCGCGGCGATCAAAGCCCTCCATTGTCAGGCGAACGGTGAACCGCTCCCCAGCCTGTTCCTGCCAGTCGATGTCCAGCCTTCGCTCTGGCTCGTTGGCCAGGAAGAGCAGGTTGGGGCAGTCGCCGCGATGGATGCTGACACCTCGTCCGCGAGTCACATAGCCCACCACTGGATCGCCCGGTACTGGCTGGCAGCACTGGGCGTAGCGCACCATGAGGCCGTCGACACCCTGAATACGGACGCCCTTGGACCCGCCGCGCATCCGATCCACCAACCGCTCGAATGCGCTCGGCTTCTTGGACGATTCGGCTACAATATCGGCTTCCGGATAGAGCGCTCCCAACGCCTGGACAATAGAGACATCACCCTGCCCCACGGAGGCGATGAGTTGCATTCCATCGCCCAATCCAAGCGCCTTTGCTCCGGCCGTGAGACGGGCATCGTCGGGCTTAACCAGTCGTCGACGCCTGATCTCCCGGTCCAGGATCTCACGGCCGATCTTGGCCGAAGTGACATGCTCTTCCTGGCGCAGCCACTGCCGGATCTTGTGACGAGCGCGCCCCGTACGCACGTGCGCCAGCCAATCGCGATTGGGCCGAGCGAGTGGCGAAGTGAGGACCTCAACCGTGTCAGAGTTCTTCAACTCGCGGCTGAGGGGAGCTATACGGCCGTTCACCTTCGCACCCTGGCAGTGCGAACCGACCTCCGTATGGACGGCAAAGGCAAAGTCGATCGGCGTCGCTCCCTTCGGCAACTGAATAACGTCGCCGGTCGGGGTGAAGACGAAGATCTCATCCTGATACAGGTCGAGCTTCAGGAACTCCAGGAATTCGTCGGGCGTCTTGGCGTCCAGTTGGAGTTCCAGCACCTGACGGAACCAGGCCAGCTTCTGATCCAGATCGTCATGATCCTCCACACCCTCTTTGTAGCGCCAGTGAGCGGCTATACCGAAGTCCGCCGTCCGGTGCATGTCGCGGGTGCGTATCTGGATCTCGAACAGCTGCCGCTGCGGCCCGAACACAGTCGTGTGCAGGCTCTGGTAGCCGTTCGACTTGGGCTGCGCGATGTAGTCCTTGATCCGCTCCTGCAGAGGAGTCCAGCCATCATGGATGATCCCCAGGGCGTGGTAGCACTCAGGCACCGAATTGACGAGCACACGGATCGCCAGGAGGTCGTAGATCTCCTCATAAGGCTTGTCCCGCTGCTTCATCTTCTTGTAGATCGACCAGAGGTGCTTCGGCCGTCCGGTCACCTCGGCCGCAATTCCGGCGGCCTCGAGCGAATTAGCAATCGGATCGCGGAGACGGGCGATCAGCGACTCGCGTTCAACGCGCTTCTGGACCACCAGGCGAGCGAGAGTCTTGTACTCCTCCTTCTCCAGATGCTTGAAGGCGAGATCTTCGAGTTCCCAACGCATGCGCGCCATGCCGAATCGATGCGCCAGCGGTGCGTAGAGATCGCGAGTTTCGAGGGCGATTCGCCTCTGCTTTTCCTCCGGCATCCAGTCCAGCGTGCGCATGTTGTGCAGGCGGTCGGCGAGCTTGATGATGATCACTCGCGCGTCCTTGGCCACCGACAACAGGAGCTTTCTGTAATTCTCCACCTGCCGCTCCTGCGGCGAGGTGAAGGTGAGGCTGCCGATCTTGGACAGCCCATCTACTATCTGCGCTACCTCGCGACCAAACTCACGCTCCACGTCCGCCACCGTCACCGCGGTGTCTTCTACCGCGTCGTGCATGAGCCCACTGGCTATTGTCACCGAGTCCAGCCCGAGCTCGGCGAGGATGCGCGCCACGGCCACCAGGTGCGTAACATACGGCTCGCCCGAGCGGCGCATCTGCCCTTCGTGCGCCTTCTCGCTGAACCGGTATGCTCGGATGAGAAGGGCGGTATCCAGGCGCTCGACGAGCTTGTCCTCGAACAGGTCCCAGCCCGGGATCGCGGTGCGAAGCTCCTCCTCTGTCGGTCCGTCAGGCTTGACCACTTCGGCAGCCGGAAGCGGCTTCGCGGCCTGAGCGGTGACGTCGGGGGCGACCGATTTGATTACCGCACCAGCCGCGGTGCTCTCAGCCTCGGTGTTGGCAGGCACGACAGCTCCGGGCGGCAGGGTAATCCCCGCCACCGAGTGCTCGTTCTCCGGCTCTGTCCGGTCTCGCAATGCGCACTGCCTACAGTCGTCACAGAAGCCCCATCTCCGCAAAACTCGTATATCGCCCCCGGCCCACAATTACATGGTCATGGACGGGAATATCTAGTAGACGTCCGGCAGCGACCAATTGTTCCGTCACCAGCCGGTCATCTGCTGAAGGGGTCGGATCACCGCTCGGATGATTGTGAACCAGGATGATCGCGGCCGCACGCTCGGCGATCGCCTCTCGGAAAACTTCGCGCGGATGCACGAGCGATGAGTTGAGAATCCCCCGCGTTACCAGCACGTCCCGCTCCAGCCGGTGTTGGGCATCGAGTACCGCAACGTGGAACTCCTCCACCGGAGAATCCTCGAGCCGAGGAGCAAACGCGAGGAAGACATCCCGCGGTGCCCTCAATGGCACGCCGTCCTCCCGTGTCTCCGCCGCCAATCGTCGTCCCAATTCCAGCACCGCGTGCACTGTGACCGCCCGAGCGAGGCCGATTCCCTCGACCGAAGTTAGCGCGGCCACAGGACGCTGACTCAGCCGGCGGAGAGATCCACCGACGCCGGCCAGAAGCTGAACGGCCAGCGCAATCGCCGATTGCCCCCGGTTCCCTGTATTCAGGACGAGGGCAAGCAGCTCCGCTGTACTGAGACTCTGAGCCCCTAATGCGCGGAGCCGCTCACGCGGCCGCTCGGATCGAGGCAACTCCTGAATACTATACGCTCTGGGCGTCGCAGTGCTAGCGGGTGCGGTCATGCAATCTCCGGAAGGGGGATCGACATCATCACCCGTTCGATCGCCCCCAGCCGCACCGTAACCGCTCACCTGGGCACCCCCTGACGCGGACCGCTGACCAAATGATCAGCGTCCGCCAGGGCTCAGCCGGCCTGCCCGTGGCACTTTTTGAACTTCTTGCCAGAGCCACACGGGCACGGATCGTTCCGACCGACGGCGGACCAGTCCGCGCCAGCGGCGGCAGGCGCGTTGATTGCCTTCGGAGCGGGTGCACCGACGACCACCGGATCACGACGCACTGCTGCAACGTCTCCAGGCGACTCGCTAGGACCGATGTCCAGAACCTCGTCCTCGCCCTCTGGTTCGCCATTGTCCGACGGTGCAGACATGGCGCCCTCGAGTTCCTCAGGCGGGATGTCCTCCAGCACACCGAAGGCATCGTAGCGACGGGTAGGCCGGTGGGCCACCGAAGCGTCGTTCTGTCCACCTGGCACGGATGCCGGACCGGCCGCCAACTGCTCCGGCATGCCCTGCTGCGGTCCGTTAAAAACGAGCTGCACTCTCAGGAAACGCTCGACGAAGGTGTTCGCCACGTCACCCATGAGGCTCTCGAACATCGTGAACGCCTCGCGCTTATACTCCAGCAGCGGATCCTGCTGACCCCACGATCGGTAGTTGATCGCCGACCGCAATTGGTCGAGGTCATAGAGGTGGTCCTTCCACTTCTCATCGATCACTCCCAGCATCACGTGGGAGAGAATCTGCATCGGATCGACACCCACGTCGCTGTACCGCGCGAGGTCCGTGAACTTGCCCTGGAAAGCCTGCTGGGCCGCGGCCACCGCGACGTCCCGAGCCGACTCCGCGTCCGGATGCCTCGCTCCACCCTCTCCGAACTCCGGCACTAGCAGCACGAAGTGCATCAGAAGGTCCTGCTGTAGCAGTTCCCAATCCCAGTCTTCGGGAGTCGAGAACTCCACCGTCAGATTGTCGACGCGACGCGCCACTGCCTTCTCCAGCATCTTCTCGGCTTCGCCGCGAAGCTCCTCACCGCCCTCGAGCGCGAACGCGCGGAGGTTATAGACCACCTCGCGCTGCTGGTTCATCACGTCGTCGAAATCGAGCAGACGCTTACGAGCCTGGAAGTGCTGCAGTTCGACGCGCTTCTGAGCCTGCTCAATGGATCGCGTGATGAGCGAGTGCGTGAGCACCTCGCCTTCCTGCGCTCCCATGCGGTCCATCAACCGGGCTATCCGGTCGGAGCCAAAGAGCCGCATGAGGTCGTCTTCCAGCGAGAGAAAAAACTGCGACGCACCCGGATCTCCCTGACGGCCGGCACGACCGCGCAACTGCCGATCGATACGCCGTGACTCGTGGCGCTCGGACCCAATAATGTGTAGACCGCCGATCTCGTCGATCTCCACTTCCTTACCGTCCGCATCTATCACGGTGGACGGCTTGGACTGAGTTACACCCTCCCCGAGCTTAATGTCGGTGCCTCGTCCGGCCATGTTCGTGGCGATCGTCACCGCTGCTGGCTGACCCGCGCCAGCCACGATCTCGGCTTCACGCTGATGGTACTTGGCATTCAGGACATTGTGCTTTATGCCGGCTCGCTGAAACATGCGTGAAAGCGTCTCCGACACATCCACGGTCACCGTTCCGACGAGCACCGGGAAGCCGAGGGCGTTGAGCCGCTTCACTTCCTCGACAATCGCGTTGTACTTCTCGCGCCGCGTCTTGTAGACCAGATCCTGACGGTCGTCGCGGGCGATCGGACGGTTGGTGGGGATCACGGCGACTTCGAGACCGTAAATCTCGTGGAACTCGCCCTCTTCCGTCTCCGCCGTTCCGGTCATGCCGGCCAGCTTGTCGTACATGCGGAAGTAGTTCTGGATGGTGATTGTGGCGAGCGTCTGGGTCTCGCCGCGAACCTGAACTCCTTCCTTGGCCTCAACGGCCTGATGCAACCCTTCCGACCAGCGCCGCCCGGGCATCGTACGACCGGTGTACTCGTCTACGATGAGAACCTGACCTTCCTGGACGACGTAGTTCACGTCGTTCTCGAAGAGTGCGTGGGCGCGCAGCAACTGATGAACGACATTCAGGCGCTCACTGGTCGCGGCGTAGCTCGCATCCAACTCGCGACGCGCCTCCAACCTTTGCGCAGCATCCAGTTCCGGCGCTGACTCCAGGCGGTGCACTTCCTGTGAAATGTCCGGAAGGATGAACTGCTCCGCCTGATCCGGCGACATGAAGTCGACGCCCTTGTCAGTGAGGTGGACGGTATGTCCCTTCTCGTCGAGGACATAGAGCATGTCCTCCTCGATCTCACGGAACTGTTGCCTCGACGCCGGAAGCTTGCGATCGGCGATATGATCGAGCTCGGTCTTCTGCACCAACTGGGCAACGCCAGATTCCCCAAGCAGCTTCTGCAGCCGCCGGTTCTTGGGCCCACCCAATCGCGCCTTGTACGCCTGCAGTGCGCCAGTCGCGGTGTCGCCCTCGGCAAATGCCCGCTCGGCATCACCGACCAGTTGATTGACGAGGTCGGTCTGGCGCCGCACCAGGCTCGCTACCTGCGAGTTGAACTCCCCATACCGGGCATCGCTCTCGTTGCCCACCGGACCGGAGATAATGAGCGGAGTCCGCGCCTCGTCCACCAGCACGGAGTCCACCTCGTCAACTATAGCGAACGCATGGCCGCGCTGTACTCGCTGGTCCAGCGAAACGACCATGTTATCGCGCAGGTAGTCGAAGCCGAATTCGTTGTTGGTACCGTAGGTGATGTCGGCAGCGTAGGCGGCGCGCCGCTCCAGAGTGCCCGGCTCGGTGTCATCCAGGCAGCCAACGGTGAGCCCAAGGTAGCTATAAAGGTGGCCCATCCACTGCGAGTCGCGGCGGGCGAGGTAGGAGTTCACCGTCACCAGGTGCGATCCGCGGCCGGGGAGCGCGTTTAGATATAGCGGCAGCGTAGCAACGAGAGTCTTGCCTTCACCAGTAGCCATCTCGGCGATCTTGCCCAGGTGGAGCTGGATGCCGCCAATCAGCTGGACCTCGTAGTGGACCATGTTCCACTCGAGCTCATGCCCGGTGACCATAGCATGCGTGCCGACCAGGCGGCGCGCTGCTTCCTGGGCCGTCGCGAACACCTCCGGCAGCAGTTCGTCGAGCACTTCGCTCGTAGCCCGCCGCAGCTCGCCCTCGACGCCGCTGCGCCCGTCAGCGCCAGCCAGCTCGAGGTCAAGCTCGTCGCGCTCGTCAGCGTCGGTCGCGGCTCGCTTTGACGCTCGGAGCTCCTCCGCCCGCGCTTGCAGCTGGACCGTTCGCTCGGCGATTATCTCGCGGAAGCGCGCGGTCTGCCCACGCAGTTCCTCCTCCGACACCGACTGCAGCCGCGCTGCGTGCCCAGCGATCTCAGCCAGGATCGGCTGCACTCGCTTGAGTTCTCGATCGTGTCGGTTTCCGAATACGCGGTTGACTAAACCCTTAAGCATTATTCCTCTGACTATACAGACCGGCCGCGGTGATGTACGCCTCGACGGACGCCGGGACGAATCCTCTGATGGAGCGCCCGGCAGCCACCCGCGCTCTCACCTCGGTGGACGACACGTCCACCATCCGCGTCTCCAGAACGCGGCCCTCCACACCAGCCGGGAGGAGCACTCCCTGGTCGACGCGGCGCAGAACGACGAGCGTCGCCAGCGACTGCACGCGTTCCGGTTCCCGCCAGTGGTGGAAGGAGGCCATGACGTCGGCGCCAACCAGGAAGAACAGCTCGCTCACCTCCGGATGACTCCGGTACTCGGCAAGCGTATCAACCGTAAAAGATAACCCGTCCCGCTCTATTTCGAGGGGGTCGACTTCGAACCTGCCGTCGCCGCTGACCATTCGGCGCACCATCTCCAGGCGTTCCTCCGGGGTCGCCCAATGATGACCCAGCTTGAGCGGCTGACGTGCCGCCGGCACGAAAACCAGCCGGTCGAGACCCAGCGCCTCGTAAGCGTCCACGGCTACGAGCCAGTGTCCCACGTGGGGAGGGTCGAACGTTCCACCGAAAAGGCCGACCCTCATCGAACTCCGAGCCCCGGTCAGCGAGTTGCTTCTCGCGACGCCGGCCCAGCCAGCGACGCACCGGAATCGGGCGGCGTACTGTCCGCTGGCGCACTCAACGCCGAGCTTGAGCAGGCACGCGTGACCTCGGCGTCGCCAGCATAGCGCTCGAGCATGGTCCGACACACCTCGGCCGCCTCTTCCCGGTAGTTGAGTCGTCCGTAAGTCTCCAGCATCCTGAATGCCGCCCGTCGGGCTGTCGGCGTCTGAGGATACTGGGTCATCACATCCTGGTAATAGATGATTGCCGAGTCATAAGCACGCCGGCGGAAATAGTACTCCGCCGTCATAAAGTCCTTCTGTGCCAAATCATCTCGCAATTTGGCCACTTCCTTTTCCGTCTCTGGAACCCGGGGCGACTCGGGATAGGAAGTGAGCAGCGTCTCGTATGCCTGTATGGCCGAGAACCCATACTGCGGATCCAGCGCTGGCTTCTTCCACAGACGCTGGTAGGCGCGCGCTGCTTCGAACAGCGCGTCGTCGGAAAGGGTATCCGCTGGGAAGCTCTCGACTAGCCGGATGTAGCTCTGCGCGGCCAGCAGATCCTCACCATTCCGCTGATGGGCGACGCCCAGATAATAGTGAGACAGGGGAAGCAGCGAGTCGCGGGCGGCGAGCTGCAGCGTGAGTCGCTCGAAGCCGGTCACCGCGTTGTCCCAGTGCTTGCGCTGGAGTTGACTCAGCGCCGCCTGGTACAACGAGAGATCGTCCGGATAGCGATTCAAACGAAATGAAGGCGCACATGCGCCGAGCACGAGCAGCACGCCAAGGGCGCTCGCGATACGAGTTCTGAAAGACATGACGGCTCTATTACCCGGACGGGCGCAATCGGTTCGAGGGGCGTCGTTCCGGCCTGACCGCTGGTCAGCGGCCTTGCAGATCACGAGGCAGGTGCCGGCGCCAGCGCCGCGGCGGCGAGATGAGCCCGGAAATATGACACAGTCAGGGCAATTCCGGCACGTATGTCGACAGAAGGCTCCCAATTCAGCAGTGCACGCGCCCGGGATATGTCCGGCTGACGCACCTTCGGGTCATCGGTGGGAAGTGGACGGTGCTCGATGGCGGCTGTCGAGCCGGTGATCTCGAGGACCATCTCGGCCAACTGGCGTACGGTGTACTCGACTGGGTTGCCTATGTTGGTGGGTGCCGAGTCGCCGTTCATAAAGAGGCGGTATATCCCCTCCACCTCGTCGCTTACATAGCAGAACGAGCGCGTCTGGGATCCGTCGCCGTAGAGTGTAAGTGGCTCTCCGTTCAGAGCCTGTACAATGAAGTTCGATACCACCCGCCCGTCGTGCGGGCGCATTCGAGGACCGTAGGTATTGAAGATTCGCACGATTCGGGTGTCCATACCGTGGAAGCGATGATATGCCATCGTGATCGCTTCGGCAAATCGCTTCGCTTCATCATAGACACCTCGCGGCCCTACAGGGTTCACATTCCCCCAATAGCTCTCCGGCTGGGGATGAACCAACGGATCCCCGTACACCTCTGACGTGGATGCCAGGAAGAACCTGGCGCCTTTGGCCTTGGCCAGTCCAAGCGCATTGTGGGTGCCCAGAGCGCCCACCTTGAGAGTCGGGATGGGATGCTTGAGGTAGTCGATTGGGCTTGCTGGGGAGGCGAAGTGGAGCACCCCGTCCAGCGGTCCGGCAACGTAGGTAAAATCGGAGATATCATGGCGGACGAAGCTGAACGACTCGTGCCCGATCAGGTGGGCGATATTCTCCGCATTTCCAGTGATGAAGTTATCCAGCCCCACGACCTCGTGACCGCCCGCGATGAAGTGGTCACAGAGGTGGGAGCCGAGAAAACCAGCGGCACCGGTGATAAGAACCCTCATGGATGGGTCCGGCCGAAGGAATCGTAGATGAAGCCCATGCCCTGTAATTTCCTGGCGTCGTAGAGGTTCCGCCCGTCCACCAGCACCGGACGTCGAAGTGTCTGGCGGATGCGCTCAAAGTCGGGATGTCGGTACTCGTTCCAGTCCGTGACTACGACGAGCGCGTCGGCATCCTCCAGCGCCTCGTAGTTGCTGGCCGCGTAACTTATGCGGTCTCCCAGCAGGCGGCGAGCGGCCTCAATGGCCACGGGGTCGTGAGCCGCTACCGACGCACCGTCTGCAAGCAGTTGGTTAATAAGAGTTAACGCCGGCGCGTCGCGCATGTCATCAGTCTGCGGCTTGAAGGCCAGGCCCCAGACGGCTATGTGTGCACCACTCAGCGTTCCCAGCGCCGTCACCAGCTTTTCATGCAGTCGCAGCTTCTGCCGATCGTTCACCGCTTCCACCGCGTCGAGCACGCATGAATCGGCTCCGTTGGCGCGAGCGGTTCGGATCAGTGCCTTAACGTCCTTCGGAAAGCACGACCCGCCATAACCGGGACCGGGAAAAAGAAATGATGCCCCGATCCGCGGGTCACTGCCGATCCCTCGTCGTACGAGATCCACGTCGGCTCCCACATGCTCGCACAGATTGGCGATCTCATTCATGAACGAGATGCGCGTCGCTAGCATGGCGTTGGCGGCGTACTTCGTCATCTCCGCCGACGGCGTGTCCATGAAGAGAATCGGCTTGCCGGTGCGGACGAACGGGGCATAGAGCTCGGTCATGACGCTACGGGCGAAGTCAGTGTCAACGCCCAGCACCACCCGGTCCGGCTTCAGGAAATCGTCTACAGCCGCGCCCTCCTTCAGAAACTCGGGGTTGCTGCAGACGTGGAAGTTGTGCTGGGCGTGACGGGCCACTTCCTCGCTTACCCGTGCCGCGGTCCCTACCGGAACGGTGGACTTGGTCACGATAACGATTTCGTGAGTCATGCTCCGACCGATCGCCTCGGCTACCTCCAGCACATAACGGAGGTCCGCCGATCCGTCCTCATCGGGCGGGGTGCCGACGGCGATGAAGACCACATCCGCGGTGCCCACCGCATCCCCGATATCGGTGGTAAACCGTAAACGTCCGGCCGCCTGATTGCGCGTGACCAGCGCCTCCAGCCCCGGCTCGTAGATAGGAAGTATGTTCTGCTCGAGTAGCGCGACCTTGTTTGCGTCGACGTCAGCGCCAACGACACTGTTCCCGGTCTCGGCAAGGCAGGCGCCGACCACCAGACCGACGTAGCCACTGCCTACCACGGCTATGTTCACCGAACCCTACCAGACTGCTGGCCTAAGCCGCCGGTCCGTCGTCTCCGACGAACCGGTGGCATGCCGACATGTGACTGGCCCGGTCCGGTCTTCACGCCGGCTGAGCGGCAGTCGGGCGCTCTGTGGCTGTCTGACTGGAGCGCACACCTCGCTGCGCTGGCGGACCGGCCAGCGAGACGACCCTTGCACGAGAAGCGTAGGTCGACTGGACCATGTTGCGGGTATCGACCACTAGCGACGCCTGGTCGACCACGCGCTGATAGTCCACGCCGTCGTGGTCTGTCACGATGACAACCGCATCGGCATTGCGTAGCGTCTCGTCGGTGAGGTCGATACCATGACGCACCTCGGAACCCTCCCGGAAGCTCGACACGAACGGGTCGTGGAACTCCACCGTCCCACCGCGCTCCTCAAGCAGCCGGATGACATCCAGTGCTGGGCTCTCCCGCATATCGTCGATGTTCTTCTTGTAAGCCACACCAAGAACGAGGATACGGCTGCCGTTGACGGACTTCCGGTCCTCATTGAGCGCCCGGGCAACCTTCTCCGCAACGAGGTCCGGCATCTTGCTGTTGATCTCGCTGGCCAGATCGATGAAGCGCGTCTTGTAATTCAGCGTGCGCATCTTCCAGGCGAGATAGTGCGGATCCAGAGGTATGCAGTGTCCGCCGATACCAGGGCCGGGGGTGAACTTCATAAACCCAAACGGCTTGGTCGCCGCCGCATCAATCACTTCCCAGACATCTACTCCAAGCAGGTCGCAGACGATCGCCATCTCGTTAACGAGGCCGATGTTGACGGCGCGGAAGGTGTTCTCCAACAGCTTGACCAGTTCCGCCGTCTCGGTGCACGAGACCGGCACCACGATGTCGATGCAGGACTGGTAGAGCGCGGTCGCCGTCTCAGTGCAGGCGGGCGTCAGGCCGCCGACCACCTTAGGCGTGTTCTTCGTGTGCCAGATCGCGTTCCCTGGATCGACACGCTCCGGGCTGAAGGCGAGAAAAACGTCCTCACCGGCTACCAACCCGCATTCCTCGAACTTTGGCAGCATGATCTCGCGCGTCGTACCCGGGTAGGTCGTGCTCTCGAGCACGATCAACAGCCCCTTATGCGAATTTCGCGCTACCGCCTCGACGGCGCTGTGGACATAGCTCATGTCCGGATCGCGTGTCTTGGACAGCGGCGTCGGCACGGCGATCGAGATAGCATCCGCCTCGGCGAGGCGCTTCTCGTCCGTCGTCGCCTCGAATCTACCGCTGTCGACCAGCTCTGCCAGCGCCGCGTTGGGCACATCCTGAATGTGAGATTTGCCACTGTTCAGGGCGTCGACCACCCGCTGGCTGACGTCATAACCAATAACGTGGAACCCCGCCCGGCCGAACTCCAGAGCGAGTGGTAGACCGACGTATCCAAGACCGACGACAGATATGACCGCTGATCGATCTCCGATACGCGCAAGAAGTTGATCCTTCATCGATGTGGCTGAAATTAGGGTGCTCATGGGTATAGTCGGAGACCGGAGACAGAGGGCACGTGCTGCACAGATGGCGCGGTGGGGTCAGCGTCCGTAGAAGGAGCGGACGGCAGCGACCACCTCGTCCCGCTGGTCTGCTGACAGCTCGGGATAGATGGGTAGCGAGAGTACTTCCCCAGCGGCCCGCTCGGCCTCGGGGCAAGAGCCGGGCCGATATCCGAGGTAGGCGAAGCAAGGCTGAAGATGGAGCGGAAGGGGGTAGTAGATCGATGTCCCGATCCCCTTCTCCTTCAGCGCTGCCTGAAGTTCATCGCGCCGGTCACAACGCAGCGTGTACTGGTTGTAGATAGACTCCGCCTCGGGCGCGATGTATGGCGTAGTCACTTCTGCCACGTCGGCGAAAGCAGCATCATAGAAGCGGGCGTTCGTCCGCCGGCCCTCACTCCACGCGGCGAGATGAGGGAGCTTGGCCAGGAGAACTGCCGCCTGGAGCGCGTCGAGACGGCTGTTGAAACCAACTTCCTCATGGTGGTAATCGCGCACGCTTCCATGGGTGCGAAGACGCATGAGCCGCTTATAGAGGGCTTCGTCCTGAGTGACGATCATCCCGCCGTCGCCGTAACCACCGAGATTCTTGGAGGGAAAGAAGCTGAAGGTGCCGATTGTCGCCGCCTCTCCTGCCTGGCGCCACTCACCGTCAATCTGCCGCCGGGCACCGATGGACTGTGCGGCGTCCTCGATTAGCGGCAGCCCAGGTGCGGCCGCTGCCACCCCTGCCAGGTCGGCCATCTGACCGAAAAGGTCCACCGGCATGACGGCTTTTGTTCGCGACGTCACGGCACCAGCGACCATTTCCGGCTCGATATTGAACGTTCTCGGCTCAATGTCTACGAATACCGGTCGGGCGCCCGCGTTGTGAATCGTACCGGCGGTGGCAAAGAAGGTGAACGGCGTGGTGATCACCTCGTCCCCTGCCCCGATGTCGAGCGCGCGGAGGGCCAGGAGAAGGGCGTCGGTGCCGTTCGCGCACCCCACTGCGTAGCGCGTGTGCGACAACCCGGCCACTTCGCACTCAAGTTGGCCCACCGGTTTCCCGAGTATGAAGGCCTGGTTCTCAACCACCTCGTGGATGGCGGCGAGAACATCGTCTTTTATCGTGGCGTGCTGGGCACGCAGGTCAAGCAGGGGAACTGGCATCGTCGGAAATTTAGGGCGGAGCGGACCGGCCCGCCGATCGTGCAGTAGCGAAGCGGGTATGGTAAGCCGAAAGTTCCGGTCCCAGGTAGCCAATGTCAACGCGCGGGCATGACCGGAATTGGTCAGGCCCGCGAGTTCAGAAGCGGTCCCGCAGGGGCAGAGGGACCTCACAGCCGGTCCGGGCCGATGCGTAGATCCCGAGAATCAGTTCAAGCGACTTCCGCCCTTCGCGGCCGTCCGTACGGGGACGCTCCTCGCCACGCAGCACCTGAAGCACGTTCCGGTAGTAGCTCTCATGACCGAAACCGTAAACAGACGGCGGATTGGTCGACACCTGCTCGACGAGCTTGTCGTCGTCGTCGTAATCCTCGAACGCCCAGTGCTCGACCTTGTTTACCGCGGTGCCTCCAATCTTCACACTACCCCGCTCTCCCAGGACAGTAATTGACCCCTCCATGTTGCGCGGATAGGTGAGCATTGTCACCTCGATCGTACCGAGGGCACCGGAGCGGAAGCGGAGCACAGCGACCCCTGAATCCTCGCTCTCGATCCGACGGGCAAGCGTGGCCGTTTTGGCCATAACCGTCTCCACCGGTCCGCCCATCCACTGGATCAGGTCCACGTAGTGTGAAGCCTGATTCATGAACGCACCGCCATCGAACTCCCAGGTGCCGCGCCACGGCGCCTGGTCGTAGTACTCCTGCGGGCGGGCCCAGCGTACGGTGCAGTTGAGCATGTAGAGACGGCCGAAGCGACCCTTGTCGATCGCCTGCCGCAGCAGTTGAACGGCCGGATTGAGTCGATTTTGCTTCACCACGAACAGGTGAACGCCGGCAGCATCACAGGCGTGCAGCAGTTCGTCGGCCGCCGTGAGGGAGATCGCCATCGGCTTCTCGCTCACCACATGCTTGCCAGCGTGCGCAGCGAGTACACCCTGCGCCGGGTGCAATCCGGATGGAGTGCAAATGGTCACCAAGTCGCACTCAGCGTGGGCCAACATCAGCTCATAATTGATGAACCAGGGTACTCCGAGCCGTTCACCTGCTTCCTTCGCACGCTCCTCGTCGTTGTCGCAGACGGCCGTCGTTCGCAATCCATCGACGCGCTCTATAGCCTCGAAGTGGTTTTTGCTGATACGCCCACAGCCCACCAGTGCGATCCGGACATCGTCGGGCATCGTCATACGACACTCCTGCCGTCAACCTGCGCGTCGAGCCGTCGTAGACCATCTGCCGCTCGCTCGTAACGTGCCCCGCAGACGGAGCAGTAAAAGGGCTCGTCGCCCAACCGTTCTCCGCATTCGCACATCCAGCCAATGCGCCGCGCTGGTACTCCCGTCACCAGCGCATATGCCGGTACGTCGCGCGTTACCACCGCCCCGGCGCCGACGAAGCAATAACCGCCCAGAGTGACGCCGCAAACCACAGTGGCGTTGGCGCCGATGCTCGCCCCCTTCCTCACCAGTGTGCGCCGATACTCGTTCTTCCGGGAGACAGCGCTTCGTGGGTTCATCACGTTAGTGAACACCATCGAAGGGCCACAGAATACGTCGTCCTCCAGCTCCACACCTTCGTAGATGGAGACGTTGTTCTGAATCTTCACGTTGTTTCCGATCCGGACACCGCTCATCACCACGACGTTCTGTCCGAGGCTACATCCGGCGCCGATCTCGGCGCCCGGCATCACGTGACAGAAGTGCCAGATACGCGTTCCCGCGCCGACCACCGCGCCGTCGTCGACGTAGGAGGATTCGTGGATGATCGGAGCAGTCATTGCGAGTTTGAAATAGACACTATGCTCTGGACGGCGCTAACGGAGCAGCATCAGGCTGGGCCCCAGAAAGCGGTTCCAGAACCTCCCCACGAAGCTGTGCATGCCACTCCTGCAAAGACCGAACGGAGAGTTGGCGCGACCGCAGGGCCAGCACGGCGTCGCTCGCTGCGCTGGCACCGGAGAGCGTTGTTGTGTACGGCACATGATAGGCGATCGCCGCCTGGCGCAGCTTGTAGTCGTCTTTTTGGGCGTGCTTGCCTAGCGGCGTGTTCACGAGCAACTGAATGTCGCCGTTTACGATCAGATCCACCCCGTGCGGTCGTCCCTCATGCACCTTGAGCACTCCCTCGCAAGGAATGCCGAGACCGCGAAGGTAGCGCGCCGTGCCAAAGGTAGCCACCAGGCGGAAGCCCATCTCGTGGAAGCGCCGAGCTATCGGAACGGCAGCCGGCTTATCCGGATCGTTGACAGTCAGGAACACCGTTCCTTCCATGGGCAGACCGTTGCCGGCCCCCAACTGGGCCCTCGCGAATGCGCTGCCAAAGGAGTCGGCTATTCCCATCACTTCGCCAGTCGAACGCATCTCCGGTCCAAGCACAGGGTCAAACTCGCGGAACTTGTTGAACGGGAACACAGCTTCCTTGACCGACACATATGGCGGATGGATCTCGTTCAGGAAGCCGGTCTGCTCCAAGGTCTCGCCGAGCATCACTCGCGCGGCCACCGACGCTAGTGGCACCCCGGTGGCCTTGGAAACAAACGGAATGGTCCGGCTGGCCCTCGGGTTCACTTCCAGCACGTATACCAAGCCGTCCTTTACGGCGTATTGCACGTTGATGAGACCCACCACGCCGAGCGCCTTCGCCAGCGAAACAGTGTGCTCGCGCATCACTTCAACATCGCCGGCGGTGATGAGATACGGCGGCAGCACGCAAGCCGAGTCTCCGGAATGGATCCCGGCATCTTCGATGTGCTGCATGATGCCGCCAATTACCACCCGCTCACCGTCAGAGATCGCGTCCACGTCCGCTTCGTAGGCGTCCTCAAGGAAGCGGTCGATGAGCACAGGGCGCTCCTCCGAAGCCTGAACCGCGCGATCGAAGTACGCCCGCAACGATTCCTCGTCGAACACGATTTCCATGGCCCGCCCGCCCAGCACGTAGGACGGCCGGGCAAGTACCGGATAGCCAATGCGGCCGGCTATCTCCGCTGCCTCGTCGACGTTCGTGGCGGTGCCGTTCTCCGGCTGCCTTATGCCGAGCTGCCGGGCTATGGCGTCGAAGCGACGACGGTCCTCGGCAATATCGATGGCATCGGGCGACGTACCGAGGATCTTCACGCCGGCGGCCTCCAGCCGACGGGTGAGCTTGAGCGGTGTCTGGCCGCCCAACTGCACTATCACCCCCAGCGGTTGCTCCCGCTCGACGATCTCCAGCACATCTTCGAAAGTGAGCGGCTCGAAGTAGAGCTTGTCCGAGGTATCGAAGTCGGTTGAGACGGTCTCCGGGTTGGAGTTGATCATTATCGTCTCGTACCCTGCCTCGCGCAGCGCCAGCACAGCGCGTACGCAGCAGTAGTCAAACTCGACGCCCTGACCGATCCGATTCGGTCCGCTGCCCAGGATAATCACCGACGGCTTACCTGATCGTGGAGCCTCGCTCTCCTCGTCATAACAGCCGTAGAGGTACGGAGTGCTGGAAGGAAACTCACCAGCGCAGGTATCCACCATCTTGTAGGCCGGTCGGACATCCAGCAGCCAACGGTGAGCGCGGACGGCATCCTCGTGCTCGCCGCGGAGGATGCCTAACTGCCGGTCGGAGAAGCCGGCCCGCTTCATCCGCCGCATCAGGCGCACATCGACCACCTCCGCATCGGCGTACTCGCGTTCATCCACGAGGAGATCCTCGAGCTGGGCCAGGAACCAGGGATCGATAGCCGTCAACTCGTAGATCTCAGCCGCGCTGAAGCCTGCCTGGAACGCCCGCTTCACCTGGAATATGCGCTCCGGGGTGGGCTGGCGGAGCGCCGCACGGAGCGTCTCAGCGCTGGAATCGGTCAGCCGGTCTTCGAGCTCCGTGGCCGCGACGGCCCAACCGATCCGCCCGCTCTCGAGCGCCCGCAGCCCTTTCTGGAAGGCCTCCTTGAAGGTCCGCCCAATGGCCATCGACTCACCCACAGACTTCATCTGAGTGGTAAGCCGCGGATCGGCGGCAGCAAACTTCTCGAAGGCGAAGCGCGGGCACTTCACGACCACGTAATCTAGCGCCGGCTCGAACGAAGCCGGCGTGGTGCCGGTGATGTCGTTCGGGATCTCGTCCAGAGTGTAGCCCACCGCCAATTTGGCGGAGATACGAGCTATAGGAAATCCGGTTGCCTTGGACGCCAGCGCCGACGAGCGCGACACGCGCGGATTCATCTCGATGACGATCAGTTCGCCGTCCACCGGATTGACCGCGAACTGGATGTTACAGCCGCCGGCTTCAACGCCGATCTCGCGGATGATCGCCACCGCCGCGTCGCGCATCTCCTGATATTCCCGGTCGCTGAGCGTCATCGCCGGGGCGACGGTGATCGAGTCGCCGGTGTGCACGCCCATTGGGTCCAGGTTCTCGATCGAGCAGATGATCACGACGTTGTCGGCGTGATCGCGCATGACCTCGAGCTCGAACTCCTTCCAGCCTAGGAGGCTGCGCTCGATGAGCACCTGGCTGTTGGGCGACTCGTCCAGTCCATTCCGGACGATTGCCTCGTACTCCTCACGGTTGTACGCGATACCGCCGCCGGTGCCGCCCAGAGTGAACGAGGGGCGTATAATGGCCGGAAAGCCAGTGAACTCGACGATGGCCGCCGCTTCGTCCCAACTATGCGCGATCTTGCCCTGCGGCACCTTGAGCCCAATTCGCCCCATCGCCTCGGCGAACTGAGCACGGTCCTCGGCGACCTCGATCGCCCGTCGCTTTGCGCCGATCAGCTCCACTCCGTAACGGTCCAGCACGCCGTTCTCGGCGAGGGCCAGCGCCACGTTCAGGGCAGTCTGGCCGCCCATGGTGGGAAGCACCGCATCGGGACGCTCGCGGGCGATGACGAGCTCGACGAATTCCGGCGTGACCGGCTCGATGTAAGTCCGGTCAGCAAACTCCGGGTCCGTCATGATGGTGGCCGGATTGGAGTTCACGAGTATGACCTCGTAACCCTCTTCCTGCAGCGCCCTGGCTGCCTGCGTTCCCGAATAGTCAAACTCCGCCGCCTGCCCTATGACGATCGGGCCGGAGCCAATGAGCAGGATGCGTTTGATGTCAGTGCGTCGTGGCATTGATCAGATCGTCGATGCAGTCGTCTAGGGTGTGCCGTGGCGCCCAGCCTGTGCGCGCCATGAGCCGCGATGGATCCCCAACAAGGGCCGGAACGTCAACCGGCCTAACGAGCGCGGGGTCCTCCACGAGGGTCGCGGCGATGCCGACACGACGCAGCACCGCTGCGGCAATCTCGCGTACGCTCACTCCCTCGCCACGGCAGACGTTATAGACGTCTCCCGCTACCCCCTGCTCCGCGAGAAGTATATACGCATCCACAACGTCAGACACGTGTGTAATGTCGCGCACCGGAGTGGTGTTGCCCAGCAGGAGCTCCCGCTGACCGGAGTCGCGAAGCGCGAGCGCTCGCTCGACCAACGCCGGGATGAGAAACCGAGTGGGTTGGCCCGCCCCGGTATGATTGAAGCTACGAGCGCAGATGACGCGCAGCCGGTGGCGGCGCGCAGCCTGAAGCGCCAGCACTTCCTGCGCTGCCTTGCTCGCCGCGTAGAGCGTCAACGGCCGCTGCTCGGTAGACTCGCCAACCGGCTGCTCTCCGAGCGAGTGGCGACCGTACTGCTCCCCGCTGCCCACCACCAGTACCGTCGGATCGCCCATGCCCGCATCGCGTGCACGAGCGACTTCGTGAAGAAGCTGGACAGTGGAGCCAACGTTAATGGAGACGGTTGCCGCCGGATCCTGCTCGGCCTCGCCAACGGAGCTGATGCCCGCCAGGTGAAAGATCAGGTCTGGGCGGGACGACGTGATAGCTGCGCGTAACACAGAGGCATCGCGGACGTCGCCGCTGTGCCAGAACTGCACAGCTTCATGGCGGTGTGATGACGGATCCATTCCGTCACCATCACGCAGGCGCATGCCGTGGACCTCAATGTCGCGGTCTCTGAGGGCCCGCGACAGCCAACCACCCACGAAGCCGGCGGCACCGGTAACGAGCGCGCGCACGTCAGCTCGCGTCGTGGAGGCGTGCAAGGTCGGCCTCGACCATCATCTCCACCAGCTCCCTAAAGCCGACGGTCGGCTTCCAGCCGAGCTCATCTGCAGCGCGTGAAGGGTCGGCCACCAGGAGGTCCACCTCGGCGGGTCGGAAGAAGGCCGGATCCTGTACGACATGATCCTCCCAGTTCAGCCCCACTGCCCGGAAGGCCACCTCGCAGAGATCGCGCACCGAGTGCGTCTCTCCCGTACCGATGACGTAGTCGTCCGGTGTGTCCGGCTGGAGCATGCGCCACATGGCATCCACGTAGTCACCAGCGAAGCCCCAGTCGCGGCGAGCGTCCAGATTCCCCAACCGAACCTCCCGCGCCAGCCCGAGTTTGATCCGCGCCGCCGCATCAGTCACCTTGCGGGTGACGAACTCCAGGCCGCGCCTCGGCGATTCGTGATTGAAGAGAATGCCCGAGCAGGCGTAGAGGTCGTAGCTCTCACGGTAGTTCACCGTGATCCAGTGGCCGTAGACCTTGGCGACGCCGTAAGGGCTACGTGGATAGAAGGGAGTCGACTCCCGCTGAGGGGTCTCAACCACCTTACCGAACATCTCGCTAGAGCTGGCCTGATAGAAGCGGGCGGTCGGCGCCGCCTTCCGCACCGCCTCGAGGACGCGAGTTACCCCTAGCGCTGTAAACTCCCCGGTCAGCACCGGCTGCGTCCAGGAAGTCTGGACGAAGCTCTGGGCAGCCAGGTTGTAGACCTCGGCCGGGCGGGCGTGGTGCACGGCATCGACCAGCGAGTGCTGGTCCAGCAAATCGGCCGACACGAGCTCGATCCTATCGAGGATGTGGGCGAGCCGTTCGTAATAAGTGGTGGAGCTACGGCGCACGACGCCGACGACTCGGTAGCCCTTTTCGAGCAGCAGTTCGGCGAGGTATGAGCCGTCCTGGCCTGTAATGCCGGTTATGAGCGCGGAGGGCTGGGTCATGTATGTATTTAGCTGGCGGACAGGCGTGAAAAAGGGGAGCGACGAACGCGCTCCCCTCTCCCGGACTTCGATCGGACGAGCACGTCAGGCGACCTGCACCCCACGTGGCGCCCGCTGGATCTTACCAGCTGACAGGCAGCGGGTGCAGACCTTGATCTTGATGATCTTACCCTTCGATTCAACGCGAGCGACCTGAAGATTGGGCTTCCAGGTACGACGCGTCTTGTTGTTCGCGTGCGAGACATTGTTCCCGAAGGACACGCCCTTGTCGCACACGTAGCAGCGATTGCGCTTAATCATGACGACTCCCGGGCTCAGCCCTGGATCAATTCGATGCGCGCCAGCTCAGCGCCGTCTCCCTTGCGGAAGCCGGTCTTGAGGATGCGCGTGTAGCCGCCGGGCCGCTTCTGATAGCGGGGCCCCAGCACCTGGAACAGCTTGTCAGCAGCCTCGCGCTTCTGCACGTGGCGACCGGCGAGCCGGCGGGCGTGGAGTGTTCCGGTCTTGGCTTTAGTGATGAGCTTCTCGACGAACGGCCGCAGCTCCTTAGCCTTGGCTTCCGTCGTCTCTATGGTCTCGGCCTCGATTAGTGAGGTCGCGAGGTTCCGCATTAGGGCGAGCTTCTGCTCACTGGTTCTGCGCAGCTGCCGCCCGGCTTTCCGATGGCGCATGGATGTTACTCCTCTTCGTCGTCCGGAGCGTTCGCGGCGGCCTGACTTGGCGGGGTTCCCCAATCGGTGATCCGCACGCCGTCGCCAGTTTCCTCAAAGCGCATCCCAAAGTTCAACCCTTCGCGTTCCAGAAGATCGGCTATCTCCTGGAGCGACTTCTTGCCGAAATTCTTCACCTGCAGGATCTGACTCTCCGTCTGCCGCACGAGGTCTCCCAGCGAGCGGATGTTGGAGTTCTTGAGCGAATTCACCGAACGGACCGACAGTTCCAGATCGTCGATCGGCGTACGGAACAACTCGGCGAGCCGTGCCGCATCTCCACCGTTACCCTCGGAGCTGGCAGAGACAGAGGCGGAAGCCGAGGACCCGAAGCTGACGAAGTACTGGAAGTGCGTCTGTGCAAGGGCGGCCGCGTAGCTCACCGCTTCCTCAGGCGTAATCGTGCCGTTGGTCTCCACGGTCAGCGTCAGGCGGTCGTAGTCGGTGCGCTGTCCAACTCGCGTCTCAGCGACGGTGAAGTTGACGCGGCGCACCGGATTGTAGATGGCGTCGATACGAACGAGGTCCACCGGCAACCCGCGATCGAGCGGATGCTGCTCGGCGTCCACGTAACCACGGCCGCGGTTCACGTACAGTTCGACGTTGACATCGCGGTCGTCCTGGAGCGTGAACAGGTGGTGCCCTGGATTGGCGACGGTGACGCCACCCTGGGACTGGATGTCACCAGCCGTGACCGCACCGGCCTCGGTCTTGTGAATTCTCAACACTACCTCATCGACATCATCGGCAAGGCTGAGCGTGAGGCTCTTAAGGTTACCGATGATCTGATGGACGTCCTCAACTACCCCGTTGACCGTCTGGTGCTCATGGACTACGCCATCGATACGGAAGCCCCAGACGGCAGTGCCAGGGAGCGACGACAGGAGCAGCCGCCGCATGGCGTTGCCCATCGTGTGGCCGAAACCGCGCTCCAGAGGCTGGAGACGGAAGTCGGCAAGGAACGGAGTGTCTTCGCGCTTCGTCGCCTCGACGAGTTGCGGCTGGACTAGCCCGCGGAGATCAATGGCCTGTGACATCTGAATGGAATTCCTTGAGATTGGTCTACCGAGCAACTGGCCCGGCAACGCTCCGCCCCGCCCCTGACGCGCGGCGGACCCGTGAGGGAGTCAGGGTCCCGACCTTTCATCCAGAAGGACCAGGGAAATCGGACGTAGGGGCGACGCATCGTCGCCCCTACGCGGGTCCGAATATCCTGGCCCCTCGGCTTACTTGGAGTACAGCTCTACGACCAGCTGCTCCTGCGCAGCGATCGGTATGCTCGTGCGCTGTGGACGCTCAAGCATGCGGCCGCTGAACGACTCGCGGTCCACGGCGAGCCAGGCTAGCGGAGCGCCACGCGACGACTGATCCATCGAAACCTGGATGGCTTCCATCTCGCGCGACTTCATGCGAATCCGGAGTTCCTGACCCGGCTGCACGAGGAAACTCGGGATGTCGACCAACTTGCCGTTGATCTCGACATGGCCGTGCCGGACGAGCTGGCGCGCTGCCTTGCGGCTGGCGGCAAAGCCCATGCGATAGACCATGTTGTCGAGACGGCTTTCGAGCGCCGCGAGCAGGTTGTGGCCGGCGACGCCGGGCTGCGCTGCCACGCGCTCGAAGGTGTTACGGAACTGCTTCTCACTCATGCCATAGATGCGCTTGATCTTCTGCTTCTCGCGCAACTGCTTCGCGTACTCGGAGGTCTTACGGCGACGGGCCGTCGACTGGCCGTGCTGGCCGGGTGCGAACGGACGACGCTCGACCGAGCACTTCTCGGTGAAACAGCGAGTGCCCTTGAGGAAAAGCTTCGTTCCCTCACGACGGCACTGCCGGCAACTGGGGCCTGTATAGCGTCCCATGGATCAGACCCTCCGCCGCTTGGGCGGCCGGCAACCGTTGTGCGGAATCGGCGTGACGTCCTTGATGGACTTCACCTGCAGCCCCGCTGAGGCGAGCGCCTGGATGGCGGACTCGCGACCGCTGCCGGGGCCCTGGACGCGCACATGGACGCGGCGGACACCGAGGCTCATGGCCTCACGGCCGGCAGCCTCGGAGGCAACCGTAGCGGCAAAGGGCGTCGACTTCTTGGAGCCCTTGAACCCAGCCTTGCCCGCGGAACCCCAGGCGACCGTGTTGCCGCGCGCGTCGGTAATAGTGATCGTCGTGTTATTGAAGGTCGCCTGTACATGCACGATGCCCTCGGCATCCACGACCTTCTTCGACTTCTTCGGGTTCGCCATATTACTTGGTTACCTTCTTCTTGCCCGCGATCGCGCGGCGCGGCCCCTTCTTGGTGCGAGCGTTTGTGTGCGTGCGCTGTCCTCGGACGGGAAGCCCACGGCGGTGACGGATGCCCCGATAGGAGCCGATATCCATCAATCGCTTGATGTTCATGGCAACTTCCGTCCGCAACGCCCCCTCGACACGATAGCTGCGCTCAATTTCCTGGCGAAGCTTGTTGACGTCCGCGTCATCCAGGTCTCGGATGCGCTGATTCGCGTCAACACCCGTCGCCTCGATTATGCGGCGCGCGAGCGTGCGGCCGATACCAAAGATGTACGTCAGGCCGATCTCGACCTTCTTTTCGCGAGGGAGATCGACGCCAGCAATTCGAGCCATAGTCGTCAGCCCTGCCGCTGCTTATGCTTGGGGTTGCGCTTGCAGATGATGCGAGTCACGCCGTTGCGCTTGACAACCGTGCAGTGCTCGCAGATCGGCTTCACGCTGCTGCGAACTTTCACAGGCGCTCCAGTCGAACGTATAAGATTTTCGGCCAAGACGTTTATCTTAACCGACTCCGGGAAGCCCCGCAAGAGCCGACCGCGCAGTGGTTTCGCGATATCGCCGAGATTGGGTCGCCCAGAATAGCACCCCGAGCGATACTTCCCCCGCCATCACCGGGGAATGGACCGCGTGTCAGCCGCCTGTCGACGCGAGCTGGCTGTGTACCTCGCGCATGGCAGCGGCGGGGTCGGCGGCGGCCGTCACAGCCCGGCCCAGCACCAGATAGCGCGCGCCGGCCGCCTGCGCCGCCGACGGCGTGACCACTCTAGCCTGATCGTGCGTCTCGCCGCCCGCCAGGCGGATCCCCGGTACCAACGGCGCCAGTCGGTCGCCGAATGACGCCCGCACGGCCGCTACCTCGTGCCCACTGCAGACAACGCCGTGCGCGCCGGCATCAGCGGCAAAGCCGGCCAGTCGCTTTACCTCGCTCTCCGTATCCAGCTGACCTTCCCTGCCCCACAGTGCCGACAGTTGCTCGGCGTCCAGCGAGGTCAGGACGGTGACTGCAAGCACGCCGCAATCTGACCCAGCGCCCTCGACTGCCGCCCGGATACCCGCTGTCCCCGATGCTGCGTGCACAGTGAGCAGGCGGGCGCCTAATTTCCCCGCCGAACGTGCCGCCCCAGCCATCGTAGCCGGTATGTCGTGGAACTTGAGGTCGAGAAAGACATCACAACCTTCGTCCCTGAGCCATCGCAGGACGTCCGGACCGGCCGCCGTGAAGAGCTCGAGACCAACCTTGTAGAAGCGACACTCGGAACCCAGCAGCTTCACCAATCGATGGGCTGAAGCCATGTCGGCGACATCCAAAGCGACTATGGGGACGGCCGTTGTGACGGCGTCATGGGAGGGCACTGTCTTCACTGAGGCCATTCCAGGGAACCGATGATATCGGTGATTGAAGTCAGCCGATGCTTCGCGCACCAGCGTGAAAGCTCAGCGACCACGCGCTCGGGGAGCCGGGGTTCGCGCATCGCCGCCGTACCGATCCCAACCAGAGTTGCGCCGGCCATCAGATACTGCAGGGCATCGCGACCGCTCGCCACTCCGCCCACCCCAATCACCGGAACCCTCACGGCACGGGTGACCTTCCAGGTGGCGAGTACGCCAAGCGGGAGGAGCGCTGCACCGCTCACCCCTCCGGTGCCGAAGCCGAGTACCGGCCGGCGACGCTCGACGTCAATGATGAGACCGGGAAGGGTGTTGACGAGCGTCAGCATGTCGGCCCCGGCGTCGACTGCTATCCGCGCACTTCCTACAATATCCGGCAGCGTCGGCGACAGCTTGACGGTGATAGAGCGAGTGGTGCGAGCACGGGCACGCGATACAACAGCCTCGAGCGCCTTCGGATCAGCTCCGAATTCAGATCCACCGGCCTTCACGTTCGGACAGCTCACATTCAGCTCGTATCCATCCAACTCCGCCGCATCTTCCAGCCGGGCAATGACGTCGGCAAAGTCGTCGATCCCGAATCCAACCACGTTGGCCAGCACGCGGGCACGATGGACATGGCGAGCCAGCCAGGGGAGCTCCGAGCGGAGCACCTCATCCACGCCCGGGTTGGCCAGTCCCACGGCATTGATCATCCCGCCAGGGAATTCAGCGACCCGCGGCGCCGGCGCGCCGGGCCGCGGCTCCAGGCTCACCGCCTTCGTGACCAACCCGCCCAGCGCATTCAGGTCAATGACGCCGGCCAGTTCGCGGCCGTAGGCAGCTGTGCCTGCGGCAAGCACGATCGGATTCTGGAACGTCAGGCCAGCTGCGCAGACGGCTAGCGGCCCCTCATTCATGCCAGCCGCGCGGGGCGTCGTTGGCATGGCCTGCCTATCGGGGACGCCACGAAGCGTGATAGGTGGCGTGGCCTCACGGACGGAGTCGGCACCACGGTCGTCTGCCGGTGCCGGCGCCGAGTCAGGGTGACGCGGCACCGTTTCGCCGATCGTATTCAGCGAGATAGGCGTCAGCGGCGTCAGCAAGCGCGGCGGCTATCCGGGACTGCTCAGTGTCGCTCCGCAGAAAGGTCGCCTCCGCTGGATTGGAGCCGAAGCCCAACTCCACCAGTACGGATGGCATGAATGCCGTCACCAGCACCTTGAAGCCAGCCTGCTTCACGCCGCGATTCGGGCCCGGATGGAATCGCGCCAGACGTTGCTGGACTATGGTGGCCAGAAGACTCGATTCGCGCAGGTGCTCGTTCTGCTTCATGTCGTTGAGGATGAAGCTGAGCGGGTTCCCCTTTGTCACTGCCACGGCGGTCTCATACTGTTCCGACGCGTTCTCCATGTCCGCAACGCGACGAGCGTCCTCCGTCTTTGCCTCGGCCAGGAAGTACGTCTCGAAGCCTCGCGAAGCGCTGGCGTTCTTCCAGTTCGGATTGGCGGCGTTCACATGGATGGACATGAACAGGTCGCCATTGGACTGATTGGCGATGCGACCTCGATCACCGAGGGCGATCAGGGTGTCGATGGTGCGGGTCATGATGACCTTGTGGCCACGCCGGCGCATCTCATCGGCGGTGCGTTGGGCGACGGAAAGCGCCACCTCCTTCTCGACGAGACGCGAGCCGCTCACAAGTGCTCCAGTCATGCCCCGATCGGGTCCACCGTGACCGGCGTCGATGATGATTGTGTGGCTGGCGCGGGCGACCGCACCTCCAGTTGCGGGCAAAGTGCCCTGTGCCACCGGTGGTGTCACGGCAGCCAACTGAAGGAAAAGCAGCGCGGCGCCGATCACCGCGTCCTCAAGGCTCGGGCCATGTCACGCTCGTCCTCACGCTTCTTCTCGTCGGCACGCTTGTCGTGCTGTTTCTTACCCTTCCCCAGCGCCAGTCTCACTTTTGCCCGGCCTCCCTTGAAGTACAACTCCAGCGGCACCAGCGTCAGACCCTGACGCTCCACCGCGCCGATCAGCTTCCGGATCTCCTTCCGGTGCAGTAGCAACTTGCGTGATCGGGTTGGCTCGTGATTGAAGTGTGTGCCCCGTTCGTACGGAGAGATGTGGAGATTCAGGAGCCATACTTCGCCGTCCTTTACGACACCGTAGGCGTCGGTGAGGTTCGCCTTGCCTTCGCGTAGCGACTTGACCTCGGTGCCGCTGAGCACGATGCCAGCCTCCCAACTATCCAGAACATGATAGTCGTGGCGCGCGCGCCGATTGCGCGCGATGGACTGCACATCATTGGGTTCGGACGGAGTCTTGACCATACAACGGGAGGCGGCGGGCACGAGCGGCGGGCAGGCCCGACGGGACTGGCTCGATGGGCAGCATGCCTTCCGTGGCTGACCTACTGTCATACGCACGGAAGCACTGCGGCCCCACAAGTTAGACGCGGCCACCGCTACTCAGCAACTCACCTCGCCTACCAGTAATGCTACCTATGATATCGGGCGCCGTTGACTTCGCTCCCAGCGGCCACTATCATCTTCCCCTCGTCCCATGTCGGGTCGCGGCCGCTGTCGGCCCGGTCAACGGCATTGTGACGAGATTATGCCGACGTGGCGAAATTGGTAAACGCACAGGCTTCAGGAGCCTGCGCCCGAAAGGGTTTGGGGGTTCGAGTCCCCCCGTCGGCACTGCCCTACATAGCTCTACAAAAACTCCCGAGGCGCCCGGAATGATATTCCGGGCGCCTCGGTCGTTATGGCGCCAAATCTCTGGCGGGGGTAGGCAGTTCGATGACTCAGCGACGCTTCACCGTCTCTGATGGACGCACATCCTCGGGCAGCTCGGCGACGCCGAAGATTTTACGCAGTCTTTCCTGAGCCTCCGTCAATTCGCGCTCCACGAGCGCCGCCAGTTCAGGCTCCTCGGCGCGCTGGGGTCGACCGGGTGCGGCCACCTGTACGAGAGCCGCGGCAAGACGGTCAGCCAATGGGCCGCCGCCGCGCTCACGCAGCGTCTCGCGATAGCGCGAGAGTCTCTGGTTGCTCTGACGCTCAGCGATGCTCAACCGCTCGCGCGCGATGCCCGGGTCATGTCGCAGGCGTTCGGCAAGCGCTGACGCGACGGCGGCGCCAGTACGGTCGTCCAACCCGTCTCGTTCGGCCACCAACTGAGCCAGCGCACGCCGCAGGTAGCGCAGCTCCCAACTGGCGTGATCCTCGTCGCCAGCAGCCACCTCACGGGCCAACCAACGGACGTCCTCGACCGCCGGTTCGGCCCAAGATTCCTCTGCGTACCGATCGGCTCCGCGTCGAACCTGTCTCGACGCTCGCCAGGCGTCCCAGATGCTCACCGCTCCCTCCGAACTGGGCGGACGATCACCCGATCAGTCCTGAAGAACCGGCAGCCGCGTGCGCTCCCGGGCCTCGGAGCCAGCCGTGGAGGACGGCGTGACCACTCCCGGTAGAGTCGGCTCCCCTGGTGACCGGCCCAATCCCACGAGCTTTCTGACCTCCTTCTCGTCGTGAAGGAGGTCGGCCAGGTTCACACTTTCCAGGACATCGTCGATCTTCTGCTGCAGCATCACCCAGACCGGGCGGATGCTGCAATTCTGGGATGACGAGCAGCGCTCCTCGGCCACCGGGTTGCTGACACAGTGCAGCTCGAAGGTGGCGAGTTCAGAACCGGCGATAACCTCGCGCACGGAGATCGACTTGGCCGGCCGGGCGAGCACATAGCCGCCACGCGCTCCGCGGGTGCTGGTCACAATCTCAGCCCTTCGTAGCCTGAGCATGATCTGCTCCACGTAATCTGCCGGCAGCGACTCACGGCTCGCGATGTCACGCCCCGACACTGGCCCTTCGTCAACCCGACGAGCCAGATGAAGCGAACAGATAAGGCCGTATTCGGCCCAGGTAGTTATACGCACCCTATCACGATAGACAGTTGAGAGACGGACGCGCAAGCCGCGTCACGGCCGGGCGAAGCTCCCCCGGCCATGACATGCCGACTCCGACTCAGCCGTGGGCCCCGCCAGGCATACCAATAACCGTCATCTGGCGCAGGTTGAGTACCTCATCTACCTGATCATCCGGCAGAACGTGCTCACTCTTCACGAGGTCACGAATCAGAACATTCTCCTTCACCGAGCGCTTGCTCAGTTCAGCCGCCCGCGCGTAACCGATCTGCGGCGCGAGAGCGGTCGCCAGTGCCGCCGAGCGCTCCACCCAATATTCGCAACTCTCACGGTTGGCGGTGATACCCTTCACGCACTTTTCGGTGAAGACCGTGGCCGTGTTGGTGAGAATGCGCATAGCGAGGAGAACGTTGAAGCCCATCACTGGCATCATCACGTTAAGCTCCAGCTGACCGTGCTCGGCGCCGAAGGACACTGTGGTGTCGAGGCCCATCACCTGCAGGCAGACCTGATTGACCATCTCCGGGATGGAGGGATTGATTTTCCCGGGCATGATGGACGAGCCGGGCTGGACCTCCGGGAGAGAGATCTCATTGATGCCGGTGCGCGGGCCCATGACCATCAGGCGCAGGTCGCTGGCAATCTTGCTCAGGTCCACCGAGAGGGTGCGCATGGCGGCTGAGAAGCCGGCCACGTCTCCCATGCTCTGCATGAGCTGGATTCGGTCCTCGCCAACGCGAAGCTCAAGGCCGGTGATCTGAGTTAGGTACCGGTTCATGAGCTCCGGGTACTGCGGCTCGACCGTAACGCCAGTGCCCACGGCGCTACCGCCAATGCCAAGGTCGCGCAGATAATCAGCCGACTCAACCACTCGCCGTAGCCCACGATCGATGGAGCCGGCGTAAGCGGTGAACTCCTGGCCAAGCCTGATCGGCATCGCGTCCTGCAAATGGGTGCGGCCGGCCTTCACGATATCGTCGAACTCGACGCCCTTCGCGGCGAAGGCATCTCGCAGACCGCTGAACGCAGTAACCATCGCACCGAGCTCCGATAGACACGCCAGCCGAATGTTCGTCGGAATGGTGTCGTTGGTGCTCTGCGCCATGTTCACGTGGTCATTCGGATGAACCGGTGAGTACTCACCGCGCTTGCCGCCCAGAATCTCGTTGGCGCGATTGGCGAGAACCTCGTTGACGTTCATGTTGTGCGAGGTACCTGCACCGGCCTGATACGGGTCAACGACGAACTGGTCACGGTGCTGTCCGTCGAGCACTTCGTCGGCCGCAGCGATGATAGCGTCGGCAAGGCGCGGCTCCAGTCGGCCCGTCTCCTTGTGGGTCATGGCGGCGGCCTTCTTTATCCAGACCTGGCCACGTACAAAGGGCCACAGTGGCCGCAATCCGCTGATGGGAAAGTTCTCCATCGCGCGAACTGTCTGCACGCCGTACAGGGCATCAGCGGGCACTTCTTTCGTACCCAGGGGATCCTTCTCGGTGCGCATCTCGCGGGCCATCACTGGTCTCCTTGGAATTCGGTGATTGTGGGTGCTTCAGCGTGAGCCGGTAGAAATCGGTATCTCGCCGGGTCGCTCAAGGGTGGAATACGGCGCGCCGCGGTCCGTGTGGAGGCGGCAGATTTAAATGGCCCGTTCACGGCGCACGACGCTGGGCGCCAACAGCGGCCAGGCCGCCGCCAAGCACGAGTGTCGCTCCGAGCAAACCGACGGCGCACCAGGCCAGTCGGAGTCGAGCCCAGGTTGCGCTGTCCTCTTCGCTGACTGACATGCCGCCCACACCGGGTACTGCGGCAGACGCCGTGCCCGGTCTGAGCATACTACGCGAGTTCTCGAACAGTCCGGCGCCGGCGGCCGCGAGCAGCAGGACGGCGCCAGCCAGGCGAATGGCGCGAGCGGGAGTGCGTCCGCTGAACAATTCGGCCGCCCCTACCGCGAGGGCTATAAAAAGCCCGCCCCCAGCTACCGCTCCAAAACCCCGCTCCAGCAACGCCGCGGCGGGACCACCGAGCGGAAGACTGCCCGGTAGAAGCGGGGCTGCCATGACGAGAACCGCGATTGTCGCCCCGCCCCACAGGGAGGCGAGGACTATGCTCGCCAGCGGACGCGCCGGACCACTAGCTCGGTAGAGGTGGCTCCGGCTCATCCGCTGACCGCGAGATGGCCGATCACTGGCCCACCAGCCGGGCGCTTCCGTTGAGAAACGGATTGTGCTTGCGTTCCCGCCCGATCGTTGAAGGCGGGCCATGGCCCGAGAGCACATGGGTCTCGTCAGGGAGAGCGGCAATTCGCTCCAGGGAGGCGGCCAGCTGGCCGGGATCAGACAGTGGAAGGTCCGTTCGTCCCACTGAATCCCGGAACAGACAATCACCGACGAGGGCGATGCCGTGGCCGTGGATCGTGACATGCCCCGGCGAATGCCCCGGAGTGTGAATCACGTCGAAGCTACGTCCTCCAACCGTCAGGACGTCGCCCTCGGCCAGCGGCTCCGTCGATGCCGGCGGTTCCTCCAGACTCAGACCCCACAAGGCTGCTGAACGGGCGGCACTTGAATAGAGTGACGCATCGGCTGGATGGAGCCGCACTACTGCCTGCGGCCACGCCCGGCAGAGAGCCGCCACCCCGCCGACATGGTCAAAGTGGGCGTGAGTCAGCCAGATCTCAGTAAGCCGAGCGCCGGCGGCGGTCACTGCTTCAGCAAGGCGGTCCCCCTCCGAACCGGGGTCCACGAAGACCGCCTCACCGCTGTCGTCATCCAGCAGCATGTAGGCATTCTCCTGCAGCGGACCCACGGTGAAGGTGGAGACTTTCACACCGCGTACCCTCCATGTCCTTCGATAACCGGAACTTCGTCGTCACGGAGCGCCGTCAGGTACTTCTCAGCGGCGATGGCCGCCGTAGTGGCGTCGCCCACCGCCGTCGTCACCTGGCGAACGAGTTGCGCCCGCAGGTCACCGGCAGCGAAGAGACCCGGGATGCTGGTCTGCATGTTGGTGTCGGTCACCAGGTAGCCCATGTCGTCGTGCTCCACGTGATCGGCGATGACGCCCGTATTGGGACGGAAGCCGATGAAGACGAACACGCCGGTCACCGCCAATTCGCTCTGCTCGGACGTCACGGTGTCAACGAGACTGATCCTGTTCACCAGTCCATTCTCATCCCCGGTGATGCGCTCGACGACCTTGTTCCAGATGATCTCGATCTTGGGGTTCTCGAAAGCACGTTTCTGGAGCAGCTTGGACGCCCTGAGTTGGTCGCGGCGGTGGATCAGGTAAACCTTGTCCGCGTAGCGCGTGAGGAAATCAGCCTCCTCGGTTGCCGCATCGCCGCCGCCTATGACGGCGATGGTGTGATTGCGGAAGAAGGCGCCGTCGCAGATGGCACAGTAAGAGACACCCTTCCCGGCATACTCCGCCTCTCCAGGCACGTTCAGCTTTACCGGCGTGCCACCCGCCGTGACAATCACGGTTGGCGAGAGAAAGCGGTTACCCTCGTCGGTCAATGTCTCAAAGGAGCCGTCGTCGAGCTTCCGCACAGATGTCACGGTGCCCTGAGCGAATTCGGCACCGAACTTCTTCGCATGCGACTCGAACTTCTGAGCGAGGTCCCAGCCTTCCACACGCTCGAAACCTGGATAGTCCTCGATAATTTCAGTGTTCAGCAGCTCGCCACCGGAGGCGCCACGCTCGATCACCACAGAGCGGAGCATCGAGCGTCCAGTGTACATGGCGGCGCACATGCCCGCCGGCCCTGCGCCGACGATCACGACCTCGTATTCCTGCGTCGATTCCACGTCTATTCCCCGGGAGTCGGCCGGTTCATCCAGCCGTAGTACGCCTACCCCGCCGCGCCGTGCGGCGTTCGGTCACCGTCGTAACTTGGCGACGGCACCCCTCCGTTGGAAGCCACCGGAGATCGCGCCGTGGACATGGAAGCCGAGGACGAGGTCAGATTAGCCTGGGCGGAGTAACTGAACCGCTCAGTGGCGCACCTCTCGGCCGCCATCCACGATCAGTGTCTGTCCGGTCACGTACGGGGACGTGGCCAGGTAGAGCAGCGCGTCCACGACGTCCTGAGGCTCGCCGATGCGACGGAGCGGAGTCGTGCTGGAGAGCCGCGAGGCAGTCTCCTGATCCCAACCATCGGGGAGGAGCACCGCGCCTGGCGCGATCGCGTTGACGCGGATGGCGGGCCCGAGAGCACGAGCTAGCGCCCGCGTCATCTGAACCACACCGGCCTTGCTGATTCCATGAGGCACGTATGCCGGCCAGGTCTCGAAAGCGGCGAGGTCAGCCATGTTGATGATGCTCCCACCCTCGCGCATGACGGCCGCGGCGGCTTGAGCGATAAAAAACGGCGCGCGGAGATTGAGAGCGATAATCTCGTCCCACTGGGCCGGGGTGACTGTTCCGATGGGTGTGCAGGTCATGATTGCCGCTGAATTGACCACAAGATCCAGCCCACCACACAGATCGGCTGATCGTCGCACAAGGCTCTCAGCGGCATCTGGTTGGAGCAGATCGGCCTGGACCAGGTGCGCTCTCCCGCCAGCTTTCTCGATCGCCAGAGCCGTCTCCTGCGCACCGGCATCGGAGCTGCCGTAGTGCACGACGACAGTCATCTTCTGCTCGCCGAGCGCTTCGGCGATCGCCCTCCCTATGCGTCGTCCGGCGCCCGTCACGAGCGCCGAGCGACCCGCGAGCACCACTCGCCCCGTTGCCCCTGTCTCGGTCACGGTTACCGGTCCGTCAGTTGTTGCTGGCGACTGAGCGACTGGCAAGGAGAGCGTCCTGCTCCTCCAGCCAGGCGAGAGGCACCTTCATCGCACCCAGAGTACGCGCGCCTTCCGCGGCGCCGTGCCAATCCGAGCCGCCGCTACGCACCATTCCGAAGTGTTCCACCAGAGCTCCGAGGCGACGAATGTCATCGGAACCATGACTTGGGTGGAGCACCTCAAGACCATCCAGGCCCAGCCCGCGCAGCCGTTCCACTCGCTCACGAGTTCCGTCGCTGCTCGGATGAGCGAATACGGCGAGGCCGCCGGCCTGATGAACGAGCTGGATAGCGTCGCCGATGGCGAAGTAAGCCTTGTCGACGAAGGCCGGCTTCCCGGCCGCGAGGTAGCGATCGAACGCCTCTCGATGGTCCCTGACGGTGCCCGCGGCAATCATCGCACGAGCCACATGCGGACGGCCGACCGCGCCGCCGGCTGCCTCAGCAAGCACGGCATCGAATGTCACATTCAGGCCGTGCTGCTGCAACAACCGGACAATCTCCTCGGCGCGTTCCGACCGTTGCTCGCGGAATCGCACCAGCGCCGACTCGATGACATCCCGTCTGGCTATGTGGAGCGCCAGGAGGTGGATCTCACGCTCGCCGTCGTGAGCGCTCAGCTCGGCTCCGACAACGAGTCGCAACCCCACGGCCGCAGCGGCCGTTTCCGCCTCGGCCACGCCAGCGATCGTATCGTGGTCGGTGAGGGCGAGCGCGTACACTCCCGCACGATGCGCTCTCTCGACGGCAACGGTCGGGCTTACAGCGCCATCAGATGCCGTCGAGTGGGAGTGCAGGTCAACGTGAGGTGGAGTGCCGCGCGGAGCGGTCACGGTGCGTAGCCGGCTTCGGGGGAGCGGGCACTGGGCTGACTCTGACCAAACAATCGAAGCAAGTCGGACTCGGACAGATCGGCCAGGGACTGTTCGCGCGAGCGCACGCCGACCGGCGAATAACGCGTTACGCGCACGATACGTTCGTCCCCGTCGCCGTGAATAAAGAGGAGGCCGAACTCATCGCCGTCGTACTGGGTGACGTGACCGGACGGGAAGACACGCCATGTCTTGCCGTCGGCGAGCAGGGTGCGTGAAGGCATACGCCGGTGGTCTGTGTGGTGATTTGAACTGGGCCGTCGGATCGGTACCCAGTGAACAGCTTACGGGTAAGGACAGCGAGGAGCAACGGCGTCCGCCGCCAGAACGACGAACCCCGGCGGCCGCCCGCCGTGACGGGGAACCGCCGGGACACGGCGAAATGGGAGTGACGCCCGGTCTGGGCGCCGTCTCAGGGTGCGCCTTCGGGGAACGTCTCGATCTGACGCTTCACGTAGGCAAGGAATTGGTCAGCCGCCGAACCGTCAATAATGCGGTGATCAAACGAGAGGGAGAAATAGGAGCACGTCCGGATGGCGATCGTGTCTTCCCCGTCCGGGCCCGTGATAACCTTTGGCCGCTTCTCGATCGCTCCCAGCCCCATAATGGCAACCTGCGGCTGGTTGATAATCGGCGTTCCCATCAGCGATCCGTACCCACCGGGATTGGTGATGGTGAACGTCCCGTTCTGGACCTCCTCCGGGCGCAGCTTCTTCGCCCGGGCACGCGCGGCCAGATCGTTCAGCGATCGCGTGATGCCGGTGAGCGACAGGTCGTCAGCGTTCCGGATCACTGGAACGATGAGGCCCCAGTCGAGCGCCACAGCAATCCCGATATTGATCTGCTTGCGATAGATCACATCGTTGCCGGCCACCGCAGAGTTGAGGATCGGGAACTGCTTCAGCCCGTCCACCACTGCCTTGATGACGAATGGCATGTAGGTGAGCTTCTGGCCCGTCGCTGCCTCGAACTCACGGCGGTGGTGGGCACGGATGCGCGCCACACGCGTGAAGTCCACCTCGAAAAATGAGGTGACGTGGGCCGATGTTCTCCGCGACGCTGTCATGTGATGACTGATCAGAGCGCGCATCTTCGACATCGGTTCCACGACGTCGCCCGGCCACGCTTCCGGCAGCGGCCCATCGTCGACGGCGACGCCACCCGGGGCATGCATGGACGGCCTGGAAGCCGCGGACGGCGACGACACCGCTGCCGGCGCGGCGGCTGGAACACCCTTCTCCAGCACCTCCAGAAGGTCCTTCCGCGTCACCCGCCCGGAAAGACCGGTTCCCTGCAGCGCGCTGATGTCGACGCCGTGTTCCGCAGCCATCTTGCGGACGAGGGGCGAAGACTTCGTGCGTAGCCGTGTCTCCAGGCTTTCCGGCCCGCCATCATCAGGCGCGCTGGCAGCAACTGGAGCGGCTGCGGCCGGCGGAGCAGCCGCTGGCACCGGCGCAGCCGCTGCTGTTGCGGCCGTACTGGCCGCTGCCGGTGGACTGGCGGTGGGCGCCGTCGCGGTAGCGGCGGCGCTCTTATCCGTCTCCATCCGAGCCACGATCGTCTCGACCGGCACCGTCTCCCCTTCCTGCACCAGGATCTCGACAAGTATGCCAGCTGTGGGAGCTGGTATCTCCGCATCAACCTTGTCTGTTGAGATCTCGAAGATCGGCTCATCGCGCCGCACCTCGTCGCCGACCTTCTTTAGCCAGCGCGACAGGGTGCCCTCGGCGATCGATTCTCCCATCTGCGGCATGCTAACGTCTATGCGTGCCACTCCATCACCCTCGGTCTGAATGGTTGTCCGTCGGTGCCGAGCCCTGGCGCATGCGCCGGAGAACGAGCGCCGGTAGAGAGAGCGCGCCGAGTACGGCTCCGGCAAGCATGTATATGTGCCAATCGCAGGTGGGAATTCCCTCGCATGTCGGTCCTCGCGTCAACTCACGCACCATGACTGACACGAAAACGCCCACCATACCTCCACTGAAGCCGCCGGCGAAAAACGTTACGCAACCCACACCGGCCTTGCTCCAGCAGCCTGAAAGCTCAGGTTCTGTCTCACTCATACTGTTGATGAACGCACTTGCGATTGCCGCTCAGTAGGCGGCGAGATGCCGCACGGCACGGACGATGTCCGATGTCTGCGGCAGCACGAAATCTTCCAGCGACGGCGCATACGGTAACGGCACGTCGTGGGCCGTCACGCGCAGCACCGGCGCGTCGAGCCAAGCGAACGCCTGCTCGTTGATCCGCGCGGTGATCTCTCCAGCAATTCCTCCGGTGCGCGTGTCCTCGTGCAGGATGAGCACACGGTTCGTCTTCCGGACTGTCGCCAGGATGGCTTCGTCGTCCAACGGACTCAGCGTCCGCAGGTCGATCACCTCAACCGACAGGCCATCCTCTTCAGCGAGTTGCTGCGCGGCGTCAAGTGCCTTCCACACGGTCGCCGCATAGGTGATGATGGAGACGTCAGTTCCCTCGCGAGCTGTCCGGGCCTTGCCTATCGGCACGACGTGGTCGCCAGCGGGCATGACGTCCTTGATGCGACGATAGAGATACTTGTGTTCGAAGAAGAGCACGCAGTCGTCATCTCGGATGGCCGCCTTCAGCAGCCCCTTGGCGTCCGCTGCCGTGGACGGGTAGACGACCTTGATGCCCGGAGTATGGATAAAACCCGCCTCAGGATTCTGCGAGTGGAATGGCCCTCCGCGCACATAGCCCCCACTTGGACCACGGATGACCATCGGGCACGGCAGGAATGCACGGTAACGCGCTGTGGCGACATAGTTGGTGATCATGTCGTAGGCGTTGGCGATGAAGTCGATGAACTGCATCTCCACCACCGGCCGCATTCCCATGTGCCCAGCGCCGGCCGCGGCGCCCACCATGGCAATCTCGGAGATTGGCGAGTCAATCACGCGCTGCTCGCCGAACCGCGCCTGCAGCCCGTCGGTCACCTTGAAGGCGCCACCGAAAACACCAATATCCTGACCCAGGCAGAAGACGTTCTCGTCGCGCGCCATCTCCTCGAAGAGAGCCTCGCGGATCGCCTCCAGATAGGTGATCTCCTGGCCTTCCGCTTTCTCCACGTGATTGCCGTTATTCGGCATGAGAGGTCCCCCAGCCGGCGGGGCGCTCGTGCGTCGACACGGCCTGCGCAATGCCCTCGCGGAACCAGAGAGGCTCCGCCACCGGCGGATCCGCGTAGACACCGATCAGCGCATCGAGCGCTTCCGGTGGCGGCGACGTCTCCGCCTCGTCGGTCGCCAGGTCAATCTCCGTGTGCGCGCGTTCGTCCATGGCCTCGACATCTGAACTTGTGAATCCGAACTCGCCAGTAAGCCGGGCTATGTAGCGGGTGAGCGGATCGTTCTCCCGCTCCCAGCGGTCTATCTCCCCCTCCGGCACGTAGCTCTGGTTGTCATGCTCAGCGTGACCCTTCCGGCGGTACGTCATCAACTCGATTAATGTCACTCCTCCACCACGGCGCGCGTGATCCACCGCGCGCTTGGTCACATCGTAGACGGCCAGAACGTCGTTGCCGTCGGCCTTGTGACCGGGGATTCCGTAGCCGATCGCCTTGTCCACGAAGCTGGCGGCCAGCGTCTGCTTGGAGGTAGGCGTGGAGTAGGCGTAGCCGTTGTTCTCCACGATCACGACGAGCGGGCAGTGCTGCACCGCGGCGAAGTTGATGCCCTCATGGAAGGCGCCGGTGGATGTGGCTCCGTCTCCGATGTAAACGAGACCAACGCGATCCTCACCACGCATCCGGAATGAAAGCGTGACTCCGGCCATCACTGGCACCATATCTCCGAGCGGCGAGATCTGGCCGATAAAACCACGGTCGGTGTCGCCGAAATGAATGTTCAGTTCGCGGCCGCGCGTGGGCGAGTCAGCCTTGGCCATGTACTGCCGCAGGATCTCCAACGGCGTGGCGCCTTTCACCAGCATGGAGCCCAGATTACGGATGAGAGGCGACAGGATGTCTCGGCGCTCAAGGGCGAACGCGCTTCCAACCGAGTCCGCTTCCTGACCGAGGGAGCGAAACAGGCCTCCGACCACCTTGGTCTGGCGATAGAGTGCGACCAGGCGCTCCTCGAGCGTGCGAGTGAGGCGCATCCAGTAGTAGAGGGCCAGCAACTGTTCGCGGCTGAGCGACTCCGACGGCGCACGATCGGTCGTCGCAGCTACCGCGGCGCCACGACCTCTGGAGCGACGCGGCTTCGCTGATTCGGAACGCGCTGACATCAGTACGCCGCTTTGAGAAGGTGCTTCGGATCGGCTCGCTTGTGCAGTCGGACGAAGTAACGCTTCACGTTGCGGTCCAGGCGGCTCTCGCCCACCTGGTCTGTGTGCGCCTCGACGAACGTGTAGTGGCCGCCCTCCACACGAACGTCAATGCGTAACTGGCCGAGCGGACCGGAAAAACTCCGGCTCCGCTCTCCGCTTGACGTGGGCTGGAGCCCGATCGTGGGGAAGAATGACTCGGCCATCGCCAACGCGTCGGCGGTGGAGACCGTGGTACGATGAAAGTGGATCATGGCATCATGGGGCGCCCAGCGGACGTTCGGGCATCACTTCCTGAACCCAGTCTGCCCGCTGCAGCGGCTTTGTGGAATCGGTACGGAACTGCACGGCCATCGCCCACTGGCCGGCTGTCAGGAAGCGGAGTGTACCGTAGTAGACACCGGGCTCCTCGCCCGGGGCGAATCCATCCCAGCTATTAATACCTTCCCCACTAGTGGCGAAGATCCGTCCCTCGCCGCCCTGGACCGGTTGACGGGTCTCCCGGTCCACGATCTCCACCCGCCACCGATCATCCTCACGGGCGGTCGGCGGCATACGATCGGCGGAGACGCGGAAGGTAAAGTCTGCACTGGTCAGCCGGATCTCCGGCCGGAGCGGCTGCCGATCCCCGCAGGCAACGACTAGAAGCACGGCGGCTCCTACCAGCAGCGAACGGCAGATGCGATTGATCATGACTGATAGTACTCCAGACCGAGGTGGGTAATCTGATCCTCACCCATCAGATGCCGGAGGGTGTTCTTCAGCTTCGTCTGCTGGATGAACAGATCGTGTTCCGGATGCAGGCCGGGCGCCGTCATGGGGCTCTTGTAGAAGAACGACAGCCACTCCTGGATCCCCTTCATGCCGGCGCGATGCGCGAAGTCAGAGAAGAGAGCCAGGTCAAGAACGAGCGGTGCCGCCAGGATGGAGTCGCGGCAGAGGAAGTTGACCTTGATCTGCATCGGGTATCCCATCCACCCGACGATGTCGATGTTGTCCCACCCTTCCTTGTTGTCACCACGCGGCGGATAGTAGTTGATGCGCACAACGTGGGAGAAGCCCTTGTACAGATCCGGGTACATCTCCGGCTGCAGGATATCGTGGAGGACGCTGAGCTTGCTCTCCTCCTTCGTCTTGAACGAGCCCGGATCGTCGAGGACCTCGCCGTCGCGGTTGCCCAAGATGTTCGTCGAATACCAACCGGCGAGTCCGAGCATACGCGCCTTGATGCCGGGCGCGAGAACGGTCTTGAGCCAGGTCTGGCCGGTCTTGAAATCCTTCCCGGAGATCGGCACGCCGCGCTGCTCGGCGAGGTCGATGAGGGCTGGAATATCCACGGCAAGGTTCGGCGCTCCGTTGCAGAACGGAACGTCTTCCATGATTGACGCCCAGGCGTAGAGCATGGAGGGAGCGATGGCGTCGTCATTCTCCTCCATCGCCTTCTCGAACTGCTCGATCGTTTCATGCTGAGGGCCCGCCTTGATGAATGTCTCTGTCGAGGCGCACCAGACCATCACTATGCGGTCGAGCTCGTTCTTCTCCTTAAAATCGCGAATGTCCTGCCGCAGCTGCTCGGCGAGATCGCGCTTGGTGTTGCCCTTCTTGACGTTGGTTACGTCATGCAGGCGTGTCACATAACGCGAGTCGAAGACGGCGGGCATGGGAACGATCGCCGACAGGAAGTCGGCGATCGGCGCGATATCGCGCTCGTCCAGCACGCCGGCCGCCCGGGCAGCGGTTAGGGCATCGTCAGGAATCGGATCCCAGGCGCCAAAAACAATGTCGTCGAGGCTGGCGAGGGGAACGAAATCCTTGATCAGGGGCGCCCTGTTATCAGTTCGCTTCCCGAGGCGAATAGTGGCCGTCTGGGTTAGCGATCCGATCGGCTTGGAGTGGCCGCGGCGAATACTCTCGACACCGGCCATAAGGGTTGTGGCGACAGCGCCCAAACCGGGCGTGAGGATGCCCAGACGCCCATTGGCGGGGCGAATCTGAGGCTTGGAGTCATCTTGCGATCCCTGCACGTGCGGGACTCTCCTTAGCGAGATAGAGCGTGAGATGCCGCGACGCTCGACGACCCCGACTCGGGCGGGACCGTGGGCGTGGGCGCTGGCGGGACGCTGTCCAGATCGGTCCCGGGAAGGGGCGCGCCGCTCGTCGCGCGATACACGAACATTATGCGCTGGACCGCGGTCCACCACGACGACAGCGCGAGAATCACGATGATCGTGGCGAGCACCCAGCCGTGGAGCGCCAGGCCAAAGAAGGCCTGCGGGGCGGAAAGCAACGTGACGCGCTCGGGCCGCTGCATGATGCCAACTTTGGCATCAATGCCGAGTGACTCGGCCCGGGCGCGCGTGTAGGAAGTGAGGAACGTGCCAATAATGCCGGAAATCGTCACGACGAGCAGTGGCACGCTGTAATGCTCGGGGCTGGTCGCGTAGAACACGGCTATGCCACCGAGAACGGCCCCGTCGGCAACCCTATCGAGGGTTGAGTCGTAGAAGGCACCGAAGGTGGTCGAGCGGCCCGTGCGCCGCGCCACGGTACCGTCCAGAACGTCGAACAGCGCCGTCAGTCCCAGGACCCAGCCGCCCAGCGATATGTGGCCGGTGGCGAAGATGACGCCCGCGCTCACGGTGCAAACCGTGCCTACGGTCGTGATTGTATTAGGACTGACGCGACGACGTACGAGGAAATCGGCCACTGGCTCGATGACCCGCAGATAGCCGCGCTGGATCGACTCCCAGACTCTCTTCATTCCCCGGGGACACGGGAAACAGGCAACGCCTCGCATTTCCCGGATAGGGAAAGGCGACGCGCCGACGAACCGGACCGGTACTCCGGAAGGGAAAAGTACCCGTCACGATTTCGCGAAGCAACTACCGCCGGGCCCCATGAACTCTCGCCACCCCAGCCCGCCGTCATGAGACGAACTGCGTGCGGGCGCCTTCGGGGACTTCCGGAGTTACGGAACTCGCCACTCGAAGACGCCGGCCTCCAGCCGCACATCAGCCCGCTCATAGGCCTGCCGGCCGTCAACCGGTCGCGCCCGCAGGGTGACGATCGAACCGGAGGGAACACCGCGCACGGCCGCCGTCTCGGTGGAACGCGCGCCGACCTGCCGCACGAACATCTCGTTGCCGCCCTGGACAACGTAGATGTTGACAGGCTGCTCGAGGCTGTTCACGACGCGCAGGGAGACCGCCGCCTCGCTGGTTTCCGGAGTGGGGTTGGTGACCTCCACCTGCCGGCCGGCGCAGGCTCCGAGCACGACGAGAGAGCACAACATCGCGAACCGTCGCATCGTCTTGTTCATGTGAGATGGTATGGGTGAAAACATTCCGGCGCCGGCGGCGCCCTGTCGTTCAGCTGCCGGGCTCGCAAGACGCGTGCTCCACTCCCGACCGGAGGGGGCACCCCGGTCGGCCTTCGCATTCCGCCTTTGGTGGACCGGACGTATAATCCCGCCACCCCGCCACAGTCGTCCCTGTCCCGCTCTTTCATGCACCGCATCGCCACCACGTTCGCCGGCGTCGCTCTGGCTTTCCTGCCCGCCGCCTGCTCTCCTGCTCAGACGAGGGCACCTCAGCCTCCGACCGCGCAGTCAGCGTCGGGACCAAACAGGCCCGCCCTGATAAACATGAGGCCGGTGACTGCGGAAGCCAGTTTACTTGATCCTCGACGCCCGCTTCCAGCTGCCTACCAGCGCTGGGTCGACAGCACCTACTCCGTCCTCACCCCGCGAGAGCGCATCGGCCAACTCATCATGGTCTGGGTGCTCGGCGATTATTCGGCCGCCGACGAGCCGGCGTTCGCGGCTGTTACCCGGCTCGTCACGGAAGAAAAGGTTGGCGGTCTCGTCATGTCGCTGGGCTCGCCGGGCGAGGTAGCTACCAAGCTGAACTATCTGCAGGCCCGAGCGGAAGTACCACTGCTCGTGGGAGCGGACCTGGAACCGGGGCTGGGGCGGTTGGAGGGCGGCGTATTCCTGCCATCGTTGATGTCGGCCGGCTCGGCAACCGTGCTCCCCAGCAACATGGCGATCGGCGCCACCGGTAGTCCGGCGCTGGCCAGGCGAGCTGGCGAAATCACCGGTCGGGAGGCGATCGCCACGGGTATCCGGTTGGTTTTCGCGCCGGTCGTGGACGTGAACAACAACCCAAGTAACCCCGTTATTAACGTACGATCGTTCGGTGAGGACCCAGAGCAGGTCGCCCGGCTGACCGAGGCGTTTGTGGAGGGGCTGCAGGCGACTGGCGCGGGCGCGACTTTGAAGCACTTTCCCGGTCATGGGGACACCGACACCGACTCCCACCTGGCGCTCCCAATTGTGCGTAGCGACCTGGAGCGCCTTCGGCAGGTGGAGCTGGTCCCGTTCCGGCGCGGCGTGGAAGCCGGCGCTACTGCGGTGATGACGGCCCACATTGCCCTCCCCGCAATTAGCGGTGACAGCACGCCAGCCACTCTGCGTCGTGCGATAATGACCGATCTTCTGCGTGACTCTCTACACTTCCGCGGCCTGACCGTAACCGATGCGCTCACCATGCAGGGTATAGGCAAGGGTTACACGAACGCCGTCGCCGTAGTGGAGGCGCTCGAGGCGGGCTCCGATATCCTGCTCATGCCGACCGACGTGCGCGGCGCCATCGACGCCGTGGAGCGCGCGGTAGCCAGTGGGACGCTGACGGCCAGCCGGGTGGAGACGGCGGTGAGGCGAGTACTGGAGTGGAAGGTGCGCACCGGCACGGCACAGCACCCATTCGTCTCGCTGGACTCGATGCGTCAGGTGGTGGGCTCGACCGCACACTGGGCCGCTGCCGATAGCATCGCCTCCGCTGCGGTGACACTCCTTCGCGATTCTCCAAAGCTGGTGCCGCTGGCGCGCGGAGCGCGGGTAACGATAGTCAGCTATGCACCGGAGGCCGATATTGCCGCTGGCCGTGTCTTTGGCGCCGAGTTGCAGAAGAGCTTTTCTGGAGCGCGAATAGTCCGCCTGACGCCGGAGACGAGTCAGGTTACGCTGTCCGCACTGGCCGCCAGCTTGGGCGCTCAGGATAGACTGGTCGTGACGACTCATGTGCGAACAATCGAGGGGGCGGGCCGCTTCGCGGTGGCTCCGGCGGTGGCGGCGTGGGTCGACTCGATTTCCCGCCGGGTACCAACGGTCGTCGCAGCGCACGGCAATCCCTACGTCCTCAAGCAGTTTCCGGCGGTTACGAGCTACCTCGTCACGTACGGGCGCGGCGACGCGCTGGAGCGTGCGGCGGCGCGGGCGATCGCCGGCGTCATTCCAGTTGGCGGTCGGTCACCCATCTCCCTGCCGGGGTTCTTTTCGCGCGGAGATGGACTCTCCCGCACGGCAACGACCACAGTGCGGCCGTAGCGACCGAAGGATAGTTTCGCCCAGCCCTTCTCATTCCCGTTCCCCATCCTGAGCCCGGCTCCGCCAAATGACTCTCCTGCCGCTGGATTGGGCCGTAATAGTCGCCTACTTCGTGGTCAGCATCGGTATCGGCCTCTACTTCACACGTCGTGGAGGGGCGAATCTCGATGAGTACTTCCTGAGCGGGCGCCAGGTCCCGTGGTGGTTGGCTGGCGCGGCCATGGTGGCCACCACCTTCGCTGCCGACACTCCTCTGGTCGTCACCGGGTTGGTTGCCACGAAGGGAGTCGCTGGCAACTGGCTCTGGTGGAATTTCGTCATGAGCGGCATCCTCACCGTCTTCTTTTTCGCTCGCCTCTGGCGTAGGGCGGAGGTGATGACGGATGTGGAGTTCGCCGAGGTCCGATATGGCGGCCGTCCGGCGGCGTTCCTGCGCGGATTCCGGGCACTCTATCTGGCCATTCCGATCAACCTCATCATCCTCGGCTGGGTGACCCGAGCGATGATAAAGATTCTGACCATCTCCCTCGGCGTGTCGCCGATCCTGGCGGTGGGGATCTGTTTTGTGATCACGATGGCGTACTCACTGGCGGCGGGCCTCTGGGCGGTTCTCTGGACTGACCTGATTCAGTTCATTCTGGGGATGACAGCGACGATCATCCTGTCCGTCTTCGCGGTGCGGGCGGTTGGCGGTATGGCGGCGTTGAAGGCTGGAGTGACCGCCCATTTTGGCAGCGAGGCCGCAGCGCTCTCTGTTCTACCGGTTTCATTCACGCCGTCGGGAATTACCGCCTACGCCTGGATGCCCCTGCTCGCGCTGTTCACCTTCCTCGCCGTGCAGTGGTGGGCGGCCTGGTACCCGGGTGCCGAGCCGGGTGGGGGAGGTTACGTGGCGCAGCGGATCTTCTCGGCGCGGACGGAGCGAGATGGCGTCCTGGCGACGCTCTTCTTCCAGGTTGCGCACTATGCGCTGCGCCCGTGGCCGTGGATCGTCACAGGTCTTGCCACCCTCCTGCTCTACCCCGACATGCAGGACCGCGAAGGCGCTTACGTGCAGGCATTTGTGGACCTGCTTCCGTCGCCGCTACGCGGTTTGATGCTGGTGGGCTTCGCGGCCGCCTACATGTCTACAGTGGCCACTCACCTCAACTGGGGCTCGTCGTACCTGATCAACGACGTGTACCGCCGATTCATCCGTAAGGACGGCACCGACCGGCATTATGTGGCGGTATCACGGCTGGCTACGCTCTTCCTGTTCGGGGCGTCAATCCTGGTAACCTGGCAGCTTGACACCGTGGAGAGCGCCTGGCGCTTCCTGATCGCGATGGGAGCTGGGACTGGGTTGGTGCTCATCCTTCGCTGGTACTGGTGGCGAATCAATGCCTGGTCGGAGATCAGCGCTATGACGACGTCGTTCGTGGTTTCCATGTTTGCGATGACGTTTGTGCCAGGACATTTTGCTGCCGGCGACCCGAACTCGGACGCCTGGGTTATGCTGATCACGGTTGCGGTGAGTACGGTCGCTTGGGTGGCGGTGACGATGCTGACGGCTCCCGAGTCGGACGCGGTCCTGGACTCCTTCTATCGGCGCGTCAGGCCCGGGGGTCCTGGCTGGGCGCGGGTCTCGGAGCGGCTCGGCTACGGCCGCGAGTCGATCCCAGGAGGCGCTCTCGCATGGACGAACTGGGTCGCCGGAGTGGTGGCCGTCTACGCCACGCTGTTCGGGATCGGGAAACTGGTTTTCGGCCAACTCACCGCCGGTTTCATCACGCTGGCAGTGGCGGCAGTGGCGTTTCTCTGGATCGCTCGTTCATTCAGGGAGGAGCCATTGCCGCCAGGCCCTCCGACGCACGCTATCGCACCCGGGCACTGACAGCGCCGGCGACTGTCTGGCGGAGAGTGATCGGATTGAGTTCGGTTCCTTCTTGTACCCTCGGGGACCGAATGCTAAATTGAAACATATTACGAGGCGCCCCACCGACGCGTCCCAGGGAGGTTTTTGATGAGCACTATGCAACAGTCCGACGTGGCCGTGATAGTCAGCGAGGTCGCCGTCGCCGAAGTTATGAAGTTCATGGAAGCCGAGAATGTGCCTGCCAACCAGGGCGGGCTCAGGGTGAGCGTGCAGCCGGGTGGCTGCAGCGGCTTCAAGTACGGCCTGCTCATCGAGGATCAGGCGGCCGATGACGACCTGGTGCTAGACCAGGGTGCATTCCGCATCTTCGTCGATCCGTTCTCGGCGCAGTACCTGACCGGCATCGTGATTGATTACGTGTCGTCCATGCAGGGTTCCGGATTCACGTTCACGAACCCCAATGCTACTGGTGGTTGCGGCTGCGGTAGTTCATTCTCCGCGTAGTTCCACCTGAACGACCATGAGTGACCCGGCCGCCGACGCGCCTTTGCGCGCCGGCTCCGAAGCGGAGGCCCGCGACACCACAGAGGTGCGCGGGCCTTCTCGCGTCTTCACCAGTGCCGTGGTTAGTGTGGAGCGTGTTCGCACGGTCATCGAGGACGATCATGACGCGATAGCACGCACCCTCGCCGACCGCATAGTAGCCCTCATCAAAGAGCGCGCTGCCCAGGGCAGGCATCTGGTGTTGGGGTTAGCCACCGGTTCGACGCCGATTGGCGTGTACCGTGAGTTGATCCGGCTGCATCGGGATGAAGGCGTGAGCTTCGCTAACGTCATCTCGTTCAACCTGGACGAGTATTACCCGATGACCGCGGACAGCATCCACTCGTACCATCGGTACATGTGGGAGAATCTGTTCGACCATATCGACATTGACCCGTCCAACGTACACATCCCTGCCGGAAGCGCGCCTCGCGATCAGGTGAGCGAGATCTGCTCGCGCTACGAGGCCTCGATAGCGGATGCCGGCGGAATCGATTTCCAGATATTGGGCATCGGTCAGACGGGCCACATCGGCTTCAACGAGCCGGGGTCTCGCGTTGATAGCCGCACTCGTGTCGTCACCCTCGATGCGGTCACCCGCCGGAACGCTGCCGCCGATTTCTTTGGCGAGGACAACGTGCCGCGAGAAGCTCTGACAATGGGCGTGGCGACAATCCTCGCGGCTCGGGAGATAGCCCTGATCGCCGGCGGCGAGCACAAGGCGGCGATCGTTCGGCGTGCGGTGGAAGGCGAGGTGGATCCGCAGGTAGCCGCCACCTTCCTCCAGCGGCATCCGAATACCCTGTTCTATCTGGACAGCGCAGCGGCAGCCGCGCTCACTCGAGTGGCCACTCCGTGGCTGCTCGAAGACGTTCAGTGGACTCCCGAACTCACCGTCCGAGCCGTTACGTGGCTGTCCCGCCAGACTGGTTCCGGGATCCTGAAGTTGACGCTGCGCGACTACGCCGAGCACCACCTGTCGTCGCTGGTGGCGCAGCATGGCTCACCGGGCGAGGTAAACGGTTTCGTCTTCAACGTGCTCGGCGCCAGGATCCGTGGCCGTTCCAAGCTGCCGCACGGACGCCGGATCATAGTCTTCTCGCCTCATCCAGACGACGACGTGATCTCCATGGGTGGGATTCTGCGAAAGCTGGTGCTGAACGACAACGAGATAACAGTTGCCTACATGACGAGCGGTAACATCGCCGTGTTCGACCACGACGTGCGTCGCTATGTGGACTTTCTCGACCGCCTGGGTAGGGAGGGTCGACTTCCATTGGCAGAGACGGCGCGACTCTGCAGCACGGTCCGCGATTTCCTGGCTCACAAGAAGCCCGGTGAAGTCGATATTCAGGAGATCCAGGACATCAAGCGCGTCATCCGGGAATCGGAGGCGGTGAGCGGCATCGAAGTCATGGGGCTTGGTGCTCAAAACGCCCGCTTTCTCAACCTGCCGTTCTATCGGACAGGCCAGGTGCGCAAGGATCCGATCGGTCCGGAGGATGTGGCGATCGTGGGCGACCTTCTGCTGGAACTGCGACCGGATCTCGTGTTCGTCGCCGGCGACCTGTCAGACCCGCATGGCACTCATCGGATGTGCAAGGAGGCGATAGACTCCGCTCTGGCCAAGGTGGCATCTGAGGAGCGGGTCGCTGATACGCCGGACAGAGAGCCGGAGGCTACTTCAGAAAGCCTGACTCGGCCCGAAATCTGGCTCTATCGAGGCGCCTGGCAGGAATGGCCAATCACTCGGGCAACCTGGCTTGTACCGATGTCCCAGGAAGAATTACGTCGCAAAATCAGCGCGTGGAAGCGCGCAACGAGGACACTGCCGCCGAGCTGGATGCTCTGGGACTGGCCGAATACTTCGCCATGGAGGCGTATGTCGTTGTCTGACGCTGTTTCCCAGCACCCCGAGCGTAACCGGTGAAAGGCTCCTTCACCTTCCTTGACCTGGCTGTTCTCATCGTCTACCTGGTGGCCACAACGGCGCTCGGGATGTGGCTGGGAAGGGGGCAGAAGGACGCTAAGGATTACTTCGTTGCCGGGCATGACGCCCCCTGGTGGGCAATCCTATTCTCGGTTGTCGCCACCGAGACGAGTGCGCTCACATTCATAAGTATTCCGGGCCTCGCCTACGCCACGAATCTGTCGTTCCTTCAGATTGCATTCGGCTACCTGATCGGAAGGGTCGTTATCGCCTTCACCCTACTGCCGCGTTACTACCAGGGCGAGTTGGTGACAGCGTACGCGTTGCTCCAACAGCGATTCGGGGTCTCCACGCGGCGGTTTGCCTCGGTGGTATTCATGGTGACGCGCGCCTTCGGAGACTCCGTACGGGTCTTTGCTACCGCGATACCGGTGGCGCTGATTATCGGGCCGCTCTTCCCGAGCGCGCCTGTGATGCCCCTCTCCATCCTCATCCTCGGTCTCTTCACCCTCGTCTACACCTATCACGGCGGAATGCGCGCGGTGATCTGGACCGACGTAATGCAGACCGGTGTCTACCTGTTGGGCGGTGTTGCCGCGCTCTACCTGATCGCGACCGGCGTGGACGGCGGATGGTCGGCAATCCTGAGTGGCGCTAATGCGGAGGGTAAGCTTAAACTGATCGATACGTATACCGGTTTCGACCGTCCGCACACTCTCTGGGCAGGACTCATTGGAGGGGCCTTTCTCTCCATGGCTTCGCACGGTGCCGACCAGCTCATTGTCCAGCGGTTGCTTGCCTCTCAGAACCTGCGCGACGCGCGGCGGGCGCTCATTGGCAGCGGCATAGTCGTCATCGCCCAGTTCGCCCTCTTCCTGATCATCGGCATTGGCCTGTACGCGTTCTACGGCGGCAGGGAGTTCGCCTTTCCTGACCAGATCTTTCCGACTTTCATCGTCGAGGTGATGCCGCCGGGCCTCACCGGCCTGGTTATAGCCGCGATCCTGGCGGCCGCGATGAGCACGGTCTCGGGTTCCCTCAACTCCCTCTCCGCGGCAACAGTCCTCGATCTTTACCTGCCCATTACCGGTCGCAGCGCGGGCGATGCCGGTGTGTTGCGCGTGAGCAAGATGTTCACCCTGCTCTGGGCTGTCGTTCTGATTGGCGGAGCGATGCTCTATCGGGCGGAGGGGACGCCGGTAGTCACCGTGGCACTCTCCATCGCCAGCTTTACATACGGCGGACTACTGGGAGGTTTCTTCCTCGGCATGCTCTGGCGCCGGGCGATCGAACGGGATGCCATTCTGGGGATGGCCACTGGCATCATCTGCATGACATTCGTCGTCTTTGCGAAGCCGCTGGCTATCATGGTTCCGTCGCTTGCCGCCACTCTCGGCCCTCTCGCCACCATCGCGTGGCCGTGGTACGTGCTCATCGGCACATCGATCACCATGCTCACGGGCATGTTGTCGTCATTTACCCATCCCTACCCAACCGCACCGGTGCGGGTTCAGGAGCGAGCGGCGTGAGTTTAATAGTTGTTGGCGTGGACGGAGGCGGGAGTACTACGCGCGCCATGGTGGCTGACGAGCGAGGCGTTGAGCTGGTCATTGCTGAGGGCCGCGGCAGTGCGGTCCGCCCCGGAGCCGCCGAAGCATCGGCGGACGTCATAGCAGACGTTGTTCGCGAGGCACTGAGTGCGGCGGGGCTTGAAGATGTCATGCCGAGGGTGCTCTCCGTGGGCGTAGCTGGAGTGGGCCGCGAAGTAGAGCGA
>CAJDVF010000017.1_pt1 | contig 64308 bp, 62 predicted proteins | sample 7391391 | NCBI WGS metagenome assembly CAJDVF01 (sample SAMEA7055697, study PRJEB34461) | soil metagenome | biome: terrestrial ecosystem; feature: Peninsula; material: soil | place: Antarctica | collected 2016 | reverse complement strand
CTGAGCCAGGATCAAACTCTCCAAGAGAAGAATTCAATTAGCTCTATCCCGAACGCGCCTCCAGACTCTCGCCTAAAGACGACGTCCAGAATCACTATTTAGTTCGTGTATTTTCCCCTCCCCGCCGCCCACGTGGCAGCGGATCATAGAGGGCCATCGCACGATCTCCCACTCGATTTTCAAACAACATTCTGCGTCGCTTTCGCGATTCCGGCGTAGCCGGCAAGACGGTAAGTATAGCCTGCCCGGGGCCGGGGTCAAGGGGTCAAACGATCTTTCATTCGAATGCCCGATCTTAACCCTCAATGGATGACCTCAGAGACCGGAAAACCGCCCGCCGGTGACTCCAGTCTTCCACCGCCCCGATCGGCCGTCACCTCATATCCGACCCCTAAAACTCGACCCTGAGGCCTCGCCTTCAGTCGTCGTCAGCGTCGTCGTAACCGCTGCTGAAGTCTTCCTCCTCATCGTCATCATCGTCGTCATCGTCGTCCAGATCCTCGTCGTCATCGTCGTCGTCGTCATCGTCTTCGTCGTCGTCGAAATCCTCGTCTTCGTCGAGGTTATCGTCGTCGTCGTCATCGATGTCGTCGTCGAAGCTGTCCGTCAGATCCTCGTCGTCGGAATCGTCATCGCCGCCGCGCGGCGCAAGCGACACCAGGCCGACGAGAGCCAGTTCATCGGCGTCGGGCCACTCCGTTCCGCACCTATCCAGCATGTTACGAAGTCTCCTAGTTATGTGGTATTAAACGGAAGCGCGTTCCCGCTTCACTTCCCGTGAAACCTTCTTCCGATCGTTCGCGCTCAGCATTCGCTTCCGTAGACGGAGGGAATGCGGCGTAATCTCGATCAGCTCGTCGTCCTCGATATACTCCAACGCGCTCTCCAACGTCAACTCCCGCGGTGGCTCCAGCTGAACGTTGTCGTCGGTCGACTTCGAGCGCATGTTAGTGAGCTTCTTCTCCTTCGTCGGATTGACGTCCATGTCACCCGGTCGGGAGTTCTCGCCGACAATCATTCCCTCGTACGTCGGATCGCCCGGAGCAACGAACAACGTCGAACGCTCCTGAAGATTGCCAAGGGCGAACGCGATCACCGTGCCAGCCTCCATGGAGACGAGAACGCCGCGAGCCCGGCCACTCAGTTGGCCCGCCCACGGTCCGTACTCCAGGAACCGGTGATGCATGATCCCTGCCCCGCGGGTGTCGGTGAGAAATTCCGACCGGTATCCGAACAACCCACGCGCCGGGATCCGATAGAGTAGCCTGACCAGACTCTGGCCCGGATTCTTCATCTCGATCATCTCCGCCCGCCGGCCGCCCAGCTTCTCGATCACCGTGCCCAGGTAGTCCTCTGGCACGTCGATCGCCAACTCCTCGTAAGGCTCCAGTCGCTCGCCCTGCTCGCCCTGCTTGGTGATAACCCTCGGGCGCGACACCTGGAACTCGTACCCCTCTCGTCGCATCGTCTCCATCAAGATTGACAGATGCAGCTCGCCGCGCCCAGATACTGTCCAGGCATCAGTGGCGTCGGTCATATCCACTCGCAGAGCAACGTTGCGCTCGAGCTCCTTTATCAGCCGGTCGCGCAGCTGTCGCGACGTGACGAACTTTCCGTCCTTTCCGGCGAACGGCGAGGTGTTGACCGAAAAGTCGACCGAGATAGTCGGCTCCTCGACCGCAATTCCCGCCAATGCCTCGGGGAACGCCGGGTCGGTGACCGTCTGCCCGATCTCAACCCCGTCCAGGCCAGCCATCGAAACGATATCCCCTGCCGTGACCTCTTCCACGTCGCTCCGGCCCAACCCCTCGAAGATGTACAGCTTGGTCACCTTCGAACGAACGATCGGACGATCCGGCTCCACCGGCAGCAGTGCGACGGTGTCGCCCACGCGCACCTTCCCACGCTCCACCCGTCCGATTCCGAGTCGGCCCAGGTAGGGTGAGTAGTCAATCGTCGAGATCAGCATCTGGAACGTGCCGTCGAGGTCGCTCGGCGGTGGCGGGACGTTGGCCAGGATCGTGTCGAAGAGCGGATGAAGGTTGATCGCTGGCTCGTTCAGGTCCATGGTCGAGATGCCCTCTCGCCCGGACGCGTAAACGATGGGCGCGTCAAGCTGCGCATCATCGGCTTCCAACTCGATGAATAGATCCAGCACCTCGTCCTGAACGCGCATCGGATCAGCGCCAGGACGGTCGATCTTGTTGATCACAACGATCGGCGTCCGCCCCAGGGCGAGCGCCTTGCGCAGAACGAATCGCGTCTGCGGCATCGGTCCGTCAAACGCGTCCACGACAAGCAGTACTCCGTCAACCATGCGGAGAATGCGCTCTACCTCGCCCCCGAAGTCAGAGTGGCCCGGGGTGTCCACGATATTGATCTTGGTGTCCTTCCAGTGAATCGATGTATTCTTGGCTAGGATGGTGATGCCCCTTTCCCGCTCTAGCGGGCTGGAGTCCATCACGCGCTCCTCGACGACCTGATTCTCGCGGAAGGTACCTGCCTGCCGCAGCATCTTGTCGACCAGGGTGGTCTTACCGTGGTCAACGTGCGCGATAATCGCGATGTTCCTTATCTGCATAGCCTTGAAATCTAGAAGACCCCTCCCTCCATGTACAAGCGGGGGGGCGTAAGGCACGGGGCGTGCCGCCACTGCGTCGACCAAAATCTCCTCTTCCCTATTCGGAGGCACGCATGACGCAGCGGAACAATCCACACCAGAGTTCCTACCCCACAGGCCGCGGTTATGGACATGATTACCTTCGCGGCGGCGAGGTATTCGGCGGCTACGGCTACAGTGCTCGCCCCGGCTACCTGCGCCGGCGCGGCGACGAAAGCCACCAGGCGGACGTCACTGGTGCCGGCCAGAAAGTTGATGCTCAGCCCACCGGCCAGCGACCGCGACCTCTCCACGCCACTGATTAGCGGTCCCCAGGGCATCCGTTGAACGCGTCGTGACGGCGAGCTGAGGCCTGATCAAGCAGGTAGCTCAGGCGCCTCCCGTGAGGGAGCCCGGAACGGTCACTCCGTCCCGGGCTCTTGCTCGCCTGACCCTGCCTGTCATCACGGTCCAAACACGTCGGGACGGATCAGGCTGGCCGACCCTGTGCCGCGCCATTCCCCGGACCAGTTTCGGAATCGGCGAATCCGGTCGGATGGCCGCGCGAACGGAGGCCCGCCAGGAGTCCGGCACGGTCGGCAGCCTTGGAGTATGCCTCCGCCGGTTCAATTTGCCCGTCCTCTACCAATGCCAGCAGAGAATCGTTAAGCGTGACCATGCCCACCCGTCGCGACGTCTGCATGATGGACGGGATCTGGAAAGTCTTGCCTTCGCGGATGAGGTTGGAGACGGCCGGAATGCTAAGAAGGATTTCCTGCGCCGCCACGCGGCCGCCGCCGATCTTCCTGCATAGGACCTGCGAGATGACACCCTTGAGCGACTCCGATAGCATGACGCGGATCTGCTCCTGGCGGTCGGCCGGGAACTGATCGATCAGTCGATCCACCGTACTCGGAGCCGTCGTCGTGTGCAACGTCCCGAACACAAGGTGCCCCGTCTCGGCAGTCTCGATAGCTATCGACACCGTTTCCAAGTCGCGCAACTCGCCAACGAGTATGATGTCCGGATCCTCGCGCAACGCCGCTCGCAGAGCGCTTTTGAACGATCCGGTGTGCACACCTACCTGACGCTGCGTGATGAGGCAGTTCTTGTTCTGGTGCACGAACTCGATCGGATCTTCGATCGTGATCACGTGGTCGCTTCGCGTGCGGTTAACGAGGTCCACCAGCGCGCAGAGGGTTGTGCTCTTGCCGGATCCGGTGGGACCTGTGACCAGTACGAGCCCCTTGTTCAACTGGCACAGGTTCTGTATCGCCGGCGCCAGTCCCAATTGATCGGCCGTGACAACGGTGGACGGAATCACGCGGAATACCGCGGCACATCCCTTCCGCTCGCGGAGCGCATTGGCTCGGAATCGAGCCACCCCGTCAATCTCATGGGCGAAGTCGGTATCCCAACGGTCGGCAAACTCCACTCGATTTCGGTCAGGCATTATTGACCGTAGCATTGCCTCGAGACGAGCATCCTCAAGCATTGGACCGTCCAGCCGGACCAGTTCGCCATCCTTGCGAATGATGGGCGGCTCACCGCAACGCAGATGGAGGTCGGAGCCTCCCAGGGTTACGAGCTGGCGCAATAGTACGTCCATGAATGCGGCAGCCGCATCCGTCGATTGAGCCTCGACTGCCGCAGCGACCGCCACATGGCTACCACTAAGCGCCGCCGGGTTTCCCTGCGCTTCCAGCCTCAGGGCGGCGCTCCAACGACCGTCAGCAACCTCCAGCTCGGCCAGAAAACTGCCCTCTGCTGTGGTATAGCGGAACCGCACGGGCCTCCCAGCTTCTATCTCGAGTGCTGCGTCGGGCGGTGCGATCTCACGCAATAGCACCAGCACCTGCTGGGCCGACAGTGCGTGCCTGGTGAGAGGACGCAGGGCATCCCCAGCCACCAGTTGAGCGGCGGCGTCGCTAGCAAGGCGAAGTGCATCCGCGCGTTGGCTGACAACGGCGGCGAGCAATCGATCCAGTTGTGCCATCAGTCAGTCAAGAGGGCGCAGTGAGTGCATCAGGCGCCAGTTCACAAGCCGGCAGCCATCGCCGGTGTGTACGTGCAGGAACCGCCTATCCAGGCGATTGAGATAGTCCAGCAAACGCGGACGGGAGCTCGGAACCTCGTAGGTGATGCTTCCGCGATAGCTGATTCCCGCGGCGAGCGAAACCTCCACCTGCGACTCGCGGGCGCAGGCGCGGCGGCCATCGTTGTCGCGCTCATCTTCGTTTAGTTCCGCCTGCAGCACTCGATCCTTGAGGAAGAAACGGATCGCGCCATCGGCGCAACGCAACGGAAAGAATGCATCGGGGCCGTTTAGCAGGTCGACGACCTCCTCGGGACCGCGATGGGTCATGGTGAACGGTTGCACGAAGACCTCCCCGGCGATCCTCTCGCCCGCCACGGTCACGAGCACAACCTGAACACGGTCCTTCTCTACTTGATAGTCGTTAGCCTGCGCAATTGCCTGCATGAGTCCTCTGGTCGCTATGCCTTCCTGTCGTGCTACGACGTGCGAGAGAGGGACTACGTCACCGGATAAAGAGAATCCAGCGGAGTCGGATGACGGCGGGAGTTACGCGGACCCAGCAGGCGTGGCGGCGCGCTCCATGGAGAGCGGCTGAGGAGACCGCCGGCCATGCTAATAGGCTTGCGATTACGGAGGCTCGGGCGGCTATTAACGCGACCGTTCCCGCCCCGCCCCGTCCTGCGGGGGGTCCTGACTCAGCCCTTCGCTACCCTCAGCTTCGGGATCGCACCGAGGATCGGACAGCAATCGCTGCGCAGAGGCGCACGGCGGCGAGGAAGCTGGATGGATTGGCGACACCCCGGCCGGCGATATCCATCGCTGTGCCATGATCCGGCGAAGTGCGTGGAAATGGCAGGCCGAGGGTGACGTTAACAGCCTCACCAAAAGATGCGACCTTGATCGCCGTCATGCCGACATCATGATACGGTGCGATCACCGCGTCGACTCGCGACCGAAACGACCGCCGTCGCCAGCATGCGGGTTGAGCGCGCAGAGAGCCAATCGCGGGTTGGCGATTCCGAACCAACGGGTGAGGTACTCGCGTGTGATCCGTGCGGCCTGTCCAATTGCTTCCGGCGTCACCGCGTCGGGCACATCTCGAAGTGGTACATGAGTGGTGGCCAGCACCACTCGAAGGCGGTTCGAAGCGAGCATCATCGTGGTCGGAACTCCGGTCAACGCCGCCAGCATCTCGGTGTGGCCCGGAAAGTCGTAGCCGCCGGCATGAAGAGCTGCCTTGTCGAGGGGTGCGGTGACGATTCCCTGGACATCTCCGGAGAGCGCCAGTCGCACCGCTGCCTCGAGTGCCCGTCCGGCCAGTCTTCCGGCTCGCGCTGCCGCGTCCGGACCCTCGGCAGTCCAAATGCCCACCGATTCGTCCACTGCCACGCCAGCCCCCTCCGGACCGACCACTACTGGTATGCAGAGCTGTCTGACGGATGGGTCAGCGAGCGCAGCTGCCACTATCTCGGGCCCGATTCCGCGCACGTCGCCCAGGGTGAACGCGAGACGCGGCCGGATCGAGTTCTCGCTCGCTTCCGGCCGCGCACACGCAGGGCGGCCTTCGACGCCCGCGCTGCCTACGTCATCAGGCACTGTGCGCCTCAGTCCCGGATCTCCACATAGATCTGCTTCCGCAGGTTGTCCAGGTAGCGTCGGAATGCACGCTCCTCGCCTAGCTGCTGACGGAACCTCGCCCGCACGTCGTCGATCGTGTACTCACCGCCGTCAATCTTCGACACGACCTGGACCACGACGACCTTCGACAGCGACGACCGTGGGTCATCGATCAGGAAGGGATCAAGGATCTGCTTATCGGTGGCGGCGGCAAGAACTTGCTGGTAACTCGGCGGCAACTGGTCCAGCGGATAGTCGGCTACCAGGCTCTGCTCCGCATCATCGTGATAGCTCTTCCGGAGCGATTCGTAGTCGGCGCCGTCGCGCCACGCCTTCACTACTGAGTCAGCCTGAACCCGAGCGCGGGCGAGATCGGCCGAATCAACCTTGGGCATGATGAGGATGTGACGAGCCTTGACCTCACCCGGCTGAACGCGATCGACTCGAATCAGGTGGAAGCCGAATGGCGTCTCTACCACCGGGCTCAGGCGACCGGGTCGGAGCGCATAAGGTCCGAACAGCCACTGCTCGAAGGCCGGTACGGTCTTGCCGCGCCTGATCCATCCGAGGTCGCCACCGAGTTGAGCGCTACCGTCCATCGACTCGCGCTTGGCCACCTGCTCGAAGTCGGCGCCGGCCTCGATCTCGGCTCGAATGGAGTCAATCTTCGCCCGTGCTGCGGCCCTCGCTTCGGCTGTCGGCTTGGGAGCGATTATGATCTGGCGGAAGCCGACCGTGGCCGGGCGCTTCGGCCGCTCACCGGCCATGTTTTGGAACGCCTCCTCGATCGCCTGCTCGCTCACCGGCATGGGCGGCAGTTTCTCCTCCTGCTTCAGCGTCTGGAGCAGTTTCTCCTGGAGCTGACGCTTGCGAGCCTGATCAGTGAGTTCCTTGCGCCACTCCTCAAGCCCACCCTGTCCAGAATTCTTGAGCGCCTCGCGCAACTCGGCCTCGGTCTTGAATTCCTTCCGGATATCTGCCACGCGCTGGTCCACGAGCTGCTTGACGTCGGCATCGGTCACCTCGACGCCGAGCCGGTTTGCCTCGGTGACGAGCAACTCGACGTCTACCATCTCGTTGATGACGGACTTGGTCAGCGCCGTTTCCTCGGCCGCATCCTTCGGGGCTGGCATCCCACTGCCACGACGGAATGCGATCTCCGTGAGAACATCGCTGAGCAGTATGGGATGTTTACCGACAATGGCGACGATGCGATCGATCGGCACGGTGTCGATGGGCGCGGCGGCGGCGGAGGCCAGCGCCGGCGGCTGTATGCGCGTGCTATCCTGCGCGTCGGCCCGGGATACGGCCAACGTTGGCGCGAGCGCGCAGATCAGCAGAGCGAGTGCTCGGTTCTTCATACGGCGTACTTACCCGGAAAGCGGGCGTAAGGGTCCGAAGTGAAAACGACCGACGGCGAGAGATGAGCCATGGTGCGCCATCCCTCGCCGTCGCTCATCACTCCGCGGTCACGGCTGGGGCTGCGGGGGCACGGCGGTGGGTGGCGGAGTCGCGCCAGGCATGGGCATGGGCACGGCGCTCGCCGGCTGGTTGGCGGCGTTGGTGGAGTCCGACTTGGCGCGGATGCCCGCTGCCAGCTCCAGAGCGCGGTCCAGCCCGGTGTCATTCACCTTGAACGAATACTTGTCACGCAGCACGTTCTCGATAGGCGGCGGAACCTGGACGAACGGCACCTCATTCTTGAGGAGGCTGGCGAAGTAGCTGTTCACCCGATCGGCGGCCAAGCGGGCCCGATCGTCCTTGGTCTTGGCGCTGTCGGCGAGCTCTGACGGAGAGACTCCAAGGCCAGCCCAGGCCGCCGTGACCGCGCCAGTGAAAGCTTCATGGAGCTCCTTCGATTCTGCCGCATCGACCTGGATCTTGGCGCTGTCGGCCTTCTGAACGAGAAGATCGAAGAAGACGAACTGGCCAATCACCTGCGAGGTCAGCGAGTCGGGCATGGCGGCGATCTGCTGGCGCATCTGCTGCTGCGGCGGCGAGGCCTGAACCCACTCGGCGAGGCGGCCGGCGGTGAACTCGCCACCGTTCCAGGTAGCCAGGACAGCCTTGTCCTTGCGATGGGCTTCGGGATCGGCGGCCACTTCCTTAACAGTCTTGGCGATGTCCGGACGGATATTGACTCGCGCGTTCTGCTCGACCGTCATCTTGAAGGTGCTTTCGGCGACGGCTGACTTCTGCTGTGCGGCGAGCTGGGCGTACTGATCCTTGCTCACCGCGGCGAACGGCGTCCGCAGGATGATGTGATAGCCGAACTGAGTCATGACGAGCGGCGAGATCTCGCCCGGCTTGAGGCCAGCGACTGCACGGCCGAACTCGGGCACCATGACACCAGCCGGGAAGACACCGAGGTCGCCGCCCTGCGCGGCACTGCCGTCGGCGCTGTACTTGCGCGCCATCTCGGCGAAGTTCTCCGGCGTGACCTGAGCGCGTACTGACTCGGCGATCTTGCGCACGGAGTCACGAGCCGCCTCTGATGGCGGACCACCCTCGTCCGGGAAGCGGAAAAGAATGTGGCTGGCCGCCAGGACTGAGCCCTGGTTGTAGTCGCTCTCGGAAGGAGGCACGGGCTCGGCGACCCAGCCCTTGGAGACATCCTGCATCAACTTGGATACGCGCAGATTGGCGAACTGGGACCACATCGCGCTATTGACGGTAGCGGAGTCGGTGAGAGAGTCACCGACAACGGCAGCCTGTGCGAGCAGCTGGTAGTCCACCCACACCTGGGCGACCGCCTTGGCGACGTCCTTGTTCAGCGGCATGGGGGCGTTGCCGAGCATGTCGGCAAGCTGCTGAACGGAAAGCTCCTGCGAGCCGGCTTGGGCAGCGGTGTCGACGTGTGCCGTCATCGCCTCGCGGAAGCTGTCACAGGCGGTGAGGCCGAAGACGGCCCCGGCCAGAAGGAGAACGGACCGTTTCATAACGTGGGTGAAAGGGGTGCGGGAGCAGCAGCGGGACAGATCTGTCAGGACGGCGCCGTCGCCGGTCAGGCGAGCAGGCTACGCAATGCGCGCACGAGCCCGTCGAGCATGGGAGCGCCACCCAAGCGCGTAAGTTTCAGCGCGAGCGGCTGGGCCCGACGGACATCGGCCTGGAATTGGACCTCATGGAATGCCGCGGCGAGCCCCTTCATACGGGGAACCGCGTCAGCCCTAAAGGTAACACGGGCTTCGTCACCGCGCACAAGTATTCCTTCCACTCGAAGGAGCCCGCCAACCGTTCGCAGGAGTGCGCTGTCAAAGAAGGCCACCGCTGGTGCCGGGAGAGGCCCAAACCGATCGCGAACCTCCTGCCGGAGAGCTTCGATATCAGCCGGATCGGTGAACGTCGTCAGTCGTCGATAGAGATCCAGCTTGGCGTCCTGCGCTTCCACGTAGTCGTCGGGGATGTACGCCGGGATATCTAACGATACCTCGGACGGTACGAGCTTGGGCGTGCCCTCCGCGTTGGTCACCCGCGTCACCGCGTCCTGAAGCAGGCGGAGGTACATGTCAAAGCCTACCGCGTGGACGAAGCCCGACTGCTCCGGACCGAGCAAGTTCCCAGCACCACGCATCTCCAGATCCTTGAGAGCAATCCGGTAGCCAGAACCCAGCTCCGTATGATGCTCCAGCACCTTCAACCGGGCTTCGGCTTCCAGGTCCACTGTGTCGGGAACGAGGAGGTAGCAGTAAGCACGCCGATGGGAGCGGCCGACACGCCCGCGCAGCTGATAGAGCTGGGCGAGCCCGAAGTAATCCGCCCGGTTAACGAACATCGTGTTGGCGTTCGGCACGTCCAGCCCAGTCTCGACGATCATCGTCGATACGAGCACGTCCACCTCATTGTGCACGAAGCGGCGCATCACGTCTTCCAGCTCGCGCTCGCGCATCTGTCCATGCCCGACCGCGACACGCGCTCGCGGTAGCACACGCTGAATGTGGTCGGCGATCGCCTGAATAGTCTCGATCCGGTTGTGGACGAAGAAGACCTGGCCACCACGATCAAGTTCGCGCGCTATTCCCTCCTCCAGCAGCCCGTCATCCCACGGCTCCACATAAGTGAGCACTGGAGAACGATCCCGCGGCGGCGTCTGCATGAGTGTCATGTCACGCAGCCCGGCCAGCGACTGGTGCAGTGTCCGTGGGATCGGGGTCGCGGTAAGGGTCAGGACATCCGTCTCCACGCGTAGCTGCTTGAGCCGCTCCTTGTGGCGCACACCGAAACGGTGCTCCTCATCAACGACAATCAGCCCTAGATCGCCGAAGGTGACATCCTTGCTCAGCAGTCGATGGGTTCCGATGACAATGTCGACTTTTTTCGCCGCCACATCTCGAAGCACCTCGGCCTGCTCCTTCGCGGTCTGGAAACGGCTCAACGCCGCCACTCGAATGGGGAAGTCGGCCAGCCGTTCTCCGAACGTGCGCGCGTGTTGATCGGCGAGAATCGTCGTGGGTACGAGCACTGCCACCTGCCGTCCCGATTGCACGGCCTTGAAGGCGGCCCGAATCGCGATCTCCGTCTTGCCGTACCCGACGTCGCCGACGAGCAGCCGGTCCATGGGCCGCGATCCCTCCATGTCCTGCTTCACCTCGAGAGTCGCCCGGCGCTGGTCTGGCGTGTCTTCAAAGAGGAAGGACGACTCTAACTGCCGCTGCCACGCTCCATCGGGGACGCTGGGCGGCCTGCTGGCGATCTGTCGCCGGGCATAAAGATCGAGAAGTTCAACCGTCATCTCCTCGATCGCCGCCCGGGTCCGATCGCGCTGCTGTGCCCACCGCTTCCCGCCCAGTCGATGGAGCCGTGGCGGCGGGGCCTCACTTCCGGCCTCGCCAGCGGCCCGGTAACGCTCTACCTGATCTATCCGATAGAGCGGGACGTTCAGGCGGTCGCCGCCCTCGTACTCGATGACCGCCACTTCCACGGTACTCTCGCCTACGAAGAGCTGCTGGAGTCCGCGGTATATCCCCACACCATGTTCGAGGTGAACCACATAATCGCCCAACTTGAGCGCAGTGATGGCCTCGATCGCGCTGGCGGCGCCGTAACGGCGGGCGCGGNNNNAATATCTCATGATCCGTGAGGACACGGAGTCCGCCCTGGCCGTTCGACGGGGGGAGAACGAAACCGCCGTTCAGTACGCCGACGGCGAGCGCTGCATCCATCCGCGCGCCTCCGTCCGTCAGAAGCTCCTCAAGCCGCTCCGACTGTCCCGCGTTATCACAGAGGATGATCGTCGGTAGGCCGTCACTGGCCAGATGACGCAGGCGACCCATGTCGCGATCAACCGGCTCAGGCGGTCGGATTGCGAAGAGAATGTCCGCTTCCCGATCTGCGGTACCTGAGAGAGCGAGCGTGCCGAAACGTGCCATTGCCGCCATGACATCGTCCGGCGGAGCGAACAGTTCATCACGGCGAGGTACGTCCTCTCCTCGGCGGCGCGCCAGGTCGATGTGATGCTGAGCTTCGTCCCAGGTCCGCAGCAGCTCGGGCTCCAGGTTCGCGTGCTGAGGCACGACCAACAGCGTGTCCGGACCCCACAACTCCAGTATGCCTATGCGCTCGCCACTGTCGGTGACGTCCGACATCGAGCCGTCGACAGGCAGAATCAGCGCCAGTTCGGCATCACGGGTGGAACGCTGGGACACGAGATCGAAGTGCCGAAGCTCCACTATCTCATCGCCCCAGAACTCCATCCGCACGGGCTCGGCCATGCCGAATCCGTAGATATCGAGAATGCCGCCACGCAGGCTGAACTGGGCCACCTCTTCTACCGTGGTGACACGCTCGAAACCAATAGACGTCAGGTGCTCGGCGATCTCCGTAGGCCGGCGGACGTCGCCGCGACGCAGTTCGAGACGAGCGTCCATGAGGGCGCGCGGCAGACGTGTGCGCTCCAGAACAGCTCGCGCTGTGGTGAGCAATACGTTAACGTCGCCCCGACCCAGAGCCTCCAGCGTCTCCACCCGCTCGCCGGCCACCTCGGCGTGCGGCTCGACCTCGCCATAGCCCTCCCGCGGCGGATAGAGCAGCACGCCGATATCGTCGGCCACCACGCGAAGGTCGGCCAGCCATCGCTCAGCCTCCGAGAGGCCTTCAGCAACGACGGCGAGAAAACGGCCGGGATGGCGCCGAGCGATCGCCGCGACGAGGAGCGCATCGCTGGACCCTACCAGCCCACCAACCCGGCGGAGCTGACGCGGCCCTGGCAGGCTTTCGTTCAGTCGCCGGTAGGCAGCCTGCTTCTCCAGTTCGTCGAGCAGCAGCGGTAGCGCCATCTAAGCCCGTCTCCCGCTGCCTCGCCGGCTCGCCCATCCCTCAGCTCCGAGCACCAGAAGCGCGAATCCAAGGAGGGGTGTGACCAGCGACCGTCCCGCCGAAGGATCGAATGCGGAGCGGCGGAAAGCATCGAGGTTGGTGTAAACCTGGGCATCACGAGAGCCAAGGCGGGAACGGAGCGTAGCGGGGGACAGCCGTTGCAACACTGATTCTTCTGGTTCGGGATTGACCACGAGCGCGCCGACACGTGTCGGCCCACGGAGAAGAAAGTACACGCCCGGCGCGGCCGGCGCGGTCATGGCGCCGTCCAGAATGGATTCGGGCGTCGTGCCATCGTCGGTCACCCAACCGGTCACCAGCGGCGGCAGCGATACGCGTCCACCGGGCGCAGCGTGGCGAATTACGATGGGATCGGAGCTCAGACGCTGCGCCAGAATCTCGCCCAACCAGGGCACAAAGGCGGCCTTTAGCGGCAGGGAGGTCGCAGCGGATTCGAGCGGCGACGCCACCACGGTGTATCCCTCACCGGCCACCACCCAGGGCGCCCCCCCGGCACTTGCCAGCGTGTCGGCCGCGGCACCAGCAACTGGTACCAGTGGATAGCGCAGCGACACTGTGACCTCGTCGAGCCGGTTGCCCGTCACAGCGACGTTCCCGCGTCGAGGGGCACCGAACCGCCAGGGCACTCCCAGTCGCTCCAGATTCCGATTCGCCGCGCCGACGAGCACCGGATCTGACGGCGCGATGAGGAGCGCCGGCAGTCGATCAGCAGCGTCGGCGGCAGCCACCAGCACGTCGTCTCCCCGGGTAACCACCCCACTCTGGATTAGGGCGTCCAGTGCGGATGGGACGAAGGCGCCGGCGGTCGCATCCACCCGTACCGCCGGCGGCGGGCCGGCAATGAGCGCCAGGTAGCGGCTGTCGTCGCCACGTAACTCGTCAGGCGGGACGGTGACGACCGCCGAAAGCCAGCCATCGCCGGGCGCGGCCACTCGGAGTTCAGCTTCCTCGCCCGAGCGGGCCACGCCACGCCCCACCACTCTTCCCTCGATCTCGACCGCGTAGGAAGTCGAGTCGCCGCCTTCGGTGCGGACGACGATCGTGCCGCGCGGAGTGAACCGGAGCGGCCGCGCCTCGGCGAGGACGACACCCCGATTCAGAGGCGGCGACCCCGCCGGCATGAAGGCGCTCACGGCCACCCGGCTAGGCTCAACGTTGCGGGCCCAGGCGCTGGCCTGCCCGTCGGTGAGAATCAGGATCTGGCGCGCCGGAAGACCAACCGCCTCGACCAGCGACGCCGCCCGGTTCACCGCCAGGGGCAGGTCACCACTGCCGCCCGCCGGCACCAACGCGGCGGCGGAAGATGTCAGTTCGTCCGCGCTACCGCCGCGCACCGTCCCATCTGGAGTGATGAGCCACAAACGATCGCCGCTCGAAGACCGAGCCAGGACGTCGCCGGCCAACGAGGTGAGCCGAGAGAGCACCGGAGCACCATCCTCGACCGCGCCGGTGCTGAGTGAGTTGTCGAGGACGATCGCCAGTGCCGTCGCCGGGTGCCCCGTACCAGCAAGCTTTCCAACAGGCCGCGCGGCGGCGAGGGCGATCAGCGCGATGAGCAGCACTCGGAGAAGCATCAGCGCCAGATTCCTCAGCCTCAGCCGGCGGCTGTTCTCCTGTTCAGCCCGAACCAGATACCGTGCCGCTGGAAACTCGACCCTCGTGCCCAGGCGCCGCCGCATGAGGTGCAGCAGCAGAGGCACCGCCGCGGCCAGGCCGAGCGTGAGTAGAAATGGAGCGAGGAAGTTCACGGCAGTCTCTGTCGGGAACTGAACGCGCGGCGGAGCGGAGCACCGAACGGGACGTCGGTGAACACTGTCTCGTAAGACGCGCCAGCCGCGGCGCAGCGCCCGCGCCACTCAACCAGGGCGTCCCGCACCGTTGCCCGGTAGACATCTCTCACGTCAGCGATTGTCGCCGGCACCTCTTCCCCGCTTTCCGGATCCACGAATACCGCGTCCGCGGTGAGGGTCAGGTCCCTTTCGGCGGGGTCCATAATGTGGAGCACCGTCACGTCGTGACCGCCAGCGCGTAGCCGTCGCAGGGCTCGCTCCGCCTCGGCGGGGTCCACCAGCAGGTCGGAGATGAGTATGACGAGCCCCGGCCGGCGGATGAGACGCGCCGCCTGGTCGAGAGCGCCTGGCGCGTCCGAGCCACGCCCACCGCCAGGCTCGGAAAGGGACGCCAGGATGCGGCGCCACTGCTGCCGGCGAGCGCGCGGTGGAAGCATCGTGCGCAGCCCTTCATCGAAGCGAACGAGGCCCACGGCGTCCCGTTGACGCAGCAGAAGGAGGGACAGAGCGGCTACGAGGTGTTCGGCGTAGGCCAGTTTGGTAAGGCGGCTGGCATCGCCCGTCCAGTCCATTGAGCGACTCACATCCAGTACGATCGTCGCCCGGAGGTTGGTCTCCTCCTCAAACTGCTTCACCACCCAACGATCGGCCCGGGCGGCGATCTTCCAGTCCAGGTATCGCAGGTCGTCGCCCGGTTGATACGGTCGATGCTCGGCGAACTCCACCGAAAAGCCTTTCCGTGGGGAGCGGTGGAGGCCGGTGAGGAAGCCGTCCACAATCCACCGTGCCACAACCTCGATATGGCCAAGGGCGGCAAGGCTGGCTGGGTCGAACTGGTCTGCGCGTTGCGCGCGGGCTGTCTCCATGATGTGGCGCGAAAGGTTAGGCCGCGGACCGGCGTCGGTCAATCAGACCGACCGACGGTTTGCGCAGCCCGTGTACGCCGCCGGTGCACCGGGCGTTGGATACGCCCATCCGGGACGCTAGATTTCGGGGTTGCAGTCGTTTATCACCCGCAGCCGAGACCCGCTTGAAGCTCGATCACATTCGCAATTTTTGCATCGTCGCGCACATCGACCATGGAAAGTCGACGCTCGCCGACCGGCTGATCGAGTCCACCGGGATGGCGCAGAAGCGTGAAATGAAGGCCCAGATGCTCGACACGCTCGACCTCGAGCGTGAGCGTGGTATCACGATCAAGCTCAACGCCGTCCGCATGAGTTATAACGCTCGCGACGGACGGACTTACGAGCTCAACCTGATCGACACTCCGGGCCACGTCGACTTCACCTACGAGGTGTCGCGCTCGCTCGCGGCCTGCGAGGGGGCGATCCTGGTGGTGGATGCCTCTCAGGGAATCCAGGCGCAGACGCTCTCCAATCTTTTCCTGGCGATGGATGCGGGGCTGGAAATCATTCCCATTCTGAACAAGATCGACCTGCCCGGTGCAGAGCCCGACCGGCGCCGCGACGAGGTGGTCGATCTCATTGGCTGCGAGCCGGAAGACGTGCTTTATGTGAGCGCCAAGGAAGGACTGGGCATCCCGGAGTTGCTGGAGAAGATCGTCGAGAAGGTTCCGGCGCCGGAGGGTGATCCCGAGGCTCCGCTGCGAGCCCTCATCTACGACTCCATGTACGATCGCTACCGCGGCGCCATTCCCAGCGTGCGCGTGGTGGATGGCGTCCTGAAGCCAGGTATGAGTATCACCTTCGGCTCCAATGACGCGGTCTATGAAGTGGCCGAGGTGGGTTACAAGCAGCTGCGTCAGGTGAAGGCTCCCGAACTGAGGCCGGGCGAGGTGGGCTATGTCGTCGCCAACGTTCGGTCGGTGAAGGAAACCCGCGCCGGCGATACCATCTTCGACGCCGACCGGAAGGCCAGCGCGGCGCTTCCAGGCTACCAGGCGGTGCGGTCGTTCGTCTTCGCCGGCGTCTACCCCACCGACACCACGCAGTACGAGCCGCTGCGCGACGCGCTGGAGCGGCTGCAACTGAACGACGCGTCCCTGCAGTACGAGCCGGAGACGTCGACCGCTCTCGGCTTCGGCTTCCGCTGCGGCTTTCTTGGCCTGCTGCACATGGAGATCGTGCAGGAGAGGCTGGAGCGCGAGTTCGACCTTGATCTGGTCACCACCGTGCCGAGCGTGGAATACCACGTATTCCGGACCGATGGCGAGATGCAGCTGATCGAGAACCCGTCACGCATGCCTCCCGCGGCCGTTATTGAGCGGGTGGAGGAGCCCTTTGTGCGGGCACGCATCATGTGCCCCACTGAGTACATCGGCCCTATCATGACGCTCGGCACGGAGCGGCGCGGGGTGTACCGGAACATGACGTATCTGGACACCATGCGCGTGGAGTTCGACTGGGAGTTCCCACTAGGGGAGATCATCCTCGACTTTTTTGACCGACTGAAGACGGTCAGCCGCGGCTACGCCAGCCTCGATTACGAGATGCTGGAGTACCGGGCTAGCGACCTCGTAAAGCTGGACATGCTGATCAACGGCGACGCCGTGGATGCGTTTTCGGTGATCATTCACCGCGATAAGTCCTACGAGTGGGGCAGGAAGATTGCCGACAAGCTCAAGGAACTCATCCCGCGCCAGCTGTTCGAGGTGATAATTCAGGCGGCGATCGGCGCGAAGATCATTGCCCGGACGACGGTCAAGCCACTCCGTAAGGACGTGCTGGCGAAGTGCTACGGCGGTGACATAAGCCGGAAGCGCAAGCTCCTCGAGAAGCAGAAGGCCGGTAAGAAGCGGATGAAGCAGGTCGGCTCCGTGGAGATCCCCCAGGAAGCCTTCCTGGCGGTGCTGCAGGTAGAGTGACGGGCGCGGCGGACGGCGCCGCGCTCGTCATCCAGACGGCGTTCCTCGGCGACATGGTGCTCACCACACCACTGCTAGCCGAACTGGCGCGGCAGGGCCCGGTGGACGTGGTAGCGACGCCTGTCAACGCCGGCCTGCTGGCCAACCATCCGGCAGTTCGTCAGCTGATTGTATACGAGAAGAGGAAGGCCGATCGGGGTCTGCCAGGACTCATCAGGCAGGCGCGCCTTCTCCGCGGCCGTCGTTACTCGGTGGCCTATCTCGCTCAGGGCTCGGCCCGATCGGCAGCCCTCGCGCTACTGGCCGGTATTCCTCGCCGGGTGGGATTCGCCAGTTCCGCCGGTCGCTGGCTGTACACCGAGCGGATGCCTTACCGGGAGGACCTGCACCACGCCGAGCGGCTCTGGCGACTGGCCGCACCGGCAGGGGTTGCGCCGACGCTGGAGGAACTGCGTCCGCATCTAGTACCTGGCGCTGCTGAAGAGAGCGCGGCGGAAGCGATCCTGGGAAAGCCGGGGTCCGGCGACTGCCGTCCCCTGGTTGTGCTCGCCCCGGGGAGCGTCTGGGGCACCAAGAGATGGCCTTTCTACCCTGCTCTTGCGGCAGCACTGGCATCGCAAGCCAGAATCGCCATCATTGGTGGAGCGGGCGACGCGGAGCTGGCGTCCGAGATTGCCGCCGCGGTGACTGGGGTGGACGGGGCGAATGTGGCAGATGCGACTGGACGACTGTCCTTGCTCGCCTCGGCGGCGCTAGTCCGTCGCGCCGCGGTTCTGGTGACCAACGACTCGGCGCCGCTACACCTGGCGTCAGCTGTAGGCACCCCTACAGTGGCGATCTTCGGACCGACGGTACCGGAGTTCGGCTTCGGCCCTCTGGCACCTAACTCCATTACTCTCGGGCACAAGGGGCTAACATGCAGACCATGCGATCGACACGGTCCCGAGAAGTGTCCGCTGGGTCACTGGCTGTGCATGCGCGAACTCGACAGGATGGCAGTGCTCGAAGCCGTGGAATCACTGCTAACGACAGAGGCGGAGACCTGACATGATGCTCACGTCCCACGCTACATCCACGCCGCGGTTCGTCATCGGCATCGACCTCGGCGGCACCAACATGGTTGGCGGCGTGCTCTCCGAAGACGGCAGCCGTCAGGTTGCGCTGCAGCGGATCCGCACGCACGCGGCGCTCGGTGCGAGCGGTGTGATCGCGCGGATAATAGAACTAGCTGAGTCGCTGATCGCGGAAGCAGCACTCAGCGCAGGTGTAAAGCGCGACCAACTCATGGGCGTGGGTATAGGTGCGCCGGGACCGCTCAACAGGGCGGAGGGGATCGTGCGCGTCGCCCCGAACCTGGGATGGCGCGATGTGCCAATTCGCCAGATAGTGAGCGACGCGCTGGGACTGCCGGCAGAGCTGGACAACGATGCGAATTGCGCCACCCTGGGCGAACTATGGCTGGGCGCGGCGCGAGGGGCGCGCCACGTCGTTGGCATCACTATCGGCACCGGCATTGGTGGGGGCCTGGTGCTGGGCGGTCGTCTTCACCATGGCGCTTCCGACGTTGCTGGTGAGATCGGGCACACGACTATTGAGGCCGCCGGCCGTCTGTGTGGGTGCGGGAACCTGGGCTGCCTTGAAGCCTATGCGTCTGGCCCGGCTATCGCACAGCGGGCCCGAGAAGCGCTGGAGGGCAGCGAAGCGTCACCCCTCTGGGCTCTCGTCGATGAAGATCCCATGAGCATCACCGCCGAGACCGTGTACGCGGCGGCGCTCGCTGGCGATTCTCTGGCTCGACTGATCGTCCGGGAGACTGCTGAGTATCTGGGAACGGGCGTAGCGAACCTGCTAAACGTCTTCAATCCAGAACTCGTGGTGATCGCTGGCGGCGTTACACTGGCTGGTGACGCCCTCTTCGAACCGCTGCGGGCGGCAGTGAAGCGGCGTGCCTTCCGACCCGCCGTGGAGGCCTGCCGGATAGTTCCCGGTACCCTTCCGGGAACGGCGGGAATGGTGGGCGCCGTAGCGATTTTCCTGGCCGCCCATGGGCAACCCGGCGAATTGGTTCCCGGGACGGCGTTCCATATTACGTCCTCTGAAGCGTCCACTACTGACATCAGCAGCGACACTTTGTCGCAGCTTTCAGCGCCTTTCAGGGCGTGACTCTCCCGGCTGCCGCCGCGACGCCGCGACGACGTCGGCTCGGCGTGATCGGGACCTTTGTCTGGGACATCATCTACGGCCGCGATCCAGCGTCGGCGCCGGTAGAGGAATGGGGTGGTATCACCTACGCCCTGGGCGGCCTTGATGCGGCGCTGGACGACGACTGGGAGATAGTCCCGCTGGTGAAGGTCGGGGACGATCTGGTCGTCGAAGCTCGGCGCTTCCTCGGTTCGCTGCAGCGGCTCGCCCCGGACGCCAGTCCGATTGCCGTGCCTTATTCCAACAATCGGGTGGAGCTGCGCTACTTCAGCGACGAGCGTCGCAGCGAGGTCCTAACCGGAGGCATTCCCGGATGGAGCTGGACCGGCCTGCAGCCGTTGCTCAAAGACATCGATGCTCTTTACGTGAACCTGATCAGCGGCTTCGAGCTGGATCTGGAAACTTTTCAACTGCTTCGCCAGCACTTCACTGGCCCGATCTACTGCGACCTTCACTCGCTGCTTCTGGCGGTCCAGCACGATGGGCTTCGCACTCCGCGCCCGTTGCCCGACGTGAGCGCGTGGTGCAGTTGTTTCGACCTGCTTCAGGTGAATGAGGACGAGATGGCGTTGATGGCCTCAGATCCGATGGCGCTAGCAGCGACAGCGCTTGCCGCCGGAGTGGAGTGCCTGACGGTGACACTGGGTCCGAGGGGTGCCGTCTATTTTGCTGCGCCGGGCTTCGACGTTCTGGATGTCTCGCGACGTCGAGGCGGCGCCACCGCTGGTCCCGCCCGGCCTGATTCGACGTCTCTGGCTACCGGACCGGTGCGTACGGCCCTGGTTCCGGCGGCCCTGGCAAGAGCCGGAACAGGTGGCGATCCGACGGGCTGCGGTGACGTCTGGGGCGCGACCTATTACTCTCGACTGTTAGCGGGTGATAACTTAGCCGTCGCGATGCGGGCAGCTCACAGAGCTGCGGCGCGCAACGTGGAGCACCGGGGCGCTACCGGGCTCGCCACTCACCTGCGGGGAGAGCTCTACAGTCCGTGACTACCGTCATCACCGTTCCGCCATCGCTCGACGACCAGACATTCGAGCTGGTTCTAGAGCAGCTCGCACCACTGCCGTCGGATGCACGGGTCTTGGTGGACGCTCGGCATGCCCGGTGGGCATCGCCGTACGGACTCACCGCCCTTCTCACCCTCGGTCAGACTCGGGTCACGCGCCCGGCCTTCGCCGGACCGGACGCCGAGGATACCGCGTCCTATTGGGCGAGGGCCGGCTTCTACCGGCATGCCGAAGCGATCTACGACCTCCATGGCCATGTGCCGCGCGAGCGGGCCACCGGCGGTGAGTCCAGCGTTCTGCTGGAGATCACCCCTGTTGCGCGGAGCGAGGACGTTCACGAGGTCGTGGGGCGGATCCAGGAACGCGCACAGCAGATCCTGGTGCGCGAACTGAGCCTGGACCCGCAGAGCACGATGCGTTTCGCGATGACGCTGTCCGAGGCTTGTCAGAACATTGTCGAACACGCCGGGCGTGGCGGCTGGGTAGCCGTCCAGACGTATCGCTGGCAGAAACGGCTGGGTCGGCGGGTGGTGGTGATCGCCGTCTGCGACGCCGGCATCGGGTTCCGCAAGTCGCTCGAGTCAGCGCACGGCCGGCCGCGCAGCGACCGCTGGGACGATGCCATGGCGCTCGAAGAAGCGGTGATCCGCGGCGTGAGTCGATTCCGCGATCCCGGCCGCGGCCAGGGATTGGCCGGGGTACGCCGATTCATCGGCAAGTGGGACGGCAAGCTATCCATTCGCAGTGGTACCGCTCGCATATCCATCGTCCCGCCATGGGACGACGACGTGCCCCTCGCCGAGGGGCTCTCCGCCTTTCCTGGTGCCCAGATGCAGATAACGATTCCCGAACGGATCACTACGGGCGCCCGATGATCCATCATCACATCGATGTCGGCGGGGCTCTTCGTCGGAGCGTCTGCCATCTCTACAGCGACCTCGTGACAAGGCCCACGGGGGCCGCCGTGCGTCAGGAAATCGAACAGCAGCTGGAACAGATCCACGACCGAACGCTCACCGTCATCGACTTCTCCCACGTCGGGCTTCTCGACTTCTCGTGCGCCGACGAGGTCGTTGCCAAGCTGCTGTTACACAGCATATCCGACGCTGGCGCGCCCGTTGGATTCTTCCTATTCCGCGGCATGCGCGATGAACATCTGGAGGCAATCGAGGCCGTTCTCGAGCGCCGCGGCCTGGTGTTACTAGTCCAGACGGATGAGGGTACTGTGCATGTCGTGGGTGAACTGGGCGACCGTGAGCGAACCACGTGGGAGGCGCTCGACCGCGTGGGACGTCACAGTCCGACGGCTCTAGCCGCGGTGGTCGGCACGACCTTGCAGGAGACCCTGTCGGCGCTCGATGCGCTCTGTGCACGTCGTCTGGCCCTCAAGCTGGATGACAGTTACGTCGCCATCAGCAGCGCGCTGGTCGCGCGGGGGGTGCAGTGATAGGCTACAATCCTCCATTGCAGGTGATCGGCTTCGAGGCCACCCGATCCGGTGATCCGGAACGCGGCCCGCTGGTCAGGGTGAACGTCAATGAGGCGCGCACCCGGCTGCTCAATGATGGGGAGCTGGTATGGGTGCGCGGTCCTCGTCGGCAGGAGTTGGCCGAACTCGAGATTGACGACAGTCTGCCCCGCGGCGGCGTCGTCGTTCGCGACATAGCGGGCATCGCGGTGAGCGAGATAGTGCGTCTCGCCAGACCGGATCTCGATCGGCCGGCTAATTCACGCCGTAATGCCTGAACTCCGTACCGCCTGAGGCTGACGCCTCGTCACGTCCGTCCAACCACTAGCATGCCACCGATTCCCCGGACTGCAGGCCTCTCCACCCTGGCCCTTCACGGCGGCGCCGACGCCAGCGCCAGTGCCCCCGGCTCGCCTATCGTGCCAGCTCTGTTCCAATCGGTCAACTACGTCCAGCAGATTGGCGAGGAGCAGGGTCTCCAGTACGGCCGCTACGGCAACACTCCGAACCTGGAACTGGTGCAGCGTCGCCTGGCGCTTCTCGAAGGATCGGAAGATGCGCTGATACTGAGCAGTGGGATGGGCGCTACGGCGTGCGGGCTGCTGGCCCTGCTCCGCCCCGGAGACCACATCCTGAGTAGTTCGTGGATCTATGGTGGCACGCGGCGGCTGCTGACGGAGGAGTTTGCCGGGCTGGGTATCGAGGTCACGCTGGTAGACCCCATGGACATGCGCGCCTGGCGCAAGAGCGTTCGACCGCGCACCCGAGCCATCTTCGTGGAATCGCCGGTAAACCCCACCTGTCGGGTGCTGGACCTGCGTATCGTGTCCCAGATCAGCTCCGAACAGGGAATCGCGCTGGTCGTCGATTCCACTTTTGCCAGCCCGATAAACTTCAGGCCACTGGAGCACGGTGCCGACGTCGTGATCCAGTCCGCCACCAAGTATCTCAACGGCCACCACGACGTCCTTGGCGGCGCGGTGATGGGCACGGCGTCGTATATCGATGAGGTCCGCCAGAAGATGATCCTCTGGGGTCAGTCGGCCGACCCATTTGCCTGCTGGCTGCTGGAGCGCGGTATGAAGACACTGGCGGTAAGAGTGGAGCGCCAGAACGCCAACGCGCTTCAACTGGCCCAATGGTGTGCGGCGCACCCGGCGTTCGCCCGGGTACATTACCCTGGTCTTCCAGACCATCCGGATCACGCTGTGGCTAAGGAAACCCTGGACGGCTTCGGCGGCATGATGGCGCTCGAACTGACGGGCGGAGTTGACGCCGCCGACCGTTTCGTGAGACGGTTGACGCTCGTCAAGCATGCGGCCAGCCTGGGAGGGGTGGACTCACTGTTCAGTGAGCCGCGCTTCAGTTCCCACGCCCACATGTCGAGTGAGGAGCGGGCGGCCATAGGCATCGCCGACGGTTTCCTGCGCATCAGCGTAGGCCTTGAGAACGTGGAAGACCTTATCGCTGACTTCGAGCGAGCGCTGGATTGATCCGGCGCTTCGCAGCCCCGGCACGTCCCAGTATCTCGCGAGTTGCATGATCCGCTTCACCAACGTCACCAAGAGCTACGGTCGCGGCGGTACCGCGCTCTCCGATGTCTCGCTGTTCATAGCCAAGGGTGAATTCGTCTTCTTCACCGGCGCCAGCGGTGCCGGCAAAAGCACCCTCCTCCGTCACGTGTACATGGAAGAACTACCCACAGCGGGCGAGGTCCGCGTGGGCGGTTACAGGTCGGTGGAGGTGTCCCAGCGCGACGTCGCGAAGCTCCGACGCAAGCTCGGCATCGTCTTCCAGGACTTCCGACTGCTGGAGGATCGCACCGCCGAGGCCAACGTCGCTTTTGCGCTCGAGGTGATTGGCACTCCGCGGTCGAAGATTCGCGACCGCGTGGCTCGTGCACTTCATCAGGTCGGTCTCTCCACTAAGGGCACGAGCATGCCCGGAGAGCTGTCCGGCGGCGAACGTCAGCGGGTCGCGATCGCCCGCGCGATCGTCAACGACCCGTTCGTCCTCGTCGCCGACGAACCAACCGGTAACCTCGATGACCGCGCTAGCCGCGGCGTCTTCGAACTCCTCGCCGAGATCAACGCCAGAGGTACAGCCGTCCTCATGGCGACCCACGATCTGGAGCTTATCCGCCGCGCCGATTTCCGTACTGTGGAACTGGCCGACGGGCGAGTGGTACACGATTCGGCCGGCGATGCTGGCGCACTCCCGCTGGTGGAGGAAGGCTGATGTCCGCCACTCGCGAACTATTCATCGGACTTCGTCGTGCTCCGCTCCTCAGCCTACTGAGCGTGGTGACGATAGCTTTCGCCCTCTTCGCCGTAGGTCTCTTCGGCCTCGTCGCACTGAATATCCAGCGCGCCCTGGCCCAGGTGGAGGAGCGCGTGGAAGTGCGTGTCTTCCTGCTCGATGACGCCTCGGACGACGACCGAGCAGGGGCCATGACTGCCGTTAGCGGGTTTCCCGAAGTGGCACAGGTGGACTACCTGAGCCCTGATCAGGCGCTGGAGAAGGCCCGTAAGGAACTCGGTGAGTTCAGCGATGTCTTCGAGAGTGGTTTTCTTCCGGCATCGCTGGAGATCCGTCTCAAGGCTGGCTTCCGCGACCCAAAGACCGTGGCGGCTATCGTCACTCGGATCCGCGCTCTTCCGGCCGTGGAAGACGTCCGTTACGGGCGCGACTGGCTCGAGAAGCTCTACGACCTCCGTAACGTTGCCGCCGCCGCCGGCCTGGTGCTCGGACTCACCTTCGCCGCCGTCGCCGTCATTATTATCGGCGCGTCCATCCGCATGACGGTGCTGGCCCGCGCGCCCGAGATCGCGATCATGCGTCTGGTCGGGGCCACCGATGGCTACATCCGCCGTCCGTTCCTGCTCGATGGATTGCTCAAGGGGTTGCTGGGCGGCGGACTAGCCCTCGCTCTCACCTGGTTCGCTCACCTGGCGATCACGCGCTACGTCATCCCGACCGTTTTCTTCGACCGCCGCACCGCGCTCCTTGGACTGCTCGCTGGTGCGCTGCTCGGCTTGATTGCGAGTTCCATGTCGGTGGGACGCCACCTGCGACGCATATGATCGCGCCTGATCGCGGCGCCAGTCGGTCATGGCTGCCTCGCACCGTGCGCGTTCTGCTATTCGCTTGCCTCCTCCCACTCGGTGGCACACTCACGCTGTCTGTGACCGCCACACCGCTGGCTGCCCAGAACACCGCGGAGGCCCGTCTGCGGCAGCAGCGAGGCGAGTTGGACCGCATCCGTCGGGAGCGCGAGGATCTCCAGAAGAAGATGCGCGAGCTTCAGGGAAGCGTGCGTGATCTTTCCGCCGAAGTGCGCAACCTGGAGAATCAGGCGGCGACCACGGCGCGGCTCGTAAGTTCGCTTGACGAGCAACTCGCCGCACTCAACGCCGAAGTCGACTCGGCCACCACCCGGGTCGCCGACGCCGAGCAGCAGCTCCAAGAGAAGCGGGGCACGCTTCGCCGGCGTGTACGCGACATCTACAAGCGCGGCGCGATGTTCGACGTGGAGGCACTGCTTTCGGCGCATTCATTCGGGGAACTGCTGGCGCGCTATAAGTACCTGCACCTCCTCGCCCGACACGATCGTCATCTGATGGAGCAGGTAACGATCCTGCGAGACCGTATCGAGAAGCAGCGATTGTTGCTTGTCCAATTGCAGCAAGAAGTCGCCACCAACCGGTCCGATAAGGCTCAGGAGGAGATGCGCCTTCGATCGCTAGAGCAGGCACGCGCGCGCACTCTCGCCGAGACCCGTCGTTCAGCCACGCAGACCCAGCAACGCCTTACCCAGATCGCTCGAGATGAGGCAAAGGTACGGGACGTGATCTCCACGCTGGAAGAAGCTCGACGCGTCGCCGCCCGCCGAACGGACGCGCCGGCCGTTGCCGCCGCGGCTGCGCGCAGCACCATTCGCACGAGCGATATCGGGAAGCTGGACTGGCCGGTGGAGGGCGACATCATCTATCGCTTCGGGCGCGTGGTCAACCCGAATAACACCACCACGCGGTGGAACGGCGTTGGAATCGCGGCGCCGTCTGGAACGCGAGTGGTGGCCATCTCCGATGGCGATGTAGTGCTTGCCGAAGCGATCGGCACCTACGGATTGACGGTGATCGTGCAGCACGGCGGCGGTGACTATTCCGTTTACGGTTCCCTTGCCCGGGCTGAGGTCGCGGTGGGTGCCAAGGTGCGTAAGGGCCAGACAATCGGCGTAGTGGGATCGGCCGATCCGGACCTCCCAGCTCACCTTCACTTCGAGATCCGCCGGGATCGCGGTGCGGCCGTGGATCCGTTGGAATGGCTCAAGGGCAACATAAAATGACCATTGTACCAGTAAGTGGCGGGTCGCCGCCCGCTAACCTTTCGTCAACCGATGGGCCGCCGTTGGGCGCTCATGTATCCAGCGCTGGCGGCACCGTGAACGCACCGCCACGGGCGACGGCGATTGAGGCCGACGCGTTCCAACTCTTCACCAAGCAGGCCAATCGATGGGCAGAGCGAGAGTGTGAGAGCGAGGAGGTCGAATCGTTCCGTGCGGCGTTGATCGCAAGCGGCGCGCGCGCGACCTGCGCTCACGACAGTTACCTCATTAACCTGGCGTCGCCAGACCCGGTCCTGAGAGCTCGTTCAATCGCGAGTTTCGAGGCTGAACTACGAAGATGCAGCGCGCTCGGTCTGGACTATCTCGTGTCGCATCCGGGCAACTACATGGATGACCGGGCGAGCGGCATCGCTCGAAACGCCGACGGCATAGCGGAGGCTCTCGAGAGCACCCGTCCAACTACCATGCTCCTGCTAGAAACGACGGCCGGCCAGGGCACCGTGCTCGGCGCAACTTTCCAGGAACTCGCCGAGTTGATCGAGCGCGTTCCTACGGATCTTCGCGATCGCGTGGGTGTCTGCCTGGACAGTTGTCACGTCTACTCCGCCGGTTATGACCTGTTGGGCGACTACGACAGCGTGATCAGTGCCTTCGATGACGTCATCGGGCTACATCGGCTGCGGATGTTGCATCTGAACGACAGCAAGACTCCGTTCGCCTCGCGCAAGGACCGTCATGAGTTGATCGGGGAGGGATCGCTGGGAGCGCTCCCATTCCAGCGCATAATGACAGACCCACGCCTGTCGACCGTTGCGAAGGTTATAGAAACGCCCAAGTTGGAACCGGAGATCACCGACCGGCGAATGCTGACCCTTCTACGCAGCTATGCCAGCGCTGGTAGTGACGTATCTGTCGTGCCGGCATCGTAGACTGGCGGCCGAGATGTCGACCGTCCGTGACCCTGGTCGGCACAGTCGTCGGCGCCGACTGGTCGCTGTCATGACCCTTGCCATCGGGACAATTCCGGCCATTCTGCCGGGCCAACAGCCTCGCAAGCTGAACATCACATTAGCGGCGGGGATCGGCATGACGAGCCCGCTACTGGTCGACGGAAATGGCACTACAGTGCGATTGGCGCCGGCTCCTATCATATCGGCGCAAATTTCACCGACGGGCTGGCGGATCGGGCCTGTAGGCGCGGGTATCTTAGCTCGCCTGGCCGGTAGCTCGCTGAAGCTTCGCGACGGACGAGAGAGTTGGTCGGGGGGCTCGGTGTGGCAGAGTGACGTCCTCGCTACGGCCACCCTCCCATTGGCTGGCGGACGGGCGAATCTGACGGCCGCCGGCGGCCTTCTGTGGCTCCGAGCTAGCGAGCCCATCTCACCCCTGGAGCACTCCGTTTTGACACCAGCCGGTGAAGCGACCCTGTCGCTGCGGCAGATCTCATCTGCCTGGGGGTTGGCAGTAACGGCACAGAGTTACCGTCTGCGCCCTTCGGTTGGACGGGCTGGTGGAGTCGCCAGGCTCTTGGCAGCTGTGACGCATGTTTTCTGATCACCGCCGGCGCACAAGATCGCCGTCGCTGATGATAGCGGGCGTGCTCATCTCGCTCGCGCTCCTGGGCGCTTGCCAGACACCCACAGCACCGGGTGAGAACCCAGCCTACGATCCGACCAGGCTAACCAACGGCCGGATCTATCGTTGGACCCTTGGCACCACTGTAGCGATATACGTCGATGCCACCGGCCAGGGCACCGCTGGCCAGAATAACGCTCAGGGAATCGACCTGCGAACCGGCGTCGAGCGCGGACTGGCGGGCTGGAGTGCCACCTGGCGCTACGGCGAGCTGCGCCCGCGGCTCGTTGAGAGCATCGTCGAGGCCGACGTGGTGGTGCAGCTCAAGGGCGCACGGCCGCTAGTCGCGCTGGACGGCTGCACGTCATCCATCGCGACGTCCACGGGGCGAACTGTTCTGTGCGCGGCCGGTGATACAGCGCGCACGCTTCCCCTGCTCGGTGCCGGACTGACTGGCCGGGTCAAGGTTGCGATAGAGGTCGACGGCGCCGCGCTGCTCTCCCAGCCAGCCCTCGATGCAATGATTGCCCACGAACTGGGGCACGCCTTCGGCATCGGCGGACACAGCCCGGACTCAGCGGATCTCATGTACGCCGCGCCGACCACCGTCGCCCCATCGGGGCGAGACGCCGCAACGCTTCGCTACGTGTTGCACCAGCTGGCCGTGCTTACGCTCTGACGGCGGCCGTCGCCCGCCGCGGGCGGCGATGGGGTTCGCCTGAGACCCTTCCGCTCGTTGACCGCGGGGTGCCCGTTCCGCTAACCTTCAATGACAGGAAGTAGCGCCCGCCGCCAGCAGTTCTCGGGCGGAACCGGGCCTTTACAGAGCCGGATGTCGGCCGCGCCCTCTCGTTGTGAGAGGCTGTAGACGCGGTGTGGACACCGGCATCGCCGTGTTCAGGGGCATATGAAGCGCGCGGACGCACTCGAGTATCACGAATCAGGTCGACCAGGCAAAATCGCCGTGGTCGCGACCAAGCCACTCAACAACCAGCGCGACCTTTCGCTCGCCTATTCGCCAGGCGTCGCCGAGCCCTGTCTGGAGATCCAGAAAAACCCGGATGATGCCTATCGCTACACGGCCAAGGGTAACCTGGTAGCGGTGGTCAGCAACGGCACCGCGGTGCTTGGCCTCGGCAACATAGGCGCCCTGGCTGGAAAGCCGGTGATGGAGGGGAAGGCCAACCTGTTCAAGCAGTTCGCCGACCTGGACGTTTTCGATCTCGAGGTCGGCTCTGAAGACCCTGACGACGTCATTCGTTTCTGCGAGCTGCTGGAGCCCACAGTGGGCGGGATCAATCTCGAGGACATACGGGCTCCCGATTGCTTCTATATCGAGGAGCGGCTACGCGAGACGTTGAGCATCCCGGTATTCCATGATGACCAGCACGGCACAGCCATAATCTCTGGCGCCGCCCTTCTGAACGCGCTGGATCTGGTAGAGAAGAAGATCGCGGACGTCAGGGTCGTCTTCTCAGGTGCCGGCGCAGCGGCGATGGCGACCGCCGAGCACTATGTGCGACTGGGAGTGCAGCGCGAGAACCTGGTGATGTGCGATCGCAAGGGAGTCATCCACGCTGATCGACCGGATGAGATGGATCGGTACAAGGCGCGGTTCGCCATCACCACCGATTTTCGTACGCTGCCTGAGGCGCTGGTCGGGGCTGATGTCTTCGTCGGCCTCTCGGTTGCCGGCGCGGTGACGCCCGAGATGCTCCTCGCCATGGCCGATCGGCCGATCATATTCGCACTGGCCAATCCGGTGCCCGAGATCATGCCGGACGAGGTCCGCGCAGCGCGGCCAGACGCCATAGTCGCGACCGGTCGGGCCGACTACCCCAATCAGGTCAACAACGTCCTTGGCTTCCCGTTCATCTTCCGCGGCGCACTTGACGTGCGAGCGACGGAGATCAACGAAGAGATGAAGATGGCGGCAACGCGCGCGCTCGCCGCGCTCGCCCGAGAGAGCGTGCCAGACAGCGTCTCAGCTCTGTACGGCCTGCGCTCTGTGCATTTCGGTCCGGAATACCTCATTCCCTTTCCGTTCGATCCGCGCGTGCTCCTCTGGGTGGCGCCGGCAGTGGCTCTGGCGGCGGTGGCATCGGGTGTAGCCCGCCGGTCCATGGAACTGGACGAGTACAAGGAGCAGCTCGAAGACAGGATGGGTAAGGCGCGTGGCATCATGCGGGGCATCATGAATCGCGCGATGGCTAGCCCCAGACGAGTCGTATTCCCCGAGGGTGAAGATCCGAGGATCATCAGGGTCGCGCAGATCGTACGCGACGAGGGCATTGCCGTCCCGATACTGATCGGGAATCCGGAGACCATCCGAGAAGTGGCCACAGGCAACCGGATCACCATTTCCGACATTGAGGTAGTGGATCCGGCCACATCGGGCGACCGCGAGCGGTACGCGGAGCTGCTCTGGGAGCGCCGCAAGCGCCGAGGTCTCAATCTGGCTGGCGCTCGTCAGCGTCTCTCCAACCCCATTTACTTCGGCGCTCAGATGGTGAGTTGCGGTGATGCCGATGCCGTTGTCTCGGGTGTGAGTTTGCACTACCCCGATACACTCCGCCCGGCGCTGGAGGTTATCGGAGCAGACCCGAAGATAAAAACCGCCAGCGGCGTCTACATGCTGGCGTTCGAGAAGCATGTCGTCTTCTGCGCCGACACAACGGTGAATATCGACCCGACCGCCGAGGAGTTGGCGCAGATCGCCGCGTCGGCGAGTTGGCTGGTGCGCACGTTCGGCCTCACTCCCAGGGTCGCCATGCTCTCCTTCTCCAATTTCGGGTCGGTGCGGCACCCGGAGACAGACAAGGTGGCGCGAGCGGTCGCGATACTGCGAGATCGCGAGCCGGGCCTTGAAGTGGACGGCGAGATCCAGGCCGACATAGCCATGGACGCCGCGGCGTTGGAGACCATCTATCCGTTCAGCAACCTCACGGGTCCGGCAAACGTGCTCATCTTTCCCAACTTGAGCGCGGGGAACATAGCTTACAAGTTGTTACACAGGCTGGGAGGAGCCACCGCGATCGGACCGATTCTGGTCGGGATGCGTCAGCCGGTGCACGTGTTGCAGCAGGGAGCGAGCGTGGAGGAGATAGTCAACATGACCGCCGTGGCGGTCGTCGACGCTCAGCATCGATCACAGCTTCCGAACGACGCGCCTGCGGGTGCGTGAGCGGCAGCCTCTAACTTTCACGGGACGGGACATGATGGCTACTCAGACGCAGCCGGCCGCGAGCGCGCAGGCTTCGGCGCGACAGGGCCGGCAGACACTCGACGCGCAGGGACTGGCGCCCACCGGTACGGTGCATTGGAACCTTATTACGCCCGAGCTGATGGAAGCTGCGGCACGGCGACGCGAGGGTCACTTCGCCGCCATGGGTCCTTTTGTCGCCGTGACTGCGCCGCACACCGGTCGCTCGCCGAAGGACAAGTTCGTCGTCCGTGAGCCGAGCTCGGAAGGCGATGTGGACTGGGGCAAGGTCAACCAGCCCATGTCCGAGGAGCATTTCGACGCACTGCTCGCCGACGTCAGAGAGTACCTCGACGGATTGGATGAACTGTTCATCGAGGATCTCTTCTGCGGCGCCGATGAGAAGCATCAGCTGTCAGTCCGCTATGTAACTCCGAACGCCTGGGCGGCGAATTTTGTCCGTAACATGTTCATCCGGCCGGCGCCCGAAACGCTGGATTTGTTCGCCCCGAACTTCACCGTCCTGCATGCTCCGGAGATGCAGGCTGATCCGGCGCGCCATGGCACCCGCACCAGCACCTTCATCGTACTGAACCTGGCCAAGCGCATGATCCTTATCGGCGGGACGCGCTACGCCGGTGAGCTCAAAAAGGCCATGTTCACGGTGATGAACTACCTGATGCCGAAGGATGGCGTGCTGTCCATGCACTGTTCAGCCAACATCGGGAAGGACAGCGAGACGGCCCTCTTCTTCGGCCTTTCCGGCACGGGTAAGACCACGCTGTCAGCCGATCCTGATCGTGCGCTGATAGGCGACGACGAACATGGCTGGTCAGATCGCGGCGTCTTCAACTTCGAAGGCGGTTGCTACGCCAAGGTGATCGGCCTGTCGGCGGAAAGCGAGCCGGACATCTACCAGACCACCCAGATGTTCGGAACCATTCTGGAGAATGTCGTACTCGACGAGCACACCCGTCAGGTCTCTTTCGACGACCAGAGCATCACCGAGAATACCCGTGCTTCCTACCCGATTGAGTACATCCAGAACCATGCCCCGGATGGACGCGGTGGGCATCCAAAGAACGTCATCTTCCTGACCGCTGATGCGTTCGGAGTGCTGCCGCCAATCTCCCGGCTCACTCCGGAGCAGGCGATGTACTACTTCCTGAGCGGTTACACCGCCAAGGTCGCCGGCACGGAGCGCGGCGTCACCGAGCCACAGGCCACATTCAGCGCCTGCTTCGGCGATGTGTTCCTCGTCTGGCACCCCACTAAGTACGCTGAGATGCTGGGCGAACGGCTGCGGAAGTACGGATCGCAAGTTTGGCTGGTGAATACTGGTTGGAGTGGCGGCGCGTATGGGGTCGGGAATCGGATGAAGTTGTCGTATACGCGGGCGATGGTCCGGGCCGCTCTGGCCGGCCAGATCGACGGCGTGGCGACAAAGACAGATCCCGTCTTCGGTCTGGCCGTTCCGGAAACCGTGCCTGGAGTACCTACCGAGGTGCTGCACGCACGAGAGACCTGGGCCGACCCAGCGGCCTATGATGAGCAGGCCAAAAAGCTCGCCGGCATGTTCCGGGCGAACTTCGAGCGCTTTGCCGATCGCGTCTCGAAGGAGATCCAGGAGGCCGGTCCGCGCGGCTGATTCGGACACGCTGCACTGCTGTAGGACGGGCCGTCGTGCAAGAGCACGGCGGCCCGTCGTCGCTCCGGCGGCACGTCCGCCTTGTCGTGCGGTGTGATAGCGGCCGCGGATCGCTTTAGAATTAACCGTCATGCCAGCTCACTTCGAGATCATCCGCGATACCCTCTGGAATAACATCCGCGTCGATGCGCTGTCGCTGCGACTGGTTGACACCCCTGTCTTCCAACGTCTGCGCTACGTGCGGCAACTTGGTCTGGCGTACCTGGTTTATCCCGGCGCCACGCACTCCCGATTCGAGCACGCTCTGGGCGCGTACCACCTCTCCCGACACACTCTCTCACTGCTCCAGGAGAGCGACGCGCTGGATGGCATCGACGAGGATGAGTTGCCCATCGTCCGTGCGGCGGCGCTGCTCCACGATGTGGGCCACTACCCGTTTTCCCATGCGCTGGAAGAGATCGGCGTACCGCACCACGAGACGGTCGCCCGCCCCCTCCTGACGACCGGTATCATCGCCAAAATCCTGTCTGAGGAGTTAGGTGCTGACGCCCCGACTCGTGTCCTGGACCTGATCTGCGGCAATAGCAAGAGCCCTCTGCAGGGACTCATTTCAGGCTCGCTGGACCTCGACAAGATCGAGTACCTGAAGCGCGACGCGCTGATGTGCGGTGTGCCGTACGGTGAGATCGACGTTGACCGTCTCCTCCATTCTCTCGTCCTGGTGAACGATCCAGAGAGCGGCCAGCGACGCGTTGGCGTACGGGAAAAGGGTCTGGCCGCATTGGAGTCGTTGCTCTTCGCCAAGTACCAGATGTACCGAAACGTCTACTGGCACCACGCCGTCCGGTCAGCCACGGCGATGTACAAGCGGCTGGTAGCTGACGCCCTGCGCAGCGGGCGCGTGCTTGGCACCGCTCTGGCCGCCTATACCGATGAGGGGTTGCTTCACGCGCTGGAGACGCCGACCGCACCTCCGCTGCTGGGGGCCCTGCGCGAGCGACGACTGTACAAGAGGGCGCTCGAGTGCCCGGCGGCCGAGCTCGCCGAGGGCGCTGCGGAGTGGATCGCCGACGATCGGGACCTTGCGGTGGCGGTTGAAGATGCGCTGGCGTCAGAACTCGGCATGGCCCACGGTGAGCTCGTCCTCGACTTTCCGACCAAGACCCAGATGCTCGGTCTCGATCTGCCCGTGCTCGGTCGCGATGGCGGCGTGAGGCGGCTAACGTCGGCGGGTTGGCCGGCGGCGATGAATCTGCCCCGCCTGTCGGAGGAGTTGTATCGCACCGCGCGCTGGCTCCGCGTGTTCACCGCGCGCCGCGCTGAGTTGCCGACCGACCGACTGCAAGCGCTGCTGACTCTACCTGCCGCCGATGTTCGTGCGGCAGTGGCCGCCGGTGGCCCCCTGCTACGCTAAGGGCAGATCTCCGCTCACCGGTTGGACCAGTGCCGGGAGATCCGAACCATAGCCACAATTGGGGCTGGTTGCTGGCCGCAAAGAACGGTGTTCCCTACTGCACTCCTGACGGCCGGCTCCCTGATCCAGGGACTGCGACGAAAAAGCGTTAGGGCGGCGCTTCTTTAGCCAGCGTTCGGTGACTGGCCAGGACCGCGAGAGGCGCGTCCATGCGCCTCCGCCAGCTTACGCGCGATACCGCGATAGAACGCCGCATCGGGCTCCTTGCCCTGATCGTCGAGAGTAAGCGACGTCAGCTCGAGCGAGTAAAGCAGGTTTCCGAGATAGAGATCGGCGAGCTCTCCGACGCTGGGAAGCTCCTCCCCCTGGCCGCTCAACCTTCCTCCTCCGGGCCGGTCTCGGTCGCATCGTCGACAGCGTTCACCTGGACCACCACAGCGGTGATGTTGTCGAGTCCGCCCCTGGCATTCGCCTCGGCGATCAGCACATCCACCACTCGCGACGGACTGGAGCGCGACAGGAGGAGTTGCTGCAGGCGGCGGTCGTCGACCATCCCGGTAAGTCCATCGCTGGCAACCAGAAAGACGTCGCCCGCCTGGACGTCGCCGTCGTACACATCCGGTTCCACGGCGGCACTTGCCCCCACACAGCGAGTGATGACGTTGCTGTAGGGATGGTACCGCGCCTGCTCCGCCGTGAGACGACCGGCGTCGACCTGCTCCTGGACGTAGGAATGGTCCTTCGTAATCTGACTCAACCGGCCGTCACGGAGCAGATAGATGCGTGAATCGCCGACCTGACCGATCACGTAGCGTGCTCCGAGAAGGAGGAGCACCGACGCGGTTGTGCCCATCCCCTGCTTTTCGACTTCATCCGTGGTGCGCTGGTAGATCGCCACGTTGGCACGACGAAGTGCGTCGGCGACGCATTCGTTCGCCCGTGCCTCTTCGAAGGCGCCCTGAAGAAGCTCGCGGGTGAGGATGTGCACAGCCATTTCGCTGGCTACCTCTCCCGCGGCATGCCCCCCCATTCCATCGGCCACGACGAAAAGTCCGCGGTGGCCGCTGATATCGGCGAAAAAATTGTCCTCATTTCCCGCGCGGATCATACCTACGTCCGTGCGAGCACCAACCGAGAGTTGCACTAGCGATCCTGGTGAGATGCCCCGGCAGCGTCGCCGGCCTGCCGGCGTCGGGTGGACGACCGTAGGAAAGCTAGACGCTTGTGCGAAATGGAGGATGAACCGCTGGTCGAGGCTGCCGCCCCAGTGACCGGCGCTCGCACAAACTATTCCCCGTCCATGGGTGTGGCAAGCGTCAGGAGAGCGTATTGGGAAGCCGTTGGCCACCGATCTTCCATGGTACAGCGGCAATGATGTCAGGTGGGAAGCAGCCCTCCAGGCGACTCATACAGGGCCGACCGGAGGCATTTACTGCGGAGTAGCGAAACTCGCGTAGAGGTCAATTTCGAAAATTGCTTGACGTGGTATGGCGGTTGCAATGGAGATCGCCAGTACCGCAAACCGCGACTAAAGGAGGGGACCATGGGAGTAATCGCTTGGATCGTACTGGGGCTAATCGCCGGCGCCATTGCCAAGGCCATCATGCCGGGTAAGGATCCGGGGGGCATAGTAGTAACGATGCTCATCGGAATAATCGGTGCATTCCTGGGTGGGTTCCTGGGTAGCCTGATCACCGGCACCGGCCTGACCGGATTCTCCGTCTGGAGCATTGTGCTGGCAATTGTTGGTGCCATGCTGCTGCTGTGGATCTACCGCATGACGACGCGCTCCCGCACGGTCTAGTAGGCGGCGGGATGGGGAGGCGCTGATTGGCACCGTGGCTTTCCTGGGTCATACTGGGATTGGTGGCCGGATCACTCGCCAAGTTCCTTGTCCCGGGAAGAGATCTGCCAGGTTGCATCGTTACAACCTTGTTGGGGACCGCCGGCGCACTTGTCGGCGGTCTTCTTGGTTCTGCGCTGGGCATTGCCGAGTCTCCCGGCGGCACGCTCGGTATACGGTCAGTTCTCCTGGCTACCCTGGGAGCCGTGATCGTGCTACTCGGCGTGCGTTTTCTTGCTCGATACCTGCGCCGCCGCGCGCAGAAGGGCGCTGATCTCTGATTGATGTGCAGTCGCTCGGACAGTGCGCCGAGCCTTAGATTTTAAAGGGTGAAAGACGCCATCATCGTCCGCGGCGCGCGGCAGCACAACCTCAAGGGCTTCGACGTCAGTATTCCCCGTCGGAGCTTCACGGTGATCACGGGACCGTCGGGCTCCGGTAAGTCCTCGCTCGCCTTCGACACCATCTACGCCGAAGGGCAGCGACGCTACGTGGAGTCGCTCTCCGCCTATGCGCGCCAGTTTCTGGAGCGGATGGAGAAGCCCGACGTTGAGTTGATAGAGGGGCTCTCGCCGGCAGTCGCCATAGAGCAGAAGAACCCCACTAGAACGGCCCGCTCCACTGTCGGCACGGCCACCGAAATCTACGACTACCTGCGGCTGCTCTGGGCGCGTATCGGGCGGACCTTCTGTCCTGTGTGTGGGCGTGAACTCACTCCCGATACGGTGGAATCGGTTACGATCCGTGTCCTCGCTCTCCCCGCGGGCACCCGCTTCATGATCACCTTCCCACTACGCATGTCTTCGGAAGTGCGGTCGTCAGTGGTAGCCGAGAATCTCCGCGCCCAGGGCTTCGTGCGCCTGTCGCTGGACGGCCAGGTTGGGCACCTGGACGACCTTGAGGCGGCGCGAGTGGATCTTACCTCGGCGCACGAGGTTCTGGTCATCGTGGACCGGCTGGTCGTAGCGCCCGAGGAGCGGGGAAGAATTGCTGACGCGGTGGCGACGGCGTTCCGTGAGGGCGACGGTGACTGCGCCGTTCTTCTCGGCGAGCCCGTGCTATCTCCGTTCGGTGGCGCACCTGTATCCCGGCTCAATTTCACCGAGCGTTTCGAGTGCCCCGACGACGGCACCCGCCTCTCGGCACCAACACCCCAGCTCTTCTCGTTCAACAATCCGCGTGGTGCCTGCCCCACCTGCAACGGCTTCGGTGCGGTACTGGAGTACGACGAGGCTCTCGTCATTCCTCATCCCGGACGGAGCCTTCGTGATGGAGCGATAGATCCATGGACAAAGCCACGCTACGAGTCCAGACGACGCTCCCTCGCCGACTTCGCCAATCGCGAGGGAATCTCGCTGGACACGCCTTGGGCCGAGTTGCCGGCAGATCAACGCGAACAACTGCTGCACGCTAAGGGGCGGACCTGGACTGGCATTTTCCCCTTCCTTCGCGGCCTCGAGGAAAAACGCTACAAACAGTACATCCGCGTCTTCCTGCGGCAGTATCAGAGCGCCCTGGAATGTCCCGCCTGTCATGGCGCCCGGTTGCAGCCGGAGGCGCTTGCCGTGCTGCTAGACGGGCGGACGATTTCCGACGTGGCGGCCCTTCCAATCGATGCGCTGCTGGCATGGATGACCGGTCTGGTACTGACACCCTTCGAGGCAAAGGTGGCCGCTCACGTGCTCACCGATGCCGCCGCACGCGTGCGCTTCCTGCGCGATGTTGGGCTCACCTACCTCACCCTGGACCGCGCCACGCGAACTCTCTCAGGTGGCGAGGCGCAACGGATAGCTCTCGCTAACTCGCTCGGTTCGAGACTCGTTGACACGCTCTACGTTCTGGATGAACCTTCCATCGGCCTCCATCCGCGCGACATGGGACGGCTGCTCGGATTGCTACACCAACTACGCGACGGCGGTAACACCGTGATCGTCGTGGAGCACGACCTCGACGCCATTCGCCAGGCGGACTACATGGTGGAATTGGGGCCGGCAAGCGGCGAGCAGGGTGGAGAGCTCGTCTTCGCGGGCCCCATGTCCCGGGTGTCGGAGAGCCCGCTCACGGGGCCGTATTTAACTGGCGAACGATCCATCCCGGTGCCGGCGGAGAGGCGGCCGGTCGGTCCGCGCTGGATCACGCTCCGCGGCGCTCGCGAGCACAACCTGCGTGGTGATGAGGTGCGCATCCCGCTTGGGGCGATGACGGTCGTGACGGGCGTCTCCGGATCGGGAAAGAGCACGCTAATCCATGACGTTCTCTACCGCGCCCTCGAGACACGTCTCCACGGCGAGCACTCGGCCAAGCTCCACCTGGGCGAGAAGGTCGGCGATTTCGAAGAATTGAGCGGCTGGGAGACTCTGGACGACGTGGTGCTCATAGATCAGGAGCCAATCGGTCGCTCGCCACGCTCCAATCCGGCCACCTACGTGAAGGCGTACGACGAGGTGCGGCGAATTTTCGCCGCCAGCCCTCTCGCGCGCCAGCGTGGCTACACCGCCGGTACCTTCAGCTTCAACACCGCTGGCGGCCGCTGCGAGACGTGCGAAGGCGCGGGCTTCCTGGAAGTTGAGATGGTATTCATGGCTGATGTCCACGTTCCTTGCGAGGCGTGCGGCGCTCGCCGCTTCAAGCCTGAAGTGCTCGAGGTAAAGGTCAATGGCCGCAGCGTCGCCGACGTCCTCGAACTTACGGTGGATCAGGCGATTCGCGCCTTCCCGAGGGAAGAGAAGCTGGGACAGGCTCTCTGGCACGTGCAGCAGGTGGGGCTGGGTTACCTAAGGCTCGGGCAACCCGCCACGACGCTGTCCGGTGGCGAGGCTCAGCGGCTCAAGATCGCCCGCCAACTCGCCCTGGCCGGACGGTCGAGCGGGAAGAAACTGTATGTACTGGATGAGCCCACCACCGGCCTACATCTGGAGGACATCCGGAAGCTCGCCGACGTACTGAACCGTCTGGTTACGCAGGGCCACACTCTGGTGCTCATCGAGCACAACCTGGATGTCATCAAGCTCGCCGACTGGGTGATCGACATGGGCCCGGAAGGTGGCAGTGGGGGAGGACGGGTGGTGGCGATGGGCCGGCCGGAGGATCTGTTGACGGTTGAGAGTTCGCACACTGGTAGATGGCTGCGGACAGTTCTGGACCCCAGGCGGGCAATTCCCGCCGAAAAGGCTTCGGGTGCTCACCGCCGACGAGGACCGGCGCGGGCAGGCTGAATGGACGGCGGCCAGGACCCTCGGAATCAATCTGTAACGCTTCGGCGGAGTGATCGTCTTGACGCTATCAGAACGCGCGACTAGCTTCCGCCCCACATTCCCCAGTAGCTCAGTTGGTCAGAGCATCCGACTGTTAATCGGAGGGTCGTAGGTTCAAGTCCTACCTGGGGAGCTTGGAGAGGCGGGAGTGCCATAATGGCGCTCCCGCTTCTCTGTATGGTGATGTAGCCGTTGCCGTGGCTGAATCGTCTGGAGACTGCAGCTGATGCTGTGTCCGCCCACCTTTCTGCGATTCTTGGCATGATCTTCCGGCGGCAATCCTCTCCAGCAGCGGAATCGACTTCGAGCACTAGTTCGCCCTCGCCTGTGGGCAGCGACGGCGGCGAAGCATTGGACACTTTAGTGGCCGTCCTACGAGCATATGGCCGTTTTGCCATTGACACGGAGGCATCCACTTCCGAGCGGACCCTGGCTGATGTGGAGCGCTGGGTGCGTCACGCCACGCTTGGCCAGGCGCTTGGCGGCGGTGAACGAAGCGGCCCTCGCGACTGGCGGGCGCTCGGGCGAGCGTTCGGGGAACACCGGAGGCTGGAGAGCCAGTCGGTCAGCTCCACCGCGGACCAGCTGCGTGAGACGATCTGGGCCTTTGTCCGGTCTCTGCACCTGACGATGCTGGACGATCGCAAGGAGGAGGAGACGGCCTCGCAGCAACTCAACGTCTTGCGTGTGGCCACTCAGAGCGCCTCGGCAGCCGATCTGCGTCGAGTTGCCGAACGGACCATTGATGTCTTCGATGAGGTCCTGAGCGCTCGCCAGCAGCGGCAGCGCGAGCACTCCGCCGCGCTCGGTGCGCAATTACGCTCTCTCTCCCAACAGTTGGAGGAGGAGCGTCGGACGAGCTCGCTGGACCCGCTCACCGAGCTGCCGAACCGCAAGGAGTTCGACGATTTCGCCGATCGGGTCATGCAACTGAACAGCTTCGTCGCCACCCCTACCTGTCTCCTGATGATCGACGTAGACGGGTTCAAGCAACTGAATGATCGTCACGGACACCAGTCGGGCGACATGGCGCTGAGGGAAGTCGCCCGTGTGTTGGGCAGGATATTTCTACGTCGCTGCGACTTCGTCTGCCGATATGGGGGCGACGAGTTTGCAGCGATCATGCGTGACTCGCCGAATGATGCAGCACTACGACAGGCCGAGCGGGTCTGTGAAGCGGTTCGCGAGCTGCGGCTACCGTCCAAGGCCGCTGGTCTCCGACTGTCCCTCTCGATAGGCGTTGCCTCTCTGCGGGTCGGCGATACGTTGGACAGCTGGATGAGTCGCGCCGACACCGCCCTTTACCAGGCAAAGGCTGCAGGCCGCGACTGCGTCGTCATTCACGACGACTGATCCGGAATCGTCGCTGTGTGCGGGGAAACACTCGCCGGGCCCGCACCCGGTCGCCAGCGCGGCGCGCGGCACGCATATTCCTTGATGAGCCGGCTGACAGCGACGCACCAGGCATCGCCCCAGCCCAACGCTACGGCAGCGACGCACTGCTCGATCTGCCGCCGCCCTCATCCGTCCGCAAAGACGCATGTCTCATTCGCCCGTCCCGTCAGCAGGGCACTCGCCCCCATCCGCCGCGCCCATTCCGTCGCCGGTGGTTGGCGTCATCATGGGCAGCACCACCGATTATCCGTACCTGCAACCGGCGTGTAGCCTTCTCGCCGAGTTGGGAGTGCCTTACGAGGCGCGGGTAGTATCTGCTCACCGAACTCCGGACTGGATGTTCGAGTACGCTGAGAGCGCCGAAAGGCGTGGTTTGCAGGTGATCATCGCTGCCGCCGGTGGCGCCGCGCATCTTCCCGGTATGGTCGCCGCGAAGACGCTCGTGCCGGTGCTTGGAGTTCCGGTTCCGGCGACGATGTTGCAGGGCGTCGACGCGCTGCTCTCCATCGTCCAGATGCCGGGCGGCGTGCCGGTGGGTACGCTCGCCATCGGGAAGCCGGGCGCGCTCAATGCGGCCATCCTGGCCGCGGAGATCGTGGGACTGCAGCGGCCGGAGGTACGTGAGCGGTTACGGCAGTGGCGACAGGCACGAGCCGAGCTGGTGCGTGCCCAGGAACTGCCTGAACTCCCCACACCATGAAGAACAACGCTCCAATACTACCCGGCGCTACCATCGGCTTCCTTGGCGGAGGTCAGCTAGGACAGATGACGGCGTTCGCCGCCCGCTCGATGGGCTACAACATCGCGGTCCTCGATCCAGATCCCGATTGTCCGGCCGGTCCGATGGCATCGCGGCTGATCACCGCGCCGTACGCCGACGCCGATGCGGCAGCCGAACTTGCCGGCGGGTGCGACGTCGTCACGTTGGAGATCGAGCAGATTCCGCGCGCCACGCTGGAGGCTGTCGCGGCGTTAGCGCCGTTGCGACCAGGCGTGGAAGTGGTCTACATGATTCAGGACCGTGGTCGTCAAAAGAGCTGGCTCCACAACCATGGCTTCCCCGTTGGCCCGCACCGGATCGTTGAGAGTGAGGCCGGTTGCGTGGACGCCGTGACGACTATGGGAGCGAGCATCATCAAGTCCTGTTTCGGCGGCTACGACGGACGCGGTCAGGCTCGTGTTAGCGGTGCCGCCGATGCAGCCGAGGGCTGGCGTTCGGTGGGTTCAGGGCGCTGCGTCGTCGAGGGATTCCTCGACATTGCTGATGAGCTCTCGGTCCTCATCGCTCGCCGTTCCGATGGCAGTTGCGCCGTCTTCCCACCGGCCCGCAATCACCACGTGCAGGGTGTACTGGCATGGTCGGTCACTCCCACAGGACTGGACTCCACGGTGGAGCGCGACGCGCGCGCCCTGGGACGCGCGGTGGCCGAGGCATCGGGCATAGAGGGACTGTTGGCGGTCGAGATATTCCTCCTTCACGACGGGCGGCTGCTCGTCAACGAACTCGCCCCTCGGCCGCACAATACCTTCCACGCCACCGAGCGAGCCTGCGGCACCAGCCAGTTCGAGCAGCTCGTGCGCACTATCTGCAACCTTCCGTTCGGGGACACCACAATTCTCAGCCCGACCGCTATCGCCAACATGCTCGGTGAATTGTGGACCCCAGCAGCACCGGACTACATAGCCGCCCTCTCGGTGCCGGGGGTGCGGCTTCACCTCTACGGAAAGAAGTCGGCGCGGCCGGGACGGAAGATGGGCCACCTGAGCGGAACCGGTGCCGACTACACACACGCCCTCATTCGCACCCTGGACGCTTACGACGCGCTGGGTGGCGAGCCAGCCGACCGCACGTCGATGGAGCCGCACGCGGTGAGTTCCCGCGCCTGGGCATGAACGTTCTCGTCCTTAACGTCGGGTCGTCTTCGGTCAAGTTTCAGTTGGTCAGAACCGATGACGACCGGCTGTTGAGCAATACCGACGAACGCCTGGCGCGAGGAATTATCGAGCGAATAGGTGGTGAGGCGATCTACACCTATCAGCCGGCCAGAGGAGAGCCACAACGAGGGAGCATCCCGATGCCTGATCACCGCTCCACGCTCGGTCATCTGCTCTCCTGGCTCACCGGCGATGGCTCCGGACCAGCCCTCGGCAGCGTCGGCGAGATCGATGCTGTGGGCCATCGGGTGGTTCACGGCGGCGAACTGTTCAAACGTTCGGTCCTCATCACACCTGATGTGATTCGGGGCATCGAGGACAACATGGACCTGGCGCCGCTTCACAATCCGGCCAACCTCCGCGGCATCGCCGCAACCCGCGAGGTGCTAGGCGCCGGAACCCCTCAGGTCGCCGTATTCGACACCGCGTTCCATCATACGCTGCCACCGCATGCGTATCTCTATGCCATTCCATATCAGCTCTACCGCCGTCACAGTGTGCGCCGCTACGGTTTCCACGGCACGTCGCATCGGTACGTCGCGAATCGCTGGCGCAAGCTGACCGGTATTCCCCGCGATGAGACAAACATCATTACCCTGCACCTTGGCAATGGCTGCTCCGCGTGCGCTATCGCCGGCGGCGATTCGGTAGACACGTCGATGGGGTTCACACCGCTGGAAGGGCTCGTGATGGGAACGCGGTCAGGCGACCTGGATCCCGCCTTGCTTGAGCACGTCGCGGTCAAGGAAGGGCTGTCCCAGCATGAGATGTCAACGCTCCTCAACAAGAACTCCGGGCTGCTCGGCATCTCCGGTCTCACCAACGACATGCGCGAGTTGATCCAGGAGGCAGATGAGAACGATGACCGTCGCGCGCGGCTGGCCATAGAGGTATTCTGTTACCGCGCTCGGAAATACATCGGCTCGTACCTCGCGGCCATGGGCGGGGCCCAGTCAATCGTCTTTACGGGCGGCATTGGCGAGAACTCTGCACGTATCCGAGCACAAATCTGCGATGGACTGCAGTGGATGGGTATGACTCTGGATGAGACACGCAACGAGAATTGCAGCGATGGGCGCGAGGGGCTCATCAGCGCCGATGGTAGCCGCCTGGAGGCATGGGTGATTCCCACCGACGAGGAACTCCTCATCGCTCGCGACTGCTATCGCGTCGTCACAGGCTCACCCACGCCTTTCTGAATCTGGCACCACGATCCACGCTCCACAGGGACCCAAAATGACCAGACCGACGCTCTCGATCAGCGCCCTCTCCGAGGACGAGATCGTGCAGTTCCTCCAGGCCAATTCCGTCGGACGCCTGGCTTATGCCTTCCGCGGCCATGTCGACATCGTTCCGGTCCACTATGTCTACCACGACGGGTGGCTCTATGGGCGGACATCGATTGGGCCGAAATTGCAGATGCTCGCGCACTCCCACTGGGTGGCCTTCGAGGTGGATGCGATCCACGACGCGCCGGAATGGACGAGCGTGGTGATCCACGGAACCTTCAGGCCAATTGATCCTGACGGCGGTGAAATGGATCGCGAGGCCATGCAACTGGCCGCTGAGTTGCTGCGCAGTCGCTACCCTGATGTCTTCACGAGCGACGATATGACGCCCTATCGAACGACACTCTTCCGCATCCACGTGGACGAAGCTACGGGCCGCGAAGCGAAGCTCGTCGACGGCTGAGCCAGACCGCTTCCAACCGGGGGGCGGCATCCGCCTTGCGAGAGCGGTACAGCCCCCAACGATGAGGCATTTCATGGAACAGAACAGCGCCGCGCCCGGCATACCCAAGACGCATCCCTCCCGACGAGCGAATCGCCCGGTTCGCCGGGGCGATGAGGGCGGCCGCGACAGCCGTCGGAATCTGGGTAGAAATGAGCGCGTCATTTCCATGGCAGGCGGCGGACTGCTGGCCGCATATGCGTTCAAGCATCGCGGGGCCGCGGGTGTCGCTATCGCGCTCGCTGGTGGCGCGCTCATGCTCCGTGGAGCCACTGGCTACTGCCGCGTCTACGATGCGATGGGCGTGGCTCCGACAGCCGAACGTGGACGTCGCTGGCTGGTTCAGCAGCGCGGACCGTCGGCAGTTCTGGACGGGCGCCGCGCCGAGCGCGTGGTCCACACTGTCACGATCAACCGGCCGCGAGCGGACCTATATGCCTACTGGCGCGACATGGAGAACCTGCCGCGAATAATGCGTAACCTGGAGTCGGTCAAAGTAGTTAACCGCAAGCGATCGCGGTGGATGGCACGAGGCCCGGCAGGGCGGAAGGTGGAGTGGGATGCCCTGATCAACAACGAGGTTCTGAACGAGGTCATCGGCTGGAAGTCTGTGCCCGGGGCCGACGTTCCCAACGCTGGCTCGGTACGCTTCACCGACTCGCCCGACGGCCTGGGCACTGTGCTTCAGGTGACTATCGAGTACGCGCCGCCTGGCGGAGCGATGGGTTCGGCTGTGGCACGCCTATTCGGCGACGACCCGGCGCGACAGGTGGCCGAGGACCTGGAGACCTTCAAGCAGAATCTGGAAGCGAGGCCGGGCGCGCTCCACCCTCAGGCCAGGCAAGGGGTCGAACGCGCTCCTCGCGCGGACTGAGTATCAGCCCACGGCCAGGGAGCTCACCCGGGCCGTGGCAGACGCGGAGGCAAGTTCCCCTGCGTCCAGCCCGCCGAACCGTCGCTTCCGGCTAGCAAAATCTTGCAGAGCGGCCAGCAGGTCGGCAGTCGTGAATTCGGGCCAGGCACGGTCGGAGAACCAGAGTTCAGCGTAAGCGCACTCCCAGAGCAGGAAATCGCTCAGCCGCTGCTCGCCACCGGTTCGGATGAGGAGGTCCACGTCTGGCGCAGGGCAGACGTCGTGACAGACGGCGCCAAGGGCGTTAGCAAACGCCTCCCTGGCGCGCGGACCTCCGGCCGCCAGCGCCGCCGGATCGCTGAGGGCAGCACTACTGGCCGCCGCTATGATGGCATCGCGCGCGGAATAGTCCACGGCCACGCGCAGGTGCATCGCGTCACCGTCACGCGTCGCCCATTCGGCGGCATCTATGGCGTGCCGGAGCTGGCCGGAGAGCCGGTCGCGCCGCCCGATGATGGAGAGGCGGATACCAGTGCTCACGCAACGCGCGGTCTCAGCGGCAAGATAGCGGCGGAAGAGACGCATCAGTGTTCCTACCTCGCCCGGCGGTCGCTTCCAGTTATCGCCGGAGAAAGCGTAGATGGTGAGAGTGCCCAGCCCCAGCTCTCGCGCGCCCTCCACCAGGCGACGGGCTGCCCGAGCCCCGGCCATGTGACCGGCACTGCGCGACCGACCACGTGCTGTTGCCCACCTACCGTTGCCGTCCATGATGATCGCCACATGGATTTTGGCAAGAAAGGATTCGCTTTGTGACATAAAGCACTTACTCGCGCCGATCCGCCCGGCGAACACGTTTTCAGACGTGTTCGCGAGTGGCGTTGATCAACGCCTCCATGTGGTTGAGGTAGCGTTCCAACGCCTGACGACCAGAGCTGGTGAGACGATACTCCGTTCTTGGCACACGTCCATCAAAGCCCTTGCTGCAGGAAACGTATCCGGCCTCCTCGAGACGCCTCGCATGCACGCTCAGGTTGCCATCGGTGGAATGCAGCAGCTTCTTCAAGTCGCTGAAGCTGAGGACGTCGTTAACGGCTAGGGCGCTCACTATTCCGAGCCGAAGCCGTTCGTGGATGAGGCGGTCCAGGTCCATCGGAGCGCGCTCTACAGCGTCACCCGAGACGCCGCGCAGACCACCATTCGAGCCGGACACCGGCCGATCGGTGGCGGGCGCTGGCCGGGATCGGCCGGAGTGGCCATCAGATGCGGCACCGGCGTCAGCCACCGTACCTCCGGGCTATGAGTGCACCGAACAGGAGGTGCAACCCGCCAAATCCGAACCCCATGATCGCCGTGGACCAGGAGGACGGCGTGAAGAGAGCTACCGCGCCCAGCAGGATGAAGCAGCCGCCCATCGCGGGCAGAATGCGAGCGGAGAAAGCACCACTGGCCGTGACGGCGGTGCCATAGAGAAGGAGCCAGGCACCGGGCAGCATGGTGGGCTCACCGCGACGGACCAGTTCCGCCGTGAGTAGCGCACCGACCATCATGGGCGGCAGGAAGGCAAGAAGGAACTTGCGTCCAGGTCCGCTCAAGATCGGCACTCGCGCATGCCTTGCCTTGCGCACGGTCGCCCAGCCCAGGATGGCGGTGGAGAGGACCAGCGTCGCGACCCACGTCAGGAGCCAGCGCGGCGCGGCCGGTTGTGCCGGTGCTACTGCAGCGGCGACCAGAGCAAGCACTCCGGTGGCGACGACGCCGGCGCCGGATACGGCAGTGAAGGCTGCTGCGCGCTCCATGGTCTCGCGGATGAACCGGAGATTCTCCATTGCCCGCGCATGCAGCGCCGGCGGCTCCTCGACATCGGCGAGGCGAAGCGGTGGGACGGAACTCATGTTGGGATGATGCGGTGGTCGTTGAGTAGTGTCAAGTACTTTTCACTACAAAGCACGACCGACGGCCAGTTGCCGAGTAAGCTCTCCGGAAGCTAGCCGCCGTCGTCACCTCATTCACGCTTCAGGGAGGGGCTAGGCAGCCCCGCCTTTATCCTGCTCAGTGGACGTGCCACGACCAGTTGCTGCGGTCGGAGCCGGAAGAGGATCGCTCGCCGGGAAACTTTGTTCGAGCTGAGAATCCAGACTCCGCTCCTCTGTCGCCTTGGAGAGAATTGAGATCAGCTTGTCGCAGAAGGCCGGAAGGTCGTCTGGATTGCGGCTCGTAATGAGCTTCTGGTCGACCACTACCTGCCGGTCAACCCATTCGCCGCCAGCATTCCGGATATCGGTCTGCAGGCTCGGCCAGGACGTCAGCGTCCGTCCTTTCACCAGGCCGGCTTCCACGAGCAGCCACGGACCATGGCAGATAGCCGCCACCGGACGGTCCGCTTCCATCATTTCGCGAGCGAAGGCAACCGCCGCCGACTCCATACGCAGGCTGTCCGGGTTGGCGACGCCGCCGGGCAGGACAAGCGCCTGATAGTCCGCCGCTGAGACGTTTCCGAGCACGCAGTCCACTGCTATGTGCTGGGCTTGATCGAGTCCGTTCATTCCCTGAATGCTGCCACTGGATGGCGCAACGATATCCACCGTCGCCCCGGCCGCGCGCAGCGCCCGCACCGGCTCGTCCAGCTCAACCTGCTCCACTCCATCAGTGGCCAATACTGCCACTCGGCAGCCGGACAATCGCTCGTTCTCGAGTATGGTATGGCTCATTCTAGCTCCTCGCTTGAAGTTACCGTCTATAGTAGTCACGATCCGTGCCGGCCGACCTCCCTCGTCTTCGCGCACGCGACCGGTAATATTGGAGGGTGCCCATAGTCCCCCTCTTCGGTCATGAGTCGCTGGTCCGTCGCCTGGAAGCCTCAGTGCGCAGTGGCACCCTCCCGGCCAGCCTCCTTCTCCATGGCCTTTCCGGAGTAGGTAAGCAGCGTCTCGCCCTGCAGCTGGCGCGGACGCTTCTATGCGTCGCCGACAATGCACCCTGTGGTTCCTGCCAGGGCTGTCGCTACATGGGCGAACTGTCGCACCCTGACCTTCACTGGTACTTCCCGCGACCGCGCCTGAAGACCGCTGATCCCGACGTCGCCGAGATAACCATGGACATCGGCGAGGCAATCAGGGAACGAGTTGAAGCGGGAGGGCTCTATCCTGCCCCGTCAGGAAGTGAGGCACTGCATGTGTCTATCGTACGAGCAATGCTGCACCAGGCGTCGCGCGCGCCGGCGCTAGGCCGCCGGAAGGTATTTGTGATCGGCGACGCCGACCGGATGGCTATCGACGAAGACTCCGCTATCGCGGCCAACGCTTTTCTGAAGTTGCTCGAGGAGCCACCTGCCGATACGACGCTGATCCTGACGTCGAGCGAGCCTGGAGCGCTGCTGCCCACGATCCGTTCGCGCGTCGTGGCGGTACGCGTTCCAACGCTAACAGAAGCTGACGTCCATGACTTCGTCGACTATCCGTCGGTACGGAATCGATTACGCGTCGAGTACGGCGGGGCGGATAGCGGCTCCGAACTGGTGCGACTGGCCAGCGGAAGGCCTGGCCGGCTCATCATCTCCGAGGAGGACAGGGGAGCCGCCGCAGCCGCCCGTCGGCTGATGGAGGCCGCCGCCAGTGGCAGCAGGGCACGCTGGATACGGGCAGCTGCGGGACTCGGTTCGACAAAGGCCCGGGGCGGTTTCGCGGCATCTCTGGAGCACCTAACAGTCCTCCTTCACGAGCGACTCCGCGACGCTGTGGACTCCGGGCGCGACCAGCGCGCCGTGCGGCTTGGCCGAGCTGTGATGGCGGTGGAGAGAGCGCGAGACCACGCCCGTGGCAACGTCAATCCACAACTCGCCGGGATGGCCCTCATGCGCCAATTGGCCTCGGCACTCGATGACGAGAGGTAACGAGATGCTACCTGAAAGCGCATCAAAGGCACACGAAGTGCGTTTGTCACGTCCGGTTAGGGACGATCAGAGCAGCGAGCCCAACCCTGTAGAGGACGCCGAACACGGTCATTCAGACACGACAAAGGCGGTAACAGCTCTATCCGAGCTCAGCCATGTGGATCGAACAGGGGCTGCGCGGATGGTGGACGTGTCGCGGAAGAACGACACAGAACGTGTAGCTGAAGCAACAGGGGCCATACGAATGGCGGCGGAGACGTTGGCGCTCATTAAGGCCAACGGGCTGAAGAAGGGGGATGTACTGACGGTTGCGCGAGTAGCCGGCACGATGGCTGCTAAACGGACGTCAGAGCTGATACCACTCTGTCATCAGCTACCGCTTACTGGCATTGATGTAGAGCTCACGTTGGACCCCGAACTACCCGGAGTAAGGGCATTGGCACGGGTACGCTGCATCGGCAAAACCGGTGTGGAAATGGAGGCACTGACCGCTGTAAGTGTGTGCCTCCTCACAATTTATGACATGGCCAAAGGAGTAGATCGGGCCATGGAAATAGGTTATATTTCCGTGTTGTACAAAATCGGAGGCAAGAGCGATCCCTGGCAGCGCGCGTGAGTCGTGGAAGTTTGCGGCTGCCCCGGCGGGCGGTGAGAATATCACACCACCCGGCATCACCACCTCAGAGAGAATTCAAATTAATGCGAGATTTACGCGGTACTTATGTACGCCGTGGTGACCGCTCGCGACGTTATCAGCGGACCACCCGGGCGCTTGCGGGCATAGCCTGCTGCACCGCGATATTGATGGTATATGAGAATCAGCGGGTAGACGAGGCCAGGGCGGCCTTTGCTCCCACCAGCAACAGCCCGACGAGTGGCGAGGTGCAGGACGACTCGGGAGAGGACGCGCAACCGAAGATGTCTCATGGCGAGTTGGCCATGGCCAATGCGCAGCTAGAGCGTTGGAACCGTATCTTCACTTTCTCCAATCGCTATAACATCGGCGCGCAGCTCGCCGGATCCATCCACGACATCGCGCTTGATGAGGGTATCGAGCCCGAACTGGCATTCCGACTCGTGCGAGTGGAGAGCGAATTCAAGGAAGACGCAGTGAGCCCGGTCGGCGCAGTGGGGCTCACCCAGCTCATGCCAGCGACCGCGCGATACTTCGAGAAGGGGATCACTCGCGAGGGGCTCTACGATCGCGAGACCAATCTCCGCATCGGATTCCGCTATCTCCGTGGACTGATCCGCGAGTACGACGGAAATCTGGGACTAGCCTTACTCGTCTACAATCGTGGTCCCACCGCGGTGGAGCGGTCGCGCCGTGAGGGAATCGACCCGTCAAACGGTTACGAGCGCCGGCTCCTGAGAGGTTACAAGGGCGACGGCGTAGTGAACTGAGTCTGGTCCGCCAGGCGGATCAACTCCTCACTGAACGCGAAGTCGAAACGGGAACGGGGAGCGCGTCAGCCAGACGCGCTCCCCGTTCCCGTTTCCGTAGCCGTTAACAGCGCATGGCGACCGCGTGCCGGTCAGGCGCCGCCGCTCGTTCCGACGATCAGACGCTGGCCTGGCTTGATAACGTTGCTGCGAAGGCCGTTGATGGACTTCAGACGCTTCACCGAGAGATCAAAGCGCTGGGCAATCCTTCCCAGCGACTCACCGCTAGCCACGACATGCGTCCGCGGGGCGGCCTTCTTCTTCGCGGCCGCCTTGGCGGGCTTCGCGGTCGCCGTCGTCCCGTAGCGCTCCACCGAAGGGTCAGCCACGTTCAGAGCTGCCGCGACGGCTGCCTCGCTAGGGATGATGACGGTCTGGCCAGCAACCAGAAGGCCGTTGGATGCCCGGCGAAGCCCGGGGTTGTACCATGCCAACTGCTGCTCGGTGAGGCCGCGTTTCGCCGCCATCGCCGATAGCCGGCCCCGGTTCACCGTAGTCTCGCGGGCAAGTATTCCGGAGCGCTGGGAAGCCGGCATCTCGTCGAAACGAAGCTCGAAGGCTAGCCCGCGGCCCAGCGGCACCCTCATCTGGCTCGCTGCACCGGGAGGAGTGAGGCCGCGCAGGAAGTGCGGGTTCAACTCGCGGATTTCAGCCAGTGATGCCCCGCTTGCCGTGGCCACCGCGGCGAGCGGGGTGGCTCCCGGGACGGTGACGCTGTCGTAGACAAATGGCATTAGCGGCTCGACGTCAATGCCGTACCGTTCTGGAGCCTTGCCAACGAGTGCCGCGGCGATGAGTTGCGGCACGTATTCCCGAGTCTCTGATCGCAAATAACCCGTTTCGGCGAGAGCGAAGAAACGGTCATCTCCCTCCACTCCGTCCAGCGCGTCGGCGTGCTGGGCGAGGCCACGAGATACGCGTCCCGATCCACCGTTGTACGCCGCGGCGGCCAGATAGAGCGATCCGTCGAACTCGGTGCGCAGGCCGCGAAGGTAGCGGATCGCGGCGTCCGTAGCCCTCACTGGATCGCGGCGCTCATCCACCCACCAGTCCACTCGCAGCCCGACCCCACGAGCGGTGGTCGTCATGAACTGCCACATTCCCACCGCTGCCGCTCTGGAGTAGGCGTGGGAATCGAAACCGCTCTCGATCAGGGCGAGGAAGTAGAGATCTTCCGGCAATCCCGCGTCCCGCAGCTTGCTGCGAATCATGCCTTCGTACCGGGTACCGCGCCTGAGCCAAGCGGAGAAAACCCCGCGCGCGCTCCCGGTAAATCGATCCACATAGTGCTCGACCCGATCCCGGCTGGCATAGGAAACGTCGATATCCCAGGCCACGGCGGCGCCGGCATCCCGAGCCGCCACTGGAGTCCAGCCAAAGAGCCCGACGACCGCCGCGGCAGCTTCGTCTTCGGTAATGGACGGAGCAGGCGCCGAATGGGCGGCAGTGGTCAGGGCAAGCGAGTTGGAACTGCGGCCCACTCCACTGGAGAACGACGCGACCCGATCGGGGCCCGATGAGAGGGGGGCGGGTACAGTTCCGGAACTGGACGCTCGCAATCCGGGCGCGCAGGCAGCCAGACCGAGTACGAGTGATGCGACGGGAACGAGGCGGGCTTTCACCAGTCAGACCTCCACTGGTTGCCGACACGGCACATCGCCGGAGAGGCGGCGTCGGTCGGGCTGGCAAGAGGACAGGCGGCCGCGCACAGGCGTGCGGCCGGTGCCGGGGAGCGGGAAGGCTCCTGACGGCGGGGTGACGTCAAGAGAATGAAGCTAGTCGCGGGATCCCGAACTGAGAACCCGATTGGTGGCATTGAGTGCGGCCAGGACAGCTCCGCGGTTGAGGTCAGTTCCAGCGAGGGCACAACCCAAAAGCCGGCTGGTCGTGCCCTGGCGCTCGGCCGCGATGGCCACGATCACGACCATTGCATCGAATGCCCGCAGGGCTTTCACGCCCAGCAACTCAAGCCTCTGACCACGTCCCTGCTCCAGTGCCCGCAGGACGGATTCGGCTGAGACGCGCAACTCGCCGGTGGGGCTCGAGGCGCCGTGAGCCTTCCCGCGCAACTCCTCTCCACTGTTGCCATCGCCCAGCACAACATCGGCGCAGCAAAGACCCGCCTGGGTTCGGGAAAAGCTGAATTCGAGCAGCCGCGAGCGGCCGTCGGTCGAGACGGTCGGCAGATGGGACTCCAGAGCTTCGCGCAGCGTATCGGGATCGACCATTGTTCGCTCTAGCCGGGACGACGCCTGGCGCCGTCGCGCAACGGTGGGTGGTTTTATGTCGAGTGTCGGCGCGACAGTGGCGTCACGAGAGTGGCGTCGATGCAGCGACAGCAGCACTTGAACCCCTTACTGCCGGTCGCGGAGAGCGAAGGGCGCCAAGATACTACGATCCGGGCCGGACTAAGGCAACCCGCGCGTAAGACGTACGGAAGGTTGGCGGATCGGCGCCCGCGCCACATATTCGCTGAGTGAGCATCAGTGACTCTTTCCGCCCAGGGTTAACCCTGTACACCGCCTTCATCGCCGTCGCCCTGTCCGGGTGCGCGACGCCGGCCGCCCGCCCTGACGGTGGCTCCGTCCTTGTCGCACCCAGCGAACGTCCGTCATCAGCCGCCACCTCGGTCGCCGATCTCACCATGAGGTTGCAGGAGCGTATTGGCAGGGTTTCCGGAGCCAGGGTGGCAATCGCGTACAGATCGCTCGGCCGGCCCGATTCACTTCTCATCGCTGCGGACAGCGTGTTCCACGCGGCAAGTACGATGAAGGTTCCAGTGATGATCGAGCTGATGCGCCGGGTGGACGATGGACGGCTGCGACTGGACCAGTTAATCCCGCTGGACAACCGATTCTCGTCGATCGTCGATGGATCGCCGTTCTCGCTCGACGCGGGGGATGACTCCGACTCGACGCTCTACGCAAAGGTCGGGACCGGGGTGAAGCTGGGCGAACTGATGGAGCGGATGATTACCCACTCCAGCAACCTTGCCACCAACGCGCTGATCGAACTCGTCACGGCCGACTCCGTGCGCGCCACGACGGACGCATTGCAGGCGCCGGGAATGCGAGTATTGCGCGGCGTGGAGGACACCAAGGCGTTCGAGCAGGGGTTGAGCAACACCACTACCGCGCGCGCCCTGGCGACGCTCATGGCGGCGATTGAGAGCGGTCGGGCGGGCTCACCGGCATCGACCCGTCACATGCGTGATATACTTCTTCGCCAGGCGTTCGATGAAGAGATCCCCGCCGGGCTGCCGCCGGGAACGCCGGTGGCCCATAAGACGGGATCTATAACGGCCATCCTGCACGACGCGGCAATCGTCTATCCGCCGGGCCGGTCTCCATACGTGCTGGTGGTGCTTACCGGGGCGATTCCTGACCCTGCGGTGGCCCGCCTCTTAATTGCCGACATCGCCCGCGAAGTTCACTCATTCGACGGCGCCCGCGCGGCCGCCGGAGGTTCATGAAGAATTCCGACTATTTCCACGTCGACGCTTGCCAGCGCCGGCTACGGCTCGTAGCCGCAGTCGCGGCGCTGGCGGCGGTCTGGGCGTGCACAGGCAGTGGCGATGTGGCCGCTCGAAGCACCGGAGACAGCGCTTCCGCTTTATCCGCCGCGGACCAGCCGTTCGTGTTGAATGTGGCTGCTCTGACGATTCCTGACGGTCCCCTGGGTGCATCGATCAGGCGAGGACAGGCAATTATGTTGGCGACCCGCGACAGCCTGCCAGAGAACGTCGGCAACGGGTTGCGCTGCACCACCTGCCACCTCGATGCGGGGACACGCGAGAACTCCATGCCCTGGACCGGGGTCTACGCCCGCTTCCCGCAGTACAGGAGCCGTACCGGGAGCGTCATCAGGCTGGAGGATCGGGTCAACGATTGCCTCGTCCGCAGCCTCAATGGTGCAGCGCTGGAGCCGGAGAGCGATGCGATGCGCGATATCGTGGCCTACATGGCGCATCTCTCGCAGGGTGTCCCAGTGGGCGCTACGGTGCGTGGGCAGGGCGTGGCCAAGCTGGATCCGCTACCGGCCGACACGGTAGAAGGCCGCGCGCTCTTCGACACTCGCTGTGTGGCCTGTCACGGTGCCGATGGCCAGGGCACCCCGTTGGCGCCGGCGTTGTGGGGACCGGAGTCCTACAACATCGGCGCCGGAATGTCACGGCTGAACACGGCGGCGGCATTCATCAAGCACAACATGCCGCTCGCTGCCGCCGATCTAACGCCTCAGCAGGCCTACGATGTGGCGGCGTACGTGATAAGCAGGCCGCGACCTGACTTCCCCGGCAAGGAGAACGACTGGCCGAATGGCGACCCGCCGCCTGATGTCGCCTACCGTACGCGGGCGGCGCGTTGATGCCCCGAGTGGGGTACGATCCCACAGCCTTTCGATTAAAAGTCGAATGCTCTATCCGTTTGAGCTATCGGGGCGCTCGTGCAACATGATGGGGATAACCTAGTAGCACAGGCTCCGCGGAACATCCCCTTGAAATATCCTCCAATCATTTTTTTTGGACGCTCCAACTCTCTGTCAGCACCGGCCGGCTCGACGTCTAACAGAAACTGCTAGTGCCGGGTTCGCCACCGAGGCACGGCGGTTGCCTTACATGGCTCAGGGAACCACTCTCTTTAACTCGAGGATCGCATGACTCTCCTGACCTGGCTCATTGTAGGACTCGTCGCTGGCGTGCTCGCCTCGCTTGTCATGGGCGGCACCGGTTATGGCATAATCGGTGACATCATCATCGGCATAGTCGGTGCTTTCGTCGGTGGATGGCTGTTCACCGCACTCGGCGTCGCATCTCCGGTGGGTGGACTGGCTGGCACGATTCTCGTCGCCTTCATAGGTGCTGTCGTCCTGCTCTTCGTCTTGCGACTTCTTCGAAGTGCCATGCATCGAGCGTGACCTTGAAACGCTGGGCCGCGCACCAACAGCGGTTCCAGCAAGAACCAGGCACTACGACGATGGGGCGCCCGGCATTGCCGGGCGCCCCATCGTCGTAGTGCGTTGATCTTATGACCGACTCAGCGAGCCCGCTTCGCAGGCTTGACGGACTTGGTGGCCTTCTTGGCGACAGCTTTCTTGGTAGCTCCTTTCTTGGCAGCAGCCTTGGCCGGAGCCTTGGTCTTCCCGCTGATCACAGCCTTCAAACTGGCGCCAGCCTTGAAGGCCGGGACCTTGGTGGCCGCAACCTTGATCGGCTCACCAGTCTGCGGGTTACGCGCAGTGCGAGCGCTACGCTTACGGACGCCGAAGGCGCCGAAGCCGGTGAGCGATACAACGTCGCCCTTCTTGAGGGCCTTGGCAATCACTCCTTCGGTCGGATTGAACAGCGCCGTGACGACGTCGCCGGCTTCGCGCCGCGACATCTCCATCCGCTCGGCGAGCGCGTCGACCAATTCAGCTCGATTCATCGGTGTCTCCGGGGGGAAAATTGGGAGCCTCATATGCGCGCCGCATAGCCGCGCAATGCGCGTACAGTGACGTAAACGGTCGCGAAGCGCAACAGGCAAATTACGAATATTCCTTTATCTGACCGGCTTTCTGACCATAACGTCGGCGTTCGCCGGTCCCTGTCGGCGCGAAATCTGGCTCCGCGCACGCACTCACCGGGCAGGCAGCCCGGCTGTTAGAGCCAACTCCACTCGCTCCAGTTGGCGGTCATTGTTGTTGAAGAAAAGGGCCAGCAAGTTGTTCGATCGGATCAGCCTTGGCTCGCGCAGAACATCAGTCGCAGCCGCCGGCCTAGCCGCGCTGACGTCCAGAGCGTCAGCCTGGCGGTGTGCATCGGCGCTATCGGCGTAGAAGTATAGTTGCAGCTCAGCGCGCCCCAGGCGGACCGCCGTACCGGTAATCAGCAGGCCCGGCTGTCCCACCGAATCGTTTGCCGGACGGACGACGAAGCCTGATCGCTCCAACCGTTCCTCCACGTTGCACTGCCGCCAGAGTCCGGTCATCGGGCAGGAGATGCTGTCCACATCGGTGACCGCTCCCGAACTGTCATTTGCATCGCTTGTGCTATCACCGAGTGACGAACCATACGGATCGTCAAGCGCTCGCGGAGGTGATGCCGAGAGGCTGTCCTTCGCTGTGGCGTCACCACTTCCGCCAGCGCACCCGACAACTCCCAACAGCCCAATGAATACAGCGAGGATGACCGTCCTGCCGATGTCACTCTCAACGGTTGGGACGTAGCGCCACGAAGCCCAGCTGACAGCACTCCTTGCGTATCGCCCCCGGCTCGGCGTGTTGCGGCTGATACCGCTCCGCATGGATTGCAGGCGGAGACGCGGGACCCCGGCGGCCGGAGTTGAATCCTCGATGCGAACGGGTGTGCGACTGGAAATATGCGGCAAGGTGGCTTTCCTCCCTTCGGCTGTGACCGTCCCGGAGCGCAAGCGAGCGACACTACGCGATCGCGCATCCGCCCGCAACGGCCAATGGCAACGATGCCGCGCGGCGCGTCGCATGATGCGGAAAGCGGGCCGTGAGCGCCAGTCGCAACGCACTGATCTGGAGCCCCACCGATTAGAGGGCTCCAGCGCATCTGCGCGGGAGCCCTCCACCTGTCATCCAATCCGGAACAGCGGCACGGCACGGCGGCCGCGCGTCGCTTCACCAGAGCGATCGACTAGCGCTACCGATCTGTTCAGTCGGCCGTGGGTACAGCGGCGACAACCGATGAACCTACGTGCTCAACAACGAACACCACGCGGCGATTCGCCTCGGCTGCCGGGTCGTTGCCCCAGGCGCCAGGATTCACGAGGCGCGACTTGCCGTAACCAACCGCGCGAAGCTGGGCGTCACTCAGGCCCTGCGACACGAGGAAGCTCTTGACCGACTCGGCGCGACGCTCGCTAAGCTTCTTGTTGTAGGCGGCCGAACCGGCGGGATCAGAGAAGCCCTCGACCGTGATCGTAGCGTTCGGGTAGTAACGCTGCGCCACCTGGACAAACCGCTCGAGCGCTGCACGGTCCTGGTCACGCACCGACGCATCGTCGAACGCGAAGTTGACCGGCACAGCGAACTTCAGACCGTCCTCGAGCGCGGTGATCTTGGCGCCGAACTCAGTGCGCATGGACTGAAGCTCAGTGCGCAGCGCGGCGACATCCGTGCGAATGGCCTCGTCGGCCGACTCGCGAGCCTGACGCTCGGTCGCTACCTGCGTCGTGATCTCCATACCAAGAGAATCGCGAACCACTCCGACCTGGTCGCGAACGAAGCCCTTGGTGGCGCAAGCCTGCAACATCGTTACGCTGACGAGGCCCAGTGCGATCATGCGAACTTTGCTAGTCATCTTCGCCGCTCCTTTAGAAATGTCTACGAATACACGGTTTCTACTTGCCTTGTAGCTAAGGCGAAATGTGTACCCGGTAGGCGGGAGTGGGTGTGACGACGATCACAGCGACCGTTACTTCGTGTTGGCTGTTGTGATACCGGTCACCGTGTGTGATCCGGGCAGCAGGCTGAGCGTAATAAAACGGCTATTTCGCTGACTTCTAACACTTCTAACACGGTTCACGGCATGCTCACGCTAGGCGGGCGCGACAACCATTCGCCGCCATCGACAACGAAGATCGAGCCCGTTATCCAATCGCCGCCGGGAGATGCGAGATACGCCACCATCTGACCTATATCCGCCGGAGTTCCCCATCGCCCCATGGGAATCGTCCGCTCAGCATGCTCGGTCATCGCCGTCTCCAAACCGGATGCGTCAATTGCCCCAAGCGGTGCGGCAAAGGCCTTTCGCACTCCCTCGGTGGGAATGGGACCGGGCGCTATGGCATTGACGCGGATGCGGCTCGGCGCCCATTCCACCGCCAGTGTGCGGGTGAGCGCATCGATGCCCGCCTTGGCCGCGGTGGCGTGAGCCATCATTGGCCAGCCCCGATAGTGCAGAGTCATTGAGATATTGACAATGCGACCGCCCCCCTGCTGGCGCATTACCGGCATCACTGCCTGCGAGCAAAAAAAGGTGCCGTTGAGATCAATCTCGATCACCGAGCGCCAGGCGTTCGCCGACATCGTCTCCGACGGAACGTAGAAGTTGCCCGCTGCATTGTTGACCAGTATGTCCAGCCTTCCATGCACTTGAGCGACCGATGAAACCATGTCGCGCACCCGATCAGCATCGCGAACGTCCACGGCGACTCCACTCGCCTTACCGCCGGCAGTGACGATTCTGGCGGCGGCGGCCTCCACCCGCTCAATGCTTCGGCTGGCAAGTACGACGTGCGCACCGAGTTCGGCAAGCTGCTCGGCGATACCGAAGCCGATGCCGGAGCCACCGCCCGTAATGAGTGCTACTTGGCCGGCCAGAAGACCTTCGCGGAAGATCGAGGAGGAGCTCATGGCTGGCCAGGTGGATGAAGGAAGGGAGATGCCTCCGAGGCGCCCGTCGCGGGCAGCTCGGACAGTGTGAGCGTCGGGACGCCGAGGTCCAGAGAGAGCTGGCGCACCGGGGCGAAGCTACGACGGTGGTGCGGCGTCGCTCCTGCCCGGTCCAGTCCGCGGAGATGGTCGGGAGTGCAGTAACCGGAGTTGCGTCCCCACTCGTAATCCGGGTATCGGACGGAGAGCGACGTCATGAGCCTGTCGCGGGTGACTTTGGCCAGGATCGACGCACAGGCAATCGCGTAGCAGCGTGCGTCACCGCCAACTACAGCCGTGTGTTGGACCGCCAGCGACGCCAGCGGAAGACCGTCTATCAATACATGATCGGGAGCGAGCGACAGCCGGTTTATGGCCCGTCGCATGGCGAGCACAGTAGCGTGATAGATGTTCAGCCGGTCTATTTCGCGCACCGACGCGGCGCCCAGTCCGATGGCAAGGGCGTGGCGGCGGATAAGGACGGCCAGGCGCAGGCGCTCTGACGGCACGAGCTTCTTGGAGTCGGCAACGCCGGCGATAGCCCGCGCCTCCGGCGGCATGACGACGGCGCATGCGACAACGGGGCCCGCAAGGGGGCCCCGTCCTACTTCGTCGACTCCGGCAATGAGCTGGCCACCCCGCTCGCGTAGCTCGCGCTCGAGCGCGCTCCACCTACTGCGAGTGGCTGCCATCTCGTCAGCGCTTTGCGCCTGCCTGACCCGTGCCCGGCACGCGAGCCTTGCGCTCCTTGATGCGCGTGGCCTTGCCCGTGAGGTGGCGCAGGTAGTAGAGCTTGGCGCGGCGTACCCGTCCACGACGGACCACGACAATCTCGCCGAGCATGGGGCTGTGAACCGGGAAGATGCGCTCGACGCCGATGCCGTTGGAGATCTTGCGCACCGTGAACGTCGCGCTGACGCCGCTACCACGACGGGCAATACACACGCCCTCGAAGGCCTGCAGACGCTCCTTCTCTCCTTCCTTCACCCGCACCTGCACGCGGACTGTGTCGCCAGCTCTAAAAGCGGGGACATCGGTGCGGAGATACTCTTTCTGGGTCTCGATGAACGGATGCATATGACGCTCAGGGCCAGCACGGCCCGGATGGGGTTTGCGATCGCTGCAAGATGCTGCGCACGACATGGCTGCGATCGGCGCAAGACCGGGAAAGGTAACCGCAGCTGTAGGCGGACGCTAGGGGCGTCGGTCGTCCCGAGGCTCGCGCTCTCTACTCAGCCGTTGCCCCTCGCTCTCTCGCCAGCGGGCGATCTGTTTGTGATGGCCGCTCAGCAACACTTCGGGCACCGCGTGACCGCGGAATTCCGGCGGACGCGTGTAGCTGGGGGCGCTCAATTCACGGTCGAAGAAGGAGTCCGTATGGGCGCTGTCCAGGTCTGACATCGCCCCCGGCAGCAGCCGCACCGTGGCGTCGATAATCGCCAGGGCCGCCGGCTCGCCGCCGCTCAGGACAAAGTCCCCGAGTGAGAGCTGTTCGGTGGCCAGGTGATCGGCTACCCGCTGATCCACGTCCTTGTAATGGCCGCAGAGGAGCGTCAGCTCGGTCCCGGCGGCGAACCGTCGCGCGTCTGCCTGAGAGAAAACGCGGCCGCGGGGAGATAGCAGCACTATGGGAGCCACCGCCCCGATCGACTCCACCCCTTCAAAGAATGGGTCCGGCTTCATGACCATGCCCGGCCCGCCGCCGTACGGATAGTCGTCCACGGTGCGGTGGCGGTCGTGCGTGAAGTCGCGAAGATCGAAGATGTTGTACGACACGCCACCGGCTGCCGCCGCTCGAGAAGGGATGCTCAGAGCGAGCGGTGTAGTGAAGTAATCGGGGAAGATCGTCAGGACGTTTACGCGGAGCATGTCAGTCCAGCAATCCCGCTGGCGGATCGATTACCATAAGTCCCGCGGCGACGTCGACGTTGCGAACAACTTCCGCCCGGTATGGCACGACCACACTCGTTTTCCCCTCGCGCCGCACATCCATTCCAAGACCCTGAGGCAGCTCATAGATATCAGCGATGGTGCCGACCAGCGTCCCATCGGTCAGCTCGACGCGGAGTCCGTGGAGATCGTGCACGTAGACCTCCCCCTCTTCCAGAGGCGCCAGTTCGGAGCCCGGGATGAAGAGAAACCGTCCGCGCCACTTCTCCGCCTCGTCGCAGTCATCCAACCCCTGGAAGGCGATTATGAAGCCTCCTTTGAATGGTCTGGTACGTTTAACGATAAAGTCGCGCGGAGCGCCCCCGATCCGTGCCGTAGCAGTGCCCGCAACGACACGCCGGCCGGGCGCGAAGACCTCGCCCGGCCGGTCGGTGATCGATTCGACCACGAGTTCGCCCAGCAACCCGTGGGTCTTGCGGACGCGCCCGACTATGACCCACTCGGGCTCGGCCATCTCACTCCTCGGACGTGGCGTCCTCGTCAGCGCGGTCCTCGACGACCGGCACCGCGGCCGCTGCCGTTACCGGCGCGGCCTCGCCTTCGGCCTTCTCCGAGAGAGGCACGGCCGAGCCGTCCAGCTTCCGGGCTAGCATCTGCTCGTGACGCATCTTCATGATTCCGGCCTTTCGAAGAAGTGAGCGCGCCGTGTCGCTGGGCTGCGCTCCCACGCTGAGCCAGTAGAGAGCGCGATCGGCCTTGATGTTCAGCCCGACATCGGACTGACGCGGGGAGTACTGGCCGATGATCTCGATGAACTTGCCATCGCGGGGGCTACGGCTGTCAGCGACGACCAGACGGTAGACGGGTGCCTTCTTGCGGCCAACGCGGCGGAGACGAATGCGAACCATTTGATGTATCCCAGTGTCAGTGTGTCGGGCCGGGCTCCTCGCGTGCGCGGAATCTCCGCGTCGCACCCGGTTAATGCGTCGTGCTGCGTGGTAAGCTATCCCACGCTCCAATAGCAGGGGTCCCCCGCTATCGCATCCCGCCCATCATTCCGGGCGGTAGCCGCAGGTTGCCGGTGGCAGCCTTCTTCATGAGCTTCTGCATGTCGCGGAACTGCTGCAGCAGCCGGTTCACCTCAGTGATGGGCCGGCCGGAGCCCCGAGAGATTCGCAGTCTCCGCGATCCGTTCAGTAGCGACGGGTTCTTGCGCTCGGCCGGAGTCATGCTGAGAACTATCGCCTCGACGTGCTTCATCCGCTTCGGATCCATATTCGCCTGCTTCAGCATCTTGCTGTTGACGCCCGGGAGCATCTTCAGCACGCCTTCCAGAGGCCCGAGCTTCTGGACCTGGCGCATCGCCCCGAGGAAATCCTCGAGGTCCATGCCTTCCTTGCGGACCTTCTTCTCGAGGCGCTTGGCCTCCTTCTCGTCGAACGCCCCCTGGGCCTTCTCCACGAGCGTGACGATGTCACCCATCTGGAGAATGCGGCCGGCCATGCGCTCCGGGTAAAACTCTTCAAGGGCGTCGAGCTTCTCACCAACACCGATGTACTTGATCGGCTTCTTGGTGATGCCGTAGATGGAGAGCGCGGCGCCACCGCGAGCATCGCCGTCCATCTTCGTGAGCACCACGCCGGTGACACCGAGTGCCTCGTCGAAGCCCTGAGCGATGCGCACGGCGTCCTGGCCGGTCATCCCGTCAGCTACGAAGAGCACCTCGCTCGGCTTCACTGCCTCCTTGAGGCGGCGGAGCTCGTCCATCATCTCGGTGTCAATCTGCAACCGACCGGCAGTGTCGATGATGACCACGCGATCGCGCTCCCGTCGAGCCTCATCGATACCGGCTCGAGCGATGCGCACGACGTCAGTTGTCGAGCGATCGACGTAGACCGGTACCCCGATCTGCTCGGCCACCGTCTCCAACTGATCGATGGCTGCCGGGCGATAGACGTCGCCGGCAATGAGGCGCACCGGCCGTCCCTCGGCTTTCAGCTTGCGGGCAAGCTTGCCGGCCGTGGTCGTCTTGCCCGATCCCTGAAGGCCAACCATGAGGATGACGCTGGGCGGGATGGAGCTGAGCGTGAGCGTGGCGCGCTGCTCACCGAGCATGCTCGTAAGCTCGTCATGGACAATCTTGACGAGCTGCTGCGCCGGCGAGACGGTGCGGACGGCGGCGACGCCGATGGCCTTCTTCTCCACGCGCTCGAGGAACTCGCGTGTGAGTTGAAAGTTGACATCGGCTTCCAGCAGGACGCGGCGCACTTCCCGCAGTCCTTCCTTGATGTCGGCCTCGGTGAGGACGCCGCGACCGCGGAGGCGCGCGAAGGTCGCCTCGAGTTTTTCGCTCAGCTCATCGAACATAACCTGAAAAGTTATCCCAGCCGACGTTCCGCGGCTAGTGCCATCCCATTACAGTGGGAAAGTCGCTGGCCTCCGGGCCGTTCCCGAGCTAGCATCCGCATTGGCAGGCGTCGGTGGTTGTAAGCGCCACGACGACAACATCGCCCGGACGTTCGGCCGCAACCAAGCACCCATCCTACGGAACCGCGCTCATAATGGCCCGCACTCAGCGTAAGGACGATATCCTTCGATCCGAGCTCCCGCCAAGCCTGCCGCTTATGGCGTTGCGCTCCACGATCGTTTATCCCCTGGGTACCATCGCGGTGCAGATGGGAGCGCCGGAGAATCTCGCCCTCCTCCGTGCGTACGAAGAAGAGTCCGGGCTGATCGTGGCGTTGGTAGTGGCCAACGGCGAGCACGACGACCCGCCAGATCCGGCCCGATTCATTGGTAAGGTGGGCGTGGCGGCCCGGGTTCACGAGCGCATCAACCTCCCCGGCGACACGGTCCAGATTACCCTCCAGGGACTGCGACGCATCACCGTTGAAGGGGTTGAACAGACCGAGCCCTTCCCCATTGCTCGCGTCGCGCCGGTGCGCGAGACCCCCGGCGATCCGAACGACCTGGACGAGCTCATTTCGCGCACTATTGCCGCCGCCGAGAAGCTGGCCGATCTCATCGATCGTATTCCCGACGAGGTCCCCCAGATCCTCCAGATGAACGTCGCCGATCCCGGTCGCTTCGCCGACCTGGCCGCAACGAACATGAACTTCCGAATCTCCGACAAGGACGAGGTTCTGCAGCGGTTGGATGTCGGCGAACGGATCCGGTTCGTGCTCGACCGGTTGGAGCGCGAGCTTCAGCGCGCTCAGGTGATGGAGGATGTCAAGCGCCAGACCGAGGTCAAGATCGAGCAGCACCAGCGCGAGTTCTACCTGCGGCAGCAACTGAGGGCGATTCAGGCGGAGCTGGGTGACGTGGAGCCGGGCGAAAAGGAGGCGAGCGATCTGATAGAACGGATCGACGAGGCCAAGCTGCCTGAGCGAGCCGACCAGGAAGCCCGCCGCGAGACGGAGCGGATGCGCATGCTCTCGCCGGCAGCAAGCGAGTACCACGTGATCCGCACCTACCTGGACTGGGTGCTCAGCCTGCCCTGGAACAAGCGCAGCCAGCACGCCGACGAGGCGGACATCGCTCTGAGCAAGGTGGAGGCAGCGCTGGACGAGCGCCATTACGGCCTGCATGAGGCTAAGGAGCGCATCCTGGAGTACCTGGC
>CAJDVF010000009.1_pt1 | contig 66541 bp, 50 predicted proteins | sample 7391391 | NCBI WGS metagenome assembly CAJDVF01 (sample SAMEA7055697, study PRJEB34461) | soil metagenome | biome: terrestrial ecosystem; feature: Peninsula; material: soil | place: Antarctica | collected 2016 | reverse complement strand
GACGAAAGCGCGCGCTCGCACAGCTCACACGAACGTAGGGTAATCAACTAAACAAGCGTCCTGAGAAGCTAGGGCGATTCAGTGCACAGGCGGGAATCCTCGAGCCATCCTCAGACACTGGACTCCGTTTGGATTGGAGTTTCATCAATGTCCGCACGCAACGGCGCGTCCACGTCGGCGCCAGCCAGTCGCCGCCGCTCGGTCCCGCGCTCCAACAGCAGATAGATCGCCGGCGTCACCAGCAGTACCAGCACCGTCGAGCTGGACAGTCCGCCAATGAGAGAATATCCAAGCGCGTTCCAGATATTCTCGTCGGCGTACTCGCTGAATAGCACCAGCGGCAGCAGCCCGAATATCGTGCTGGCGCTGGTCATGAGGATCGGTCGCACGCGCTGCAGGGTGCCGGTCATCAGCGCATCGGCAAGCGACTGCCCATCGTCACGCCTTAGCCGGTTCACCCGATCTATGAGAAGGATGGAGTTGTTGACGACGATGCCCCCCATCATGATGACGCCGATCACCGCCTCGCGGGTGAAGCTGGCCTTCGTGAGATAGAAGGTGATGAATACTCCGATCAACGCCATGGGCACAGTGAGCAACACGCAGAACGGCTGGCGCAGCGACTCGAACAACGCCGCTGTCACCATGAAGACGAGCACCAGAGACAGGCCCAGTACGCCGTATAGCTGTTTGGCCTCATCGTCGGACCAACTCCATTCCTGTTCGCCAACCAGGGTGTAGCCGTCGGGAAGGCTGGTGGCGTTGATTACCGCGTCACGGATGCTCACGCCCAGCTTCTGTGGCCCGCGGAACTCGTAGGCAACAGTGCGCTGGTACTGCTGGTCCTTACGTAGCACGCGACCCAGTACCTCCTGCTCTTCGGCCGTGGCGATGTCGCCCAGGCGTACCCCCGTGCCGGCGCGCGTGGGGATGAGCAGTTCCTGCAGCGCTAGCACATCCAGCTCACTGGCGCCGGCCAGCTTCACCTCGAGTAGCCTCTCCTCGCCCCCGAGTCGCACGCTACCTCGCATGCGCCCGCCGGCCACCGCGGCGCGTACCTGCTGCACCACGTCGCGCATCGTGAGGTCGTGTAGCGCCAGTCGGTCGCGGTCCACCGCCAGCACGATCTCGCTCGCCTTATCCGAGTCAAACCAGCGGCCAGCGGCGTTCACGTCCACGTCGCGGATGCGGCTGAAACGCTTGAGCCGTTCGGAGAGACCGTCGGCGATGGCGCGGACAGTGGTGTAGTTGTAGCCCAGAATCTGGATGGAGAAGTTTGGGGGCGAACTACCGCCACCGTAGAACGACGGGCCGCGGCCGATCACGCGGATAGTTGCCCCACCAAAACCGAAGCCGACACCGGTCAGTTCCTCTTTCAGAGCCAAGGGGATGTCGGTGCGATCTATGGAATCGGGGAAGGTGATGGTGACCTGCGCGTACTGAGGGGTCACACGCGTGATCACCCGGGCCACGTACGGTAGCGGCAGCACACGCGCCTCGAAGAAGCGCGCCACCTCGTCGGTGCGCGCCAACTCCTCGCCGCGCGGCTGGGTGATGCGCACGTCCACGGACGATCGCTCGTCTCCGCCCCACCTTCCCCACACAAGACCGCGAGCCACGTTCCGGTCGAATAGCCAGTAGCTACCTCCCACCATAAGCGCCGTCAGCAACACCGTACTCCACGGGAAGCGTAGCGTGGTGCGGAGTGCCGCCGCGTAGAACCGCTCATAGAGCGGCGGTCGCGCTGGCTCACCGACCTCGCCAACCTTGCCACGATCGGCGTCGCCGGCGCGTAGCAGCCGCGCCCCGAACGCCGGGATGAAGGTGAAGGAGACAAACAGGCTGGCGAGCAGACTCAATCCCACCACCATTGCCAGTGGCACGTAGTACAGCCGTAGCTCACCCTGCAGGTAAACGAACGGGATGAAGACTACGAGCGTCGTCGCCGTCGCCGCCAGTATCGCCAGCACCACCTCCCCTGCCCCGTGCTCGGCCGCCTGTTCCACTCCTTCGCCGGCGCGCCAACGGCGGTAGATGTTCTCCAGCACCACTATCGCGTTGTCGGCAATGAGCCCGAAGCCCATCGCCAGCCCCATCAGGGTGAGGAGATTGAGCGAGTAGCCGGCGAAGTAGATCAGATTGAGGGCGATGAGCACCGAGAAACCGATCGTCGTGAAGACGATCACCGCGGAGCGGAGCGAACCGAGGAAGGCGAGCAGCACGGCAAAGACGACTAGCGCCGAGAGGATGGCGCGCGAGCGGAGATCGGTGAGCTGCTGACGGATTGCCTTGCTCTCGTCGCTGTCCAGGATCAGGCGCACGCCCGGCGGCAGGCCGCCGGCCTCAAGGGACGCCAGGCGCGCCTTCACCGAATCGGCGAGCTTGACCGAGTTGACGCCCGCTTCCCTGGTGACTACGAACTGCACCGCCGGCTGACCATCTATGCGGTAGTACGAGCGGGCGTCTTGATAGATGTCGTGCACCGTGCCGACATCGCCCACCCGCACGACGCGGCCGTCACCGGTGCTAACGACTGCCTGGCGCACATCGTCTATGGAGCCGGCGCGCTGGCGGATGACGAGCGAGCGCAGCATCCCGCCCTCCTCCACCGTTCCGGCCTCGCGCACGATCTCCAGTCCCATCACGCGCTGGCGCACCTGCATTGGCGTGATCCCTTGCGCGGCAAGGGCGTTGTTGTCCAGCCGCAGCTCCAGCACGCGGTCGCGGCCGCCCATCGCCGTCACCTGAGCCACGCCGTCCAACTGCTGAACCGCCGGCGCAACCTCCTCGTCCACCGTTGTGCGGAGCGCCTCCTGGGTGAACGGACCGGTGACCGTGTAGCGGAGGAAGGGCATGCGCTGGGTGCTCAGCTCCTCGGGCACGTAGGCCTCCACGAACGGCCCCGCTACCTGCGGCGGTAACTCGCCTTCCAGCGCCGCGAAGCGCTCCAGCAGGTCGAGCCGGGCGAAGTTCATGTCGGTCTTGCGGGCGAACTTCACCTCTATCAGCGCCGTGCCTCGGCCGTTGTCCTGGGCCGAGGTGGAGCTTACCTCCTCCACTCCACGCACCTGCTGGATTGCCGCTTCGAGGGGCGAGGTGACGAACGCTTCCATCGTCTCCGGAGAAGAGCCAGAGAGGTTGGCCGTCACGGAGAGCCGCGGCAGGTCGGTGTCCGGCAGCAACTCCACCGGAATATTCCGCCACGCCGCCACGCCTAGTAGCGCGGCCGACAGGTAGGCCATAGCGATAGCCACCGGGCGGCGGATGGAAAAGCGGATCACCGGATCACCTGAGCGAGAGCGATACTCAGCGCGTCACGGCTTTGACGCCGTGAGCTGGAAGAGCTCTACTCGCTCCACCTCGTTCTCGTCAGTGGCGACACCGAGGACGTAGTCGCGGCCGAACTCCAACGCGCGGAAGTTGGCTGGCATCGTCATCGTTCCGAGCATTCGCCCCTCAGCGTCGAAGGCGGTCCAGCGCGGGATCTCGTCATCGGGCGGTCTGGTCTCCGCGACCCACAACCTGCCAGCGTCATCGGTGCGCAGTGAGCCGTGGGCTGGCATGGTAGCCGGCATCGTACCGGCCCACTTTTCTTCGGCCATCTTCCGGAACACGTCGCGCATCTCCGCTGGGCCACTGAACGGTCGCTCTGACTCCGCCTTCTTCGCCGCCTCCACCACCGCCGGTGTAACGGCGATCGGCTGGATATTCCTCCGAACTATCCGGTCCAGCCGGCCGTCGGAGGCACGATGCTCGAGCTGATAGCGATCGGCAGATCCGAACCAGAATCCGTTCGAGTCGAGCGCGACCTGTGAGCTCCTGCCGAAAGGGGGCGGCGAGACCATGACGATGCGGCGCCCCTCACTGCCGCCCGCTGTGGCCTGGGCCTCGTTACCGACCATGACGCCTATCGTATCGCGCAGCCTGCCGTCCCCAGCCAGCCGCACGTAGGTTGCCGAGTCGCGCTTGACAACCGCGCCGGGTTCGGATAGGGCAGGCTGCCCTCGTGTGCGGGCCAGAAACAAGCCGTCACTCATCACGCCCAGCACATCATACATACCCATCCCGCCTACCATCACACGCCGTTCGCCGGGCCCACTCGCCGCCTCGGAGACTGGTGGCGCAGCGGCCGCGAGATTGACCGATCGTGCCAGGGTTCCGTCGGGCGCGAGCACAGTGATTCGCTGCGCCTGACCGTCGTGCAGGACCAGCGAGTCGCCGGGCAACCGCACCATCCAGTTCGCGTTCTGGAATTCACCGGGGCCGCCTCCCTTGCCGCCGCTCCGCCTCAGAAACTGGCCAGTTTCTTCGTAGTATCGCACCTCCTGCGAGCCGCCATCGAAGATGACGATGCCGCCATTAGCCAGACGGGTTGCCGCGCGTACCTGGTACAGCTGGTACTCCGGCGAGCCATCCATCTCGCCGATGCTCACCGTGGGCTGGGCAGCCAGAGCCAGCGTCGTGGCTTCCGTCCATGTCGAGCCGGCATTCTCAATGATGGTGACACCGGCACTGTCGCGCATAGTGGCCGCGTTGGGCGTGTTGGTGGCGTCGGAGCCACTGCAGGCAGCGCTGGCGACCAGCAGTGCCAGGGGAACGATCTTTCGCATCAGGCGTTCGGGTTGCGGGAGATGGACAGCTGTCCGGTAATCAATCAGTCGCCGGTGGCAGCGTCTGGAATGCCGCCGAGCGCGGGCGCTCCACGGCGCATGGCGACTCGCTCGCGTAGCTCCTCGATTACGCTGTAAGCGACCGGGATAACGATGAGGGTGAGCACGGTGGCGCTGACCAGTCCGCCCAGCACGGCCACCGCCATCGGTGCCTGAAGCTGCCCGCCGGCGCCAATGCCGAGCGCCATCGGCAGGAGCCCGAGCACGGTGGTGATGGTGTTGATGAGGATCGGGCGCAGCCGCGCGTGACCGGCCTCCTGAATCGCCTGCCGCACCGCGTGCCCCTGGGCGCGCATCTGGTTGATGAAGTCGATCTTGATCACGGCGTCGTTGTCGACGATGCCAATGAGCACCACCATGCCTATCAGGCTCACCACGTTGATGCCGCCGCCGGAAATCCAGAGCGCGACAGCCGCACCCAGAGTGGACAGGGGCACCGACAGCAGGACTATGAATGGATGCACCAGCGACTCGAACTCGGCGGCCAGAATCATGTAGACGAGGAGGATGGCGAGCAGCATGGCGAAGCCGAGGGCGGCGAAGCTGCGTGTCATCTCCTCGTTCTCGCCGCCGATTTCCACCTGTACGCCGCGCGGCAGGGTGATGCCGACCAGCGCGTCGCGCACCTCCTTCACCGCGACATCCAGGTCACCGCCAGCCACGTCGGCGTAGACCGGGACCACCCGAGCCTGGTCCACCCGGCGCACCTCGGTGGGGCCCATCCCGTCTTCCACCGTCGTGAGCTCGCGGAGCGGCACCCCGGCAACTCTGATTCGCTGCAGCACGTCGAGCGAGCGCCGGTCGGCTTCTGGCAGACGCACCACTATCGGCACCTTGCGGTCGAAGTCCACAAAGTCGGTCGCCCGGTCGCCGCGCATGTAGCGCTCAACCGTCGTCGCTACCGTCGCCGGGTCTATGCCATAGGACGCGGCGCGGTCGCGGTCCACCTGCACCCGCACCTCCGGGTGACCGAGCTCCGTGCCCAGCCGCACGTTGGTGACAGCGTCCAACGATTGCAGTCGATTCTCTATCTGCTGAGCCAGGGTGAGCATCCCATCCAGATCCTCACCGCGCACGCGAACCGCGAGGTCCGACTCACCGCCGCCCAGCAGCTTGCCGAGCGCCGTCGCCTGACCTGTCTCCACGGTCGCCGCGCCGCCAAAGGGGGCCAGGTGCGGCCGCAGCCGGCCAATCACCTCAGCGGTAGTGGTGCCATCAACCACGCGCACATCGAGCAGCGCCGTGTGGAGCCCGCTGGCGTCGTCCACGCCGGCCACCGCCGCCTGTCGGCCGACACGGGTGAACACCGCCTCCACCCCCGGGTCGCCCTGGAGCACCGTCTCCAATCGTGCCGCGTCCTGGGACGTGCGCTCCAACGGCGTGCCGCGGGGTAGCGAGAGGGCGACGCGGAAGGAGCCCTGATCCACCTGCGGCAGCATGCTCCGCGGCAGCGCGAGCATTACGAACACGGCCAGCACGAGCAGCACCAGGGCCACGCCGAGCACCGGAAAGCGATGGTCGAGGGCGAGCGCCAACATGCGCTCGTACCAGGCGGCGAAGCGGGCGAAGGAGGCCTCGAAGGCGTCGAGGAAGCGTGTGATGATGTTGCGGTTGCGCCTACCCGAGGGGTCGCCACCAGCGGCCGACCCGTCGATGGAAGGCGCGACAGTCCAGCGGGCGGCCATCGCCGGCAGCAGGGTGATGGCCACCACGACACTCGCCCCGAGGGCGAAGGCGACGGCAAAGGAGAGAGAACCGAACATCTCCCCGGCTACGCCGCGCACATAGATGATCGGGCCGAAGACAGCGATCGTCGTGAGCGTGCTGGCGACGATCGCCCGCTGCACCTCCTCCGTGCCCACCGCCGCCGCTTCCACCGGGCCCAGCCCCAGCTCGCGCTGACGGATGATGTTCTCCACGACGACAATGGAGTTGTCCATCAACAGGCCGACGCCGAGAGCCAGTCCACCCAGGCTCATGATGTTGATCGAGATCCCGGCGGCGTCGAAGAGGGCGAAGGTGGCGATGAGTGAGATGGGGATGACGAGGGCGATCGCCACCGGCACCCGCACGTCGCGCAGGAAGAGGAAGAGGACGAGGAAGGCGAGCACGCCGCCCAGCAGCACCTCCTGGATGACGTTGGAGATGGCCTCGGAGATGAAGCCCGCCTGGCTGGTGGCCACCGCCAGTCGCAGTTCCGGATATTGCTCGCGGAGCTGAGCGAGCACCGTCTCCACCCGTTCGGCCACGCGGACGGTGTTGGCGCCCGACTCCTTGAAGAGCAGCAGCCCGACCGCCTCCTGGCCGTCGTAGCGCGTTATGGACTCGCGCTCGCGGAACCCGTTGGTGACCTTCGCCACGTCACGCAGCAGCACCGACGACGACTGGGCGCCGGCGCGCACCCTGGCGCTGTCGGCGCCGCGGCGGGCCACCACCACGCCGCCTATGTCCCCAATCTCCTGGAACTCGCCCAGCGTGCGGAGGGCGTAGCGAAAGCGGCCACGGCGGATAGTGCCGCCGGGTGCGTTCTGGTTGGCGGCGTCTATAGCCTGACTCACCTGCTCGATGGTCACGCCGTAAGCGTCCAGGCGCTCCGGGTTCACCTCCACCTGGATCTCGCGCTCCAGCCCTCCCACCACGGCTGCCTGGGCGATACCGTCCACCTGCTCCATCCGCCGCTTGATCACGGACTCGGAGATGTCCTTGAGCGACCAGAGGTCCTCGCGGCCGGCGACGCTGATGGCAAGGATCGGCTCCGAGGTGGGATCGGTGCGCAGCACCACCGGCCGCTGCGCCTGCTCGGGGAGCCCACCGCCCTCGCTGTTCCGGAGCACGTCCAGCTTCTCGCGCACGTTGAGGGCGGCGAAGTCCATGTCCGTCCCCCAGGCAAAGCGGAGCGTCACCAGCGATACACCCTCGCGCGAGACGCTCTCCACCCGCTCCACACCCGGCACCGCGGCCACCTGCCGCTCCACCGCCTCGGTGACGAAGCGCTCCACCTCGGCCGGCGCCACCTCCGGGTAGCTCGTATAGACGACGAGCCGCGGATAGGCAATGTCGGGGAGCAGGTCGATGGGCAGCCGAGTGATGGACAGCAGGCCGAGCATGACGATAGCCACGAAGGCCATCGTCACCGCCACCGGGCGCCTGATGGAGAGTCTGGGGAGACTCACGGCGCGCCCGGTGGGGTTGTATCCAATCCTGCATCCGACCCTGCATCCGTCCCTGTATCCAATCGACCGCCTACTCGCTGCTCCAACTGCACCCAGGCGATGGCCAACTTCACCCGCGCGTCAAGCTCCCCGCGTTCGGCCTCGGCGGCGTTACGTACGACCAACTGGAACTGGACGAAGTCGGTCGCCCCGGCCTGATAGCGCTCCCGTGCCAGCTCCACCCGCTCACGACTGAGCGCCGCCGCGCGCTCGGCCAGGGTGAGCCCGCGGCGCGCGCTCTCCACGTCTATGACCGCGCTCCGTACCTCCTGCTCCGTCCGCAGCCGCTCGGCGCGCACGGCCTCCCGGGCGTCCTCGGCCTGGGCGTCGGCGCTCGTCACGCTGGCACCGGTGCGGAAGCGGTCGAAAACGGGGAACGACGCACGCACCCCGAAGCTGAACCCCTGGTTGCCGTTGGGGGCGAAGTCGAAGAACCGGCCGTAGTCGTTGGCCTGATCGCTCCGGCTATAGCTGCCACTGGCGCTGATGGACGGCCAGCGGACGCCGCGCGCCGCCGACGCCGAACGGTCGGCCGCCTCGGCCCGGGCACGGGCGGCGGCGAGCATCGGGTGGGTGGCAAGGGCACGACTGACCAACGCGTCAGCGTCCAGCGTCTCGTCCACCGGCCGGCGAGGGACGCTGTCGGTGAGGACGAGGTCCATGACGTCTTCCAGACCGAGCTGCTGGCGGAGCAGCAGCCGCGCCTTCCGGGCGTCGCCGCGGGCGTTCTCAAGCCGCGCCTCGGTCGTGGCCAGGTCGGCCTGGGCGCCGAGCACGTCCTCGCGGCTGGCGGCGGCAATGCTGAAGCGGCGCTCGGTGGCGGCTAGTTGGTCGCGCGCCGCCTCCAGCAACCGCTCCTCGAGAGCGATGCGGGTGGTTGCGTTCCGGGCGCGGTAGTACTGGGCGGATACCTCGGCCCGAAGCTGACTGCGCTGGCCGGCGACGTTCGCCTCGGCGGCCCCCACCTGCGCCCGCGCTGCCGAGACTCGCCGCTCGCGCGCGCCACCATCAAACAGGATGAGGCTGGTGGAGAGCGACTGCGATGCACTACTCGACTGGAAGGTGCGCTGCTCGCCGCGCACCGGCTTCCCGAACTCGTCGGTACCGGTGAGGGTGCGAGTGTTGTTGCCGTTCATGCCGAGCGACGCCGAGAGGTCGGGGAGGTAGGCGGCACGGGCGGCGCGTTGCTCACCCTCGGCCACGCCGACGTCGTTGGCCACCTGGCGGAGCGTCGGATTGTAGCGGTCGGCGAGTTGGAGAGCTTCAGACAGCGAGAGCGAGCGTGCCGTGGCAGAGGCGGTGACGGCGGCCGGATTCTGGGCAGCGGCTGACGTCGGAGAGAGCGGGAGCGCGCTGGCGAGAGCGACGGCTAGCGCGGAAGCGACGGACGTTACAGCCTGTCTTCCTGACCCGATGCGGGCCGTCCGAGCGACCCTCACGGCCGCCTCGCCCCCTCGCTGGCGACGTTGTCCACCAGCTTCACGCGGGCGCCGTCGGTGAGGGTGAAGTGGCCGTCGGTGAGCACCGTCTCGCCGGGCTTCACGCCCTGCGTCTCCGGGTCCTCCAACACCTCCACCTGAGTCGCGTTCCCCAGCCCCAGCGTGACATAGCGCCACTTGGCATCGCCGCCGCGGTCGTCGCCGCCATACACGAAGAGCATGGTGCGCCGGTCGCGCTCCAGCACCGCCGCGCGCGGCACTATGACGCGGTCGGGAAAGCGCTGGGCCTCCAGCGAGACGCTGGCGTACATACCTGGCAGGATGCGGCGGGTTGGGTTGGGGACGAGCACTGTCACGCGCGCTGTGCGGGTGGTCTGGTCCACCACCGGGTTGATGGTGCTGATGGTGCCGGTGAACTTCTGGCCGGGAAAGGCGGCAAAGCTCACCTGGGCGCGGCGGCCCGTGGCGAGGAAGCCGACCTCGCTCTCCAGCACCTGCACCTCCACCTTGATCGGATCGAGCGCGACCAGGGTGGCCACCTCAGTGCCGGCAGAGATCTGCTGCCCCGGCACGACTTTGAGGTTGGCGATCGCCCCGGCAAAGGGGGTGGCAACAGTCGTTCTGTCCAGGTCGAGTTGCGCCTTGCGGACAGCTATCTCGCCCTCCTCCAGTCCGCTCTTGGCGCGGGCGATGCGGGCACGCTCGGCACGGAGCGCGGGGTCCTCAATCCGGTCATCGAAGAGGGTGAGCTCGCGGAAGGCGGCCTCGCGACCAGCGCGCTGGGCCTGCGCCTGCTCGAGCGCCAACTGGTACTCAGCGGCGTCGAGGCCGACGACGAGGGCGCCGGCGCCCAGACGCTCGCTCTCGTGCACCGGCAGTCGAACGACCCGGCCGGCCACCTGGGCGGAGAGGATCACCTGGCGCATGGCGGCCGCCTGGCCGGTGGCAGTCACCGAGATGACGAGGGTGTCCTTCACCACCTTCTCCCCTTCCACGGGGATGGCGATATCGTTCCCGGCGCGACCAGCGGCGGCGGTGCGGCTGGCAATGCTCGCCGAGTCCGCGCCGTCGCCGTCGGTGGCACCGTCGGTGGCGCTTCGCATCTGGAGGAAGGTGAAACCGGCCAGGGCGGCAGTGGCGACGAAGGCCACGGTGAGGCCGACGGCACGGCGGGAGATGAGCATGAAACTCGGGAGGGTTCGGGACTGGGAAGCCGGGGGCGAGGCCGGGTCGTTGGGGGCGGCGGCTCGTCGCCCCAGGCGAAGGTGCGGACACGGCCCTGGATGAGGGTCAGTGACCGCGTCGCCTACCAGGCGGCTGGTGTCAGAGTTGTCTGGTAAGCCGTCGAGCGAGGGGCGATCAGATCGTTGGACGTCCGCGTGCGCTGAAAGGTTGCCGTCAGCTAGCTAGCGGCGTGCATGGAAGAGTGACCGCTGATCCGGGAGGGTGAACCATCTCTATCGTTGCGCCAGAAGCCAGAACCCGCAAGAGAGGTTCATAGTTCGCGGTGATGATCGGAACTGCCTGTCGCATCCGACACAGTCGTTTGGTGACAGGGAAGGACGCGCTGGAGATGTCACTGGAGTAGCGCGCCGGCATGACGTGGGAACTGGCTCAATCCGCGTGGCCGATCACCGACCGGGCGTCGCACGCTAAATCCCGATTTCCGCGATATGTTGTGTGAGTTCAACGCCGACGGCGTTGAGTACCTGATCGTCGGTGGCTAGGACGCTGCCCATCATGGTTATCCGCTAGCGACGGACGACCTCAATTTCTGGGTGCGCCACTCGCCGGAGAATGCCGGGCGCGTGTTGAATGCGTTGGCTGCCTTCGGTGCACCCAGCGGCCTGGCCCGTGTCGGCAGAGTAGAGATTTCATTCATCGGGCTCCAGCTTATCCTACAGAATGAGCGCGCCACAGGCCGGCCGGTGGACGTCGCCGATGCGGAGCGGCTCGAGCGCTCACGGCACCGCGTCCTGGCCTTCGAAAATCTCGCGGACAGGTCCTCGCCGTAGCTGGTTTCGAGCGGGCCCGCTTCGATCAGCCTGAAAGTCCGCGTGCCGTCGGCTCGCCTCTCGACACGCACAACGAGCACGTCTTCGCGCTGGCTGACGACGTAGGTCGGCGCGAACAGAAACTGGTGAGTGACGAACAACACACTGATGCCGCGTTGCATTATCAGTTGCGCTACGCCGATGCTGCTTAGGAAGCTGGACTTGTCGCCCTGATTGGCACCGGTAACGAATGCACCCGTGCAGCAACGTCAGCCGGCGGAGCGCCGATCACCCAGGCTTTGGGGGAGAGTTGACCGATGTCACGCATCTTGCTGGTCCGCCACGGTAACGTCGAGGGTATCGATCCCGAACGGTTTCGCGGCCGAGCCGAGACACCGCTGACCGATCTCGGCCGGCGGCAGGCCGCGGCGACGGGGGAGCGGATCGCCGCGCATTGGCGACCGAGTGTGATCTACACCAGCCCGATGGGCCGCTGCGTGGCGACCGCGCGGGCCATCGCCGCTTCGACCGGATGCGCCGTGAAGACGATCGACCAGCTCAATGATCTCGACTACGGTCAGTGGCAGTGGAAGACTTTCGTTGAGGTTCGAGCCGCTTCGGCCCTGCTGTTCGACCGTTGGTTCTCGGCGCCAGAACTGATGCGATTCCCCGGCGGCGAAAGTCTGCAGGACCTACTCGGCCGTACTGCCGACGCGCTCAGGCTGTTCATTGACGACCATTCGGGTGAGACACTCGTGGTCGTCGGCCACGACAGTGTCAACAGGGCCATCCTGCTGCAACTGCTGCAGCAATCGCCGTCGACCTATTGGCGCCTGGTGCAGTCGCCGTGTGGGATCAGTGAGATCGAGATCGATCACGAACACACCCGCGTCGTGCGCATAAACGAGACAGCGCATGTCGAGAATCTGACACGCTAGCGCCCCCGCACTCATTATCTTGCCATCATGGCCGAGCGTCACGCCCGCGCCACCGGTATCCTCATTGCCCAGAGGGAACCAGCCATGTCATCAGACACGGCCGCCTCGGCTGCCGTAGGCACCACCCCATCCACCGACGCCTCATCTGGTGACACGGCGGTCATCCAGGCACTCACCGGCGCACTGGTGAAGGCCTGCCGCCAGCTCGGCAAGGCAGGCCAGCCTTCCGACGCCCTCCAGATAGCGGCTACAGGGTGGGGCGCGCTCTGGACCTCCTTCCCCGATGAGGCGCAGCGCATCAACGGCGTGATGCACTTCCTCGCGCGCCTCGAAGCGGAAGTCGCGGCGCAGAACCTCGAGCCCGGAAACGGAACCGCCATGTCCAACCAGGACCCCATCATAGATCTGCGCCCCGAGACTCCGAGGCGGCGCCATGAGATCATCTTTGACACGTATAAGGCACTCGTCCCAGGCACTGGCTTCGTGATCGTCAACGATCACGACCCGAAACCCCTCTGGTACCAGTTCGACGCCGAGCACAAGGGCGAGTTCAGCTGGGACGTGCTGGAGGACGGTCCCGAAGACTGGCGAGTACGCATCGGGCGTGTAGCCGCTTCATGACGGGCGGCACCGCACAGGGCGAGGTGAGACTTTGCAGCCTCGCCCTACTTCTTCGGATCGGCCACCGTCGGCACCGCGTACGCTTTATTTAGCGCCTGCTGATACTCGCCGAACAACCCCTTCGTATTCGCAAACTCCTTTGCCACCGCCGCGCGGTAGTCGGCATTCGTGGCGAAGTCATACAGCAGCGCAGTCATGGCCTGGGCGTCGACGAGAAAGCCGGAATGTCCTACCTCGGTCAACGCGTCGGCTTCCATCTCGAAGGTGTGGTTGCCGCCATTTGACGTGTGCGCCGAGAAGCCGACGCCGGGAATGTCGCTGGAGACAGATCCGGTCTCCTCGAAGCCCTGCGGCTTACCCTTCTCCTCCTGCACCTTCGTGCCGCCGTATTTCTTGAGATAGGCGAAGGCCACCTCGTTCAGGCTACCGGTGGCTATGCCGTCTCGCATCTGGCCGTAATTGTCGATCAGGACCTTGGTTCCCGTGGCCAGCGCCGCCGCATGCGCGGCGTCATCCACCATCGCGCGCACCTGCTTCAGGTACGCCGCATCGGGATAGCGGATGTAGAAGTCGGCGACGGCGCGGTCGGGTACCACGTTCGGAGCTGTCCCGCCCTCGGTGATGATCCCCTGAATGCGCGTCTCCGGCCTGAACGTCGCACGCAATTCATCGATGTTGGAGAACAACAGCCTAACGGCGGTTAGGGCGTTTCGCCCGTCCCACGGCGTCATCTGGTGCGCCGGTGCACCCCCATAAATGAACCGCACGCCATCGATGTTCAGGCAGCAGGTTCCGAACCCTGCGGCTGCCCGCTGGGTGGCGCCGCTGGAGTGGCTGCGAACTATGATGTCAGCGTCCTTGAAGATGCCAGCATCGTGCATCACTGTCTTGCTCACCGGCGGCATCATCTCCTCGGCTGGCGTGCCGTAGACGATTACGCTACCGGGTGCCTTGCTCGCGGTTAGCCACTCGCTGAGCGCTACCGCGGCGGCTATGCCGATGGGGCCTTGGGCGCTGTGCTGGTCGCCATGGAAGTCGCGCTCAGTGCCGCGTAGCGCGTCGTACTCCAGGATTATGCCCAGGTTGGGAGCGCCGTTGTTCCCATTGTATCGGGCTACGAACGCCGTCTTCAGTCCGGCCACTCCCTCCTCGACCGTGAAGCCGTGCTTCTTCAGGTAGTCGATCAGGAGGCGTGTCGACCGTTCCTCCTTGAAGCCGGGCTCGGGATGGCGCGTGATATCGTCAGCCAGGGCGAGCAGTTCGCTCTCCATTAACTGCTTCGCCCGGGCGACCACCGCGTCGCGCTTCGCGTTCGGGCCGGTGAGCTTGGTGACGAAGCCGGGCACGCCGAGCGTCTGCTGCATGTCGGCGATCTGCCTGACGATGTCGCTCGCCACGGACCGCTCGGTGGGCGTGTCCTGCGCCCGTAAAGTGGCGGAGGCGCCGAGTGTCATGATCGCGGCGAGAGCAGTCGTACCCATGCAACGTGCACAGCCGGGCATCATCATGGGAACTCAGGGTTATCGGGAATCTGCTAATCGTGTCGGCGGCAGGATCAGTACGGTCACGCATTCAGCGCGACTTCCACACATCGCTATCAGCCGGCCGGCACACTCTCCACGAACTCTCGCGCCGCTCCCACCACCCGCTCGCGAACGTCGTCCAGCCCGCCGGCAATGAGCGCGCCGGCCGCCTTTGCATGCCCGCCGCCGCCGAACTGCCGGGCGAATGCGTTCACATCTACGTCGCCTGTGCTGCGGAAGGAGACCTTGACCTTCCCATGGCCCAGATCGCGGAAGAAAAGGGCCAGGCGGGTGCCGAGGATTGAGCGCGGGTGCTCCACAATGCCGTCCAGGTCTTCCGAACGCAGGCCGTAGCGCTCCATCGCGCCCGCCGGCACCGAGATCCACGCCAGTCCCAGTTGGGGGTCCACCTCCAGAGTCTCCAGGGCCTCGCTCAGCAAGCGGACTCGACCCAGCGGGACGCTCGCATAGACGCGGCGGTACATGGCTTCCGGATCCACACCCGCAGAGAGTAGCCTGGCGGCGATAGCGTGCGCACGCGGTGAAGTGTTGCTATAGCGGAAACCGCCGGTGTCGGTGAGGATTGCGGCGTAGAGTGAACGCGCAATCGGCTCGGTGATGTCCGCCCCGAGCACTTCGGCTAGATCGTGGACGAGCTCACCGGTAGCGCAGGCGGCGGTGTCGCTGAACACGATGCTCCCCGCCGGCTCGTCGCTCGCCACGTGATGGTCTATCACCAGCCGTGGTATAGTCAGCCTTCTGACTGCCTCAGCGAGGTTCCCGAGACGCTTGACGTCGCTGATGTCGAGCACCACGAGCACGTCAGCATTCCTAAGCGCTGAGGCACCCTCCGCGGTGCGGTCGCGGACGTCATCGCCAAGCAGGAAGTCGAACATCTCGGGCCAGGGCGTCGGATTGACTATCCAGACATCCAGCCCACGCTGCTGAAGGATGCGGGCGAGTGCCGTCTCCGAACCGCAGCCGTCACCGTCGGCGTTGATATGGGTGGAGAGCGCTACTCGACGACCAGGCTCAAGCTCGACAACGAGCTCCTCGATGGCCGTCCTTCGCGACGGGGAAACGGCAAGTAAGTCAGCGGGGCTCATGCGAAGAACGATGGAGAACCGGTCCCGCGCTGCTTGGGACCGGGCCGCAGTGGGCGGCACCTGGACGACGCGGCGCCCCGACCGGGACGCCGCGTAGACGTTAACTCGCGAGGCGAGTGATGACCAGTCTTGAAGCCGACGCGAGCAGCCGAATACCCAGCTCGATCAGCTATCCTGATCAGTCGACCTCGGTGCCATCCTTATGAGCGGCGCGTGAGTGATGCTTGCCGTAGCCGAAGTAGATAGCCAGGCCGATCGCCAACCATACGCCCAGTCGCACCCACGTATCAATGCCCAGATGGTACATGAGGTAGCCACAAACCAGGATGCCCATGATAGGCACGAACGGAACCCACGGAGTGCGGAATGGGCGAACTAGATTGGGCTCGCGATACCGCAACACGAGGATGCCGGCGCAGACGATGACGAAGGCGAACAGGGTGCCGATGGAGACTAGCTGGCCCAACAGGCCAATCGGGAAGAGACCGGCCACAGCCATCGCTACCACGCCCGTGATGATCGTTGCCAGCCATGGCGTCCTGAACTTCGGGTGAACCTTGCCGAAGATCGGCGGCAGCAGCCCGTCGCGCGACATGGTGTAGAAGATTCGCGGCTGCGCCATGAGCATCACCAACACCACCGACGCGAGTCCGAACACTGCGCCGACCGTCGTGGAGTACTTCAACCAGGCCAGTGCCGGGCCGGCCGCGTCGAGCGCCACGTAGACGGGCTCGGCGACATCCAAGTTGCGGAACGGCGTGAGGCCGGTGAGTACCAGCGCCATGAGGATGTAGAGCACCGTGCAGATCGCCAGCGACGCGAGGATGCCGATGGGCATGTCACGCTGCGGATTCTTCGTCTCCTGGGCGGCCGTGGACACTGCGTCGAAGCCGATGTAGGCGAAGAAGATCACGCCAGCGCCGGCGGCAATGCCGCTCCAGCCAAAGACACCCTCGCCTTCCGAGGGCGGAATGAAGGGCTTCCAGTTGGCCGGGTCAACGAACATGAAGCCGAAGCCGATCACCGCGCAGACGATGGCGATCTTGACGAAGACGATGATGTTGTTCAGCCGTGCCGACTCCTTGATCCCGACGATGAGCAGGATCGTCATCGCCAGCACCAACAGTACCGCCGGTAGGTTGATGATTGCTCCGGTCGGGACGAGCGTATGGGTGCCCTGAACGGAGAACGGCGCGTTGGAAAGCGCCGCCGGAATGGGAAACCCGAGGTCGGACATCCCTCGGGTGAAGTACCCGGACCACCCCACCGCCACCGTTGACGCCGCGAACAGGTACTCGAGGATTAGGTCCCAGCCGATGATCCAGGCTATGAGTTCGCCGAGCGTAGCGTAGCCGTAGGTGTAAGCGCTTCCCGCGACCGGAATCATGGAGGCGAATTCGGCGTAGCATAGGCCGGCGAAGAGACATCCGGAGCCTGCGAGCAGGAAGGAGATCACGATTGCCGGGCCGGCGTGTTGCGCGGCCGCCGTGCCAGTGAGCACGAAGATACCGGCTCCGATGATCGCTCCGATGCCTAATAGCGTCAGATTGAGGGCGCCGAGCGAACGTTCGAGCTCATTGCCTCCGGCACCGCTGGCTTCTGCCTGCAGAGAGATGACACTCTTCTTCGACCAGATGGACATATCGGGTTGTCTCCTGGGACGGCGTGCCGCGACCGGGTGCGAGGGACGCGGGAAGGATGGTGACCGGGCTCAAGTGAGCACTACGACCTGGCCATGTCGTAGAGACGCACAGGGTGGTCATAGCGCTGAATATTGCAGTTTTCTATTTCCGCCAACTGACACCGGCCGTGCACGCCTCTTCAAACAGCGAACACGGCTCGGAGTTGGTTCACGCTCACACCGAGTAGTTCGGTGCCTCGCGCGTAATTACGACGTCGTGCGGGTGAGATTCGCGCAGTCCAGCCGTGGTAATGCGCACGAAGCGCGTCTGTGTCCGGAGTGACTCGATGTCAGCGCAGCCCACGTACCCCATTCCGCTGCGAAGCCCACCGACCATCTGGAAAAGAACGTCCGTCACCGGTCCGCGATAGGGTACTCGTCCCTCAATTCCCTCCGGCACGAATTTGCGCGCCGACATCTCGCCGTCCTGGAAGTAGCGGTCCGCACTACCGTCCTGCATGGCGCTCAGGCTGCCCATACCGCGTATCATCTTGAAGCGACGCCCTTCCAACAGGATGGACTCGCCCGGACTCTCTTCGGTGCCGGCGAGCATGGAGCCCATCATGACGCTACTGGCGCCAGCTGCAAGCGCCTTCACAACGTCACCCGAATACTTAACCCCGCCGTCGGCGATCACCGGTATGTCACCAGCACCCTCCACGGCGTCGAAAATCGCCGTTAACTGGGGCACTCCAACACCAGTGACGACGCGCGTCGTGCATATGGAGCCGGGTCCCACGCCAACCTTCACGCCATCCACTCCACGCTCGACCAGTGCCGCGGCGCCGGCGCGAGTGGCGACGTTACCGGCCACCAACTCGATATCGGGGAAACGCTCGCGGATGATGGACGTTGCCTTGAGAACGCCGTCGCTGTGTCCGTGGGCGGTGTCCACCACCAGCACGTCCACGCCGGCGTCCACCAATGCCTCGGCCCGGGAGAGGAAGTCACCGCCGGCACCGATAGCAGCGGCAACACGGAGGCGGCCGTGCTGGTCCTTGTTGGAGTTCGGATACTGACGCCGCTTGTGTATGTCCTTCACCGTGATGAGCCCGCGCAACTGGCCCTCAGCATCCACCACGGGCAGCTTCTCGATCCGGTGGCGCCCGAGTATGCGCTCGGCCTCGTCCAGCGTCGTACCGACGGGCGCGGTAACCAGATTCTCATGCGTCATGGCATCGCGCAACGGCCGATCCAAACTGCGCTCGAACTGGAGGTCGCGGTTGGTGATGATTCCAACCAACCGTCCACCCTGATCCACCACCGGGACGCCGGAGATCTTGAAGCGAGTCATCAACGCGACTGCCTCGCGCAGGGTCGCGTCCGGCGTGAGGGTGATGGGATTGAGAATCATCCCACTCTCGCTGCGTTTGACGCGGTCCACCTCGGACGCTTGCCGGTCGATGGACATGTTCTTGTGAAGGACGCCGATGCCGCCGGTGCGCGCCATGGCGATGGCCATGTCGGATTCGGTGACCGTGTCCATGGCCGCCGAGGCGAGCGGAGTATTGAGGGCGATACCGCGGGTGAAGCGAGAGGCGGTGCTGACGTCCTTGGGATGCGTCAGAGAGTGGGCCGGGGCAAGGAGAACGTCATCGAAAGTGAGAGCTATGTCCTCGCGCACTCGTACCACTCCGTTGGAACGACCACCATCACGCGAAAGCCCGCTCTCCGGATGGACCGGTGAAGCGGGCATGGGCTGATCGGGAGATGAAGTTATGGGTGCCATAGCCAAAGATAGATGCGGCTCCGAGCGCTGTCCAGAGCCACATCCTCTCGGCCGGTCAATCAGCGCAGCAGGTCGCGGAGGTTGCGGCCAATCCGCGACGGCAGGAAGAAGGCCGCCGCCTGGATCACCCCGGGTATGTCCAGTCGCCTGAGTTCGGCCGCGCTCCCCGTCCAGTGAGCGGCCAGAACCCGTGGACCGGCATCGGCTACAAGCCGCCTTAACGCCAACATGATCAGATAGACGTCATCCACCTGCCCGAGGAACGGGATGTAGTCGGGGATGAAGTCGAACGGCAAAACGAGATAGACCAGAGCGATCCCGACGAGCGCCTTGTTGACAGCGGAAACACGCCGATCGGTGAGCAACCCGGCGAGCAACCTGGCGTAGTGCGGCAACTGATCGATGACTTCGGTCACCTTTCGCCTCGCGCCGCGGCGCGGGGCAGGCTTCTCCTTACGCTTCGAGCTTCCGCTCCGGCCCAGGTGACGGCTCAGGCGGCGCTTGTAATCGGCGATCGGGGAAGGGCTCACGCGGGGCGGTCTCCGCTGGGGTTAGGCGGTGGCGATGCCGGCGGCTTGCTGGCGGCCGGCGGTGGAGTGGCGCCCGAAGGCGAAGCGCCGCGGGCGCTAGAGGCAGGCGGCGTGCCGCCAGAAGCGGCGCTGGCCGTTCCCGTTGAAGCCGAACCCGCAGCGGCGCCAGCGGCGGCACCAGCGGCGGCACCGGCAGCAGCGCCAGCCCGGCTGGCTACGCCAGCGATGTCACTCGCTACTGACTTCCCGGCCGCGGTGACGTCATTCAAAACTCCGATCGCCTTGTGCATCAGGTTCATGGTCTCGGCGATTGTGCTGGCGCTCACCCGGCCAGATCGGAGTCTGTCCTCCACGCCCTCAGCAAAGCGATGGAAGAGAGTTGCCTCAGCCGCCGACTCCTCAGCGTACTTGGTCTCCAGGAACTCGACAAAGTCCAGAACCTGGTACAACCGCTCGTCGGGGAGCGCCGTCAGCTTGCGGGCTATGCGATCGCGCAGAAACTCGTTGGCCATTGTGGGCGGGAGGTTCGAGGACCTTGTAGCCGGCCGTGAAGCGGACAGTGGGTTCAGCCGGTCCACCGTGCCCGGATGCCGCGGGCATCGATGTGTACGTATGGCGAACGATACCGCCGGCTCGTGTAGAGTCCAAGGCCACCGGCCAGCTCCGGATAGCGGCGTTCCACTACTTCTACCGCCTTCGCCACCTGCCGGGCCTCGGCCAGGCTGAAGTGACCGTCGCCATCGAGGTCAATGCGCACGTCGGCGGCGTCTCCATACTGATGCCGGCTATCGGTAGCCGCGCCTCTCACCGTGCGGTTGTATGCCGGCGCCCTGAATCCGGAGTTCACCAGGATCTGCGGAGCTACATCGGTCTTTCCAGCGTCCGTCAGCGAGCGCTGAAGCTCGGCCATCACCAACTCCAGCTTGTCCAGCAGCCGGGTGTCCAGGGCAGCGAACTCCGGCATGCCTTCGCTGGGCGTGTCCGGCGTGGTGAGGAAGTCGCCCAGACGCAGGTGCTTGCTGATGGGCAGAGTGAGAGCGTCGGATGCCACCTGGATGAAACCTTCGGGCAAGCGTTTGCGAGCACGCTCACCGCCCCGTTCAGCCGCCCAGGTGCCAAGTCTCACTCCGCGCAATGTGCCGTCTCGCTTCTCGCCGAAGGGAACGAGTACGGTCACCGTGAGCCCGTCGACGAGCCGGCGATCGCCGTCCTGCAGCAGGGCGAGGCGGTAGAATCCGGGCGTCGGCGGGGCCAACAGCCTGTCGCCGCTCAGCGCCCTGACGACCCCTGCGGCGACGGTGTCTACCACACGTACCCACTGGTAGGCGTAACTCCCACTGTCGCTGGCCAGGTCGAGCGGATACTCGACCACTTTTCCCGGAAGCGCGAACCGCATTTTCACCGCGCCGCTGACGCCGTAGGCTGACTGCGCCGGCTCAGCAAAGGGGAGCGCCTCCCTGGTTTCGGACGGCTGGAAGGGAGGCCTGAGTAACGGTGCACCGGAGGGGCGGTAGGAGAGGACGAAGAGAGCAGCAACGAGGCCGGTGCCCAGAACTGTACCGACCGGCGTTGCCCGGCGTCTCCTCACGAAATACCCCACCGAGCACGGTTACCACGGACATCCACGTGGACGAACGGCCCGTGAGCACTGGTCGCCTCGTACATCCCCGCCCCGCCAACCAGCGACGGATACCGGCGCTCCACCCGCTCAACCGCCTCGAGCATCACGCGCACATCGCGCATGTCCACTCGACCGTCGCCGTTCAGGTCGTCCAACCGTCCATTTCCATCGTTGTCGACGAAGAAATCGGCAGCGTCGCCGTACTGGTGACGGCTGTTCTGCGCTCGACCGCCGGCGCCGACCCCCTGCTGGTTGTATTGCGGCGTGCGAAAGCCCGACATAACGCTCACGTTGCCCACCGGGGTTCCGCTGGCTTCCAGCTCGGCGATCACCAACTCCAGCTTGTCGATGAGCTCCTCCCGCAGCACCAGGTACTTGGGCCAGACCGTGGCCTGATCCTTAGTGAGGAAGTCCCGCAGCCGGAAGTGCTCGGACACGCGGGTGTCCTGGTTGTCGAGAGTGACGCGGATGAAGCCGGGCGGATTGTCGTAGGCGGAAGCACGGGCGGTACCCTGCTCGAAGGGCCAGAAACCCATCCTGTAGGTGCCAAGACGACCCTTCACCTTCTCTTCGAAAGGCACCAGAGTGATGACCGTGAGCGGTCCACCGGTGGCGGCCAAATCGACTGAATGTACGCCTGGTTCACGAAGGGCCGGATCGCCGAAAAGCTGCGCCAGCACCGGTACATGAATGGATCTCGCGGGCGAGAAGATTCGGGCCCTGAGCTTTCCACTCAGCCCGTACAGCTCCTCCATCCCACCCATAAATGCACCGCGGTCCACTACGGTGCTGGCATCGGTCTCCGATCCGGTATCGGCCACGATGACTGGAGACAGCGCCGGCGTGTCAGATACCACGGCGGCAGCGACGACTCCGCCGGGAATGATCGCCGCGGTCACCGATACCGCGACCACTGCGGCCAGGACACCAGCGAAGAGAGAGCGTTTCGGCGTGGTACGGTTGCCGGTCTTGGAGAAGATGACCGGAGCTTTCGACCTGTCGAACTGCTGATCAGCGGACAATGGCAAACCCTCGGGACGGACGGATCGAACACGACTCTCCAACTCGTGTCGCCAGGTAGGCGACTTGAGCGGGCTGCTAAACGAAATAAAAGCGGGCACCAAAAGAGCCGGCCCGCTTTCTCTATAAGAACGCTAACGCCCTTGTGGCTCGACGGAACCCAGAAACCCAGTCAATTGAGGCCACTGACCATCCGGCCAGTCAGTAGATGTAAACTGCTGTGCCTACTGGAACCATATCGTAAAGCGTTGCGATGTCGGAGTTTCGAAGGCGCACACAGCCGTGGCTGACCGACCTGCCGATAGTTTGCGGCTGGTTAGTGCCGTGGAGCGCGTATCCGTCTCCCAGCTTCAGGCGGTGCGTGCCGAGCACATCAGGGTACTTGCGCTGGTTGGTGCCGAACGGAGGGATAATGATGTTCCCATTGGCAACGATCTCTCGGCCATCGGTGGCAGTGTAGGGCACCGTGGTTCCGTCCGCATTCCGTCTCACGACGTCGCTGCCGACTACGGTGAGTACTGCTCCTCCGCCCAGGGGCACGCTCTGGCCACGCTGGAGGTGCATCACTCCAAGTCCGCGCTTTCGCGCCGCCTCCACGAAGTGCCAGTCAGGAGGAATCCAGAACGGATCTTCCTCCTTCTCCAGCACCACCATCCGTCCCCGTGGCGTGTCGAACTTCCATTGCGCTCCTCCGCCACCGCGTACGAGCGTCTTGCCGCTGCCGGTAGCGACGCCAGTGGTGAAGAGCACGCTGTCGCCCTGCCTGTACCAGAGCCGGTTGTCGGCGATGCTGATGACCAGGTAGGGGCGGACGCCGGGCGTTGCGGCCGACGCTCGCAGACGCTCCAGGGTGTCGGCAGCGACACCAGTCTCGCGGCGCACGCTCTCCAACAGATCCAGGTTGTCATTGAACACCATCCGCGCCACATCGCGGCCGTAGCGTACCTCGGCTGTGTCAGCGAGGAGAGAAGTGCTGCCGACGGCACTGACCAGAAAGGCAGCGATCAATAGCCAGGCGAGGCGGCCGCCGTTGCGGAAAAAACCGAATACTCGAGGCATGGATGATCAGTAGAAGTAGACCGACATTCCCGGCGACAGATTCGGGCGCATCGCTTCCAGGTCGGAGGCCGGCAAGCGGACGCTCCCGGGCAGCACGTAGGAGGCGTCGGCCAGCGGACCGCTGGCTGGCAGAGCATAGATAACCGTTCCGCCCGTAAGCACGATGGCCGTCGAACCCAGCGCACCGGCCACACTTCGACTCGCGGAATCAGTAGGTACCGGCATGCCACGCTGACGGTATACCCACTCAGGAACCAGCCACGAGTCGCCCGGGCCAAGCACCATCTCAATGGATCGTTCTCCTCTCGGAGCAGCCAGACGAACCGTGTCCGGCGCGTCACCCACCAGCGTGCCTTCGCCTACCTCGGCGTTCACCACCCGCAGTTGAGCCCCTTCCCGCTCCAGCACCAGTCGTCCGCTGTCCACCGAAACGCTCAGGTGTAGTCGCTGATCGGCCCTCGCCTGTCGGCGGGCTAGCTCGAGCATCACTGCCCAACGTCGCTCGTCCGTCGCCATGATCAGGTCAGTCCTCTCGCGCTCCACCGAGGTCATGCTCTGGCGTAGACGCGCGGTCTCCGACGCGTAGGCCTGACGCCGTACCAACAGAGTGGCGTCGGCTCCCAGAAGCACGAGCAACGCAACGGCGAAGACGGCAATGACGCCCGGATAGGCCCTCCGGAACTCGCTCCAGTGGAGGCGACGCCGATCGTCTCCGGTACGGCGGTCGGGCTCGACCGGGGGTCGCGAACCCGGCTTCTCTCTTCTGGTCATCGGCGAGGTTAGAGGTGGTCTGGTGAAGTACACTGGGGCAGTGCCTGGAGATGCAGAACTCGAGGCGGCGTTGGCCATACCCCGAAGAATCTCGTAGGGTCGCCAATGCCGCCGTACCCGGAATTTGTCAGAAGCTCACTGGCCGTTTCGCTGGAAGGGCGCCCGCCACGCGGATACATTGCGCAGAAGCCTAGCGGCCACCGTGAACGTGGAGCTGACCGCTCCTTCATCATTCCATCTCCGCAACCATTCCCAATGCCAACTCCGTCACCGCGGCCGGTAATCCTCGTCGTGCTGGACGGCTGGGGCTACCGCGCCGAAAGGGAGGGGAACGCCATTGCCCTCGCCGATACGCCCACCTGGGACAGTCTCTGGCGGTCCGATTCCAGGACGCTCCTCGATGCATCGGGATTGGCCGTGGGACTCCCGGCCGGTCAGATGGGTAACAGCGAAGTGGGTCATCTGAACCTGGGTGCCGGACGAGTGGTGATGCAGGACCTCGTCCGCGTCTCCGAGTCCATTCAGAGCGGCGCCTTCTTTGAGAATCCGGCCCTGGTTGAGGCCTGCCAGTTGGTCCGCGAACGAGGTAGCCGGCTGCACCTGCTCGGTCTCACGGGCGACGGCGGTGTGCATGCTCATCAGGCCCACCTGCTGGCGCTGGTGGAGCTGGCCGAGCGGCAGCAGTTAATGGACGTATTTGTCCACGCGCTGTTGGATGGACGTGACACGCTGCCCAAGTCGGCCCTGGGCTACATGCGCGACCTCCAGCGCGATCTGCGCGGTCGTGCCACAGTTGCATCGCTGGGCGGACGCTACTTCGGCATGGACCGCGACCGTCGCTGGGACCGCACCGAGCTCTGGTACAAGGCGAGCGTGTTGGGCGAGGGCAGTCCGGTGACTGATCCGGCCGCTGCCATCGCTGCCGCCTACGATCGGGGCGAGACCGATGAATTCATCAAGCCGATGGTAGTGGTTGACGCCGATAACCGGCCGCTGGGCCCAATGCGCGATGGCGATGTACTGATCTGCTTCAACTACCGCTCCGACAGGATGCGGCAGTTTGTGCAGGCGCTCACCGATCCCAATTTCCACGACTTCGACGTGTCGCGCCGTCCTTCGCTGCACGTCGTGACGCTCACCCAGTACGATGTGAAGTTCGACGCCACTATCGCTTTCGCTCCGCAGTCGATGGCGCGGCTGGTGGCCGAGGTGGTGAGCGAACACGGAATGAGCCAGCTACGGACGGCGGAAACCGAGAAGTACCCGCATGTGACGTATTTCTTCAACGGCGGCCGCGAAGTCCCCTTCCCCGGCGAAGAACGCGAGCTGGTGCCCAGCAGGCGCGACTGTGCCACTTACGACCTCTGCCCGGAGATGAGCGCCGATGGCATCACCGACGTACTGGTGAAGCACATAGCTTCAGGCGAGCATCATTTCACGCTCTGCAACTACGCCAACGGCGACATGGTCGGTCACAGCGGTTCGATGCCTGCCACACTACGTGCGGTGGAGACCGTTGACCGTTGCCTCGCTCGGGTGGTCCAGGCAGCCGAGCGAGCGGGTGCAAGGCTTCTGGTGACGGCTGACCATGGCAACTGCGAACAGATGATCGACCTCGCAACAGGCGGCCCGAATACGGCCCATACGACCAATCCGGTACCATTCGTGATACTCGACCCGAGCGGCTCGTTTCCGCTTCGAGACGGCGGTGCACTCCGCGACGTCGGCCCCACTGTACTATCGATGCTCGGCATCGACCGCCCGTCGGAGATGACTGGCGTGGATCTGCGAACCCTCGGAGCCGCAAAGTGAAGACCCGTACCGCGGCAGGCCTCGCCGCGCTGCTCTTTCTGGCCGCGACGGCCACCAGTTCGGCCGCCCAAGACGTCGGTTACCTGCCGGCCCAGAGTCCTTACAGGGATATCAACCACCGCCAGGAGGTCACCGCTTTTGCCGGCTACTATAATGCGGCTACCGACCCCGCCGGTGTGGCTCCTACCAGTGGACCGATGGCCGGCGTGCGATACGAGATCAGGCTGGGCGGACCAGCCCAATTCTACGCCAGTCTGGCTGGCGTTCGCTCCGACCGCACTGTACTGGACCCCAGCAAGGGGCCTGACGAGCGGAACCTGGGAGTGCAGGATGTCAATCTGCTGCTCGCCGACCTTGGTCTCTCGGTGAACCTCACCGGGCAGAAGAGCTGGCACAGTATTGTGCCGGTTCTCGCTGCCGGTCTCGGTATCGCCTCCGACCTGACGACGCGCGATCCGGGCGGGTTCCGGTTGGGCACCCCCTTTGCGTTGAGCTTTGGCGGCGGACTGAAATGGATTTCTGGTGACCGGATCGCCATGCGCGCCGACATCACCGACCACATGTTCCAGGTCCGCTATCCGAACGGCTACTTCCAGGCCCCGGCAGCGGGTGTGCCGGCCGTCCTGGAGCCGACCAACAAACAGAATATCTGGACGCACAACGCCGCCCTCGCCCTGGGCATCTCCTACCGGTTCGGACGCTAGATCGGGCCTCCGGAGCTGATCGGCCAGGTGAACCGGGGGACGCGGCGCACAACCGGAGGAACGATGGCGCGCGACTATGAGAACCTGCGGGACACGGACGACCTGGACGACCAGGAATTGCGCGAGATCGTACTGGAAGCACTCGCCGACAACGACGGCGTCGACGAAGGCAACGTGACGGTGAAAGTCGAAAATGGCGAGGTGCGTCTGAGCGGACGCGTCGGTACGGAAGGAGAGTCGCGGACGGCGGAGCACATACTTACCGACATCCTTGGCCTGACACGGTTCCAGAATAACTTGGTGGTGGACCCTCTCCGACGGAGCATGGAGCCGAAGGGAGCCGACTATACGACCGCTGAGCAGTCCGAGCGCGACGGTATTCTCGGAGACGCGCCCGACCAGCAGTCGGACACTGCCGACCATCTGGTCGAGCATGAGGAAGCGGACATGTTCGGCACGCGGGACGTCCAGGAGGCGAGTCAGGGCGGCGAAAGCTATACGCCGCCAGACGGTCCAACGCCGGAGGGGCTGCCTGGTAGGGGCGACATGCCGGAGAGCTACGGCGAGGAGCACTGATGACAGCAGTCCAGCCGCTCTAGCTCGAATTCCCGCAATACTGTGCCGGCCGCAGCGACCCACTCACATGGTCGCTGCGGCCGGCACTATGTTCAGGATATGGCAACCGCACTTTTGACGCGCCGCGTGTCTTTTGCCGCCGCGCACCGCTACCGCCGCCCAGAATGGGACGACGCGCGAAACGAGGCCACCTTCGGGCTCTGCGCGCGCCCCAGCTTCCACGGGCACAGCTATGTCTGCGAGGTGACGGTCGCCGGCACCATCGACGAACTCACCGGCTTCTGCGTGGATCTGGGCCGGCTGGATGAAATACTGGCGCGCGAGGTGCGCGACCGGTTCGACCACCGGAACATCAATACCGACATTCCCGAGTTTGCCGAAGGGAAGCTGATGCCGACCGGCGAGAATCTGGCCCGAGACATCTACTACCGGGTTCAGTCGGCGCTCGGGGAAAACGAGCGAGTGACTGAAGTTGTGGTGGCCGAAGACGAAACCATGCGCTGCACCTATCGCGGCGACGACTGACGGCCTCGCACGGTGAACCGTTAACCGTGTGAGGTCCGCGCCGGGAGATTTAGTCCCCGACGCGAACCAGTCCTACGGTCAGGCGATTGGCTCGCCCACCGCTGGCAATTTCACCCGGTCCAACTGAACGTTGAACGCGGGTAGCTCGGTTGAGAGAACCGCATCCAGCCGCTTCATCTCCACCTCGAGCTCCTTCTTCAGGTCGTTGAAGATGGGTCGGGCAATGTCGATCGGCTTGTTATCTCCCCTAGCCACCACCCCATAGATGGAAGCGAGGCGGTTGTTGATCTTGATGGGGTAGTTGAGCGGGTCCTGACCGCTCTGATTCTTCACCTGATAGATATCCTGCTCCACCGCGCTCAATGCAGCTGTGAGCTTGTTACCGGCACTCGTCACCCGTGAGTCCTTGGACTTCGCCAGACGTTCGGCGACCTCCGCCTTGAGCGCGCGAATGCGTATGACTGCCTCGTTTGCGCGGCTCGCCTCATCGCGGATCGTCACTGCCAGGGCGAACTGCTCCTTGAGATCGGCGTCGGTGATGTCCGTGTAGGTGGGATTGCGGTGGATCACTAGAGGTTGGGTGGAACTGACTCCATCCGCCACCATTCGCACTCGGTAGTTCCCAGGAGGGGCGATCGGACCGGTGGTAGTGGCGCCCCAGAGAATCATGCCGGGGAAGGTAGTGATGCCCGGGTACCGCATGTCCCACGTCACCGAGTGCAGCCCCGGCGTAACCGTCGGCGGCGCCGGAGGGCCAGCCGAGAACCGGCCGCCAGCGACTTCTGCACCGCGGCGGGCTGCTTCGGCGCGCTCAGCGGCGGCGGCACGGGTAGCCTCATCCGAAACGAAGCTCTGAATGATGGTCCCACTCTCGTCCTCGATCTCGATCGTCAGCTTCTGCGCCGGCGACCGCAACCAGTACTGGATATTGGCCGGATTGGAAGAGCGGATGGCCGTGTCAGGCTTGAACAGTACCGGACCACTGGAAGCAGACATCGCTGGCGCGTACTGCCGTAGCGGCCCGAGGCCGTCCAGCACGTAGAACCCGCGGCCATGGGCGGAGATGGCGAGACTGCTGCCTGACAGCTCCATACTCACTACTGGCAGGTCCGGCAGGTTAAGGAAGAGCGGAGTCCAGTGCTCTCCATCATCGTATGACATGTAGACGCCGTGCTGGGTGCCAGCGTAGAGCATCCCTCGCCGGGTTGGGTCCTCGCGCACGGAGTGCACGTAATCTTCCGACCGTAGACCGGTGACGATCTTCGTCCACGTCTTACCCATGTCGTTGGTGCGGAAGATGTACGGTGCCCGGTCGCCGAGCAGCGGACGCTTGACGGCCGCATAGGCGGTCCCCTGATCGAACGAGGACGCCTCAATGAGGCTCACGCGTCCGAAGTCCGGCATTCCCGGCGGCGTCACGTTCGTCCAGTTCAAGCCACCGTCGCGGGTGACGTGGATTAGACCGTCGTCCGAGCCAGCCCAGATGACGTCGGCTGTTACCCGGGACGGCCCGAGCGCAAAGACGGTCGCGTAAACTTCCGGCCCGTTCATGTCCTGAGTGATCGGCCCACCCGACGGCATCATGGTTTTGGGGTCGTGACGCGTGAGATCGGGACTGATTCGGTCCCAGCTCTGTCCGCCGTTGGAAGTGCGCCAGACATGCTGCGAGGAAACGTAGAGCACCTTCGGGTCAACGGGTGAGAAGACCACGGGGTAAGTCCACTGCCACCGTTCGACGAGTGCTGACGACGCTTCGCCCGAGAACATGCGCGGATACGGACTCACCTCACGGGACTGACCAGTCGTCCGATCGAGCCGGGTGAGCAATCCACCGCCGTTGGCGTTCGTGCCTGAATAGAAAACGTTCGGGTCTAGCGGGTCCGGGGCTATGTAACCGTTCTCCGAACCGCCCGGACTGTAGATCGCAGGAGCGACACTTCCCCGCCCGCCCGTTGCGCGCCCCATGTTGCTCGGCACGCACAGCTCATTGTTGTCCTGCTGCGAGCCGCAGACGTGGAACGGCTCATGGCTCGTGGTGACGACGTGATAAAACTGCGCCGTCGGAAACTCCTGACCGGTCCAATCCGCTCCGGCCTTTGTCGAAACGGCTCCGCCGCCGTCGTTGGCGATGACGACGTGATCGGTGTTGTCAGGGTCGATCCAGATATCGTGGAAGTCCCCGTGCGTGCCACGGCCGATGTTGACGAGGGTCTTGCCACCATCGGCCGAACTGAAGGCTGAAGTATTCAGCAGATACACCTTGTCGGCGACTTTCGGATCCGCCTTCACGTGGGTGTAGTAGAAGGCACGCTGACGGATGTTGCGGTCGGAGTTGACGAGCGACCAACTGGCGCCGGCATCGTCGGAGCTGAACAGACCGCCGTTCTCATTCTCGATCAACGCATAGACGCGGTTCGGGTCGGCCGGCGAAACTGAGACTCCGATCCTGCCCACGACTCCCGACGGGAGGCCCTTGGCACGCGTGATCTCCTTCCACGTCTCCCCGCCGTCGGTGCTCTTGAACAGTCCACTGCCTGGGCCACCGCTGGACATCTGGTACTCGAGGCGATAGGCCTCCCAGAGAGCGGCGTACATGACGTTCGGATTCACCTGGTCGATGGAAATGTCGACCGCGCCCGTGCCGCTGTTCCGGAAGAGGACCCGCTTCCATGTGGTACCGCCGTCCACGCTTTTGAAGACGCCCCGCTCATCGCTCTTGGCACCGTACTTTCCGAACGAGGCTACGAAGATGATGTCCGGGTTGGTGGGATGCACACGGATTGTCGCGATCGCATCCGAATCCCGGAACCCGACGTGGGTCCAGCTCTTTCCGGCATCGGTGGACCTGTAGACGCCGTCGCCGGGCATGATGTTACCGCGAATGCATGATTCGCCCATGCCGATGAAGACGACATCGGGATTGGTCTCCGAAACGGCCACCGCACCGACCGAGGAGCTGGTGATCTGTCCGTCGGTGACCGGCATCCACTTGTCGCCGCCATCGGTCGTCTTCCACAGGCCGCCGCCGGTGGCGCCAAAGTAGGCCTCGGCAGGTCGTCCGCGCACGCCGCTGGCGGCGATGGAGCGTCCGCCGCGATCGGGGCCAAGACTGCGCCAGCTCAGGCCAGCCAGGATGGTGCTGTCGGCGGTAGTCGCAGCGCCGGCGGCTCCCTGGCCCGGAATTGCCTGTTGCGCCGCTAGCGGGAGGGATGCCGCGACCATCGCGGCGAGGACGGACAGCGCGGCGTGTTGCGCCCGACGCCGGTTTGGCAGAGACATTATGCTAGACCCCTCAGAGGGTGGACTACCGCGCGGAGGGATGAACCACGCGGCTGGTGGACGGCTCTGACGCAGCCCTTATCAACACTACGCTCAATAACGGTATCTGTTGAGGGGCAGTAGTCATCAAAAGTGTCTTTTACTATCAGATAAAGGTGGGCGAGCCAGCTTTGGGAAGGAATGTCCTGATGAGACGATCCCATCCCCGCCGAAATGCACGGGTCGTTGCCGGTTGTAGTTGGAGGCGACGGGCGGACCATTATTCGGTAGATTGCACCTCTGACCGCCCATTTAGCCCCGACGCCCACCCGCCCAATATGCGATTCCACGAGAAGCTGTCATCGTGCCGCGTCGACGCCCTCCTGGCCGCCATGGCCATGCTTGGTGCCTGCGCCACCGCCGCACCGCCGCCGACCACGCCCTCACCGGCGCCGGCGACCGTCTCCGTCACCGGCATCAGCGCTACCCCACCTCGAGCGGAGAGCGGTCCCGCATTGCGCCAGTTTGTGGATTCGTTGGTAAGTCAGCCAGCCTTCCGGAATGCGCATTTCGGCGTGTTGATCGTGGATCCCACCAACGGTGATACGCTCTACTCACGTAACGCCGGCAAACTTTTCATGCCGGCGTCCAACCAGAAGCTCATCACGGGAGCCGTAGCACTGGCTCGGCTGGGACCCGACTATCGCTTCCGGACAGAGGTTGCGACCGTCACTTCCGTCCGTGACGCGCCGGCGCTTTTGGGCAGCACGCTTCGCGGCGACCTGGTGGTGACCGGCTTCGGCGATCCGACAGTGAGCGACCACGCCCAGGGCGACGCGATGGCCCCGCTCCACGCCATCGCTGATTCGCTCCTCGCCCACGGCGTCCGTCGTATCAACGGCAGAGTGCTCGCCGGAGCGGACAATCTGCCGGGGCCCTCGCTGGGCTTTGGGTGGGCCTGGGATGACCTCAACTACCCGTATTCCGCCGGCGTGGATGAGCTCTACTTCAACGAGGGCTTCACCCGCATCATTGTTCATGCGGGCGCTCAGGCAGGCGCGCCGGCACGCGCGACGACCCTGCCAGCACGCAGCTTCCCCTCAGTCACTCTGGATGTCACCACAGTGGCTCGCGGCACGATGGGACGGCCGGACCTTGATGTGGAGACTGCCCCCGACGGCCTCGGGGCGGTGGTCACGGGCACCATAGCTGCCGGTGACAGCGCAGTCCTGGAACTCACCTTCCGCGATCAGACGGCTGCCTATCTGGCTGCCCTCAATGAGGCACTAGCCGATCGCGGAATCCGCGTGGACGGTCGAGGTACGGTTCCACCGGACAGCGTAATCGCGCGCGTCGGCTCGCCGATGTTCGTCGTTCTGTCGCCGCCGCTTCGCGACATCATGCCGTTACTCCAGAAGCCATCTCAGAACCAGATCGCCGAGTTGATGCTGCGGGCGCTTGGGCGGGAACTCGCCGGATCAGGTAGCGCCGATAGTGGGCGGGCGGTGGTGGAGCGCCAGCTATTAGCGTGGGGAGCACAGCCCGACGGCTTCGTCATCCGCGACGGGAGCGGGCTGTCGCGGCACGACTATCTCTCCCCCGAGACGATCATCCACGTGCTGGACGTGATGACACGCGACCCGTCCTTTCAGATCTACTACGACGCGCTGCCCATAGCAGGTGTGGATGGCACGATCGAGAATCGCATGAGGGGCACTCCTGCACAGGGCAACGTGCACGCCAAGACGGGGTTTATCGATCGCGCCCGATCGCTCTCCGGCTACGTCACCACCGCCAACGGCAAGCGACTTCTCTTCAGCGTGCTCGCCAACAACTGGACCACGTCAGTGCGGGAAGTGGAGGCCGTGCAGGACGCTATCGCGGCTCGACTTGCTGGGATGACGCTGGGCTCAGCTGCCCCGGCCGGCGGACACTGAAGGTACCGGAGCCTCGGGTGTCAGCAACAGTGATCGAGCTTCGGGCCGCAGTAGAGAGAGTGCTGGCCGGCGTCTCGGCGCTGTCCGCCGAGGACGTGCCGATTCAGCGAGCCACCGGTCGCGTCCTCGCCTCTGACGTGCGCGCGGCAACGGCCCTCCCGGCGTGGGATAACTCGGCGATGGATGGCTACGCGGTGCGCGGTGCGGACGTTATGGGCGCCAGCAGAATCGCCCCAGTGCGGCTGACTGTCATCGAGACGGTGGCTGCCGGCGCTGTACCCGCTCGTAGCATTGGAGCGTTGCAGGCTGTGCGCATCATGACGGGCGCGCCAGTGCCAGCGGGTGCGGACTGCGTGGTGCGGGTGGAAGACAGCGACGACGGGCGCGATCTGGTCAACATATTCAGTGACCGTGACGCCGGCCGTAACGTGCGTCCGGCAGGACAGGACGTGCGTCCGGGCTCGGTCGCCCTATCCGCCGGCACGGTACTGGGCGGCGCTCAACTTGCCCTCCTCGCCGCCCTCGGCCAGCGAACGGTGGCGGTACGTCGCCAGCCACGCGTCGCACTTCTGGAGTCGGGCGACGAACTGGTACCGCTCACGCGACTAGGCGAGTCCCTACCCCCGGGCGCAGTTATGGCGACGAACACACTCGCCCTGGCAACCTTCCTGCGCGCCGATGGCGCCGAGCCGGTGGAGTTGGGAATCGCCGCCGACACTCCGGCTTCCATCGCCAGCCACGCGGCGCGCGCGACCGGATGCGACCTTCTCGTTACCACCGGCGGCGCATCGGTGGGCGATCACGATTTTGCCCAGCTTGCGCTGGCTGAGCACGGTCTGGCGCTCGATTTCTGGCGGGTTGGAGTGCGACCCGGCGCGCAGACTGCTTACGGTCGACTGCGAGCGCTGAACGGGCTTCGCTGGCTGGGGCTGCCTGGTAACCCTGTCTCAGCGCAGGTGACCTACGAGCTGTTCGTACGGCCGCTGGTGCGAATGTGGCTGGGTTATCAGCAGCCGTTCCGCGCACTCATTCCGGTGACAGTGGATGACGCTGTCAGCGCGAGCGAGCACTACTGCCTGCTGCAGCGAGTGCGGCTCGACGGCAACAAGACAGGAAGCATGCACGCCAGACTGACCGGACCCCAGGGTTCCAACCTGCTTCATTCGATGGCCCACGCTGACGCTCTACTAGTCGTAGGCGCCGGCTCAGCTTCGCTGGCGCCTGGCGCTGCTGCGCTGGCGATGCCGCTACACGACGGAGTCCTCCATACCGGGATGATGCCCTGGTGAACGGTCACCACGCGATAAGCACGCGAGTGAGCGACGACGCCACAGCCGCCGAAATGGAACGACGCCTGGCCGCCCGCCTTCCACTTTCCGACAGCGACCTCGATCTGGGCGGTCATTCGGTCGTGCTCGTTCGGCCAGCGAATCCCGAATCGCTGATCAGCGAGGAAGATTTCGACCGTGACGAACGGCTCCCGTACTGGGCAGATCTGTGGCCATCGGCGACCGCCCTGGCCGACCACGTGGCAGCGTTGTCGGGCGGTGGCCAGCGGTTGCTGGAACTGGGCTGCGGTCTCGGCTTGGTTGCCGCTGCGGCGGCGCGGGCAGGGTTTGCGGTCCTGGCTACCGACTACTACGAAGACGCGCTCGACTTCGCAGCGCTAAACGCCTGGCGAATTGCCGGTCGTGCGATATCCACCCGACAGTTGGACTGGCGCGACCTGCCGAACGATCTCGGCACCTTTGACGTCGTGCTTGCCTCCGACGTTCTCTACGAGCGTCCCTATGCAGCGCTCGTCGCCGAGGTGCTGTTTCGCGCGCTGGCAACGCGGGGTCGAGCTTTGCTGGCCGATCCCGGGCGCGTCGCAATGGGTGCCTTCATCGAGGAGTGCGCGGCACGGGACATGACAGCGGCAAAACTGGTTGTGGTACCCTATGTAGATGGCGGCATTCGGCAGAGTATTACCATTTACGAGGTTACCCGAAACGGCGAGGGGCAGCCGGCCTGAACTTCGGCGACTGCCCCTCCCGTAACCACCGCTAAAACACGGTCATCCGCGTCAGCTGACCGTTTGCCCGCTCGGTGCTCCCGCCGGCGTCTTTGCGAGACGGTCAGCAACGACCTCCGATATGTCGACCACTGGAACGTTACTGTTCGCGCTCTTGAGGCCGTCGGAGATCATCGTCATGCAGAACGGGCAGGCCACAGCAACCGCTTCGGCGCCGGTAGCGAGCAGTTCCTCTGTACGCTCGACGTTGATCCGCTTGCCCTGGGTCTCTTCCATCCACATCTGGCCACCACCGGCACCACAGCAGAAACCGCGGCTCTTCGTGCGTGCTGGCTCTACCAGCTTCATTACCGGCAGGGCGCGCTTGAGAGTCTCCCGGGGAGCGTCGTAGATGTCGTTGTAACGCCCGAGGTAGCAACTGTCGTGGTAAGTCATCGTGAGGGCCTTACCCTCATCGGTGTCCAACGGTATCCGATCGTCCTGCATCAATCGCTCGATGTAGGTCGAGTGGTGCACCACTTCGTAGTTACCGCCCAGCTCAGGATACTCGTTGCCAATCTGATGGAAGCAGTGCGGGCACATGGTGACGACCGTCTTCACCTCGTAGCGGTTCATCGTCTCGATATTCTGCTTGGCGAGGATCTGGTAGAGGTACTCGTTACCCATGCGTCGTGCCGGGTCGCCGTTGCAGCTCTCTTCCTGACCAAGGATGGCGAAGTTGACGTTCGCCGCCTTGAAAATACGAGCGACCGCGACGGCGATCTTCTTGGAGCGATCATCGAACGAGCCCATACATCCGACCCAGAAGAGGACTTCGGGTACCTCGCCGCGCTCTCGCAGGTCGGCCATGATCGGGACGTCCAGACCGTCAGCCCAGTTGGCCCGGTCGGCCGGGTCGAATGCCCACGGCGAGCCGTTGCGCTCCATCGACTCGAACGCCGGCTGGAGCTCGGCCGGAAAGCGCGACTCGCTGAGCACGAGGTAGCGGCGTAGCTCGTTGATGATGTCCAACTGATCAATGGATACCGGGCACTCGGTGACGCACGCCCGGCAGCTCGTGCACTGCCAGAGCTCCTCCTCGGTGATGTAGTTGTCGAGGAGTCGGTTATCCAGTATGGCCTGCGTCTTTCCGTTGCCGTTGCCATTGCCCTGTGCCTGTCGGATTGGCTGGTCAACGTGACCGACTGCCACCGGCGCCAGCTCCATCAGCCGCTGGCGCGTGTTGATCATAATTTTGCGCGGACTGAGGATCTTGCCCGTAAGGTTGGCCGGACAGGCCGCGGTGCAGCGACCGCACTCAGTGCATGCGTAGCTGTCGAGCAGGCTATGCCAGGACAGCTCGTCAACGTCGGACGCGCCGAATGACTCCGCCTCCTCGTCTTCCAGATCCATCGCTGTCATGATACCGACCTGACCCGGACCACTGGTGTTGGACAGGTAGGTATTCGGTAGCGACGCTATTACGTGAAGGTGCTTGGAGTAAGGCAGGTAATTCAGGAACACCAGAATGACCAGCGCATGCACGTAGAAATTGACCTCGTGACCGACGCGCGCGACCTGCGGCGATATTCCGCTCATCATCATGCCGAGCGTGTAGCCGACCGGGCGCTCTAATCCAACAGTTCCCGGCTCCAGGATCGAGATGAAAGCGTTGATCCCGAACAGCGTGATCATGATGACGGCGATCATTCCGAGGATGAACACCGCATCGCCGGAGTGGACGTTGTCACCCTGCAAGCGACGAGGTTTGGTCACCAAGCGTCGCCACAACAGTACGCTGACAGCAGCAAGCACGAAGAGCCCGAACAACTCCTGGGACAGAGCGAACAGCTTGTATATGGGCGCTGGCAGGAAGTTGCTGTAGCCGAATCCGGGCGCAACGCCCTGGATGAGCACTTCAAGAGATCCCAGTCCGAGAACGAGGAAGCCCCAGAAGACAGCGGCGTGCAGCGGACCGGCAATCGGGTCACGCAGAATCTTCGTCTGCAGGAACCCGACTGTGACCAGGTTCCGGAGCCGTTCGCCCGGATGATCGGTGCGATCGTCGGGCTTCCCCAGCGTGGTCATGTAATGGACCAATCGCTGGACGTTGTATGAGAAGAAGCCCGCCGCAAACAGCAGGATGACGAGGAAAGTTACGCTAGCAGCGGTCATGTCGTGCGCCTCCAGCGGCGCCAGTGGCGGAAGCACGAGGCCAGCCTCGATGACGGGCCGAGCGAATACCTGTAAGCTAGACCGGGATCGCTCGGTAGGGAACAGTGTCAGTGGACATGTTGGAATAAGAGGACGGCGCCCTCTCCAATGCGAAGAGGACGCCGTCCGCGCCTAACAGCATAACCGACCTGCATGAGGGGCCTTACCGCCCAAGCGTCACCGACAGCCAGGCCTCGATCCTAACGCGCTACTTCAGCCGTCTCGCTTCGCCTCGCGCACCGCCGCCGTGAGCGCCGGAACGATCTCAAAGGCATCGCCGACTATGCCGAAATCGGCCACCTTAAAGATCGGCGCGTCCTTGTCCTTGTTGATCGCCACGATGGTCTTGGACGAACGCATGCCGGCCAGGTGCTGGATAGCGCCTGAGATGCCCACCGCGACGTAGAGATTGGGGCTGACCGTGCGACCCGTCTGGCCAATCTGCTCGCTGTGAGGACGCCAGCCGTCATCAGTGACGGCGCGCGTGGCGCCGACTGCGGCGTTACCAAAGGCGTCGGCAAGGTCTTCGACGAGCTTGAAGTTCTCGGCCGACTTGAGACCGCGGCCGCCAGCGACAATCACCGGTGCCTCGGCCAAATCCAGCTTACCAGTGGCGCCTTGGCGCATTTCCACGACCTTCACACGCGCCTGCGCCGGATCCATCGCCGGGGCCATTGACTCCACCGTGCCCGCCTTTGCGTTTGCGACAGGCAATACGGCACCCGGTCGCAGCGACAACAGGGCTGGCGTGCCCGTAATGGTGATCGTGGCGAACAGCTTGTTGGTGTTCATCGGGTGACGGACGGTAATCGAGTCACCGGCCACCTCCACCTCGATCGCGTCACTGGCAAGAGCAACGCCCACCTTTGCCGCCACCCGCGGCGCCAGATCAAGTCCCTGCGCCGAGGCACTGAATACGCCAGCGCGATAGCCACCTTCACGGATGCGCGCGGCCGCTGTGGCCGCGACAACCTCAGGGCTGTAATCGGACAACGCGGCATCGGCCACGACGACCACGACATCGGCGCCATGGGCGGCTAGCGCCGCCGCATGCTTCTCCACTCCGGGAGCCCCAACGAGCATCGCGTGGACTTCTCCACCGCCCGTACCGTCGGCGATCTTGCGGGCCGCGGTCACCGTCTCCAGGCCGACCTTGCGCAGCTCTCCGCCGCGCGTCTCGGCAAATGCAAAAACGTTAGCCATCAGAGTACCTTCGCCTCTTCACGGAGGAGTCGTACAAGCTCCGGCACCACAGCCGCGCCCTCGCCCAGAATGCGTCCGGGTGCGCGCTCGGGTGGAAGCTCCATCTTCGTCACGGACACCGTAGCCTCGCCGAGCTGCGCGGGCTTCACTTCGAGCGGCTTCTTCTTCGCCGCCATGATACCCTTGAGAGCTGGATAGCGCGCCTGGACCACCAGACCCTGGTCCACCGTGACGACTGCTGGCAGTGGGAACTCCACTACCTCCACGGCGCCTTCGAGCGCGCGCTCCGCGCGACCCTTGCCCCCTTCCACATCCAGCTTGGAGGCCGCGCTCACGCACGGAAGGTCGAGTAGTTCGGCCACCATTGGGCCGGTAACGCCGCTGGCGTTGTCTACGGCCAGCTTACCAAAGAGGATCAGGTCATACCCACCATCCCGGAGCTCGGCGGCAAGGGCGTGAGCCACCGCCAGCCCGTCGAACGGGACGGAGTCCGTCTTGAGCTGGATGCCTCGATCAGCGCCCATTGCAAGGGCCTTGCGCATCGTCTCCTGGACGGCGTCAGGCCCCAACGAGATGACGATAATCTCGCCACCACCGTGCTTCTCATTCAATTGCAGGGCGGCCTCGACCGCCCACTCGTCAAAGTCGCTCATCGCGTACTTGAGACCGGTCTCGTCGACTGCGGTCCCGCTTCCGGCGATCTTGAAGCGCTGCTCCATGTCGGGCACGCGCTTTATGCACACGGCAATCTTCACCGCGAAATCTCCTGGTGAAAGTTTCACTCGAATCGTGCTCAGCCTGCCGAGAGATTCAAGATAAGCCGGGACCGGCCGGGATGCAGGGCACGACACGTTCAAACATGAAGCGGCCCCAGCGAATCGCTTCGCTAGGGCCACTTCATTTGGATCACTCGATAGGGTTAGAAGTTGGCGTTGTTACTGCGTTCAACGTCTGGCAGTGGCAGGCACTTCCCGGGAAGATCCTGGTACGTGCCGCCCTTGGAGCTAGCGGCCACGGCCGGATATGGTAGACCAGGAGCGGGGTCGTAAGCCAGGTTGTAACGCTTGATGTCACCCATCCTGCGTCCTTCCAGGAAGAACTCGCGGCGCCGCTCCTCGGCCACCTGGGCCGGAGTCATGGAGCCGGTCAGCTCGGCGATGATTAGCCGTGCCTCGGCGCTCCGAGCCAGCGGAATCGGCGCGTCGCGACTCACGTACTTATGCTGCACCCAGAGCTGAGTGTTCTGGTCTGCGGACGGGCGGCCGCTGTCAGTGACGGCCACTCGCGGATCGTTCAGGTTGCGGTATGAAGGTGCGACAGTGACCGACGTGCCCAGGCCGTTGAACTCGAAGACTCGGTTGTACTGGCGGCCGTTAGCGGCGTCGTACGTGGCATTGTAAAGGAAAGCGGTTGGTACCTGCTGCGCGTCGGCCAGCGCCCCGGCCGCGTCGCCCTTGTCCAACCTGGCTTTCGCACGTCCCAGGTAAGCAAGTCCCACCAGCTGCGCGTCTCCGGCAGCCTGCGCTGCTGTCAGTGCCTTGGTGAATCGTGCTTCGGCCTCGCCGAACACCTGTGCAGGGGTGAGTTCCGGCCCGACGTCGATCGCTGCCGAGCAGAACGACTCGCCGATAAATACGAGGGCGAATCCAGCGTAGTTGGCCGTTCGTGCTATCAGACGCTGACGGTCATCGACCTCCGCGTCGGTCCAGCCTTCCAGCCTTCTCGTCGCGTTATCGGCAGTGAAACGAGCCGTGTTGAGCGGGGTGTAAATCCCATATGCACCCTGGCAAGACGTCGACGCGTAGGACGTCTGCTCGGGTCGTATGCTGCGACGATCGTAATCCCACCGACTGGCGGTCTGGCTTCCATCCTGGAGTTCTCCAGCCACCAGACCGCTGGTGACGATGTAGGCCGCGTAAGCGCATTCCAGGTCGCGCTGAGCACTTGTCACCAGCAATTCGGCGCTCGCCGGTGTCTCCAGGGTTGACGCCGGCACTCGACTCGGCGTCTCAACTTCCAGAGCGCGGTCCAGGGCGTCGCAGGCGCCCAGAGTCACCACAAGCAATGCTGCTCCCAGCGCTCGCGCACGAGGCGCGTTCGCAGCGGACAGTCGGAAGTCCTTCAGCTTCATCGTTCTATCCGTCTCTGTCGGGAGATAGGTTCGAAGATTCGTCATCATATGGGCCTCAGAATCCGATGTTGAATGAGAGAACCCAGGTCTGGAGTTGCGGGAGGACGTTCTGTTCGAACTGTCCGACCGACCCGCGGCTACCGCCGATGAATGATGCTTCCGGCTCGAGTCCCTTGTAGTCAGTCCAGGTGAGCAGGTTGCGTCCGGCTACCGTGATCGAGCCGGAATTCACTCCCACCCTCTCCGCGAATGACGGCGGTAGCGAGTAGGTGAGGGCGACCTCGCGAAGCTTGGTGAAGCTGGCGTCCTGGGTGTACTCGTCTATGAAGGCCGAGCCTCCCTGCACCCGCGCGACGTGCACCGGATCGAACTCTTCCGGGAAGAAGTTCTCGCGGCAGAGCGAGAAGAGGTAGCAGCGCACGCGCTCATTACCGTCCAACTTCTTGTAGCCAGCCTTGAAGTCGACAAGGGCGTTGAGACGGAAGTTCTGCATGAACGTGACTGTCGTCGTGAACGCTCCCTCCGTTTCCGGCGCCGTATTGCCAAGGAAGACGCGCGGAGCGGACGCGCAGGCAACGGAACCACCACTGCCGTTATCGCACATGAGGTTTGTGGTCTTCTTGCCATCGGGCCCAAACTCGGCACTTACAAGATGCCGCGCAAACCAGGAACCGGCTGGGTACCCGACCACGTGGGCCTCGTTCGAACCAAGGGAGACGGTATCCACCGAGCCGAGATCCTTGATCTTGTTGGAGTTCTTGCTGATGCTGAAGGTCATATCCCAGCTAAAGTTCGAGCTCTGCACCGGCGTCCCTCGAACCATGAATTCCATGCCACTCCGGGTGATCCGTCCAGCGTTGAAGAACTGGGTGCCGCCATAGCCCGATGACGGCGGCACGCTGCGGGCCAGGATGGCATCTCGAGTCGTGCCGCCGAAGTACGTCGCCTCGAAGCCCAGCCGATCGTCGAGAAGCCCCACGTCGAGTCCCATCTCCAGCTCGTCACTACGCTCCGGCCCCAGATCCTGGTTGCCGATGTTGCCCGGCGTGACGGTGCCCGCACCGCCAGGTACGTAGGTGGGGATGGCGGTAAGTGCGGCCGGCTGAAGGCCGCTCTGGCCATAGGCTGCACGCAGCTTCATCGCGGTAACCCAGGGAAGTTGGAAGAACGGCTCCTCACTCACGACCCACGACACGCTGGCCTTGGGGTAGTACACGAGGTCGAAATTCTCGCCGAAAGCGCTGTTATCGTCGGCCCGGACAGCGCCGGTGAGGAATACCCTGTTCCGCCAGGCGAACTGCTCCTGGAAGAAGACGCCGACCGTGTTGTTCTCGATCACGTCGTCATCGTCGAAGTCGACCGAACTCAGCGCCGAAATCGATTTCAGTCCAGGTGCCGGGAAGCCCTCGCCGTAGATCGCCCGCGTCTGCGTGGCACGGGTGTAATACTGCGCGCCGAGCGAGCTGGTGAGCTGCCAACTGGCGCTCGGATTGTACGTCGCATTGGCCACGTAATCGAACGTGTTGTATTTGACGTTACGGGTGGAGACTTCCATGTAGCCGCCCGTCGGGCCGTCCAGGCCGAACACTGTCAACGCGTCATTGCGTTGAGCGATCTCCTGGTTGTCCTCGGCGATGACGTCGGTGCCGACGATGATGCGGTGATTGAACCAACCGGAGGGGCGATGGTTGAAGGTCACCGAGCCGGTGAACCGGTCAGCGTCCTGAAAGATCTCGTATCCCTCCGCGTACTGCTCTGGCGTGCCACTGTAGAAGCCGCGGCGAGGGCCGCCGATGGTACGCGGGTTAGCATAGTATGTGGTCCATGTGGTGCCACCGCCGCCGGCCTCGAGCGGGATGTTGGTCCGACCGGTGGTATAACCCAGGCTGGCCGATAGATCCCACTTCTCGCTCGGTGTAAGGGAGAGGTTCACCCGGCCGTTGTAGCGCTTGAGCTTGTTGGAGCGATCGGCGCCTGTCGAGTTCTCACCGCCCAATCCGGCGTAGTAACGGAACTGCGGCGAACCTCCACCCACACTGAGGTTCAACTGATCAGACCGACCAGTGCGCCAGATGTCCTGATTACCGCGCTCCTTCTCCAGCTCCGAGATATTGAGCGTCTCCACCTGGTTGGTGAGCGGGTTCACCCCGTAGTTGGTATAGAGACGGTTCTTGTAGTCGTAGAAGCTCTGCACGCCGGTGCGCACACTGGCCGTCCAGGTGGGAGCACCCGCGGAGCCGCGTCGGGTGATGATCTGGATGACTCCATTGGCCGCTTCGGTTCCGTACAGAGTCGCCGCGGCAGGTCCCTTGATCACTTCGATGCTCTCGATGTCTTCGGGGTTGAAATCGTTCCAGCGAGAAACCGAGCGCGATCCGAAGCCCTGGCTCAGCGGCCCGGTGGCCTGCGCGTTATCCACTCGCACTCCGTCCACATAGATGAGCGGATCGGCGGTGAGTGACAGGGACGTGGCTCCACGGATCCGCACCCGGCTACCGGTGCCCACCTGACCGGAACCGGCGATGACCGCCACGCCGGTAGCGCGCCCGTTGAGCAGTTGTTGCAGGTTGTCCACCGGCTGGGTGGCAACAATATCCGCGGCCTTGATCTGGGAGACGGCGTTTCCAACCGACCGCGATTCAGCGCTCCCCGCGGTGCCGGTGACCACCAACTGGTTCAACTCGATGGCGCGGGCGGCCATCGTTATGCGAACCTCGGTGTCGCCCACCCGCGCGGTCATGGTGGTCTGACGGTAGCCGATTCGCCGCGCCTGCAGTTCCACCTGACTGCCCTGGACACCGTTAATGCGGAATCGGCCGGCAGCATCGGTAAGCGCGCCGAGTTCGGTGCCGGCGACAGTGACCTGGACGCCAGCGAGGGGTTGGAGCATCCCTTCGGTGAGGACCGTTCCACCAACGACATTCGCGGCCTGCGCGTGGAGCATTGCGCCGGCAGCGGGTCCCAGCACTACGGCGAGAAGGGTCAGCGCCAACGGGATCGTCCAGCCACGTATGGCTCTTGCCAACTGCCTGGCGTCACGCATCCAGGTATGGCTCTTATCGGACGGATACAGCGGGATCATTCGTCTCCTCCAGCCAGAGGATAACATTTGCCGATCGGGGCGAGCTATGAGCGGAGGCGGGCTGGCGTTCTGATCAGCCAGTCGGGGTCCGGGAGAGCCGTGCACCATTCGGCCGCGTACGCCAACATGCGGCACCAGTGCCTAGGCGGCAAGGGCAGCGGCATCGCCAGCGCCGGCTCTCCCAGCCCACGCTCCAGTTCGCCAAAAGGGCGCCAGCCGCGTTTCGGCTGGCGCCCCTTTCGTGGCACGTCTAAACGGTTTTCCACCAGGATTTCAGCGGAACGCGCTATGCCCGGTGATGGCCTGGCCGAGGATCAGGGTGTGCACGTCGTGCGTGCCCTCATAGGTATAGACACTTTCCAGATTCGCCATGTGCCGCATTGAGGCATACTCGGCAAGGATGCCGTTGCCGCCCAGAAGGCGACGAGCCTCGCGCGCAATATCGGTGGCGATGTGGACGTTATTCCGCTTGGCCAGCGACACCTGCTGCGGCGTGTAAGTGCCGGCGTCCTTCAGTCTTCCCAGGTGAAGCGAGACGAGCTGCGCCTTCACTATCTCTGTGAGCATCTCCGCCAGTCGCGCCTGCTGGAGCTGGAACGCGGCGATGGGACGGTCAAACATCACGCGATTCTGGGCGTAGCTGAGTGCTTCTTCGTAGCACGCCATGGCGGCGCCGATCGCTCCCCAGGAGATGCCGTAACGGGCCTGGGTGAGGCACATCAACGGACTCTTGATTCCTCCCGACTCCGGCAAGATGGCGTCAGCCGGCAGGTGGACGTCCTGGAAGACAAGTTCGCTGGTGTCCGAAGCGCGAAGAGACAACTTCCCCTTCTGGTCGCGCGCGCTAAAACCAGGCGCGTCGGTCGGAACGATGAAGCCGCGGATGGAACGGTCGCTGGGATCGCCGTTAGTCTTTGCCCATACCACCGCCACCTGCGCCGTGGAGCCGTTGGTGATCCACATCTTGGCTCCGTTAAGCAACCAGCTTCCGTCGGCCTGTTCGTGGGCCATCGAGATCATTCCTGACGGATTGGAACCGAAGTCCGGCTCGGTGAGCCCGAAGCAGCCAATTATCTCACCTCGCGCCATGCCGGGTAGGTAACGCTGCTTCTGCTCCTCGCTGCCGAAGGCGAAGATGGGGTACATGACGAGCGCGCCCTGCACCGAAGCGAACGACCTGATGCCGGAGTCGCCGCGCTCCAGTTCCTGCATGATGAGGCCGTAGGCGACGTTATTGAGTCCCGCGCAGCCGTACTCCTCAGGCAGGTTTGCACCGAGGAGACCCAATTCGGCCATCTCCGGGATCAGCTGCTTCGGGAATCGTCCCTCGATGTAGGCGTCGCCGATGATCGGAAGGACACGATCGTCCACGAAGCGCCGGACGCTGTCGCGAACGGCGCGCTCCTCCTCGGAGAGACTGCTGTCGATGTCGAAGAAATCCTGCATGGCGCTGGTATCTCTGCCGGTTGGCTGTTGAAGAAAATTCGACCGCAAACGCTGCTTGTCCTTACTCCTCTCGCGCCGCCCGAAGGCCGATGGTTAACGGTGCTGGCTTTCGCGGCGCGGAGCCTCGTTGCTTCGCTGGCACTACCGCGCGACGGGCGAGGGGAGTGATCCCAACCTCGCGGGCCTTGCTGCGGAAGGTGGAACCGTGGTCGATTGAGTGGCCCTGTTCGTCCTGCCACTGATGCACCATCTCGTGCAGGAGGGTGTGACACGCTTCCTCCCAACCGTGACGTTGGATGTGAGACCGGCTGATAGCAATCTCCGCCGGGTCGCCTGCCGAGGATCGGGCGGTATAGTGGCCGAGCCGCGTCTTCATACGACGCGAGACGCGGATGGCGACCGTGCGTAGAGTACCGGCAAAGTACCCGTCGTTGTAAGCCTTGTGCCACCCGCGAAGCTCTTCAGCCATGGATTCATCGGCCGCAACGGTACGGGGAAGGCGTCGGCGAGATGACTGGGGACGGTCCACCTGGAACGTTACGATCTGAGCTCGGGCCGCTGCACGGTCGGCCCGTGATCGTGACCTGACGAAGGCGACGACCGCCCGGAGCACCGGTTCCGGCGCGCGCAGATAGCCCTCATGAATGCGCAGCTCGTGACCGCTGAAGCTCACCATCACCATCCGGTTCCGAGTCAGCCGCAGTTGCTCGATCGCGTTCCCCATGCCCAACTGGCGCAACCGGGCCAGCAGTTCGGCACCATTGTTCGGCACATCGTGAAAGCCCAGTTCCAACTGGTGCGGGTTCCGTCGCCGGAACAGTCTGCTCAGCGCGGAAAGCATCGGTTGGGTCCGGCCACGAAGATACTGCTAGCGGCGTCCCAGACAAACGTCTGCACGTCAATGTTCCTATCGTCGATCGTGATGACGTTGAGAGATGACGGACGGCCGCCGCGAGAGCGGTTGGAGACTGTGCCGGCGGTGCTCACGATGGTGCCCCGCCGCGTGTGCTCGATGTAGTGAATGGCCTCCTGGTGATCGTGGCCGCAGAGCACCAGATCGACCCCCATGTCGGCAAACGCGCCCAGGATGCGCGGCGTATGCTTCAGGCCGTGCCGTTGGGATAGCTCCCCCTTCACGGGGTTGTGATGCATGAGGATGACCTTAACGTCATCGTCCGGCGCACGAGCTACTTCCTCTCGGGCGTGCTCGACCTGATCAGGCCGCAAGTCGCCGATCACCGACAGGTCACGCATGTTCAACGTGATTGTGCGCAGCGTGATGCCGTGCGACGTATTGAGACCGACGACTGTCACGCCTGGCACCGACACCACCGGCTCCAGATCGTCGGAGATGAACTTCTTGTATCCCTCGTACATGCGGTCGCGGCTCCGCAGTCCGAGCGGGGACTCCCACCAGGCAACGTCGTGGTTACCGGGTACGCAGATCACCTTACTCACCCGCTCTGCGTCCCGGATGAAAACGTGGGCACGCTGGAACTCACCGAACCGTGCCCGCTGGGACACGTCGCCGGAGATCGCCACGATGTCGTAGCGTTCTCGTTGTATGAGCGCCTCGATAGCCTCGATCTGCTCGGGCACCGCGGGGCGCCCGAAGTGCAGATCGGAGACATGGAGAAGGCGGGACATGGCGTGAGTGGCGACGGTGGAGCGCAGAGTCTGGCGTTCGTCTGTCGACGCTCGCCTAGAGCCTGGCGATTATGGCGTCGGTGAACTCCTCGGTGCCAGCGGTGCCACCGAGGTCGCGAGTGCGCACCCCATCGAGGATCGTATTCTCGAACGCCGTCCGGATGCGCGTCGCTCGCTCCTGCTCACCGATGTGATCGAGCATGAGGCAACCGGCGAGGAGAAGCGCGCCGGGATTGGCGAGGTCGAGCCCGGCAATGTCCGGGGCGGTGCCGTGTACCGCCTCAAAGATGGCGGCGTTTTCGCCGATGTTGGCGCCCGGCGAGAGACCGAGGCCACCCACCAACCCCGACACGAGGTCGGACAGAATATCACCGAAGAGGTTGGTCGTCACGACGACGTCGAAAATCTCCGGCTTGACGACAAGTTGCATAGCCGCCGCGTCCACGATCCGCTCGTCGAAGGCAATGCGACCAACGTAGTCGCGGGCCACCTCTCGCCCCACCTCCAGAAAAAGCCCGGACGTGAACTTCAGGATGTTGGCCTTGTGGACGACGGTCACCTTGCTCCGACCGTGTTTGAGGGCGTATTCAAACGCGTAGCGGATCACGCGCTCAGAACCGAGTCTGGTGACGATGGCGATGGACTCGGCAGCCGCCTTCGGATCGCCACCGATAGCGATGTAATGCTCCACCCCCGAGTACAGTCCCTCGGTGTTCTCACGGATCAGGACGATATCCACGTCTTCGTAGCGGCCGCCGGGTATGATGGTCTTGGCTGGCCGAACATTGGCATAGAGATCGAACGTCTTCCGAAGCGCCACGTTAACCGAACGGTAGCCGCCGCCCACCGGTGTCTCCAGCGGTCCCTTGAGGGCCAGACGGGTGCGCTTGATGGAATCCAGCGTGGCATCCGGCATCGGCTCGTTGAACCGCACGACTGCGGCAGCACCGGCCAACTGGTGGTCCCATTCGAATACGGCCCCAGATGCTTCAAGGACGCGGACGGTGGCTTTTGCGATGCTCGGCCCGATGCCGTCGCCGGGAATCAACGTGACTGGAATGGCCATGATCTATAAGGAGCTGACGCGTTAATCGTCGGTGAATCGGGCGTGAATCGAACCGATAGGGTGCGAATCACGTGCGAGAATCCTTCTTCGAGTAGCCGCCGACTGTCGCATCAGGGAGAGGGCGGCGCAGCGATGAGATCGGCGAAGCGGCTGGCGATAGTCGCGCCCAGTGCCGGCGCCGAAGGCTCCATCTCCACTTCCTCGGTCGACCCAGCCCAGAGTATCTGGGCAGAGCGGACGTCCACGAGTATTAGCATGAGCCGCGCCCTTGTGCCCTGGCTGATCGCCACCGAGGTCGATCCGGCTCCCGCGGCCGCGGGTGCTGCGGATAGTCGAAGCGCTGTCGGCACAATGACATAGCGTGCATCGGCCAGTGCTGCCAGCGCTCGCAACTGGCCGGACAGCGGCTCCTTCACCGGTCCCCGTTCGAGCTGCCGCGGCCCAGGAAGTGGCAGTGAGCCGGGCTCCAGCCCCATTCCTGGATTCTGGGCAGCCATGCGACGGGCGCCAGCGGCGGTTGTCCAGAGCGAGCCCAGCCCTCGCTCGCTGAGGACGAAAGCCAGTTCCGTATCCAGGGCCGGAAGTGAGAACGCAACCCCGCCGGCAGAGATAGCTGGATCGGCCTCCACTCGCTGGACGGGCAGGAGAAGCACTCGAATGGAAGCTAGATCTGACAGCGGCCGCGCTTCGCTTCCCGGTGCCAGTGTAACCGTGGGAGGCGCTACTGCGTCCTCGGCCGCTCGGCGGCTCGCCGCGCTGCAGCCAGCGGACGACCACAACAGTGCTGCCGCGCTTAGCGGAAGCGCAGCGCCCTGGAGCCAGCGCAGACGACGGGGACGACGGTAGACGAGCACGGCGGATAATAACCCCCGCGCCGGGCCGGCGGCAGGCGCTCTCACCCGTGTGTGGAAGCGCCGCGAGACTTCGTTAGCTCGTGCTCGCTATTCCGTCGTCGGACCTCTGAGACCATCTTCCGAGGGCTGACCCACGTCCGCCGCCCTTGCTCAGGGCAGCCGTGCTGCGCTGACGCCCGTAAAATTGTGCATCCCAAATACCTGCCGGATTCAGCCAGGTCCGTGGTCGCTCCTTCTACCCACCTCTACCCCTGATTCGCGATGTCCCGATACCCTCTTCTGGTAAGCGGCGTCGCCGCTCTCCTCGTGACCGGGTCAGCCGTTGGCGCCCAGACGGGCGGAACGGCAGCCGCGCAGCCTACTTCCGCCGCCGCCAGCGCATTCGAGTTCTCCATACCCAACATGATGCGCGGTCCGGAACTCTATGGACGCGAGCCCGAGGGTGTGAGCTGGTCGCCGGACAGTCGTTGGATCTACTTCCGTTGGTTGCCGCCAGGTACCGACTGGCGTGAGACGCCGGAGCCATACCGGGTTCGTGCGGCGGCTGGCTCGGCGCCGGAGCGCATGACCGAGGCTCACATGGACTCGGTGGGACCGTTGCTCGCCGGCGGACCGCTCACCCCCGATCGGAAGAGCAGGGTGGTTGCCTACGGCGGTGACCTCTACCTGATCGACCGTGGGAAATCGAGCGTCCGCCGGCTCACCGAGACGCTGGACATGGAGCGTAGCCCGACCTTCGCCACCGATGGCCGGCAGGTCTTCTACATCCGCGACAACAATCTCTACGCCCTCAGCCTGGACAACGGACTGCTGCGCCAGCTAACCGATGTACGGCAGGGTGATGCTCCGACTCCGTCACCGCCCGCTGTCGGTCAGCGCGGCTTCATGGAGGCCGAGCAACTGGCCCTGCTCGAGGTGGTGCGCGACAAGGCGCGGCAGGACAGCATCAGAAATGCGGACCGCGCTCGCCGGGACTCCGCTCGCGTCACGACCCTCTACCTCGCTCGCACCGAGCGGCTGGGCATGCTCGAAGTCGCACCTACCGGCCAGGCGTTGCTCTTCACCACTACCCTTCCGAACAGCCAGGTTCGACGGACCGAGGTTCCCCAGTACGTCACCGCCAGCGGTTACACCGAAGACATCACCGGACGCACCAAGGTCGGCGACGCCCAGGACGCCGGACGCGTCGGCTTCATGGAGTTGCCTTCCGGAAAGGTGACCTGGCTTAAAATGCTTCCCGGCGACAGCAGTACCGCTCCGTCGCTCACCCGCCTCATCGGCTGGAACCAGCGCGGCGACGCCGCGCTGGTGTCGGCCGTGACGCCGGACTTCAAGACGCGCTACCTCTACCAGGTGAACTCCGACGGATCGATGAAGACGCTCGATGTCCTCACCGATACCGCATGGGTCGCCGGTCCGTGCTTCGGATGCGCTGGCTGGGTGGATGGAGGGGCGACGGCATGGTTCGTCTCCGAAGCTGACGGCTATGCGCATATCTACACAGTTCCGCGTGGCGGTGGTGAGCGTAAGCAGTTGACGAGCGGCAAATGGGAGGTACTCGGCGTAAATGTCTCGGAAGATGGCGGCAACTTCCTAATCACCAGCAACGAGGGATCTCCGTTTGAGCAGCACTTCTCGCGAATGTCGGTGAACGGAGGCGCGCGCACGAAAGTTACGAGCGGCGTGGGCGGTCATGACGTGACCGTCTCACCAGACGGACGACTGCTGGCCGACGTCTACTCCGAGTCCAACCGGCCACCCGAACTGTTTGTGATGGACAACAAGCCAGGTGCGACGATGGCGAAATTGACCACCTCGCCCACCGCTGAGTGGTTGTCGTTTCCCTGGGTCAAACCGGAGATCGTGATGATTCCGGCCAGCGACGGCGTGCAGGTGCCAGCGCGTATCTACAAACCGCAGTCCTGGAACGCTCAGCCCAACGGAGCCGCGGTGATTTTTGTCCACGGTGCCGGCTATCTCCACAACGTTCACAACTACTGGTCCAGCTACTCCCGCGAGTACATGTTCAACCAGTACCTGGCGAGCAAGGGCTATGTGGTGCTGGACATCGACTACCGCGGGTCGGCGGGATACGGGCGTGACTGGAGGACCGCGATCTACCGTCACATGGGTGGCCGGGACCTCCAAGACCACGTAGACGGCTCGCGCTATCTGAACCAGACTTTTGGCATCGATCCGGAGCGCGTGGGCCTCTATGGCGGCAGCTATGGCGGCTTCATGACGCTAATGGCGCTGTTCACCGAGCCGAAGCACTTCGGCGCCGGCGCAGCGCTGCGATCGGTGACCGACTGGGCCCATTACAACCACGGCTATACGGGCCGCATTCTCAACCTGCCGCAGAACGATTCAATCGCCTACCGGCAGTCGTCGCCGATCTACTTCGCCGAGGGGCTGGAGGATCCGCTCCTGATGGCCCATGGCATGGTGGACGTGAACGTGCACTTCCAGGACATCGTGCGACTCTCCCAGCGGCTCATAGAACTTGGAAAGACAGACTGGGAACTGGCCGCATATCCGGTGGAGGATCACGGCTTCGTTCGCCCGTCCAGTTGGACTGATGAATATCGACGCATCTTTGAACTTTTCGAGCGCTCGCTTGTCGGCCTGCAGAAAAAATCGCTGGACTGGGACCGTTAGCGCGCGTACGGGGCCAGGTAGCGCCCGCACGCGCTATCTGGTGCCGGCGACCGTCGGACGACGGCCCGGCACCAGGAGCAGGAGCCCGAGTGCCGCCAACGTCGCCAGGGCGGCGCCCAGGTCGAACGCGGCGGTGGGGCTTACGCGGTCCCAGAGAATGCCGAAGACCACCGACGCTGGCAGGGCGCCGATCCCGATCGCCAGGTTGTACCAGCCGAAGGCGGTGCCTCGGCTGGTAGGGGGAGCCAGGTCTGCCACGAGCGCCTTCTCCACTCCCTCCGTGAGTCCGAAATAGAGGCCATAGACGGCGAACAGCGCCCACGCGTGCCACTGCTCGGTCGACCGGCCGAAGAGCAGGTAGACGAGCGCATACAGGACCCAACCGGCGACGATCGGCGGCTTACGCCCAATGCGATCAGATAACCAGCCGCCGGGAACGCTAGACGCTGACTTCACTACGTGCAGCATGGCCCAGAGAAGAGGTATCTGCGCTACGGACACGCCCAGTTGGGCCGCTCGGAGTAGCAGGAATGCGTCAGTGGCGTTGCCGAGGGTGAAAACCACTAGTACTCCGAGATAGCGCCAGAACGGACTGCCCAGCGAAGCCGCGGGTTCGGACGCCAGGGCCTCGGCCCCGGGTATAGGCTCGGAGGGTTCTGTAACCTGGACCTCGGACGACGAAGCCTTTTTCTCGCTGACTCCCCAGATGGCTACCGCCACGGCCAGTGCACCGGGAACGGCCGTCCAGAGAAAAACGGTGCGAAGAGGCATACCCATGCCGTCGAGCATGAGGAAAGCGAGCAGCGGTCCAAGCACGGCGCCCAGATGGTCAGCGGCCCTATGTAGCCCGAAGGCGCGGCCGCGCAACTGCGGGGTCACCGAGTCAGCGATCAGGGCATCCCGAGGCGCTCCCCGAATGCCCTTCCCCACCCTGTCGGTGAGACGAATTATCAGCACCTGGCCGGCGCTGGTCGCCAGGCCTACTAACGGCCGAGCGATGGATGCCAGCAGATAGCCCGTCACCACCAGCGGTTTCCGTCGTGGCAACCTGTCCGACAGCCATCCGCTGCCCAGCTTGATCAGAGCTGCCGTGGTCTCTGCCGCGCCCTCAATCGCGCCGAGGGTGGCCGCGCTGGCACCCAGAACGCCGCTCAGGAAGAGCGGCAGCAACGGGTAGATGATCTCGCTCGAGAGATCGGTGAGCAGGCTGACAGCGCTCAATACCAGCACGTTTCGCCCCAGCCATGAGCGACGTCCGGGCGTCTCTATCGCGAGCTGTGGCGAGTCGCTCATGGATGGCTGGTTTGCGGTTCGGTTGGACGAGGGGCTGTCTATATGCCGAGAGCGGATTCATCGCGCCATCCCGTTCTGTGGTGCGAGGGTCACGATGCCGCTTGCGAATTACCCGCCTTATGCTTGATATAGACCGCATGGCCCTCACCACACTCACATCCATTATCGGCGAGATCCACGCTGCTCTCGCCCCAGCGAGGGAGCTTTTGCGAGCGCGCGATGGCCAGATCATCCGCTCACAGGTGGAGATCTCAGAGATCGCTGCACCCACCGGTGACGAGGCTGAGCGAGGCGCTCTCGTCGCTCAGTACTTCGCCTCAGCCGGCCTGGAACAGGTGCGGACGGACGATACAGGGAACGTCATCGGATTGCGCCAGGGAACCGACCCAACGCTCGCGCCAGTAATCCTCTGCGCCCACCTGGATACCGTCTTTCCGCATGGTACAGCACTGGCAGTGCGGACAGAAGGGTCGCGTCTCATGGGGCCTGGCATCGGTGACAACGGTCGCGGGCTTGCCGTGATGATAGCACTCGCTGGCGCGATCGATGGCTGCAGCGTGCGCACGCGACGCCCGCTACTCTTCGCCGCTACCGTCGGCGAGGAGGGCGCAGGCGACCTGCGGGGCGCGCGGGCACTGTTCGCCGGTGATGGTGCGGGCGCCCACGCAGCGATCGCCATAGACGGCGCCGGCGACGAGCGAATCGTCCACCATGCGCTAGGCGCTCGACGCATCCGCGTCACCTTCCGGGGGCCGGGGGGCCATAGCTGGGCCGCTTACGGCATTTCGAATCCGGTGCATGCGGCCGCCGCTACCGCTGCCCGCCTGTCCGAGCTCGTCCTGCCAGTTACGCCTCGAACCACGCTCAGCGTGACGCGAATTGGCGGCGGACTGTCGGTGAATGCTATCCCCGAAGAAGCCTGGCTGGAGGTGGACCTGCGGTCTACGAACGCCGCCGTCCTCAGTCGCTACGCTCGCGAGATTACGATTGCAGCGATTGCCGGCGCTGAACGGGAGGATGGACTTCGCGCTCGCGGCACACCCACCCTTGACCTGGCCATCGACGTCATTGGTGACAGGCCGTGCGGCACTGTCTCCGCCGACAACCCGCTGGTTCGGGCGGCTTTTGCCGCGACTCGGCTCGTCGGTCGAACGCCGTCCGGTGCCACCGCGTCTACCGACGCCAACGTTCCGATTGGCCTTGGCATTCCCGCGGTTGCGATTGGCGCCGGTGGCCGAGGCGGTGCTGCGCATACCGTCGGCGAATGGTACGACAACGCCGATGGTCCGGTGGGAATCGCGCGCGCACTTACCCTAGCGGTAGCTGCTGCAGCTTCGTAGCGCGCGGTCCGAGCACTACGAAGCGCAGCAGCAATAACTGTTTTACGCCGACCCGTGCACCTCGGCGTCATCGCCGATGGTTACTTCGCCGCTCACGTTCTCCACTGTAGCCGAGTCACCCACGAGAGAGCGGGAGAGAGTGGCGTTCATGATGCGGCTGTCCGCACCCACGAGGGTGTCCTTGAGCGTCGAGTTCTCCACCACCGTACCGGCAAGTAGGGAAACATTAGGCCCGATGAGCGAGTTGCTGAGCTTTACGCCGTCCTCGATGTACACCGGGTCCACGAAAGTCACGCCGGCCACTGGCTCGGGCCGACGAGCACGTCCCTTCTCAAGCATCACGCGATTGGTATCGAGAAGCGTGTCCAGCTTGCCCGCATCGTACCAGCCTTCGACGTCAATAACGTCGATTCTCGCTCCGTGGTCGATCATGTACTGGAAGGCATCGGTGAGGTAGTACTCTCCCTTGTTGAGCGGCTGGGTGAGCACATAATCGATCGCCTCAAAGAGCAGTTTCCAATTTCTGATGTAATACAGGCCGATGTTGGCGCGCTTGGAGATCGGCTCGGTTGGCTTCTCCACGATGCGCGTCATCGCACCGGACTCGTTGGTGACGACGACACCGAAGCGCTGGTAGTCCTCAACTTCCTTCACCCAGATGATCCCGTCGGCGTCGCTGTCCTTCACCACGCTCAAATCGGCGTCGAAGATGGTATCGACGAAGATGATCAGCACCGGCTGGTCCACGTATTCCCGAGCCAGCGCGACTGCGCCAGCCGTGCCGTCCTGGACGCGCTGCTCGATGAAGACGGAGGGGATATCAGAGATCTCGTGGACATGCGCCTCCACTTTCTCCTTCAGGTGGCCAGTGATGTAGACGATCTGATCCACCGTGCCGAGCTTCTCAAGGTCCTCCAGGATGTAGTCCATCACCGGCTTGCCGGCGACTCGCAGCATCGGCTTGGGCGTAACGTGCGTGTGCGGGCGCAGGCGAGTGCCCTTGCCGGCCAGTGGAATGATCACTTTCATGGTGCTTTAGTCCCCTCGCGTCCGTAGCGATCGGTGAGGCGCACGACGTCATCGAGTTCCGGAGTGGATACTTCCAGCACGTCGCAGTCGGTCACGGCTTCCATCTGGTGCACGGTACCGGGCACGATGCGGAAAGACTCGCCAACCTGAAGGTGCGTGTCCCCGAGCGTATCCCCATCCTGAACGCGATAGATCATTCGGCCGGAGAGCAGGTGGATAGTCTCGTCCTTACGTTCATGATACTGCACCGAGAGCGCCTCCCCTGCCTTGATGTGGAGGATCTTGCCGACATAACGATCGGTATGCGCCCAGATAGTCTCGTGACCCCATGGCTTGGGCACGATCCGGGCCTCCACTCGGCCGCTAGCTGGTGAGCTAGCAGAACTGTCTGCACCGCCAGAGGTGGCGGCGTCCCCATTGCTAGCCGTTACGGGGGCGTCGTCGCGCTTCAAGCTGCCGCTCATCTTGTCTCCGTCAGGGCGGCGATGCCGCCAGTGAGCTGGGGTTGGTCACGCACGCCGTGACACAGATACCGCATCCAGTGCAGTCGGGGCCGAATATGGGTCGGCCCGCCTCGTCCAGCGTCAGCGCTGTCTCTCCAACCGGACAGACTCGCGCACAGACTCCGCAGCTCACCCCGTGAAATGGTAGGCAGCGGGTCTCGTCGAGAGTAATTGTGGCCATTCTAACGTTCAGCCAGCCGTCGTCTGGCACACTCAGCGCAGCGGTGGGACACACTGCCGCGCACGGCATGTCGACGCACATCGCACAGGCGGTGGTGTTGACATCCAGAACCGGCGTGCCGCGAGCTATTCCCGCGTCACGACCCAGTAGACCGATCGCCTGCACCGGACAGGCAGGGACGCAAGCGTCGCAGCGAGTGCAGGCCGCCACGAATGCAGCCTCTGGGAGTGCGCCCGGCGGGCGCACGTAGTGCGTGGGCGCCAGCTCGTCCAGCAGCATCGTAGTTGCCTGCCCGAGCGCCCGCGCCAATCCGCGCGTCAGGAAGCCGCGCCGATTCAGACCGTCACCCTCCCCAGACCCTCTCATCAGTCGAAATATCTCGCCGGAACGGGTATATGGGCAAGAGTGTGCTGCTTCAGCGCGTCAGGCGAGCGATTAACGCCACGTCGATGACACATTCTACCAGAGATCTTCGAACGAGAAGCTCCAGCGCAGCTTGAACGGATCCGGATGCGTGAACGCAGTCAGGTTGCGCTCACCAACAGCCAACTCCGGGAAGCGCACGTAGAAAGGAAGGTCCAAACGTAGCTTCACGTCCCGGTCGAACAGGCGGCCACGCAAGGCGACGCCAGCACCAGCGTCGGCGAGGAGCCGTTCGCGCGCCTGAATATGGGACGCGTCTCGTACTCCGATGTCACCGAACAAGTTGGCGTAGAGCCCCAACGCCTGCGGCGCGGAACCGAACCGATAGAGTCGAATACCCTGTTCCACGTTAAGCGCGCCCAGCGCCCGGGTAGAGGCCAGCGCGTCATAACCACGCAGGCCGCCGCCGCCGATCGGTAGGTATGGCACGTCGTTGCCAGAGAGCACTCCACCGTCCGGCCGCCACCAGTGATTCGTGAAGGTCGACGTCGGCGTACGAGAGCTCAGGTAGAGGCCCCGTTCGGCGGGCGCATCTAGCTCCGCGCCGGCGAACAGCCTAAAGCGATGTGTCAGAAGTCCACTGGCGCTCGTGCGGGATAGGCTCCACGATGCCTCAGCCCTCGCGTATGGATCGGGGCTATCACCGAAGCCCGTCTGCACGCCTCCGGTAACCGAAGCCCGGAGAGCGGTGCCGCGTGCGACGGGGGATATACGAGCATAGTTCCAGCTCAGGTCAGTCGCCGTCCGGCCGTCCCATCGACGACCATCCATCACCGCGCGGTCGTACGGATATGTGCCGGTCGCTACGAGTTCGTGTGTCACGCGGTCGCCAGCGGAGAGGAAGCGACTGCGATCCCACGTCTGACCGACGGACGCCATGGCGACCCCGTCTAACAGCCAGAGGCCGGCGCGAGCGCCCATAAGCGGTCGCCCATTTCCTGGCAGAATCGGGTTCTCCACCGTCGCCCAGGCCTGCAACCTGGATACTTCCGACGGTGACTTGGCAGTCCCCCCGGCTGGCAGGGACGCACGACGTAAGCGCGCAGCCACTCCAAGCCCGATCTCTCGACGGTCGTAGAGGCCCTGGTAGCTGCTTCGAGCTCGGACGGCGCCAACAGGTCCGTCTGCACGGCCGTACCAGACCAGCGGAGCCAACTCCGTCACATAGCGGTTTGCCAGGCGCTGATCGAGGAATGGCCACTCCTGGACCACCACCGCCGTGGAGCGATCGAGCCGCCGAAACCGTACGTCCGTGTCGTTCGGAGCATACCAGTCCGGCGTGCTATGATATGGGTCAAGCCGGACCGAGATCGGCTGCGTAGCCGTGCGCACGGTCATCTGCTGAGTGGTCGCCAGCGGCAGACCGCGGGTAATCACCCACCCGGTATCTACCTGCACTCCGAGCGGCATGGGGTGCCAGTAGTCGCCAAGTCGGCGAACTGTCGCCGTCGTCACCCACTCGTCGCCCTCCTGCTTCACTTTCACGTCGCGCAACGCGTAGTCCACTACTCCAGTGCGGTGTACCCACTGCCCGAAGAACCAGCCCAGCGGCGCGCCATGGGCATCCTCGGCAGCCGCGCGCATCGCCGCCTCGTCGACGTGACGGAGCGCCCACCGCGCGTAGTAAGTGCGGAGGAACTCCCTGAACGCCGCGTCGCCCATCACGTCCCGCAGTGCCCCGTACATGAATTCGGCCCGGCTGTAGACCATGTTGCTGTAGATAGCGGACTCGCTGAAATCTGCTCCGCTGGTGCCCAACGGCTCGGCACGGCCAATCAGCTCGAGCCGCGTCTGGCCAATGAGGGCACCGAACATTGGCGATGGTACCAAGCGATGACGCGCGTAACCGGTACCAGCCGAGGGACGCTGTAGAACCGGCTCGGTGGTGCGATCCTGCGGCGTGGCGCGGGCGAACCAGGCCGTCTGATATGACGTGAGCCCCTCGTCCATCCATCCCGAACGCCACTCGTTGTTGGCGAGTATGCCGTATGTGAAAACGTGTCCGCCCTCGTGCAGGATGAGGCCCTGAGACGCCGAGCCATTCATCTGCATCATCGGGAACTCCGTTCCTCCTCCCTCAATCCGGTGCAACACCGTCATCTGGGGGTAGGCATAGGGCCCGTAAATGGACTCCAACCAGTTTAGCGCGGTTGTTGTACGCGCCACCGCTTGCCCCTGACCCCACTGTGCCTCGTCTCCCGGCCGGTAGAGGATATTCACCGCCACGCTGTCCCAGGTAGCCCAGCGAGTAGGCCCAGCAGGATGCGGTCGGAGATAATAACCGCCTTCGTATCGATAGTCGGGCGATACCGACCAGGCGAAGTGATGGACATCGCGGGCAAGCATCCGCACGGCGCGATAGCCCGCTGGCACCGCCACTTCGGGGGTCGGAGGCACATTCGCGTATGCCGATGGTTGCCGCGCTACGACTCCCCACTGCAGCACGCGGCGCCATCCCGGATCGCCGGCGACGACGACACCGGTGGTACCCAGCACCTGGTCGTCGCGGAGCAGGAGGGTTACGTCAAAGTCACCGAACTCGCCGTAGAACTCGCCAGCGGGTCGGAGTGCGTTTGGCTCCCAGCCCTCCCGGTCATAAACCGCCACCTTCGGGAACCACTGGGCGAAATCATAGCTTCGGCCCCGACGTCCCTGTCGGCGCGGAAGGGTAGACGGTCGGGCATCCCACTCGAACTCCACTCGCAGTGTATCGCCCGGTGGAAGGGGGCGCGGGAGGACGAAGTGAGCGACACTGCTATCCGGAGCTCCCGGGTACGTCGCGGCCACCGGCACGCCATCAAATCGAGGCGCTACGGTGAAGCGCTCATAAGCGAAGTCGGGATCCCCTAAATTCTGAAATCGCTGAACTCCCTCTCGCTCGTCTACGGCGCTCCATGCCGATCCCGGCCGGAAGGCGTTCAGGTGCTGGTGAACGTAAAACTCGTTAAGCGTGTCCGGCGAGTTGTTGACGTAGACCAGCGTGCCTGTAGCGTGCAGCGCCGATACTGCCTCGTCGAGAGTCGCAACGATGCTGTAGGAGGCACTCTGCTGCCAGTAGCCGGTGGTGTCGCCACCAGCCGGCGAGGTTGCCTGGAGGAACGCGAAGGCGAGAGTGGGTAGCATCGACGAACCGTGAGAGGGACCGAGCTGTCTGCGACATGGGGCCGGCCCACCATCCTTCGGTGCCCGGCCCCATGATCGTGGAGAATGAAGACGGTAAGCGCTAGCGCGTACCGCTCAGCATCTGCCGCCGTAGTGTAGCCAGGCGTCGACGAACCGAGCCGTCCATCACGGTGTCACCGACCCGCACCACGACACCGCCAAGAATGTCCGGATTGATGACGACATGAGGGATCACTTCCTTTCCGAGACTGCGCGAGAGCTGAGCGGCGATAGAATCGCGGCCGGCATCACCGATGTCGCGGGAGACGGTGACGTGCGCATGTACGCGCCCGGACGCCTCGTCCAGCAGGTTGTTATACTCGATCGCCACGGCCGGGAGCAGCATCTGCCGCCTGTTGTCGATCAACTTCTCGAGGAACAGTACAAACATGCGCGGAGCTCGATCGGCGAGGGCACGCGCAAAGACCGCCTTCTTCTGGCCCGCGTCGATCTGCGGCGCCTCGAGGAAGCGGAACAGTCGCTCGTCCCGCTCCACCGCCTGCGCGATTTCGCCGATCAACTGTCCCCAGCCAACCGGATCATTGGCGCGGCGAGCCAGGGAGAGTAGGGCGTCCGCGTAGTTGCGGGCGATAGTCGAATCACGCATCAGCGAGCCGACGTGGTGGCGGGCAGTGTGGCGAGGAAGCTGTCGATCAGCTTGCGGTTCGCCGCATCGTCCATGTTGTGGTCGATGACCTTGCTGGCTCCGGCGATGGCCAGCTCCACGGCTTCCCGACGGAGTTCGGCGATAGCACGGTCACGCTCAACCTCGATCTCCCGGCGGGCGCGGTCCAGCAGCTCCTGCTGTTGCACGCGAGTCTGCTCCAGCATCTCGCTGCGCAGGCGATCGCCAGCGGCACGTCCGTCGGCGATGAGGCGCTGCGCCTCCACGCGGGCGTTGTCCATCTCGGCGCGATGCCTGGCCAACAGCTCGGCTGCTTCGGCACGGTCGGCCTTGGCGCCCTCGATCGCATCCAGCAGCGCCTTCTCGCGCGCTTCCACGGCGGCGAGCATGGGCGGGAAGGCGAACTTGGCAAGTACGGCCAGAAGGAGGACGAAAATGATCAGCGTCCAGAACATCAACCCCACGTTCGGCGCCATGAGGTTTACACTTGCGGCTTTCTCTCCCTCCTGAGCCAACGCGAGAGCCGGGCTGCCGGCGGTGGCGAGGAGCAGCAGGAGGGAAAGCGAGAGCGGCGTTACGCGCGACAGACGCATGACAGTAAGGACGAATGGGAGAGGAGAGCGAGAGCCGGCCCCGGGGCCGACCCCGCACACCAGAACTAGAACTTGCCTGCGATCAAGAAGGCGATAACGGCGCCGAACAGTGCCACGCCCTCGATCAGCGCGGCGAGAATAAGGGCGGCGGTCTGAATACGGCCGGCAGCCTCAGGCTGGCGGGCCATTGCCTCAACTGCCTGGCCGCCAATGCGTCCAATGCCAAGGCCGGCGCCGATGACGGCCAGGCCGGCACCCAAGCTGGCGCCGATAAGTGCGAGGCCGGCGTTGTTGCTGCCAACCATGTCCGTCGCCGACTGAAGGAGCGGAAAAATTTCGAAGGTCATTTGTCGTGTCTCGTCTTTGGTAGTGCGTTTGATCCAGAATCACTCCGCGAAGGCGGCCAGGCCGCCACGCTGCCCGTCAGTAAGCCCCGGGGCTCAACGAGCTTTCCCGACCATCCGGCCGGGTACTGTATCGCGCGCCGGGAGTGCGCTGGCGCGCGATGCACTGCAACTGCTTTCAATTTTTACAACGTCAGTGCGCTTCGACTATCTGGCCGATGAAGACAGCGGACAGAAGGGCGAAAATGAAAGCCTGTAGAAAGGCCACGAAGATTTCAAGCATCATGATCGCCACAGCCATCAGCAACGGCGCGCCAGAGGCGATGCCGCCAAAGCTGAAGATGAGGCCGATCAGCGCGAGGACGATGATATGGCCGGCCGTCATATTGGCGAACAGTCGGATCGTCAGCGCGAACGGCTTCGTCAGCTTGCTGACAATCTCGACCGGCGTCATGATCAGAGTCATGGGCAGCTTGATAGCTACCGGCATGTCGCTGGGCCAGTAGAAGATCGTCTTCAGGTAGCCGGCACCAAGGGCACGCATGCCGGCGATCTCGACAACTACGAAAGTGATGATCGCCAGCGTGACCGTGACGGAGATGTTCCCGGTGGCCGTGGAGCCGTAGGGAATGAGACCGAGCAGATTCGCGAACAGAATGAGGAAGAACAGTGTGAGGATGAACGGCACGTACTTGGCGCCGCCATGCGGAATGTTCCTCATCACGACCTCCTCCCGGAGGTACAGCACCATGCCTTCGAGCCCGGCCGTAAAGCCCCTCGGCGCACCCTGCTCACGGTGATCTCGGTTGGAAGCTCGGGCCGCGCCGACGAGCACGAGCGTCGTAAGCACGGCGGCGAGGAGCATGAAGACGACGTGTTTGGTAGGCGAGAAATCCACCGCATAACCGCCGATCATCACTGGCTTCCAACGGGGCAGATGCACCGGCTTGTAAAACGGAGCCTTCCAGTAGGGAAGCTCGAGTTCGTGAGAGTCGGTGATGTGCGGGGTGATGATGTCCACCTTCGCATCCGACAAACCGTTCGACTGGTCCATCGCATCAGACTCGACACGGTTGACGGCACCGGCCACGGACTCACCCTGTCGCGGCGCGATCTCGGGCGTGACCATGGACTGGAGGACGACGGCCGGCGCAGCACTGAGGCCGATCGGCTGCCACGCGGACTGAGCGACCGTCGGAGCCGGCGCGCTGGTGGCGAGGAGGGCGGCGAGGGCAAGAACGCCGGAGAAGGTCATGGCTTCAGCAGCGGAGGTTCGACCAGGGTCGATACGAAGAAGAACGTCGCCAGGCTAAACAAAGCTGCCGAGGAAGGCAGCCCGAATTGGTCGACGACGAGGAAGGCGTAGATAGCGAGCGTGACGAAGCGCAGCAGCATGCCCATTCCGAATCCGGCGAACGGGTTGGTGCCACGGGTATAGCGAGCGGCGAGAAAACCGACGATTTGAATTACGAAAGCGATCGCGGCGCTGATGTAGATAGCCCGCCGCTCGGTAGCTGTCGGAAAGAAGACGGCGAAGATCCAGATGCCAAGGCCCAGGATCACCAATGAGATCGCCGAGTAGATGGCGACAGCTCTTCTGGTAGTCATCGTTTACGCGCCTCTTCTTCTCGCCGCAGGTCTGCCATGAGCTTCCGGTAAGTACTGTAGAACGTGCCGCCGGCTCCAACAATGAGAGCCGACAGCAAGAGCCATGGCTCCGTGTTGAAGCGTCGGTCCAGCCACTGACCGGCGAAAGCGGAAAGGACAATAGCCACAGCGAACTGCAGCCCGAGGCCAGCATACGCCCCAACCGACGTTCCGACGAGCTCCTTCCGACCACTGTCGGGAGGACGGCTGCCGCCCTCAACTGGCCCGTTTCGGCGCCCAGGCTGATCCATCATTGCGGCGGGAATCTAGGAGCTTGTGAAATTTTTCGCAAGCGAACCAGATGCTCTTCCCGAAGATACAACGAACGTCACGCGAGAGCAGGCAAGTAGCGTTATCCACAGCACTTAAGTCGTTACTCAGTCCTTGACTGGGCGTCTGCATGTTGATAACTTCGCGCCCGCAGCTTCCGTGACCCCCGCACGGACTGCGCAAGCCCGCCCCGTCACCGCAGGCCCATGTCCAGCCGGCTGATCGTCCCTCTGCTCTTTGCTTCCGCACTCGTCTTCGCTTGCGGCCCCTTGTCGCGTTCGGCGGAAGTGACGCCAGCCGACGCGGCCGTCGCCGATACAACGTTGCGCGATCTTGCCGCGACTCTCGACGTTGCGGTAAGACGGCCCGAAGCCAGTAGGGACGTTGAGTTTGCCCTGCGGGTGACCAACGCAACAGAGAAGCGACTCGAGCTGAGCTTTCCTGACGGGCAGACCCATGACATCGTGATTCTGGACGCGGCCGGCCGGGAAGTGTGGCGCTGGAGCCGCGATCGCATGTTCACGTCGGCCGTCCAGACCAAGCTCCTCGGCGCCGGTGAGACCACCGAATATACCGAGCGCTGGGCTCCGCCCACCGGGTCAGCGGGCTCGTTCACCGTCGTCGCCAGCCTGCGCAGTACCAACAACCCGATCGAGCTGCGACACGGTTTCACCCTTCCCTGAGCGCTGCCGCAAGGCGTACCGCGCGCAAAGACCGCAGCGCGCACGGGGGCTGTATCGCCCCCAAGCGACTCGGCGAGTGATAAGTCGCTGACAGGTTGGGCACCCGGGCCGCGCGCCAATTCGATCGGCGATTTGCGGACAACAGGACGGCAGGACCGCTCATCTCGCGGTGGATGATACGGTGGCGTGAACGCGCCCAAGGTTCCCGGGGTGGCGGCGCGGACGTTATGTTCCGGCGACCCTAACCCCGTCCCACACGTGGCCAGTCAGCTCTCATCAAAACCGGTCGACGACTCGCGAGACATCGAGCTGCTCGACCAGCTCGCCGTTGCTCGTACGGCCCTGATGCACCAGATCGGCCAGCGCATCATCGGCCAGCACGCTATCGTCGACAACCTTCTCGCCGCGGTGCTTGCCGGCGGGCACGCGCTGCTCGTTGGCGTGCCGGGACTGGCCAAGACGCTGCTCGTGCAGACGCTCGCCGAGACGCTGGAGTTGAGCTTCTCCCGGGTGCAGTTCACGCCCGACCTGATGCCCAGCGACATCACCGGTACGGAGCTGCTGGAAGAGGATCACGCGACCGGTCGACGCAGCTTCAGCTTCGTCCGCGGCCCGGTGTTCGCCAATGTCGTCCTCGCCGACGAGATCAACCGTGCCCCGCCAAAGACTCAGGCGGCGCTGCTGCAGGCGATGCAGGAGCACAGCGTGACGACAGCCGGCAAGACCCACCGCCTGCCCAATCCCTTCTTCGTTCTGGCGACCCAGAATCCGATCGAGCAGGAAGGCACGTATCAGCTGCCCGAAGCACAGCTGGACCGATTCATGTTCGAGCTCCGGTTGGGCTACCCCACTCGTGACGAGGAGGAGCGTATCGTCACCGCGACAACCGGCGATACTGACCCCGAGGTAAAAGCAGTGCTGAGCGCGGCCGAGTTGATTGACTTGCAGCGACTGGTTCGTCGCCTTCCGGCGCCACCGTCGGTAGTGCAGCTGGCCGTCAACCTGGCCCGGGCGACCCGTCCGGAGGAGCCGGAGGCAAGTGCTGAGGTCAAGCGCTACGTGAGTTACGGCGCGGGCCCGCGTGCGTCGCAATATCTGGTGCTCGGTGCGAAGGCCCGGGCAGCGATGGACGGCCGCGCGATGCCCGACCTGGACGACGTTCGCAGTGTAGCCCTGGCAGTGCTGCGCCACCGGGTGGTGATCAATTTCCAGGGCGAGGCGGAAGGGATCAGCGTGGAGCGACTGCTACCGTTGAACTGATGCGAGTGATGGGCTCCGGGCACCACGTCAGTCCGGAGTATTGCATGTCGCTGACGCAGCGCTGACGCCTCGAAACTACTGGATATAACGGGCGGCGTCGGGTTGGCCGTCGACTTCGGGTGGATCTGCGACGCCGGGAGGCAGAATGGTGCGCCTGCGTGCGATCGGCGAGTGTATCATAGAAGTGGGGGAGTCGCGGCTGGGGCCCGACGCGGAGATGGCCTTCGCGTTGCTGCTCGTGGTGACGCTCGCTCGGGGCCGACCCGTGTCGCGCCGACAGCTCGTCGACATGCTGTGGCCGGCCACGTCGGATGCGCGTGCTCGGCACAACCTGCGTCAGACGCTCTACAAGCTTCGCCAGCTTGGAGCGGCCGTGGAGAGCTATGGCAGTCAGGTGCGACTGCCGTTGGAGCAGGTCGTCCATGACGAATTACTCTATGGCGATCCGGACAACCCTTTAGCGTCCGCACTGCTCCGTCCGGACCAGCCCTTCGGCGAATTTCTTGCCGGATATGCACCTGAGTTCTCGGCTGGCTTCTCAGCCTGGCTGGAGGAACAGCGAGCGCAAATGCACGGCGTTCTTCGGCGAGCCGTGCTCTCGGTGATGCTCGACGAGCGTCGGCGCGGAAACTGGGGAGCGGTCGAGACACTCGCCCGTAAGTGCCTCCAGTTGGACCCGCTGAACGAGGAGGCGACCTTTGCTCTCGCTGAAGCAACGGCCCTCACCGGCAGCAAGCGCGCGGCACTGACCATCCTGGATGGCTATCTGGCGGAGGTGAGCGGCGGCGTGAGAGGAGCGGATGATGTCAGGTCGGAGCTACGCCTCCCGGCGGCTATTCTGCGTCGCCGAATCGCCGACCGCCTCCGACCGCCGACTTCGTTGGCCGTCGCCGAGAACTGCTTCGTGGGACGTGGGGATAGCGTGGCACTGTTGCACGAGCGCCTTCGAGAGGTGCGCGGCGGACACGGCAGGGCAGTGATGCTCTGGGGCGAGGCCGGGATCGGCAAGAGCCGACTGGCCGCCGAATTCGGACAGTTGGCGGCCCTGGAAGGGGCTCGACTTGAGAGAGTGGTATCTCAGCCGCGGGACATAGATCGGCCGCTCTCGTTGTTCATGGATGTCGTGCCCGCTCTGCTGGCTCTTCCCGGCGGCATTGGCTGTTCGCCGGAGTCAATGGAGTTCCTGCGCCGGCTTATAGAACATGACCCGGCGGTGCTGGAGCCGAGCCCGGCGACGCGGGAGGCAGAGCTACTCTTTGCCGGAGTACGTCAGTCAATACTCGATCTCGTGGATGCGGTCGCCGAAGAGTCGCCACTGGTGCTCTGTGTGGAGGACGCTCACTGGCTGGACGGGCAATCGTGGCGAGTACTACGCGACCTAATCGACTGGATCGACGAACGGCGCGTGATGCTCGTCATGACGTCTCGATTACCGCACGCCACGCCCGCCGCTCCGTCGCGTCCGTCGCCACAGCTGGAGCTTCACCGCCTTACTCCTCTGACGCAGGAGGACTCGCTTTCGCTATTTACCGCCGTCACGACGGGGACGGCCGCACCGCCGTTATTCCGCGATTGGAGCGTTCACGTATCGGAGGGAAATCCCTTCTTCGTGCGGGCGCTGGCGGTGCACTGGATAGAGACCGGCGAGCTCCGGGCTCCGACGTCGCTTTCCGTGCTCATAGACCAGCGGGTGAGTCGACTGGACGAGCAGTCTCTGCGGACGCTCCAGGCGTGCGCGGTACTGGGTAAGACGGCGACATTTGGGCGACTCGAGTTGGTGCTCGAGCACAAGCGGCACGAGCTGGTGGAGAGCGTGGACCGACTCTCAGAGCATGGCCTGGTCGCGACTGGCGGCAGCGGGGTGCCGTGCCGGCACGACCTGATCGCGCAGGCGGCTCTGAAGCGTCTGGCGGCACCGGCGTGTCAGCTGCTACATCGATGCGCCGCGGAGGTGCTTCAGGCGGAGATAGAGCGGTCACAGTCGGCGGCGCTGCTCTGGGACTGCGCGCAGCAGTGGTTGGAGGCGGGTGAGTCTGACCGGGCCTTTACATTGGTGCGATCATGCGCGGCGCAGCTGCTGGAGATAGGGCTGCCAGCGGAGGCGGCGGAGGTTTATGAGCGGGCGCTGGATCTCTGCGAGACTGATGAGCAGCGGCTCGAGATGCTGG